>Ga0184615_10000420_pt1 | contig 23742 bp, 31 predicted proteins | sample PLM4_65_coex_FD_133134 | JGI IMG/M metagenome (GOLD analysis project Ga0184615, IMG submission 133134) | Groundwater sediment microbial communities from an aquifer in East River, Colorado, USA - PLM4_65_coex | ecosystem: Environmental > Terrestrial > Soil > Riparian zone | place: USA: East...
GCCAAGCGAAAGGTCGCCGACCACAAGAAAGCCGTCGAGTCCGCCCGCCAGGACCCGACCCTCCGCGGCTTGCGCAAGGCGCTCCGGCGCCTGCAACGTCAACGGCGCGCGGATCTCGCCCGGCAGACCCGGCTCAAAGCCAAGATGACGAAGAAACCGGCCGAGGGGGATGCGGCCAAGGCCGGCTAATTCCGGACGGCGCCGCCTCAGGTTCGGCCTCGCGTTGGGCGGGGGCGGGGTGCGCGGGTTCGCGCACCTCGGCGTGTTGGGGGTGCTGGAGAAAGAAGGGCTCGCCCCCGACGTCGTGGCGGGCACGAGCATGGGGGCGATCGTCGCCGCGCTCTACGCCGCGCTGCCCTCGCTGAGCGACGTCGAGGCCCGACTGACCGCGTTCTTCGGGCGCATCGGTCCGGCCCTGCTCGACCTCGGCCGGCAGGCCGCCGCCTCGCCGGGCGGCATCGCGCTCGACCGCCCCTCGCTGATGGAGCCGGCGGTCTTCCACGGCTTTTTTGACGACCTCATTCCCGACATCGCGTTCGAGGAGACCCGGCTGCCCCTTGCCGTCGTGGCGGTCGACCTCCTCACCGGCGCCGAAGTGGTCTACCGGTCGGGGGCCCTGCGCCCGGCCGTGCTGGGGAGCGCGGCGCTCCCCGGCATCTTCCCGCCGATTCCGCACGACGGCCGCCTGCTGATCGACGGCGGGTGGACGAATCGCATCCCCGTGGACGCCGCGCGGAGCGCGGGCGCGGAGCGGGTCGTGGCGGTCGAGGTGTCGGACAACGACGGCGAGCAGCCCCCGCGCGTGCTGACGACCGGCGTCGAAATCGTGGTGCGGGCGAGTGAGATCACGCGCAACCACCTCGCGCGGCTCCGCGCCCAGACCGCCGACTTCACCCTCGTGCCACCCACCGGCCGCATCCCGCTCCACGACGTCACGAGCCTCCCGGCGTGCCTGGCACTGGGAGCCCAGACGACGCAAGACCACCTCGCGGACATCCGCGCCCTCCTCGCCGACCGCGGGTAAGGGCTCCTAGGAGCCTGTCCGTATAAACAGCCGTCGGAGCCTGTTCAGGAATGCGTCAGATGCAAGGCGGAAGGAGGCCTTGCGCGCGGAGCGTACTGGTTCGTACGTGAGCACGCAAGGCCGACTGACAACGCCGCTCTAGCGTGACGGACGAATGCTGCTTCCCGAGATGACCATTCATGGACAGGCTCCTAGTCCCAGCGTCGCGCCAGCTCGTCAATCTGCTTCGCGACGCGTCGAAGCTGGGCCTCGACGCGCGGTTTGACCGCGCGCACGTCGCGGCGCAGACTCTCCAGCGCGTCCCGAACGCCGACCAGCGCGGCTTTGGCGTCCGCGCCCGCGTCGGCGGCCGCGCTCCGAACGCGTTCCAGCGCCAGCGCGATCTCCCGCTCGGCGTTGCCGAAATTCTTCTCGCCCAGCGCCTCCCCCGCGCGATTGACCGCGTCCCGCGCCTCGGCCAGCGCCGCCCGGCGCTTGAGGACCGCCACGTCGCGGTCGAGCGACGACGTCTTCGCCGCCAGGTCGCCCTTGAGCGCCGCGAGGCGGTCGGCAACGTCGTCCAGGCGGTGATCGCCCAACCAGTAGCCCGCGGCAAACGCGAGCGCCAGAAATCCCATGAAGACCGCCGACCGGAACAAGAACCCCATGCCTTGCCGTCTCCTAAACGTGTGTCCGAGTATTTGGGTCGTGGAGCCTGTTCAGGGATGGCCAGATGCAAGGCGGAAGGAGGCCTTGCGCGCGGAGCGTACTGGGTCGTACGTGAGCACGCAAGGCCGACTGACAACGCCGCAGATGGCCGTTCATGGACAGGCTCCTAGCGCCGGATGATCGACGCGACAAACATCACAAAGACGATGGCGGCCGCGGCGGCGCACAGTCCTGCCGCCGTCGCGTGACCGCGCTCCGCGAGCGCCACCGAACTCCACACGAACGCCAGGGCCACCGCCGCCAGCAGGGCGCGCTGCGACAACCCATACAACCGCGCGAGCCCGCCGGTCACCTCTTCCGACGACGTGAGGGCCTGAAACTCCCCGCGGTTCGCGCGGGTCAGGAACACGTGCAGCTCCCGTGGCAACGCAGTCAGCAGCTCCGCCGCCTCGCGCCCCCGCCGCAGCCACGTCGCCCACCGCCCCCGCCGGTCGACGAGGAACTCGACGGCATAGGGCTTGGCCAACTCGATCAGGTTCAACTCGGGATCGAGACGGGCGCACAGGCCGCTGAGCATTCCGGCGGTTCGGCCGAAGAGGATGAAATTGTTCGGCACCTGCAGCGCGTGGGAGACGCGGAAAAATTGCTCGATGTCATCCGCCACGTCGAAGGCGGTGATGTTCTTGAACATCCGCGGCGCCATGTCGCGGTAACGGTCCATGAAAAAGTCCACCGCCCGCTCGATCTCTCCCACGTTCCCCGTCACCGCCACGAACCCCAGCGCCTGCAACCCGCGGACAACCTCGGACACGTCGCGCTCGATCACGGCGCGGATCGTGCGCGTGATGCCCTCGTGCATCTGGGGCGTGATCCGCTGCATGATCCCGAAATCGACGAAGACCAGCCGCGGCAAGCCGTCTGGCGCGCGCTGCACGAACAGATTGCCGGGGTGCGGGTCGCCGTGGAAGAACCGATGCACGAGGATCTGCTGCATGTAGGCGCGGGCCACCAGGCGCGCCACCGCCCGGAGGTCGATGCCCAGCGCCTCCAACTGGGCGAACTGGGTGATCTTGACGCCCTCGACGTACTCCAGCGTCAACACGTGCGCGGTCGTGTAGGACCAGATCACCTTCGGCACGACCACCGAGGCCTCTCCCGCGAAGTTCGCGCGGAACCGCTCGGCCGACCGGCCCTCGTTGAGGTAGTTGAGCTCCCCCTGGAGCACGCGGGCGAACTCGTCGTACAGCTTGTCGAACCGGATGCGCGGGAAGCGCCACTGCAGCAGCCGCACGATCAGGCGCGCCGCGCGCAGGTCGGCGCCGACCACCGACTGAATACCGGGGTACTGAACCTTCACCGCCACGCGCCGGCCGTCCGGCAGGCGCGCCTCGTGAACCTGCCCCAGCGAGGCCGCGGCGATCGGCCGGTCGTCGAACGCCGGAAAGACCGCCTCCACCTCGCGGCCAAGCTCGCGGATGAGGCGCTCGCGGATCGGCGGGAACGGCATGGGAGGCACCTGATCCTGCAACGCCGCCAACTCCTCGGTGTACTCCTCAGGCAGGATGTCCATGCGCGCGCTCATGAACTGGCCGAACTTGATGAACACGCCGCGCAGGTCGATGGCGGCGAGGCGGATGCGGACCGCGGCCTGGCGATGGAGGCGGGACCGCCGCGCGGCGCGCGTCTCGTCGGAGGAGAACGCGACGAGGGCGGCGCCCGCGTGGTACCGGATGAAAATCCAGACGGCGGTCGCGACAACGCGCGCCATGCGCGTCAGCGCGCCGGGTACCGTCACGGCGCACTCCGGGGACGGATGAGGGGGCGGGAGCGGCTCACGCCGTATCTTCAGCCCAGTCGGCCCCGCGAGTCAAGACCGCTTGATTTTCTCGCCGCCCGCCTGTTACCCTGCGCGCCAAGATGCATCTCACGACGAGTCCGATGGCGATTCCGCCCCCCGCCCTGCCGCGCCTGATCCGGTCTGCGCTCGGCGCCGGTCTCCTCCTGTTCGCCGCGGCCTGCGCCCACACCGATGATCCCCTCGTCAAGCCCCTGCTCGCCCTCAACGAGCTGCAGTACGACGCCGGCGTCCTCATGACCAAGGCGGAGGATCTGTACGACAAGCAGGAGTATGACCAGGCCGCCACGGAATACGAGCGGTTCCTGGAGCTCCACCCGGTTCACCGGTGGGCGCCCCACGCGCAATTCAAGCTCGCGCTCTGCTACGCGTACCGCATGGGGAAGGTGGGCCGCGACCCGACCATGGCGGAAAAAGCCAAGGCCGCCTTCGAGCGCGTGCTCTCGTATTCCGGCACGCGGTACGAAGAGGTCGCGCGCGCCAAGCTGGCCGAGATCAACCGATATCTCGCCCAGGCCGACCTGTCGGTCGGCCGCTACTACTTCAAGCAGGGCCGGTACCCGGCCGCGATCGAGCGGTTCCGCCGCGTGGCGGACCAGAAGCTGGGCGGGACCGTCAGCGAGGACGCCGCGTACTGGCTCGCCGTGGCCTACGAGCGGGACGGCCAGACGGCGCAAGCCGCCGACGCGGCCCGCGCGTTGCTCGACGCGTTTCCGCAGAGTCGCTACGCGAAATCCATCGAGCGGCTCCGCGCCCGGATCGCCGCCGGTGCGAGCTGACCCACGCTACTATCCCCTGGCCCTCGACCTGCGCGACCGCCGCGTCGTCGTTATCGGCGGAGGGCCGGTCGCCACCCGGAAAGCGGCCGAGCTGCTGAAAGCCGGCGCCCGCTTGACCGTGGTCAGCCCGACGGTGAGCGCCCGCCTGGCGCGCTGGGCGCGCGAGGGACGGCTGCTCCATCGCGCCCGAGGCTACCGGCGCGGCGACCTCCGCGGCGCGTGTCTCGCCGTGGCGGCCACGTCGATGCCCGAGGAGCACAAGAAGATCGCCGTCGAGGCCCGTGGCACCGCGACGTGGCTGAACGTCGTGGACGAGCCCGGCCTGTGCGATTTCATCGCGCCGGCCGTGATCCGGCGGGGGGATCTGACGATCGCGATCTCCACCGGCGGGACCAACCCCGCGCTCGCGCGCTGGCTGAAGCGGACGCTGGGACACGTGATCGGCGAGGAGTACGGGCGCGCGACGCGCCTGCTCGGCGCCGTCCGGGTCGGCCTCCGGGAGGCGGGCTATCCCCCCTCGGTCCGCAGCCGGATCGTCGACCGGCTGATGGCGTCCGCGCTCATGACCCACCTCCGGCGCGGCGATCGGCAAGGCGTCCTGCGCACGGTGCGCCGCATCACCGGCCTTCCGACCCTGACCATTCCCGGGCTCGCCGCCCGCTAGCCCCGATGCCCCCGCCGCCCCGCTCGCCGCAACCGTTCGACAAGTGGATGTACTACGTCGCCCGCGGGATCCAGCTCGTCGGGCTCCTCATCACGCTGAACGTCGTGGTCCTGTTTTTCTTCCCCGAGTACAAGATGGGGCCGCTCCTGCAACTGACCGCGGTGGGCGTGTTGACGTTCTTCGTGGGATGGCTGATGCAGCAGCGGTGACCACCGCCGTGTAGGGGCGTTTCGCGAAACGCCCTACCGAGAAAAGATCGCGGCCGCGCGTCGGGCCAGCGCCGCCGGCGCGAGGCGCACCGCGTGGCGCGTGAGGCGCCGCCACAGCGCGCGATAGTCGCTCTCGCCGCGCAGGATGTCGTAAAACCACCCCACCACGTCGGGATGCGCCCGCATCGACTCGTACCAGAGTCGGGGATAGCCATACGCCAGCGCGGCGAGGCGGTCGGCGGCCGCAAATTCCGGGAAGAGTTCGTCTTCCACCCACCGGCGGTAGGCCGAGAGGTCGGCCCCTCCCTCGTCGAGTTGCCGGGCGATGGTCCGACCGAGCTGCCGGCCGCTCCACACCGCGTAGTAGATCCCCTCGCCGAACATCGGGTCCACGAAATGGCCCGCGTCTCCCGCCAGACCGATTCGCGACGACGTAACCCGCAGGGCGGGGGTATAGACCGGAATCGGATGGCCACTCGGCGCGGCGGGCGGCAAGCCGTGCAGCACGGGCTGCCGGGACGCGAAGCGGGCGAACCGCGCCTTGGGCCGCCGCTCGCCTCCCCGGAACCCCGCGATGCCGACCGAGCGGCCGCGCGCCTTGGGAAACACCCAGCCGTACCCCCCCGGGATGGCCCCCATCTCCATGACGGCCTGCCGCTCCGGGATGAGGGCGTCGACGGCCACCTCGGCCTCGAGGCCGTACACCCGACGCCGGGGACGCGATCCGTTGAGAAGCCGCGCGGCGATGCTATGGGCGCCGTCGGCCCCCACCACGAACCGGGCACGGTGGGTCGCCGCGGCGGTTCTGACCACCACGCCATCGGCGGTCTCCTCGATGCCCACGACCGGGTCGTCGTGGCGCAGGCGGGCGCCGGCCCGGGCGGCGCGGTCGGCCAGCAACGCGTCGAAGCGATTGCGCATGACGAAGTACGCAACCGGCGAGCGACCGGCCACGGTGAACGCCTCGGCCCCGTCGTAGACGAACGTCATGCCGTCGATTGCGGCCTCGACGACGTCGTGGTAATCGCGGCCCAAGAGCCCGTCCAGGCGCGAGGAGATCCCCCCGCCGCAGACCTTCGCGCGCGGGAAGACGCAGCGGTCGAGGGCGAGGACGGCATATCCCGCGCGGGCAATCTCAAACGCCGCGGACGAGCCGGCCGGCCCCATCCCGATCACGATGGCATCGTAGTCAGGGGAGGACATTCTTGCCTTCCTAAAGAGTCTGTTCGAGTATTGGGGTAATGGAGTCTGTTCGGGATGGAGCCTGTTCAGGAAGGGTCAGATGCAAGGCGGAGCGAGCACCGGACCGGAGCGTACTGTTCTGTACGTGAGGACCGGATGCGCAGCGACAACGCCGCAGATGGCCCTTCATGGACAGGCTCCTATTGGCCGATCGACCAGCCAATGCCGTGCTGGGTCAGAAACGCGCTGAGCATCGACAGGGAATTGGTGGTGATCAGCAGGCCCACCACGATCAGAAAGATCCCGCTCACGACGGTCACCGCCGGCATGAGCGGCCCGATGAACCGCATCCGGGTCAGAAACGTGTTCAGCCCCAGCGCGGTCACGAGCAGGGGCAACCCCAGCCCGAGCGAGTACGCGGCCAGCAATTGGATGCCCTGTCCGACCGAGTGCGTCGTGCTCGCGTACAGGAGGATCGACCCGAGGATCGGTCCGACGCACGGCGTCCACCCCGCGGCGAACGCGACCCCGACCAGGTAGGAGCCCAGATAGCCGGCGGGCCGGCCCTGGAGGTGGAAGCGCTTGTCGAGCATCAGCACCCGCACCTTCACCAGCCCCAGCACGTAGAAACCGAAAAAGATGATGAGCCCGCCGCCCACCCACCGCAACAGCCGTTGGTACGTTAGCAGGAGCTGGCCGATCACGGTCGCCGAGGCGCCGAACAGGATGAACACGGTCGAAAACCCCGCGATGAACAGCAGGGCGTTCTGGAGGGTCCTCCACTTGACCCGCAAGCGCTCCTCGCCGCGCGTCAGCTCTTCCAGCGACAGGCCGGTGACGTACGAGACGTACGCGGGCACCAGCGGCAACACGCACGGCGAGACGAACGAGAGGAATCCGGCCGAAAACGCGATAGCAAGCGAGGGCGCGGCGCCGTCCATACCGCGCCCCTACTCCGTGCGCCGCGCCGCGGTCGACATGGCCGGCTTGGGGGGCGTCCCGTCGATCGAGCCCGGCGTCGCGCCATGGGCCGGGGGTGCGACGCCGGGCGGGCCGCCGGGCTCGGCGACGAGCGACCGGATGAGATCCTTGCTCTTCATCGTCGACCAATCCATCGCCCCGAAGAACTTATGGCGAATGATCCCCTGTCGATCGAGAATGATCGACGCCGGGATGGCCCGCACTTCAAAGCGGTCGTTGACGGCCATCTCGGGGTCCAGCAGGATCGGGAACGTCAGGCCGAACGACTCGACGAACGGCTGCACGATCTGCGCGCTTTCGTAATCGCTCGAAATGCCGACCACCATGAACTCCTGGGACGGAAACTCGCGCGCGAGCGCCTCCAGGGACGGCATCTCCGCGCGGCAAGGACCGCACCACGTCGCCCAGAAGTTGAGCAGCACCACTTTCCCGCGGAATTCGGTCGAGGAAGAGGTTCCACCCTCGAGGCGTTCGAGCGAAAAGGTCGGTGCGAGAAACCCGACCCGGGTGCCCTGACGGGGCGCGGCGGTCTTGACCGCCGCCGCGTCGGCGGAGGGAGCCAAGGGGCGGTCGGTGCAGCCGGCGGCGAGCGCAAGGACGAGGACAAAAAACAGGCCGGTGCGGCCGATCATCACGACGACGCCCCCGGCGTCGCGATCCACGCGCCTTCGCCGGACAGGTAGCCGTCGCGAATCGCGTCCTCCAACACCCGCCGGGCCTCCGGCGCGTCCGGGAGAGACACCGTGACGCGCCGCTCGCCGAACCGGCCGATCGTCAGCGGGTAGGGGGACATCGTCAGATCCCGGATCGAGCAGGCGATGGCGTGCTCGCCGAGGAGGTCGGCGATGCGTCCGGCCTCGAGCGGGTCGTAGGTCTTGTACAGTTCGATCACCGGTTCCATCGGACTGTTCATACTATAAGATCGGTTCCGGCGGCGTCAACTTCGCAGGCCGCAGGTGCCCACGGAGCCTGTTCAGGAATGGTCAGATGCAAGGCGGAAGGAGGCCTTGCGCGCGGAGCGTACTGAGTCGTACGTGAGCACGCAAGGCCGACTGACAACGCCGCAGATGGCCGTTCATGGACAGGCTCCCTGACAGGCTCCTGGACAAGGCGCTGAGCCGTCCCGTATACTGAGCCGCTTTATGCGTTCCGAGCCCCCATCCGAGCACGCGCCGTGATCGCCATCCGCGGGTTGGCGCTCGGCAAATCGCACGGCCACTACCGGGTGTTTCAGGACCTCTCCTTCGAGGTGGCCGCCGGCGAGTGCTACGCCCTCTTCGGGCCCAACGGCGCGGGGAAGACCACGCTGCTCCGCGTCCTCGCCACCCTCTACCGCCCGTCGAACGGGCGCTTTGAGATCATGGGCCACGACGGCGTCGCCGAGAAGGACGTCGTTCGCGCGGCGCTGTTGCTGCTGGCCCACGGCTCATATCTGTACGACGAGCTCGACGCCGAGGAGAACCTGCGGTTCGCGCTCGCGCTCCGGGGCCTGGCGCCCACGGACCGTCAGATCAAGCTCGTGCTCGACCGCACGGCCATCGGCGCGTTCGCCGACCTCAAGGTGCGCTTCTACTCGGCCGGCATGAAAAAGCGCCTCGCCATCGCCAAAGCCATGCTCATCCGCCCGCAGGTCCTCCTCATGGACGAGCCCTACACGTCGCTCGACGAAGCCGGGATGCGGTTGATGAACCAGTACATCCGCGACATCGTCAAGGAGGGCGCCGCGGTGCTGATGACCACCCACGACCGCCTCCGATCCGCGGAGGTGGCGCAGCGGGTCGGCGTGTTGGACAAGGGGCGTTTGAGCCACATCACCGTCGACGAACTCGCGTCCCATGCCGTTTTTTAGGGTGATCCGCTGGGTGGCGTGGAAGGACCTCGTCAGCGAGATCCGGAGCCGCGAAACGATTTCGTCGATGTTCTTCTTCGCGCTCATCGTCATCCTGGTCTTCAGCTTCAGCTTCTCGATGGACCAGGAGGCGGCGCGTGAACTGATCGCGGGCATCATCTGGGTGGCCTTCGCGTTCACCGGCATCATCGGCCTGGGCAAGTCGTTCGCGGCGGAGTTGCAGAACGACTGCCTCGAACACCTCCAGATCAGCCCCGCGCCCAAGGGCGCCGTCTATCTGGGCAAGCTCGCCGCCAACCTCCTCTTCATGCTTGTCGTCGAGGTGATCCTGTTCCCGATGTTCGTCATCTTCTTCAATCTCGACGTGGTTGAAGAGCTCCCGCTCCTTCTGTTAATATTCGCGCTGGCTACGTTGGGACTGTCAACCGTGGGCACGCTCTTTTCGGCCATGACCGTGCACATTCGCGCGCGCGAGGTCATGCTGCCGATCCTGCTCCTCCCCCTGGCCGTGCCGGTCATGATCGCCGCCGTCGAAGCGACCCGCGGCGCCCTCAACGGACTCCCGCTGTCGCTCTACGGGAATTGGTTGCAGTTGCTGGCGGTCTTTGATGTGGTGTTCACGGTCTTGTCTTTTTGGGCGTTCGAATGGATCATCGATTCGTGACGGGCACCGGTTGAGGCGATGATCAGCGCGATGATCAAATGGATGCAGCGTTACGAGGGCTGGGTCGGCGGCGGCGCCGCCGCGTGCCTGATCGTAGGGCTGTATCTCGGGTTGGTCGCCTCGCCGCCCGACTACTACCAGGGCGAGGTCGTGCGGATCATGTACGTCCATGTCCCCCTCGCCCAAACCGCGATGCTGGCCTACTCCGTCCTCTTCGGCGGCAGCCTGTGGTATCTGTGGAAGCGCGATCCGGTGGTCGACAACATGTGCCACGCGGCGGCGGGCTTGAGCGCCTTCTTCACCGCGGGGGCGCTGATTACGGGCTCGATCTGGGCCAAGCCGACCTGGAACACGTGGTGGACGTGGGACGCCCGCCTGGTGTCCTTCGCCGTGATGTTCCTGATCCTCGCCGGGTATCTCATGCTCCGGACGTTCGTCGACGACCCCGAGCGCGAGGCCCGCTACGCCGCGGTGCTGGCCATCATCGGCTTCGCGGACCTGCCGATCGTCCACTTTTCCGTGGAGTGGTGGCGGACGCTCCACCAGCCGCTGTCCATTTCGATGCGGGGCGTCAGCATGTCGGGGGAGATCCTGCGCCCGCTCATCATCATGGGGATCGGATTTTCGGCGATCTTTGCCTACATGTTGATGGTGCGCACCCAGATGCTCTACCTGCGCCGCCTGCTGATCGCCAAGAAAGGCCGCCTCTTAAGCCAGGCGCACCTGTCGACCGCGGGATCCGGCTCGCCGTCCGGCACATGACCCGCCTCTATCTTCGATGGAGCGCGCTCGCGGTCGTCGCGGTCGTCATCGCCTTCCTCGCCTCCCGCTATTTCGACCGCCATCTGGCCAGCTTCACACCGGAGGACGTCGTGAGCCGCCAGCCGGTCGCGGCGGTCCGCGTGATCGGGTCGGTGAAGGCGGGCACGTTGACGGGCGACGCGGCGGCGGGGCACGCGCGCTTCGACCTGGCCGGGGCGCAGGACACGCTGCCGGTTCAGTACGACGGCCCGCCGCCGGACAACCTGCGGGAGTTGAAGACCCTGGTCGTCATCGGCCGCTGGGACCCGGCCTCCGCGGTCTTCCTGGCGCACGACATCGCGTTGGTGACGAACTACGGCTTCGTGGTGGGGGCGTACCTGGTGGGGTTCATCCCCCTCGCGTTCTTCCTCTTCGGGATGGAGCGACGGGTCACCCTGCTCTACCGCGAAATCAAAGAATCCAGGCTCTACGAACCGGAGAAAAGCGACGATGTTGACCCGCGGTAGGAAGATCGGCATCATCGTGAGCATCGTCCTGATCGCCGGCTCGCTAGGCTACCTGGCCCTTGGCAATTTCGGCGACAACCTGGTGTACTTCTTCACCCCCTCGGAGGTCGTGGCCTTCTCCTCCGACCGCTACGACAAGAAGGTGCGCGTGGGCGGCATGGTGGTGAAGGGCAGCGTGAAGGCACAGTCCGGCGCCCCGGGCATGACGTTCGCGCTCACCGACGGCGCCGCGACGATTCCCGTGACCTTTACCGGCATCCCCCCCGACCTCTTCAAGGAGGGGCAGGGCGCCGTGGTGGAAGGCGTGTGGACCGGCGCCAGGGAGTTTCACTCCACCATGATCATGGCCAAGCACTCCGAGGATTACATGCCGATCGAGCTCCGTCGGGCCGGCGTGGAACTGCCCAAGAAGGACTTTATGAAAACCCTCCGACCATAGGGCTCCGCGAAAGGCCCGTCGCCATGATCATCGAACTCGGACATTTCGCCGTCGTCACGGCGCTCGTGCTTTCCCTGCTGGGCATCGCGGCGCCGATCCTCGGCCTGTGGACCAGGAACTCCGACTGGATCCGCGTCGGCCGCCAGGCGGTGACGCTGATCTTCGTGCTGCTGGGCATCGGGATCGCGGCGCTGGAATATGCGTACCTGACGCGCGACTTTTCAGTGGCCTACGTCGCCTCGACGTCGAATTCCAAGCTGCCGCTCTTCTACACGATCGCGGCGCTGTGGGGCGGCCACGAGGGGTCGCTGCTCCTGTGGGTGTTCATCCTCTCGGCGTTCAGCGCGGTCGCCGTGTGGCTGCACTGGCGGACTCAGCCCGCGATCATGCCGTACCTGATCGCCGTGGAGTCATCGGTGATGTTCGGGTTCCTCATGCTGATTATCTTCCTGTCAAACCCGTTCGAGCGGATCTTCCCCGCCCCGCTCGAGGGGAAGGACCTCAATCCCCTGTTGCAGGACCCGGCGATGACCATGCACCCGCCGCTGCTCTACATGGGGTACGTGGGCTTCTCCATCCCATTCGCGTTCGCGATGGCCGCGCTCTTCTCGGGGCGGCTCGGCGAGGAGTGGATCAAGGTCACCCAGCGCTGGACGATCTTCGCCTGGATGTGCCTCACGGTCGGCATCATGATGGGCGGCTACTGGGCGTATTACGAACTCGGCTGGGGCGGGTACTGGGGCTGGGACCCGGTGGAGAACGCCTCGTTCATGCCGTGGCTGGTGGGCACGGCTTTCCTGCACTCGGTGATGGTCCAGGAAAAGCGGAAGATGTTCAAGGTCTGGAACCTGTTCCTGATCATCGTCACGTTCTCGCTCTCGCTCATCGGCACGTTTCTCGTCCGCAGCGGGGTCCTTACGTCGGTCCACACGTTCGCCACCGACCCGGAGCGCGGGTTGTACATTCTGATCTTCCTGGCCGTGGTGATGGGCACGGCGTTCGGCACGCTCATCGCCCGGGCGGGGAAGCTCAAGAGCCAGATCGAACTTGATTCGATCGTGTCGCGCGAGTCGGTGTTCATGTTCAACAACCTGTTCTTCCTGGTCGCGGCGGCGACGGTCTTCCTCGGGACGCTCTACCCCTTGATGATCGAGACCTGGAAGGGCTCGAAGGTCACGGTGGGGCCGCCCTATTACAACGCGGTCTTCATGCCGATCGCGCTCGGCCTCTTGTTCCTGATGGGGGTCGGGCCGTATATCGCGTGGCGCAAGGCGTCGCTGGACAACATTAAGAAGAACTTCCTGATCCCGCTGATCGCGGCGTTCGGGGTCACGGCGCTGGCACTCGCCCTCGGATTTCGCAGCCCGTTCACGATCGCGGGCGCGTTCGTGGTCGGCTTCGTCACCACGACGATTGCCACGGACCTCGGCAAAGTCTCGGCGTTCTTCGCGCGACGCGACCGGGTCAACTACGCCCGGGGGTTGCTGACCGCGTTCGCCGCCAACCAGCGCCGCTACGCGGGCATCGTCACCCACGTCGGCGTCCTCGTCCTGGTGATCGGTATCATCGCGTCCACGGTCTACCAGACCGAGAAGGTCGTGTCGTTGCGCACCGGCGATGAATTTACGATGGGGCCCTACCGCCTCACGCTGACCGAGATCCGCGACGTCCGGGGTCCGAACTGGACGGCGAAGGAGGGGCGGTTCGAGCTGTACCGCGGCGACCGGCTGTTGACCGAGATGCGGCCGCAAAAGCGGATCTACGACGCCTCGCAAACCCCCACCACCGAGTCGGCAATCTACGCGATCAACATGGGCCACGTGTTTCTCACGATGCCCGAGATTGCTCCCGACGGCACGGCCACGGCACGGGGGGTGATCAACCCGCTGATCCTCTGGGTGTGGGGCGGCGGCGCGATCATGGGTTTCGGCGTCCTGTTGAACATCTTCCGGCCCCGGAGGCGCGACGAATGACCCGCGGCTGGCAAATCGCTCTGGTCGTCGGCCTGCTCGGGCTGCTCATCCTGTTTTACCAAGGATTGTGGGGCAATCCTCGCCTGATCCCGACGGTCCTGATCGGGACGCAGGCGCCGAACTTCTCGGGCCCCGGGGTGGAATCGAGCGGGACGCTGTCGCTCGATCAGTTCAAAGGGAAGGTCGTGATGCTGAACTTCTGGGCGTCGTGGTGCATCGAGTGCGGCCTGGAGCACGAGAACCTGCTGACGCTCAACGAGCGGTTCGGCCGCGACCCGAACTTCGTGATGCTGGGGATCAATTACCAGGACAAACAGGACGACGCGCTCGACTACCTGCGGCGGCGCGGGTCGAACTTCGCGCACGTGCGCGACGTCAAGGGCGCGATCTCGTTCGACTACGGCGTCTACGGCGTGCCCGAAACGTTCGTGCTCGATCAGCAGGGCGTGATCCGCTGCAAGACCATCGGCCCGATCATCGGCGACGTCTTCGCCAAATACTCGCAGAGACTGCTGCCCGGGTTGCTGAGCGGATCGTCGGAGCCGGTGGCGTGCTGAGGCGGCAGCTCATGGTGTTCGGCCTGCTCGCCGCGCTCGCGTCCGCCGCCGCCGCGTCGACCGTCGACGAGAAAGAGCTGGACATCCGGACGCGCGAAGTGGCCAAGACGCTCCGCTGCACGGTCTGTCAGACCGAAAACATCTGGGAGTCCGGCTCGCCGTTTGCCCGGCAATTGCGCGAGAACGTGCGCGAGCGCCTGGAGCAAGGCCAGTCGCCGGAAGAAATCCGTGCGTATTTCCTGAGCCGCTACGGCGATTACATTTTGATGCAGCCGCCGACCCGGGGAGTGAACTGGCTCGTGTGGCTGGGCCCCTTCGCCCTGCTGCTGGTCGGCGGCGCGCTCCTGTACCGTACGCTCAACCGGTGGGTGACACGAACCCCCGTCCCCCCCGCGGTCGAGCCCCTCGACGAACCATCCCGCCGGCGCATCGAGCGCGAACTGCACTCGTGATCGGTCGGTCCCGCTGATGTTCGTCGTCGCCGTCGCGCTTCTGCTCGTGTGCGTGTTTGCGATCCTCGCCGTGCCGGTGTGGCGACGCAACGCCGACCCGATCCCCATGGGGCCTGAGGCGGACCAGGATCAGGACCGGGTCGATCTGACCATCGAACGCGAGACGCTGGCGCGCTCGCTGCACGAATTGGAGGTCGAGCACGGCCAGGGCCGTCTCGCCGAAGCGGATTTTGCCAGGCTCAAGGCCACCGACGAGCGGCGGCTGCTAGAGGTGCTCGACCGGCTCGAGATGCCGGGTCAATCCGCCTCCGCCGCCCCCGCGCAGCCGACGGGGCGCCGCGGCGAGCCGGTCGTGCCGACCCGGTCGTGGGTGGCGGCGGTGGCGCCCGCCGTCGTGGTGCTGGTCGCCTCCTCCAGCCTGTACGCGTACATCCAGTGGAAGCAGATGCAGGCCTTCGCCGCAACGCAAACGCGCGGAGGCGGAGGACCCGGCATGCCGGATCCCCGCCAGATGGTCGAGCGCCTGGAGGCCCGGCTGCGCGCCAACCCCGACGACCTGCAAGGTCAGATCATGGCGGGGCGGTCGTACACGGCCCTCCAGCGGATGCCGGAGGCGAAGCAGGCGTGGACCAAGGTCCTGGAGCTGGACCCCCGCAATAACGAGGCGCACTACAGCCTGGGCGTGCTCCTGATCGAGATGAGAAAGTTCGACGATCCCGAGTTGTTCAAGGCCGCGCTCGCGCACTTCGACAAGGCGCTCATCGACGTCCCCATGGAACCCGGCGTGAACTGGTACCGCGGCCTGGCGCTCTGGTATCTCAAGCAATACTCAGAAACCGACGCCGCATGGACCATCGCGGCCCAGAACCTCCCACCCGGCAGCGAAGACGCCGAGTTCGTCAAGGCCGCGCTGATGAAGCTGCGCGCCGGTCAAGTCCCCTTCTGATCCCGTCACGCTGATCCCATCGCGCCCGAGCGGGCGCGGACCTCGCTATTTCTTGCGCAGCAGCCGCTTCCGTACGATGTCGTAGGGGACCGTTTCCTCGGCCATGTGCTCCTTCACGTGCTTCACATCCTCCAGATCTTCGAGATGGGCTAACAGCTTTTTATAGTCCTTCATGTCGAGGACGACCGCTTTCTTGTTGCCCTTGCTGTCGACGAGGTACAATTCTTTTTTCGGGATCATCCGCAGCTCCTTACGTGCCGGATTTGAGACCAACTGACGGCCGGGGGTATCACAGAGAGAGCAGCTGCAGGTCGAAAAGAGCGGGTGAGCGAGCTATGAACTACGCCGGCCGCCTGCCGCGAGTCCCGCTACGCGGCGCTGCGCGTCCAGCCTTGGGCCCGGGTGACGAGCTCCTGACGGTAACGCGGCCAGTCGTGCAGGGTCGCGGGATCAAAGTCGGCGCCGTTCGGCCAGACCAACGTCTGAACTTCGGGATCAAGATGAACTTGACGAAACAGGGCCTGATCTTTTAAGGGGCCATACAATTCCCCGGCCAGTACCGGTTCAAAGTCGATCACCTGTTCGCTGTGGTCGTCAAAGGAAACTCGCAGCGTATACGCTCCCACAATCTCAAACGCTGTCACGCGATAAATGGGATGGGCCATGTCTCGCCTCCTCAGGAGAGTGGAGTGATCGGCACCGCTTTCCGCCCTTCTTGCAACAGGTGCCAATCGTGAAGCAACTCCGCCTGATGCAGTTCCGCCCAGGCTTCAACCAACCGCTGCTGACGTTTGGGGAGCGACCCTGCGATCAGCGCGATCGGATCGATGCCGTAGATACCGATCTCGTCCTGATAGTAGGCGTGTAAATGGGGAAGATGATGCGGTCCACCGATTTCCACGTACATGCGAATGATGATCCCAAAAAATCGGCTGATCTCAGGCATCGGTCCTCGCCAGCAAGGCGAGCCTAACAGGGGGAATGGGATCGTGTCAATCGTCGGACCGTCCGCTGTCAACCGTTTGGGCCGGAAAATAGAGGACAGGCATGGTGCCCCTCTTGATCCCGGCCTGTCATCGTGGTAAAGTGCGAAAGTTAGAATTTCTAACCAGGAGCAACATATGCCCATCGTAAAGGTCAAGGACAAATTTCAAATCACGGTGCCCGTGACCCTCCGCGCGCGGCTTGCGCTCAAAGTCGGGGATCTCCTTGAGGCCGAGATCAAAAATGGCGTGTTGGAACTGTCTCCCAAAGACCTCGTGAACCGCGAAATTGACCTCGCTCGCGCGCAGATCAAGGCCGGCCAATACCTTGGCCCGTTTGAGACCGCCGAGGAAGGCGCCCGTGCGCTGCGGCGCCATGCAAAATCGCGCTCTGCGAAGGCGCCCGCGCGGACGGTGCGCCGCCGCACGGCGTGAAATACTTCGCGTATGACGTCGATTATCTGGACTATCACTGAGGAGGCAGGCCCATGATGTACAATCCTCCCCACCCCGGCGAAGTACTGGCAGAATTGGTGCTTGAGCCACTTGACCTTTCGGTGACCGGTGCGGCCAAGGCGCTGGGGATCTCGCGGAAGAGCCTCTCGCAGTTGATCAACGGACGGATCGGCGTGAGTCCGATGATGGCCGTCCGGCTCGGGTTTGCCACCAACACCACGGCCGAGAGTTGGATGAACATGCAGACCGCCTACGACCTCTGGCAGACCCGCCGCACGACCCGGCGGCTGAAGGTCAAACGCCTCGAAGCCGCTTAGCCGGTTGCTCTCCACGGCTCCGGCGGACGGTGTGTCATAACCGGCTCGGAAAATAAATCTGTCCCGTTTTCTTTCCCTAACAGCGGGCGCGCCCCTCAGCGCTGGACGTTCGGCGGCGCTGCGCGCACAGCTTAGCTCGCGCCCCGTTCGGATGTCCTACTTAACCAGGTGATAGCCGGCGTCCGTAAGAGCCTTCTTGACCGCGAACACCTGTCCAATCGTCGCGCCATTCTCCTCCGCGAATTGCACGGCCGCATCCCTCACACGTCGAATTCCGATCTTGTCGTCACGCTTCGGGATTGGCCAGCTCTTTGAGGCACCCCCAGCAAACGAGACATCCAAGTTCTCGCCCTTCACTTTCGCCGACATCCGTTGAGTTGCTACGCGCCGCTTCGGAGAGCTGGCAGCTCCAGACTCACCGCCGATCCGAAATACCCGCCGAAGCACGTCGTCTGGAGTTTCCCCAAACTTCCCTACCTTTGAAATGGCGGTCCACACTTCATCAGAAACCCGGATCGTTCTCATTTGCCACCCCCCCAATGCGGATCTTATAACACTAATATTACTATCACAAGATAACATATGTCAAGCGTTCTGAGTCTCGCCTCTCTGCAGCTTGTGGGGCTTGCTTTTGTGAGGCCCGTCACTTTCTTGAGGTACTTCGCGACATCACGCCCCTTGTACCGTCCTTTTTTCTTGGTATGGTAAGATACCGCCGCCGAACCAAGTGCTGGAGCCGACCGCTCGACAGCATGGGCGCTCGCTTCGCTCGTTCAGTCGGTGTGCGGCAGCTCAGCGTAGCGCGTTGGGCAGCCATCATGGCTCTGCGGCCGGCTACTACTTGCACCTTGGAGTGAGCTCCATGTTCAGGATGCTGATCGACACGTGCGTATGGCTTGACCTTGCTAAGGATCAGAAGCAGGTGTCGGTGCTTGGCGTCGTCGAGGAAATGGTCAAGCGCGGCATGCTCTCGCTTATTGTGCCGCGTGTCATGCTCGACGAGTTCCGGCAAAACCGGGAACGCGTTGCAAAGGAGAGCGCCAGGAGCCTCTCGGCGCATTTCCGGCTCGTGAAGGAAGCGGTTGGAAAGGTAGCCGGCGACAAGAGGAAAACGCAGGTCGTCCTCTCCCATCTCGACGATGTAAATCATAAGATCCCGATCCTCGGCGGCGCGGCCGTGGAAACGCTAGACCGCATCGAGAGGCTGCTCACGGCGTCGCCTATCATCGAGCCGAGCGAAGCGGTCAAGCTCTACGCAGCTCAACGGGCGCTAGACCGGAAGGCTCCATTCCATCGCGAGAAAAACGCGATGGCCGACGCGATCCTCATCGAGACATACGCCGCATGCTTACGCGACAAGGCAGCGTCGGGCGTGCGGTTCGCCTTTGTCACTCACAACAAGAGCGACTTCAGCATCGAGGATGGCAATCACAGGACGCCGCACGCAGATTTCGCGAACCTCTTCTCGCGCATCAAGTCGCTTTACTTTATCAACTTGCCGGAGGCACTCCGCCGCGTTGAGCCATCGCTTGTTACAGACATTATGCTTGAGCAGTCATGGACCCAAGAACCGCGAGGCCTGACAGAGATTCTCGAAGCTGAGGACTTGCTGTTCCATCAGGTCTGGTACAACCGGCACTGGAACCTGCGCGTCGGCGTCGAGGAGGGAAGGACCAAGCTCGTAGACAAGGAGGTCTATCCGCGTCCACGCGGGGCGCGAGAGACGATCCAGCGGGATGTGTGGGAAGGGGCCCTAAAAGCCGCACGGGAGGTCGAACGTAGATACGGCAAGAAGAACCTCGGGCCATGGGATGACTTCGAGTGGGGTATGGTCAATGGCAAGCTGTCTGCACTTCGATGGGCATTGGGAGACGAGTGGGACATGCTCGACACCTAGTGCTTGCTCCCGATGCCCGAGGGCGTTACGTGCCGGCCAAACGTGCGCACGTATCGCCATAGTGCTCCCCAATTGATGAAGTGGCTGACTCTGTGGTTGGTCTGTGCACTGGTTGCCGGCGCTGCCGCATACGCGCACTGGCCCGATGAACCGTTGCCTATTGAGACGAAGATTGATTCTCTGCTGGTATTGAAGTGTGAGCGTAAGCTCGTCCTGCTCAGTGCCGGAACCCCGGTCAAACAGTATCGTGTTGCCTTAGGTGGAACTCCAGTAGGCCAGAAAACTCAAGAGAGCGACAAGAAAACACCGGAGGGGTTGTATATCATCGACTATCGAAAGGCGGACAGTTCTTTTCGCCGGGCGCTCCACATCTCCTATCCGAATGCTACGGACCGTACCCAGGCCTTGGCGCGGGGCATTGACCCCGGCGGCCTCATCATGATTCACGGGATTCGAAATGGCGTGGGCCTTATCGGCCGGTGGCATCGCCTGATTGACTGGACGAACGGTTGTATTGCGGTAACGAATGCCGAAATCGAGGAGATATGGAAGTTGGTTCCTGACGGCACACCGATCGAGATTCGTGCCTAACGGAACGACACCCAACTACGATTTATGATTCCAGAATCGCCTCCTACTCGATCCGCGGAAGGGATTACCGCCACCTACCAGGGCTCCGGCTCCAAGCTCGCCCACAGGTAACACGTCGCCACCGACCGATAGGGCCGCCATGGCTCGGCCAGCGTCTCGATCGCGCGGGGGTCGGGGACGTCGGCGAGATCGTACGCCTGGCGGACGGCTTTTCGGAAGCCCAGGTCGTACACGGGGAGCACGTCGGGGCGGCGCAGGCAGAAGATCAAGAACATTTCCACCGTCCATCGGCCGATCCCCTTCACCTGGGTGAGGGTCTTGTGGACCTGCTCGTCGTCGAGCCGCGCGACAGCGTCGAGGACGATCGCGCCGTCGTGAACCTGCCGCGCCAGGCCGTGAAGGTACGAGATCTTCTGGCGCGAGAGGCCGACGCCGCGGAGCGCGTCTTCAGGGGTGTTGAGCAGCCGCCGCGGCGTGAGACCGCGCGGGTAGAGGTCGAGCAGCCGCTTGAGGATCGCGCGCGCGGCGCCGACCGAGACCTGCTGGGCGATGATGGCTTCGACCAGCGCGGCGAATGGGTCATCCCGGTAGCGAATCCGGTAGACGCCCACCGCCCCGATCACCCGCCGCAGGACGGGGTCGGTCTTCCTCAGGTGGGCGCGCGCCTTCTTGATCTCCGTCGCCGTCACGCCGTCACATCGCCCGTTCGATGCCGAACTTGAGCTGGTTGAGGCTCTCCTCGTGTTGGGTGGTCACGGCGGGCTTCAAGGCGGCGGCGAGGAGGTGGCCCCACAGGCCGGGCGGCGTGTGGGACTCGGTCCATCGCACGCGCGTCGCGCGTCCGTCCTCGGCCGTCTGCAACAGGATCTCCGAGGTGACCCCGTCCTGGGGCCCCCCGACGATCCGATACCGGAGGCGGAACCCTGGCAGGGCCTCCACAATTTGGACGTCGAAGTCGATCGAGCGAAAGCCGCCCTCAACGCGGGCACGGGCCACGCTGCCGATCTCCCGCCCCGCGCCCTTCACCACCTCGAACCGCTCCAGGCCTCGCACCCACGACGGCCATCTAGCCAAATCGCCGACATTCTCCCACACGCGGGCCGGCGGAACGCGGATCAGCACGTCGGTGGTCACCGTGTAGTCGGGAGCCAGGAAGAGTTTGGAGCCGACCAGGACGATCGCGCCCACGACCAGCACGAATACTGCGAATCGGATCAGCGCGCGGATCATACGAAGACCTCCGTTGTCCAGCCGCGTTCGGCTCTGCTATACTGCCGCACCATGCCGCCTGCCGGGTTCCGCTTCCACCATGTGGCCATCCAGACCGCCGACCTGTCCCGGGCCCGCCGCTTCTACGAGACCGCGTTGGGGTGCGTCGTGATCAAGGAGGAGCGCACCGCCAAGGGCCGCGAGATTGTCTGGCTTGCATGCGGCGAGGGCCGGATCGAACTGTACGGCGGCAAACCGGGCCAGCCCCTCGCCACGGAATGGAACGTCAACGGCATCGGGCCCCTCGCGCTCGGGTTCCTCGTCGGCGACCTCGACCGCGAGGTCGCCCGCCTGCGCGCGCTGAACGTCCGCATCGCGAAACCCCCGTACGAACCCGTCCCCGGGGAGCGCGCGGCGATGATCGAAGGCCCTGACGGGGAAGAGATCGTCCTGCTGGAGCGGCCCGTCGGGCCGTAACGCCGGACGCGCGACGCTACGCCGTTTTGTCGGCCTCCTGCACCATCGTCTCGTACCGCTCCTGCAACTCCCCCCACTCCGCGGTGAGCTGCGCGATCGACTTCTGAAGACGCGCGTGGTCTTCTATCACGGCGAAAAATCTGGATTTGTCCTGGTAGAACTCGGGGTCGCCGAGTAGCGCGGTCAGCCGCTCGAAGTCACGCCCCTTCTCGGCCAGGTCGCGCTCCAGCGCGTCGAGCCGGGTCTTGAGCGGCCGGGTCTGCGCCGATCGGCGCGTCCGCTCCTCGGCCTCCTGCCGCCGCCGTTCCCTGGAGTTCGCCGCCTCGGCCCGCGGCGGCTCGACCCGTCGGGCGGCGGTCACCGCGGCCTCGACCGACGCGGCGGACTGCCGGGCCTTCTTCTCCACGTAGTACTCGTAGCCGTCCGGATACGTCGTCGCCGTCCCGCCGCTGACCTCGAGGACGGTGTCGGCCACCGACTGGATGAAGTGGCGGTCGTGGGTGATGAAGCAGATCGTGCCGGTGTACTCCGTCAGCGCATCCTCCAGCACGTCGCGCGAGGGGATGTCCAGGTGGTTGGTCGGCTCGTCCAGCAACAGGAAGTTCGCCGGGCGCACCAGCATCTTGGCGAGCGCCAGGCGGCTCTTCTCCCCGCCGGACAGCACGGCGACGCGCTTCTTCGCCTCGTCGCCCGAGAACAGGAAGGCGCCCAGGATGCCCCTCAAAAACGGGATCTCCTGATCGGGCGCCGCGGTCGTGATCTCCTCGAGCACGGTCGCCTTCGGGTCCAGCGATTCGAGCTGGTGCTGGGCGTAGTAGGCGATCGTCACGTTCTGGCCGTAGGTGATCGTCCCCGCGTCGGGCGCCGCCACGCCGGCGAGCATCTTCAGCAGCGTGGACTTTCCCGCGCCGTTGGGGCCGACGAACGCGACCTTCCGCCCGCGCTCGATGGTGAGATCGAGGCCGGTGTAGATCACCCGCCCGGGATACGCCTTGCGCACACCCTCCAGCACGGCCACCTCCCGGCCGCTGCGCGGCGGCTGGGGAAACCCGAACCGGACCTTCTTCCGCTCGGGCGGGATCTTGATCCGCTCCATTTTGTCGAGCATCTTGACCCGGCTCTGGACCTGACGGGCCTTGGTCGACTTGTACCGGAACCGCTCGACGAAGCCTTGAATCTCCTGGATGCGCTTCTGCTGGTTGGCATGGGAGGCCATCAGGATCTCCTTGGCCGCCTCCCGCGCCTCGAGATACTCGTCGTAGTTGCCCGGGTACGCGATGAGCTGCCCCTGATCCACATCCACCACGCGCGACACCAGATGGTTCATGAACTCGCGGTCGTGGGAGATCACCAGGACCGAGCCCGCGTACTCGGTCAGGAAGCCTTCGAGCCAGACGACCGATTCGAGGTCGAGGTGGTTGGTCGGCTCGTCCAGGAGCAGCAGGTCCGGGCTCTGCAACAGGAGCTTGGCCAATGCCACCCGCATCAGCCAGCCGCCCGACAGATGATCGGTGGGCCGATCGAACGCCTCGGGGCGGAACCCCAGCCCGCCCAGAATCGCGCGGGCCTGGGTCTCCACGTTGTAGCCGCCCAGGGCTTCGAATCGGTGCTGAAGCTCGCCGTACTCGGACAGGAGCGCCTCCAACTCGTCGTCGGCCGCCTCGCCCATCTCCGCCTGCAGCACCGTCATCCGGTGCTCGATGCCGTTGACGGCCGCCGACACCGACAGGACCTCCTGGAGGATCGTGCGGCCCTTGAGCTCGTTGATCTCCTGGGGCAGATAGCCGATCACGGCGCCCTTCTGCACCAGCACGTCGCCCTCGTCCGGCGAGAGCCGGCCCGCGAGCATTTCAAACAGCGTGGTTTTCCCCGCCCCGTTCGGCCCCACGAGCGCGACCCGCTCGCGGGCGCCGACGTGCAGCGAGGCGCCGTCGAAGAGCACGCGCCCCCCGTAGGCTTTCCGGATGCGGTTCAGCGTCAGCATATCGGTGTCGAGTATACGGGATCGGCGTGAAGCGCCGCAAGGCGGCCGCGCGTCAGGAGGTGAGCGCCCGTCGGATGGCGTCGCGGCCGCCGCGCTCGGTGCGGAGCCGGCGCAGCGCCTCGTACAGATCGCGCTCCTTCGGCGCGAGTTCGTCGGGTCCCATGATAACGACGTCCCAGTAGAGGTCGCCCGCGCCCTCGCCGGCGGACTTCGGAAGCCCCTTCCCCTTGAGCCGGAGGCGGCGCCCGGTCTGCGTCTGGGGCGGCACGCGGACCACCACGCTTCCCGAGAGCGTGGGCACGGCGATCTCGGCCCCGAGCGCGGCTTCGTCGTCCCAC
>Ga0184615_10000421_pt1 | contig 23701 bp, 15 predicted proteins | sample PLM4_65_coex_FD_133134 | JGI IMG/M metagenome (GOLD analysis project Ga0184615, IMG submission 133134) | Groundwater sediment microbial communities from an aquifer in East River, Colorado, USA - PLM4_65_coex | ecosystem: Environmental > Terrestrial > Soil > Riparian zone | place: USA: East...
CGGAGGTCACTCAAGGAATGTTCCAAACCTTGGAAGCGGCTATTTCAGCTGGCCGGTCAACGCGTACATCCTTACGCAGGAATACTGGAGCGGTCATCCCGGTATTGATCTGTCCACCAACTTTCGACAGCCTGTGTTCGCCTCCGACAGCGGTACGGTGGTCTTCCCCGGCTGGGACGACACAGGTTATGGCAATATTGTGATCATCGATCACGGTAACGGCTACCAGACCTATTATTCCCATAACGAGGCGAATCTGGTCAGTGCAGGGCAAACTGTGATGCAAGGCCAACAGATCGCCGAGTCGGGAAGTACAGGTAATTCAACTGGCGTTCACCTTGACTTTCGCATTCTTTATAATGGCGTCTTCTTCAATCCGCTGAACTATTTGCCATAAGCGAGTTTACTAAAATGGATTCTGCAAACAAAATCATATCCACCTCATCCAAACCGGACTCTTCTGCAACAGAAGCGACGCGCCGGCGTTACCAGCGTCTATCTACCATTTATGATCTTGTGGAGGGGCTGTTTGAACGGCGTTATCATTCCTGGCGCGAAAAGTTGTGGTCACAAGTATCGGGTTTGCATGTTTTGGAAGTTGGTGTCGGGACCGGCAAGAATTTGCCGTTTTATCCGGCTGGCATTTCGATCGTCGCCATTGATCTGACGCTTGGCATGTTGCAACAGGCGCAGAAACGGGTTGGTGAACTCGGACTCGAGTCAACAGTTAACCTTCGCCTGGGTGATGTTCAGGATTTGGAATTTTCCAACGACTCATTCGATTCCGCAGTTGCCACATTTGTTTTTTGTTCTGTACCTGATCCAATCCTTGGATTCAGCGAACTAAAGCGCGTTGTAAAACCCAATGGGCGCATATTACTCCTCGAGCATATGCGATCACCCAATCCGACTTTGGGTGCTGTCATGGACTTTCTGAATCCGTTCGTTGTACGGATGATGGGGGCGAACATCAATCGTGAGACAGTAGAAAATATCTGCAAGGCAGGATTGCAGATCGAACTTGTTGAGGATTTGGGGATGGGAGGGATCTTCAAATTGATTGTAGCACGTGTCCCTGCGAGTTGAAGGTGGGTTCAAGTAAGTGATGACACGTCTATCCCGTCGCGATTTCATAAAATTAAGCGCCTCAACTTTTGCGGGTCTGGCTTTTTTTCCTTTCCTCCCAACATTAAGGTCATTCGAGGATGCAGAGCAGGTACGCGTGGGAGTCCAGTCTGTCAGCGTATATCGCGAACCCAATGATCAGAGCTTGATTGTCGGGCAACATTTTCGGGACGAATTGGTTCACATATATAAAGAAGTTGATTCGGGCACGCCACTTTACAATCCGATCTGGTATCGCGTCTGGGGCGGATACATGCACCGAGGACGATTGCAAAAGGTCAAGGCTATTTTCAATAAGCCTTTGACAACCATTCAGGACGGGACCCGGCAATTAGCAGAATTAACCGTGCCATATTCGCAGGCAATGCGGTATACAAAGATATACGGCTGGCAAGCCAATTTACGCCTCTATTATGGATCCGTGTATTGGGTCGATGGAATCGACGAAGGTCCCGATGGCGAACCCTGGTATCGCATTTTCGACGAACTGGTCGGTTTTCCCTATCACGTTCAGGCGCTTCATCTGCGCCCGATACCATTCGAGGAATGGGCACCGATTAAACCTGAAATGGCGTTAGATGAAAAACGCATTGAAGTCAGTCTGGGTACGCAGACACTGACTGCCTACGAATATGATCAGGTCGTTTTCCAAACGAAAATTTCTTCTGGCATTGCCACTGCCAAACAGAATCCCAAGGATATCTCAACGAAAACCACTACGGGCGAGTTTCGCATCATTACGAAATACCCATCGAAGCACATGGGGAATGGCAGTCTGTTTGCAACGCCCGAAGACTACGAACTGCCCGGTGTTCCCTGGACGAGTTTCTTCCATGAGGCAGGCTATGCCTTCCACGGAACCTACTGGCATGATAACTTCGGTACACCCATGAGCCGCGGTTGCGTGAACATGCGCATTGAGGAAGCGAAATGGCTTTTTCGCTGGGTCCGCCCACTGCATGATGCTGATCACATTTACACTCCTGGATATGGAACGCGAGTCGTGATTACCGCGTAGTTGATTTGCTGGTCACCGTCTCCAACAAAAGCCGTACGTAGGTTGGCTTTGATTTCCTGCGCGCATCTGTCGCGGGCTCGCCTTAGAATTGATAGGCTATCCTTACCCCGAAAAGTGGAATACAATAATCTCCGGGTGTCGTCCGGATGCTGATATGCAGCGACATCCCTAATAGGGCCTTGGGTGACAGCAGTTCCGCGCGAGAGTGGGTGCTGTGGGCCGAAATAAAACTGACAGACGATGGGAAGGTTGAATATTTTGTGATCACGCAAATTGCAATATCAGGCTCTCAAACCGAACAGCCCTTACAGTACCTTTCGTGATTTGAGCAACGATGAAAATTTGACTGCTGAACAAGTTTTTAAGAAGGTCTACACTGGCGAACGTCGCGTGAAATTCCAGACATGCATTGAAGCAAATGGGGTTTCAACTTGGGGACGTCTCTTCGTGACCAACCCCAAGGTCTCAGTATTCCGGTCTGATCATTTTGATTTTCACTAACAAGAAACTTTTATTCATGACAAGTGGTACCTGTGGCACCGCTTTTTATTTATGAATCTCTAACCCGTTTATGGACGCGTTTCGGTCATAATGACGCTTTGCAAGATTTAAATGATCTCTGGTAGTTCAACAACACCCTTACATTGACCGCGCGCCTCAATGCAGAAACAGTATAATGAAAGTTATAGGCAGATTACTACTCTGATTATCAACAGGAAAACCAACCCATGTCTGATCGCGATCTCGCCGCACGGCGTTTATTGGCTGTCACTGAGGAGGAATTTCAGCGTATCGTGCTGGACATTCATGATGGACCAGTGCAGAATCTGTTTGCCGCTCTCAGCCAATTGACTGTTCTTCGGTCGCGAATTAGCGGACTTCAGCCATCTCCCGATGAATGTGTCGCAACCATTAACCGCACGATCAGCCTCCTTGAAATTTCACTCGGGGATATTCGCGATTTGCTTGGAACATTCCGTGCGCCGGAATTCGCAAGAAGCGAACTAACCGAAATTATCGAAGATATCGTGATTCAACACGAATCATTCACATCCAGCACGGTGGCGCTTGAAATGGGCAGGCCATTCCCAAAGTCTGTAGCTTTGCCGGTCAAAATTGCATTGTGCCGTATTCTGCAGGAATCACTATCGAATGTCCGCCGCCACGCCGGTGTGGAAAACGCGACGGTCAAATTATGGGCGGAAAAGGGTCGACTAATTCTCGAGGTCTCGGATCAGGGACGTGGGTTTGAGCCGCCTCCACTCAGCGGACCGCATGCCACAGAAAGACAGGAACACATTGGTCTGCGTGGGATGCGTGAGAGAGCCGCGTTAGTTGGTGGAAAATTATTCGTTGAGAGTCATCCCGGCGCAGGGGCTCGCGTTCGCGTGGAGGTGCCAACTCATGAGTGAGGCACCTCCCATCCGCATTGTGCTTGCCGACGACCATGCTCTCGTGCTGGAAGGCTTGCGCGCGCTGCTGGCCGCCGAACCAGATTTGCACGTGATGGCAACGGCCACAGACGGTGAACGCCTGCTGGAGGCAGTTCGGCGCTTTGCCCCCGATGTCGTGGCAATGGATTTGCAGATGCCATTCATGGATGGCCTGACGTGTTTGCATCACATCCGTGCCGAGAGACTGCCCGTCCGCGTGCTGGTCATCAGCGCGTTTGGAGATGCACAATCCCTGCGCGCAGCAGTCGAAGGCGGTGCCGACGGCTTTGCCCTCAAGACCGACTCGCCCAAGATGACCCTCGCCGCGATCCGACAGGTAGCCGCGGGTCACATGGTCTTTCCAGATGCCGTCCGTCGCTGGCTGATCAAGAAGCCTGCGCAGGATCCGAATGCACTCACAGATCGCGAGGAAGCCGTGCTTGCACTCGTTGCAGAGGGAAAGAGCAATGCACAGATTGGTGCCGCGCTGTGCTTGAGCGAGAATACCGTCAAGTTCCATTTAAAGAACCTCTTTTCAAAACTCGGCGTGACCAACCGCACCGAAGCCGCCGCGAAATTTCACAAGCGCTAACCCACCCAATCGGGTAGCTCTCCCCACTCGTACTGGTTCGAACAATCTATCCGTGTGAGCGTTCCATCGCACGTACTCTCCTGCTATTCTTTCTCCAAGTCATCATGAGCGAAAGGCCGAACCACAACCTTGCCCTCGATCTGGTTCGCGTCACTGAAGCCGCCGCGCTCGCCGCGGGTCGCTGGATGGGATGCGGTCAGAAGGAAGCCGGTGATGCCGCGGCGGTGAAAGCCATGCGTCTGATCCTTTCTACGATTGATATGGATGGAATGGTCGTCATTCGTGAGGGCGCAAAAGATGAAGCCCCAATGCTCTATGATGGTGAGCAAATTGGAAACGGCCTTGGCCCCGCGGTCGACGTTGCAGTGGATCCCATCGAAGGGACTGCCTTGCTCGCATACGGACGACCCGACGCGATCTCGGTCGTTAGCGTTGCGCCGCGCGGAACCATGTGGTCACCGGGCCCGGCGTATTACATGAACAAACTTGTTGTCAGACGCGAGGCCAGGTCAGCGCTTCACGCGGGACGCTTCGACAGCGCTCAGCGCAGGCTTTTGTCTGCTCCCGTTACCGAGACACTATCAGCGATTGCAACCGCGTTGTGTAAGCCCCTGCGCGACCTGACTGTGTTCGTATTGGATAAACCTCGGCATCAGAAACTCATTGCCGACATCCGTGAGGTGGGGGCGCGTGTGCTGCTCCGCACCGATGGCGATGTGGCCGGCGCGCTCATGGCTGTGATGCCCAACTCCGGTGTGGATGTGCTGATGGGAATCGGCGGCACGCCGGAAGGAGTCATTGCCGCGTGTGCGGTGCGCGCGTTGGGAGACGCAATGCTTGGTCAGCTTGCTCCGCAAAAAGAAGAGGAACGCAAAATTGTTGAATCTGCGGGTCTTGACATAAATTGTGTGTTGACCGAATCCGACCTTGTCCGCAGCGACGATGTCTTCTTCGCCGCCACCGGCATCACCGATGGCGTACTCATGCCGGGCGTGCATTACACTGGCAATGGCGCCAGCACCGTGTCCATCGTCATGCGCGGCAAAACGGGAACCATTCGTAAAATCCATGCCGAACACCAGCTGGATAATCTACGCGAGATCAGCGCGGTGGAGTATTAGGGGACGTAGGCAGGTATATAAGTAAACAGGTAGGCAAAGAAAACGCAACACGTAAACGTAAAAGGAGAAAAGCATGTCCAACTCAAATGACAACAACCAGGCCTTATTCGACGCAGGTGTAAAGGAATACAGCGCGGCGGGGCGCTATTACTATGACATCGGCTTCAAGCCAACCGATACCCAGGTGCTGGCGGCATTCCGAATCACACCACAAGAGGGGGTGTCGTTCGAGGAGGCCGCCGCGGCTGTGGCGGCTGAATCCTCGTTCTCCACGTGGACAACCGTCTGGTCCGACTACCTCGTGGATGCCGCTCGTTATTGCGCCCGCACCTACGAAATGAAACCTGTGCCCGGTCACAATGACCAGATGATGGCTTACATCGCCTATCCGCTCGATCTGTTCGAGGAAGGTTCCATGCCAAACCTGATGTCATCCATCGTCGGTAACGTGTTTGGCTTCAAGCCCTTGCGCGCTTTGCGGTTGGAGGATATTTACTTCCCGCCCGCCCTGCTTAAAACATTTCAAGGGCCTCCGCACGGCATTCAAGTGGAACGCGACAAACTTGACAAGTACGGGCGTCCGTTGCTCGGCGCGACGATGAAACCCAAACTCGGTCTTTCGGCCAAAAACTATGGGCGGCTGGTGTATGAAGCCCTTCGCGGCGGGTTGGATTTTACGAAAGACGATGAGAACATCACCTCCCAGCCCTTCATGCGTTGGCGCGACCGCTTCGAGTTTGTGATGGATGCGGTCAAGCAAGCTGAAGCGGAGACCGGCGAACGCAAGGGGCATTATCTCAACGTCACCGCCGGCGACATGGAGGAAATGTACCGCCGCGCCGAACTTGCCCGGGAACTCGGCTCACGTATCATCATGGTGGATTACCTCGTGGCTGGCTTCACGGCCTTCGCCTCGCTCTCGAAATGGTGCCGCGCGAACGGGATGCTGCTCCACGCGCACCGCGCGATGCATTCGGTGATGGACCGTCAGCAAAATCACGGCGTCCACTGGCGTGTGCTTGCCAAGTGGTGCCGCATCGTCGGCGCGGACCACCTGCACAACGGCACGGTAGTCGGCAAACTCGAAGGCGACCGTGCCTCCACCATTGGCATCAATGAGATGATGCGCGCCACGGACGTTGCCAAAGTGGAGGATTGCCCCGGCCATCACTTCGACCAGCCCTGGCTCTCCATGCCGGCCATGTTCCCGGTGGCTTCGGGCGGAATCCACGTTTGGCATATGCCGGAACTTGTGTCGATTTTTGGCGACGAGGTCATCCTGCAATTCGGCGGCGGGACGGTTGGTCATCCGTGGGGAAGCGCGGCGGGAGCAACCGCCAATCGCGTTGCGCTGGAGGCTGTCGTGCAGGCGCGCAACGAGGGACGAAACCTGCTTGCTGAAGGGACGGACATTCTCAAATCCGCCGCCCGCCATAGCGAGGAACTCCACGCCGCGATGGAAACCTGGAAGGGCATCACCTTCGAATACGAGTCGGTAGATGCCCTCGAAAAGTAAGTCATGCTTGAAGCGTGGCAGTCACGTTACAAGCATGACTTACCGCAACCTACCCAAAAGAGGAATTACAACTCATGAAAACCGAAACCTTTTCCTATCTTCCCGCCTTTACCGGCGAACAGGTCGAAAAACAAATCGCATATTTTCTCGCCAACGAATGTGTGATCGGCATCGAGTATTCGTCCAAACCCGGCCCTACGCTCGCCTTTTGGGATTGGTGGAAACTTCCGCTTTTTAAGATGCGCATCGTGAATGAAATCATGGCAGAGATCGAAGCCTGCAAAGCCGCCCATCCGCGGAGCTGTGTCCGCATTACCGGGTACGACAACGCCCGCCAGGCGCAGGTAATGAGCTTCGTTGTCCACAACCCGATGTGAATTGAAAAGACAAGACTTCGGAAATCTTCTTTATCCGCAAAACACTTCCGAAGTCTGGTTTCCTGAAAGGTATCTTATGAACAGACACCGCCCCATCATCCTGGCCATCGTTGGAGATAGCGCCGCGGGGAAGAGCACCCTTACGAAGGGCCTGGTTCAAATCCTCGGGAGCGACAAGGTCACCGTCGTCTGTACCGACGATTATCACAAGTATGACCGGCGCGAGCGTGCAGAGTTGGGCATCACGCCTCTACATCCCGAATGCAACTATCTCGACGTGCTCGAACTTCACCTCGAACGCCTGCATTATGGGCAGCCCTTCCTCAAGCCGGTTTACGAACATTCCACCGGCTCGCTGATCCGCCCCGAATATGTGTGCCCACGCGAGTTTGTCATCGTGGAGGGCTTGCTCGGTTTCCATTCCGCTGTCATGCGTCAGTTCTATGACGTGAAGGTTTTCCTCGATCCGCCGGAAGATTTGCGCACCGCATGGAAGATCAAGCGCGATACCAGCAAGCGCGGTTACACAGCCGAGCAGGTGCGAGCCGAGATGAAAAAGCGCGAGGCGGATACGCTTCAATTCATCCGCCCACAACGTGAACATGCCGATATCGTTGTCCGCTTTCACCCGGATGACGGTGTGAAACCGCAGGATGCCGGACCAACCCTGAACGCTCAACTCGTTCTGCGCCCAACGATTCCCCACCCGGACCTGACCTACCTGATTGACGGAACGCATCAACCCTCGACCGATGTCCGGCTCCGGCTTGGACGCGATGGAGGCCGCCCGGTGGATTTTCTTGAAATCGCAGGCAATGTGAGGGCTGAGAACGCACAAAAACTTGAAGCTGCAATCTGGCAACATTTGCCAGATCTGCGTTCCGTGCGCGAGGATCAGTTTGGCGATTACCAGGATCGTACCGAAATGAAACACAGCCATCCGCTGGCACTCTCACAACTGTTGATCACCTACCATCTCTTACGCAAGTACAACAACCTAATGGAAATGCCATTTGCGCCGCCAGTGGCTGCGTTGAGCCGGTTGCAGTCAACGACCGCGGCAGCTGCCAATGAACGGGCGTAGAGGGTAACGGAGCCGACCATCATGAGCGATGAATACGATGTCACAGTGATTGGCGCGGGGCCGGTGGGGCTTTTCACCGCGTTCTATGCCGGGATGCGCAACCTGCGCACTCTGGTGCTGGAGGCTTTGCCGAGGCCGGGCGGTCAGATCACTGCGCTGTATCCTGAAAAATATATTTATGATGTGGGTGGTTTCCCCGCCATTTTAGGGCGCGACCTGGTGACCGAGCTTTATAAACAGGCGGCACAATTCGGCGCGGACTTTAAATTCAACGAGCGCGTGGGAAATTTGGAAATGCTGGAGCCAGGGTATTTGAAGTTGACCACGACCGAGGGAACGTATTCAAGCAAGACCGCCATCATTGCCGCGGGCATTGGCGCGTTTCAACCAAATCGACTCAATGTAATTGGTGCGGCGGAATTTGAAGGGAAGGGCGTTTCGTATGTTGTGCGCGAGCGTGAAAAATTCTTAGGACGGCGGTTGTTGATTGTGGGCGGAGGCGACACAGCCGTGGACTGGTCGCTGGAACTTCGTAATTGGGCCAGCGAGGTGACTTTGATCCATCGCTTCAATTATTTCGAAGCGCACCAGCGCAGCGTGCTGGCTTTGTATGATTCGCAAGTGAATGTGCATACACAAAACGAGTTGATGTGTGTTGCGGGGAACGGCGCGGTGGAACAGGCGGTGATCCGCGACAATGTGACGGGGGAAGAACGCGCGTTGAACGTGGATGATATTCTGGTCTGCATCGGTTTCCGCGCCGACCTTGGGCCCATCAATCAATGGAAGCTCAACCTCGAAGGGCGCAAGATCGCCGTTAATCGACGGGCAGAGACATCCATGCCGGGTGTCTATGCAGTGGGGGATGTGGCGCATCCCGAAGACGGGGTCAGCATGAATCTGATCGCCTACGGTTTTGGTCAGGCTGTGCTGGCGGTGGGATACGCCAGTCATTTCATTCATCCCAAAGAGCGTGTGACGCATGGGCACAGTAGTCAGCGCAAGGGAATGAAGTATGCTCCTGCGCCCGGCTCAGGCAATTTAATTGAAAGACCCTGAAGGTTTCCAAAACCTTTAGGGTCTGGATCCAGGAGAGACAAATGTCAGAGAGACCGCAACGAAATTTATCGCTTGAACTAGTGCGCGCCACAGAGGCGGCGGCCTTGGTCGCCGCGCGTTACCGTGACGGCGGCAAATGGGATGCCGCCAACTCAGCCGCCGCGAATGCCATGCGGCTTGTCTTGCAAACGATTGATATGGATGGGGTCATCGTTGTTGGTGAAGGTGAGAAACACAGCGCGCCGGTTTTATTTCATGGCGAAATGGTCGGCACGGGTCATCCGCCCGCAGTGGATGTGGCGGCGGATCCAATCGAAGGCACGCCCGCGCGTTCGCTTGGACGTCCGAATACCCTTGCCCTCGCCGCGCTCGCCGAACGCTGGAGTCTTTGGGATCCCGGCCCAAGTGTTTATGTGGATGAAATTGTAGTTGGCTCCGTCGCGCGTGATGCAATTGACCTGAATCTCAGCCCCACCGAAAACCTGCATCGCATTGTTGAAGCGATAAATTGCAAAATCAGCGATCTGACCGTCTTTGTGTTGGACAAGCCGCGTCATGAGAATTTGATCCATGAATTGAATGAATCCGGCGCACGCGTGAAAATAAACTCAGGCGGCTTCATCGTCGGCGCGATGCTGGCAGCCATGCCTGGCACGGGCGTGGACGTGATGATGAGCATTGGGCGCGCTTCCGAAGCTGTGCTGGCCGCGTGCGCGGTCAAGGCAGTGGATGGCGGGATGCAGATCCGCCGCGCGCCGCAAAGCGAGAATGAAATGAAGCGGGTGCAATCTGCTTTGGGGAAACAGGCGGCTCAAATCCTGACCGAGGCGGATGTTTGCAAATCCGAGGATGTTTTCCTCGCTGTAACAGGCATCACCGATGGCGGTCTCCTGCACGGTGTGGAATTCCAACGCGACGGGGTGACAACCGAGAGCCTGGTCATGCGGGCGCGATCTGGCACGATTCGCTATGTCCGCGCGATTCACCGTCTGGATAAGCTCATGCAATTCAGCCAAATTGATTACACCGGTGACAGTTATAAAAACAAGGATGTGGTTGAGAACTATGGTTAAGATTGCTCCATCCATTCTTGCCGCCAATTTTGCCCGGCTTGAGGCTCATGCTCATGAAGCCACCGCAGCCGGCGCGGACTGGCTGCACATTGACGTGATGGACGGTCACTTCGTCCCCAACATTACCATCGGTCCGCTGATCGTTGAGGCGCTGCGTCCCTTGCGCGAAGAGACCGGTGCGTTGCTCGATGTGCATTTGATGATCGAAGAACCGGATCGCTACTTTGAGGATTTTATCAACGCGGGCGCGGATATTGTCATTGTGCATGTGGAGGCCTGCACTCATTTGCATCGAACGATCCAGCACATCAAGGAACTGGGCGCAAAGGCCGGGGTCACGTTGAACCCATCCACTTCGCTCACAACATTGGAAGGGATTTTACTGGATGTAGACCTCGCTCTGATCATGTCGGTCAACCCGGGGTTCGGTGGTCAAAAATATATCCCATCCTCGACGGTGAAAATCCGCCGCTTGCGAGAAATGCTGGATTCAATTGGTTCGACGGCGTGGCTGGAGGTGGATGGTGGAGTCAATGCGGGGAATTCAGCCGAAGTTTCCCATGCTGGTGCAGATGTGATCGTAGCCGGGAGCGCAATCTTCGGCGGTGCTAGAACCGTCGCAGAAAATATATATTCATTGAAACAAGGATTTGCATTGCGATAAGAAGACCCTTCAAGGTCTGTCAGGGCGTTTTGCGCTCGCGGGTCGCCCCGCGATGATTGCAGAGGGTTTGTGTAAGGTGCGTTATTTATTTCTTCTTTAACAGTCTCGCCGAATTTCCCATGATGCCAACATCGGGCAGGGACTGCGCGGCGGCAGCGAGAACAGGTGGGAGGACGCCAATTGCCGCGAGGGATAATCCCACAAGGTTATAGACTGTGGTGAACGCCAAATTCATCTTGACGATCCTCATGGTCCGTTTGGCGATTTTCAACACATCGGGAACCAAATTCCAATCTTCACGCATGAGAGCAATGTGCGCCGCTTCGATGGCGACATCCGTGCCTGCCGCACCTATTGCGATGCCGATGTTTGCCTGAGCAAGCGCAGGCGCGTCATTCACCCCGTCGCCGATCATGACCACAATGTGTCCCTCGCACGAAGACACGTGCTAGCCCAAAGTCCTGGGTGGAAGGAAAGTGGGCTAGTATTCACAACAAATATTGGAACTCCTATCACTCCTAGAAATATGGTGAGACACTTCAAAAACAAGCTGACGAGTATTGGGCTTCCAAATATCCGCTTCCATGATCTGAGGCATACCACAGCATCCCTTCTGCTGGAAAAGAACGTACATCCAAAAATCGTGTCTGAACTACTGGTACACTCTACGGTAACCTTGACGTTAAATACCTATTCCCATATCATTAATCCTATGAGTGGGGTAGCTGCCGATGCAATGGATGAGATAGTAGGACAATAGTAGGACAGACACGTTAGAAAGCATCGGAAATATTGAACAGATTGGATATTTAAGCCGCGGATTCCCCTACAAATTGGACTTATTGGAAGTAAAATTCAAAAAAGAGGTCATGCCCCGACTCTTCTAAGCTGTTGGTTGTGAGTTCGAATCCCGCCAGGGGCGCAAATGTAAAGTAGAAAATACCGTCATATCCCAGATATGGCGGTATTGATTCCTGGAGCAGACAGATGTACACCTTACAATAAGCGCCACGTATGTTTGAACGAAATAGTTTTCAAGAAGTCCCACGCGTGGATATTAAATAGTTGAGTGGAGATGGAGTGATATGTATTATTGCAGATGGCCAAATCATTCGGTCATAACCGCAAAACGAAAGCCAGTATGATGTGCGCCGCAGGAGTAACTTTAAGCGGAGGTGTCATCGATACTGCGTGCCACTTGAAAAGCCAACTTTGGAGATGTCGAAACGCAACAACAAAACGAAATTGGTGTTTCTATTGAAGGAATTGGTGGAATATGATAAAACTTATCAAGGAATTGCATCCAGGTGATCGTTCAGTGTAGAGAACATCACAGAAGGAATTTGAATAAGCCAAATTCAATCTCCAGGTGAGGATGAAGTTAAATGGAAATATGATTGAGAATCAGGTTGAGGAGCAAGCATGGAACAAGTTATAGGGTTTGCATGGGAAGCGAGTTAAGAATCCCATGAAGGGAATACAAGGTTGGCCATGGAAAATCAAACAGGGAAACTCATAAGCAAGTCTTTCATCAGCACATTTGGAACCAGTCTTTTTACCGCTTTCTTCATTTACATCCTGGAAGTCATCTTCGTAGTTGCATTTACTGCCCTGATCTATTCGGGCGAGCTTTCAAGTCAGATCCCGCGTGCGCTTGGTTTTATCATCATCGGCGATGCCATCCTGTGCGCGGTGGTGGCGTGGTTAAGTTCCAATCCCGGTGCGATTGCGGTGGAGCAGGATGCTCCGGGTGCAATGTTGGGCGTCATTGCGGTGGGGATTATTGCCGCGCTGCCAGGAGTCGCATCCCGTCAATTTGCAACGGTAACGATGATGATTGTAATCACCAGCCTGCTGACTGGACTCCTGCTCATTGTGCTGGGGTTCTTCAAACTCGGCGGGTTGGCACGCTTTTTGCCGTATCCAGTCATTGGCGGATTTCTGGCAGGGACAGGCTGGTTATTATTTCAAGGGGGTATCGGAATGATGGCGAATGTACCGACTGGTCTTGAGTGGTTTCAATGGGATGCGATGAGACTATGGATGCCCGGCCTCCTGTTGGGAATTGTGATCTACTTCGCCTCACGGAAAATCAGACAGCCCTATACGATTCCATCCCTGATGCTGGGCGCCTCTTTTATCTTTTATGCAGTTGCCTGGGCGATGGATATCTCCATAGTGCAGTTACGAGCCGATGGCTGGCTGCTGGAATCGTATAAATCCACGGGCGCATGGGAGTTTCCCCTGAGTCCGGCCATCCTTTCACAGGTGGATTGGCAGGTACTGCTTGATCAAATTCCTGCGCTGATTCCTGTGGCCCTCATCTGTGTGATCGCGCTATTGCTGAATTCCAGCGGCATGGAGCTGATCATTAAAAAGGATATCGACCTGAACCGGGAACTCATAACAGCGGGAGTTGGCAACCTGGCTGCAGGCATGATGGGTGGGCTGGCGGGATTTCAGGACATAAGCTTTTCCACATTGAATCATGCCATGGGGGGCGGCCGGCGACTCATTGGGCTGCTTGCTGCCCTGCTCATTGGTGCAACCGTGTTCGTTGGTACGTCTGCGATTCTTTACATCCCCAAATTCGTCTTTGGCTCGGTGCTGATTTATCTGGGTATCGAATTTCTGGTCGAATGGGTATATGAGGGCTGGTTCAAATTTCCCCGAATGGATTTCCTTGTGATCGTCATCATACTGGTGACATTGGCCGTATTCGGCGTTTTGGAGGGGGTCATAGCGGGTCTTATTCTGGCGGTGTTTACGTTTGTGGTGAGTTATAGCCGGGTCAGCGTGATTAAATTCGCATTTACAGGGAGCGAGTATCACAGCCGGGTGACGCGTGCACCTCATGAACTGGATGTCCTTCAAACACATGGCGATGAACTTTATATTATGAGACTGGAGGGTTTCATCTTCTTCGGTACGGCAAACGGCATATTCGAAAGATTGCGTGAGCGCGACAACCTCGCCTCCGTCAACAAAATAAAATACAGCGTGTTCGACTTCTCGAAGGTTACCGGCATTGATTCAACTGGCATGCTTAGCTTCGCTCGAATGATGCAATGGAGTGAGGAACAAGGGATCATCCTGGTCATCGCCGGGTTGGCAGAAAAAATGCAGAAGCAATTTATTCAGGAAAATTCATCCATTGAGGATGGGATGCTAAAGTTCTTCACCGACGCCGATCACGGCATTGAGTGGTGCGAGAACGAGATCATTGCCGCAAATCTGCCGGATCTTCGGATCGAAAAAGATATCTCGGAGCAATTGAAAGAGATCCTCATGGATGAGAACGTGGAGAAATTAATTCCCTATCTGCAACGCCATGAATATCGTCCGGGCGAATATTTGATCACGGAAGGCGACGCGGCCGATTTCATCTACTTTATCCAATCAGGGCAGGTCACCGCCCAGTTGGAATCCCCGGGCAAAAACCCGGTTCGCCTTGAGACGATTAATAGCGGCCGCACCGTCGGGGAGATTGCCTTTTTTCTCGGCACACGTCGCACTGCCAGTGTTGTGGCAAATCAAAACTCAGTGGTCTACTCGCTTTCTGTGGAAGACCTGGAACGGATGGAATCAAGCGATCCCGAATCCGCCAATATCTTTCATCGCTTGAGCGTTATTCTGTTGAGCCAGCGTGTGATGCACCTCACGTACACGGTGCGAGCGCTGGAACGTTCGTAGCGACAAGGATTCGTCAATAATGGCATTTTGACGAACAGCAAATACTTTCCCATTAATCCTTATAAAACGGTAAAATACATCATAATAAACATGAGAATTGCCGCGGCTTGGTGGAATGAAACAACAGAATCGATACACTCGGGTTTATAAGACAGAGGATAGAGGAGTGACGGGCATGGCAAAAAAGACACCTCCCGTAAGTAAGACGATTAAGGCAAAATCATCGAAGGCGAAAAGGGTGAAAATTAAAAGGCCTTCGACCAATACAGTTTTAGGAAAGCATCCAAATGGAAGGCTGAAAACGATTCCTAAACCTGTCACAAAGAAACGCATTCCAAAAACGATCGCGTCGAAATCCATCCCGCTTGAAGAACAGCTCGTTCAGCGCAATGCCGAACTCGCCATCGTCAATAGTATCAGTCAGGCAATGGCTCAACGGCTGGATATGCCCGGCATCATCCGCACTGTGGGTGACAAGGTGCGCGATATTTTCAGTGCTGAGGTCACCGAAATTTTGCTGCTTGATGAAGCGACGAACATGATTCACGCTGTGTATTCCTATTATCGCGGTTACCAGCAATTTGAACCATTTGCGTTTGGGGAAGGTTTGACGTCTCGTATCATTCGGACCCGCGTACCTCTCACACACCATACCATGGAAGAGGCAATCGCAAAAGGAGCACTGTTTCAATCGGAAGAGGATAAGACCGAATCATACATTGGTGTACCCATCGTTTCTGGCGATAAAGTTTTGGGCGTGATCAGTGTGCAGAGTTACCAACAGTACGCATTTGATGAAAACCATGTGCGCTTGCTTTCCACCCTTGCTGCAAACATGGGTGTCGCCCTTGAAAACGCGCGTCTTTTCGACGAGACCCACCGTCTGCTTAAAGAGACTGAACAACGCGCCGCCGAACTCGCCATCCTCAACAGCGTGCAGGCAGCCCTCGCCGCGAAACTCGACATGCAGGGCATCTACGATGCAGTCGGTGACAAGATCCGCGACATCTTCGATGCGCAAAAGGTCATGATTGTAACTTATGATAAAAGTTCCAATCTGATGAGTTATCCCTACTTGACTGAAAAGGGCAGGAGGCTAACATCAGAACCGCTGTTGCTGGACGGAACAGGTGTGATGGATTATGTCATAACCCAAAAACGGCCGTTCATGATCAACACCAATATAAGAGAACGCACAAAGGAAATCACAGGTCTCGAAAGCGTGCTAGTGGGAGACGAGCAAGACAGCAAGTCGCGCCTGGATGTGCCGATGATCATTGGCGACGAAGCTCGAGGCGGAATCTCTCTTCAAAGTGTTGACCGCGAGAATGCCTTCAGTGAATCCGACATGCGTCTGCTACAAACGCTCGCCAACAGCATGGGCGTGGCTCTGGAAAGTGCGCGTCTCTTCGATGAGACCCAGCGCCTTCTCAAAGAGACCGAAGCGCGCAACGCCGAATTGGCCATCATCAATAGCGTCCAGGCAGCCTTAGCCGCAAAACTTGATATGCAGGGCATCTATGATGCAGTCGGTGAAAAGATCCGCGACATCTTCGATGCGCAAGCTGTACAAATTGTTACGTATGATAAGACCTCTAACCTGATGAGCTACCCTTATATCATTGAAAAGGGAGAGCGACTGACTTCAGAACCACTTCTGTTGGACGGTACAGGTGTGATGGATCATGTCATTACAAAAAAACGATCCATCATGATTAACACCGCTATGGTGGAACGCGTAAAGGAAATAACAGGCGTCGAGGGAGTAATAGTAGGCGGGGGGGAAATGACCAGGTCCCGGCTGGATGTGCCGATGATTGTTGGTGGCGAAGCCAAAGGTGGAATTTCTCTTCAGAATGTGGACCGCGAGAATGCCTTCAGCGAATCCGACATGCGCCTCCTACAAACACTTGCCAACGCCATGAGCGTCGCGCTGGAGAGCGCGCGCCTGTTCGACGAGACCCAACGACTGCTCAAGGAGACGGAACAGCGCAACGCCGAACTCGCCATCATTAATAGCGTACAAGAGGGACTAGTCGCCAAGATGGACATTCAGGGTATTTATGACCTGGTCGGCGACAAAATCCGTGACATCTTCGACGCGCAGGTGGTGGATATTGGACTTTATGATCGCAAAGAAAAACTATTCCACTTTCCATACACCATCGAACGCGGCGTGCGCTTCCCCGATGAGCCGATCCAATTGATCGGATTCCGCAAGCATGTCATGGAAACACGTCAACATTTACTGATCAATGAAAATGGGCCTGAAAAGTCGGCGCAATACGGAAACCCCTATAGCCCAATTGTCGGCGAAATGCCCAAATCAATTTTATTTGTGCCTATGATTATCGGAGACCAGGCCAAGGGAGTCATCTCACTCCAAAACCTTGACCGTGAAAATGCATTCAGCGAATCGGATGTCAGTCTGCTTACCACCCTCGCAAACAGCATGAGCGTCGCGCTGGAAAACGCGCGTCTGTTCGATGAGACACAACAGCGGAACGCCGAACTCGCCATCATCAACAGCGTGCAAGCAGCATTGGCTGCTGAGCTGGACATGCAAGGCATATATGATGCGATTGGAGATAAGATCCGTGAGATATTCGATGCTCAGGTCGTATCAATTCGAATATTCGATCTTAATAGAAAGCTTAGCCACGCACCTTATATATTCGAAAAGGGTGTTCGCTTTCACCCAGAGCCGAGACCGCTCGACAGAAAGGAAATACATCTTATTAAATCGCGTCAGACGTTGCTGATCAATTCGAATATGGTTCAGCGAATGGCAGAATTCAGCATGACTGTCACCACTGGCACTGAAGTACCCAAGTCCGCACTATATGTTCCACTCGCCATGGGTGATGAAGTCAAGGGTGTCATCAGCCTACAGAATGTAGACCGTGAAAACGCCTTCAGTGACTCGGATGTGCGCCTCCTGCAAACCCTTGCCAATGCAATGAGCGTTTCACTCGAGAACGCACGCCTCTTTGATGAGACCCAGCGCCTGCTCAAAGAAACCGAACAGCGCGCCGCTGAACTTGCCATCATCAATAGCATTGGGCAAATCCTTACCGAAGAACTTGACCTGAATGCCATGGTCGAACGTGTTGGCGATAAATTGCAAGCAGCATTGAACGTAAAAAATATCGGGATTGGCATTTACGACGAGAAAGAAAATATCATGCAGGTGCCTTATATTTATCGTGATGGCAGGCGCCTTACCGCCCAGCCATTCTCATTGAACACGTTCAACAGACGCGTTTCGAAGGCGGGCAGATCACTGGTCGTCAGTAAAGACGCGCAAAAACACTGGATGAAACTCGGAGGCCTCTCAGCAGGAGGCGAGATTCCCCAATCCTTTGTCATGGTGCCGCTCATAGCAGGCAAGGAACTGGTGGGTGGAATCACCCTGCAGGATTTTGAGGACAAAAACGCGTTCGCTGATTTGTCCGTTGGTTTGCTCGAGACCGTTGCGTCCAACATGGGCACAGCCATTCTAAACGCGCGTCTCTTCGATGAGACCAGGCAACGCAATGCTGAACTTGCCATCCTGAATAACGTCGGTGAAGTGATGGCACAGACGCTGGATGTCAAGTCGTTGACGCGGAACGTGGGTGACAAGGTGCGCGAAATATTCAACGCCGAGATCGCCGACATTTTGTTGTATGACCAGAATATCGAAATGCTTCACTTGACATATAGTTACAGCGACGGATATTTCGAAGACGAACCTCCGTGGAAGCTGGGAGGAGGCTTGACCTCAAAAATCATCCTCACCCGCCAGCCATTCCTGCTGAAGACCGCGCAGGAAATAGCTGCAAACGGCGCTGAATCCTATGTGACCACGCCCGAAGACAGTCAGGATCCCCAATCCTATCTGGGTATGCCGATCATGGTCGGCGATAGAGTATTGGGCGTAGTGGATGTGCAAAGCTTCAGACCCAACGCGTTTGATGACAACAACCTGCGCCTCCTGCAGACGATCTCCTCCAATATGGGCGTCGCTCTCGAAAACGCGCGTCTCTTCAATGAAACCCAGCGCCTGCTCAAAGAGACCGAACAGCGCGCCGCTGAACTTGCGATCATCAACAGTGTCCAACAGGGACTCTCCTCGAAACTCGATTTCCAGGCCATCGTGGATTTGGTCGGTGACAAGATCCGTGAGGTGTTCAAATCGGACACCACCTACATCTACCGCTATGACAGCGTCACGAATCTGATCCAGAAACCCTATTATGTCGAGCGCGACTATCGCCATCACCTCCCGGACGTTCCGCTGGGTGAGGGTTTGACCTCCATCATTATTAAATCCCGCAAACCGCTTCTCCTGCATTCAACCCAGGAGATGGATGAACTCTTCGCAGGCGGGCGTCACCAGGTCATATTGCCCGGCAAGGAAAAAGACCTGAACGAATCCTATCTGGGCGTCCCCATTCTCGTGGGCGCCGAAGTGGCAGGCGTGGTCAGCGTGCAGAGTTACCAACAGCACGCCTTCACCGAGGGTGATACACGCCTTCTTTCCACCCTCGCCGCCAGCATGAGTATTGCCCTCGAAAACGCGCGTCTCTTCGATGAGACCCAGCGCCTGCTCAAAGAGACGGAGACCCGCGCTCAGGAACTCTCCGCGATCAGTACCGTCACTCAGGCTTTAGTGGCCGAAACGGAACTTGATGCAGTGATCCAGCTCATCGGGAACCAGACACGGGAAATTTTCGATGCAGATATCGTCTACGTGGCGCTGCTCGACCCTCAAACGAATCTGATCCACTTCCCGTATCAAATCGGTGAGACATTCACCATGCTAAAGCTGGGGGAAGGACATACGGGCCGGATCATCCAGACAGGCGAGGCGTTGCTCATCAATGAGGATGTTGATGAACGGAGCCGGGAACTCGGTGTGACGCGTGTAGGCAGGGATGCGCTTTCGTATCTTGGTGTCCCGATTAAAGCAGGAGGAGAAACCATCGGTGTGATCAGCGTGCAAAGCACAACCCGCGAAGGACTATTCACCGATGATTCGGTGCGTCTGTTGACGACCATTGCTGCCAACGCGGGCGCGGCAATCCATACCGCCCGGTTACACACCGAGACGCAACGCAACGCCAGTCAGATGGCGACCATCGCCAGTGTTGGGAGCGATCTTTCCGCCACATTAGACCTGCAAAATGTCATTCACACAGTTGTTGAAAATGTTCACGATTTATTTCAGGCAACCGATACTGTTCTGCGGCTTGTCGATTCTGATGGCAAATCCTTGCGTACTGCTCTCGCACTTGGCAACTATGCCGAAGAACACTCCGCAGATGTAGTTTCGCTGGGTCAGGGAATCGCAGGCAGTATTGCTCAATCGGGGATCGCTGAGGTGATCGAAAACGTGGACCTGGACCCACGCGGCGTGCATATTGCGGGCACGCCCGATTGGGATGAAATCCCACAGACCATGATGGTCGCGCCCCTGATCGCGGGCAACCGTGCCATCGGTGTAATCTCTGTCTATAAAGATCGTCCCACAGGAATCTTCTCCCAAGTCGACCTGGATTTCCTGGTGGGCCTCGGTCGGCAGGCTGCGTTTGCCATTCAAAATGCCACGCTCTTCCGGAATCAGCTTGTGGCCCGCGAGCAGGCTGAAACTCTGCAAGCGGTTACCCAATCTCTCAGCCGCACCCTCAGCCTGGAGGAAGTCTTCGACCTGATCCTCTCTGAATTACAAAAGGTCGTGCCTTATAACAGTTGCTCCGTGCAACAGTGGGACGGTGCTTACTCTGTCATCGTTGGAGGGCGCGGGTTCCCGAATATCCACGAGCTCATCGGGCTACGATTTGCAACCGTCGATGGAGACCTTAGCTCATATGTACTCAAGGGCCGGCAACCCTATATCGTGGAGGATGTATCGGCTAGCTATCCATACTTCAAAAATCCTGAATTCGGTGGGGGCGTCATCCATGGCTGGATGGGTGTGCCTCTGATTTTTGGCGACCGGGTGATTGGCATGTTGACGCTGGACAAGCATGAGAAGGCCTTCTACACCTCCGAGCATGCCCAATGGGCAATGGCATTTGCCGCGCAAGCCGCGGTGGCAATAGAGAACGCACGATTGTTTGATACGGAACGCGCCGCCCGTCAGCAGGCTGAAGTGCAGAGCCGCCAGATGGCAACGATCGCCAGCGTGGGTCGCGACCTCTCCGCGACACTGGACTTGCAAAGAGTCATTCACACAGTTGTTGAAAATGTTCACGATCTATTCCAGGCGCGCGACACCATCCTGCGACTTGTGGAAGCAGATGGTAAATCCTTGCGCGCAGCTCTCGCGCTCGGGAAATATGCCGATAAATTTTTAGCCGATGTGATTACGCTGGGAGAAGGAATTACAGGTGGAATTGCTCAATCAGGTATTGCAGAAGTGATCGAAAACTTGGAGCTGGACCCGCGCCGCGTACAGATACCAGGAACCCCCGACCATTATGAGACCCCACAAACTATGATGGTCGCGCCATTGATCGCCAGCAATCGTAGCATCGGGGTTCTGTCAGTTTACAGGGATCGCACCGAAGGTAGTTTCTCTCAAGTAGATTTGGACTTCCTGGTGGGGCTGGGTCGGCAAGCCGCGATCGCGATAGAAAATTCGCGCCTTTTTGATGAAGCCAAACAGGCCCGCGCTGCGGCAGAACAAGCCAATAAGGCCAAGAGCACCTTCCTTGCCAACATGAGTCACGAACTGCGCACACCGCTCAACGCCATCATCGGCTTCACAAGAATTGTCAGAAAGAAGGCCGAAGGCGCCCTGCCTGAAAAACAGATCGAGAACCTCGATAAGGTGCTTTCCAGTTCCGAGCATCTGCTTGGTTTGATCAATACCGTGCTTGATATTGCCAAGATCGAAGCGGGTCGCATGGATGTGATCCCCGCCAAGTTCAGCATGGGCGCCTTGGCAGACCAATGCGCCAACCTTGCCACGCCACTGCTCAAGCAGAATGTAAAGCTTGAAAAACAAGTGGACGAAACCATTGGCATCATCTTCTCCGACCAGGACAAGATCAAACAGATCGTGATCAATCTGCTCAGCAATGCTGCGAAGTTCACACATGATGGCAGGATCCTGCTGAGTGTGCAAAAACTCAATGAAGAATCCCTTAACATTTCGGTGTCTGATAGCGGCATCGGCATCAACGAAGAAGCGCTCAGTCGAATTTTCGAAGAATTCCAGCAAGCCGATACCAGCACCACGCGGGAATATGGTGGCACGGGCTTGGGGCTTGCCATCAGTCGCAATCTGGCCCGTTTGTTGGGTGGGGATTTGACTGCCACAAGCAAACTTGGGGAGGGGTCCACCTTCACCCTTACGATCCCAATTTATTATGGAAGAAAACCCGCTTCACAATTGGGTCAGGCAACGGGTCCCGTGCAAGAAGCGGTTCAACAGTCCAAACAGGATTCCACCAAACACCGCGTTCTTGTCATCGACGATGACCCCGATGCGCTTTACCTTTTGCAGGAAGGTTTGGGTACAAGCGAGTTTGACGTGATTGGGGCGCGCACTGGATACGATGGTCTGCAAATCGCGCGCGAGCGGCAGCCTGAAGCCATTCTGCTTGATATCCTCATGCCCGAAACAGACGGCTGGCAAATCCTGAACGACCTGAAATCAGACTCAACAACGATCAATATTCCGGTGATCCTGCTCACGATTGTCGATAAAAAAGCGCTGGGCTTCAAACTCGGTGCGGCAGATTATTTGCTCAAGCCGCTCAATCCTGCGATCGTGTTGGACGCGCTCCACCGCGTGATCGGTGAAAAAGGTCACCCGCACAAACATGTCCTGGTGGTGGATGATGATCCGCATGTGGCAGAGATGCTCCGCCAGTCTTTACCTGAATCCTATTTCGCGTTGACATCAGCTGAAGATGGGGAAGCAGGCTTAAGGGCGGTCGAGGCGCATCGCCCGGATGTCATCCTTCTCGACCTGGTCATGCCAAAACTCGATGGATTCGGAGTAATTGAAAAGCTGCGCGCCGATCCCGAGCTGCGAAACATCCCCATCATCGTGATCAGCTCCAAGGACCTCACCTCTGATGAATCCAAAAAGCTCAGGGAAAGTGTAGCCTTCGTGATGAAGAAACAAGGCCTCGATTCCGACAAATTGATGCAAGAGATCAGTAGCGTTGTGAAAAGATAATGATATAAGCGGAGGGAAGAATGAAAACTATTTTGATCGTCGAAGACACAGAACTCAACATAGATCTCATCACCCAATTACTGGAGGATGATTACAATCTGCTCATTGCGCGCGATGGCGGGCAGGGTGTTGTCATGGCGAAGGAGAATAATCCCGACCTGATTTTGATGGATATTTCATTGCCTATCATGGATGGTTACGCAGCCACACGTCAGATCCGTGAAACACTCCAGTCGACGCCGATCATCGGACTCTCTGCACATGCCATGTCCGGGCATGAACAAAAAGCCAAGGAAGCGGGCTGCAACGATTACCTGACCAAGCCCATCAATGACCAATTGCTGTTTGATATGCTAAAACGGTATTTGGGATAACAAGAGGTGCGTCTTTAGACGATTGGAGGCAGCTTGAATAGACAATCCAAGATCCTGATCGTGGATGATGAACCATTCAATGTGGATTATCTCGAACAGGAACTCGAAGAACTAAACTATGACACCATCTCAGCCGGCAATGGGCAGGAAGCCCTGGAGAAGGTACAGGCAGATTCACCTGACCTGGTCCTGCTGGATATCATGATGCCGGTCATGGATGGGTTCGCGGTTCTGGCGCGCATGAAGGCGGATCCAAAACTGCGCCATATTCCGGTCATCATCATCTCGGCGATGAATGACCTGCAAAGCGTGGTTAAGGGAATCGAACAGGGTGCGGAGGATTATCTCCCCAAACCGTTCGAGCCTGTGCTCCTGCACGCGCGCATATCCTCCAGC
>Ga0184615_10000422_pt1 | contig 23687 bp, 21 predicted proteins | sample PLM4_65_coex_FD_133134 | JGI IMG/M metagenome (GOLD analysis project Ga0184615, IMG submission 133134) | Groundwater sediment microbial communities from an aquifer in East River, Colorado, USA - PLM4_65_coex | ecosystem: Environmental > Terrestrial > Soil > Riparian zone | place: USA: East...
AGCAGGCCGACCAGGAAGGCCAACGGTTGCACGGGAATGACTGCGAGCACGTAGATCACCGCGGTAAAGAAGAGAAGGGTGCGAAGGAACAGAGCGAGCTGCGCCACCGGCGCGACACCCGAAACGCCGCTTCCCGCCGACAAAACGGCGCGCACGCTTCGCTCGAGGACGCTGAGATTCAAGACTTGGATCCCTCCGCCCAAGGCCGTGCTCCAAGCGGCGTGGCATCCATAAGGAATCGCCCCCGCGATTGCAAGCGCGAGCACGATCAAGTACTTGGCGTGCAACGAAGCGCTGCGCTGCCTCAACGCGGCGGCGTCTCTGCGTCCTTCACTGCCTGCTTTCCGAGCGCGATCAAGCGGCGGAAAGCCACGACCGCGCCCAAGGTCAGGAAGACGAAGAGCAGGATCGGAGAGGTGTCGAGCCAGCGGTCGGCGTAGATGCCGAGCACCGCGCCGAGCACGATCGAGAGCGCGGCCTCCCACGCGACCTCGACCCCGCGGCCCATCCGGACCGCCGCGAGACGCGGCTTGCGCGGGGGCTCGTCGGGCATCTAGCCCCCCTGCGCGAAGGCGCGGCGGGCCGCATCGAGGGTCTGGTCGAGCTCGGCGTCGCCGTGCGCGGTGGTGAGGAAGCCCGCCTCGAAGGGCGACGGCGCCAGATACACGCCCTGCTCGAGCATGGCGTGGAAGAAAGTGCGAAACCGCTTTGTGTCGGACTTCTGCGCGTCGGCGTAGCTGCGCACCGGTCCGGGATGGAAGAAGAAGCCGAACACTCCCCCGAGCGCGCTCGACGTGAACGGGACGCTGGCCTCGCGCGCGAGTGCCGCGAGCCCGTCGGCGAGGCGCTTCGAGCCGGCCTCGAGCTTCTCGTACACGCCTGGCTGTGACGCGAGCTCCAGCGCGGCGAGACCCGCCGCAGTCGCGAGAGGATTTCCCGAGAGCGTTCCCGCCTGGTAGATCGGTCCCACCGGGGCCATGCGCTGCATGAGCTCACGCCGTCCGCCGTACGCGCCGACCGGCAGGCCGCCGCCGATCACCTTTCCGAAGGTGCTGAGGTCCGGCTTCACGCCGAAGCGCGCCTGCGCGCCGCCGAGCGCGACCCGGAAGCCCGTGATCACCTCGTCGAAGATCAAGAGCGCACCGTGCCGATCGCAGAGCGCGCGCAGCCCGCGCAGGAACCCGTCGACCGGGAGCACCAGACCCATGTTCGCGGCCACCGGCTCGACGATCACGGCCGCGATCTCCGCGCCGCGCGCCGCGAAGAGCGACTCGGCCGCGGCGAGGTCGTTGAACGGCGCGACCATCGTGTCGGCGACTGCCGCGCTCGGCACGCCGTCGGTCCCGGGAATGCCGAGCGTCGCGACGCCCGAGCCGGCCGCCGCGAGCATGTGATCGGGATGGCCGTGATAGCAGCCGTCGAACTTCAGGATGCGATCCCGGCCGGTCGCGCCGCGCGCAAGGCGGATCGCGCTCATCGTGGCCTCGGTTCCCGAGCTCACCAGGCGCAGCATCTCGATCGACGGGACCAATGCGGCGACTCGCTCCGCCAACACGATCTCGGCTTCAGTGGGTGCGCCGAAGCTCGTGCCGCGCGACGCGGCCACGCGGATGGCCTCGAGCACCGCGGGGTGCGCGTGGCCGGCGAGGATCGCACCCCACGACGCGACGTAGTCGATGTAGCGGTTGCCATCGACATCCTCGATGTGCGCGCCGGACGCGGAGCGGATGAAGCGCGCCTGGCCGCCGACCGAGCCGAACGCGCGCACGGGGCTGCTGACGCCGCCGGGGATCACCGCGCACGCCCGCTCGAACAGCAAGGCCGAACGCGCGGTGTTCACTCGACCTCGACCTCGTCTTCTTCGACGAGCTTCGCCACCGACGCGACGCGCTCGCCCTCGGACGCCTCGATCAACGTCACGCCCTGGGTGTTTCGGCTCATCGTCGGGATCTCCGCGACACGCGTGCGGATCATCTTGCCGCCGGTCGTGATCAGCATGATCTCGTCGCGGTCGTCGACCTGCAGGATGCCGACGACCTGGCCGTTCCGCTCGCTGGTCTTGATCGTGATGATCCCCTGCCCGCCGCGATTCTGCTCGCGGTACTCGTCGAGCGGCGAGCGCTTGCCGAAGCCGTTCTCGCTCACGGTGAGGATCGTCTTGCCGGGCTTCAGGATCTCCATGCCGACGGTGGCGTCGCCTTCGCGCGTGGAGATGCCGCGCACGCCCGTCGCGGAGCGGCCCATCGGACGGACCTGCGCCTCGCTGAAGCGGACCGACTTGCCGTCCTGCGTGGCGAGCAGGATCTCTTCGCCGCCGGTCGTTCGCGCGACGGCGATCAGCTCGTCACCGTCGGCGATGTTGATGGCAATGATCCCGCCGCGGCGCGGATTCGAGAACTGCTCGAGCTCGGTCTTCTTGATCGTGCCGTGGCGCGTGGCCAGCACGACGTAGCCGGCTTCGCCGAAATCGCGCACGGGCAGGATCGCCTGGATCCGTTCGCCCTCGGCGAGCTGCAGGAGATTCACGAGCGCCTTTCCCTTCGCGCCGCGCGAGAGCTCGGGCAGCTCGAAGACCTTCAGCCAGTGCACGCGACCCTTGTTCGTGAAACAGAGCAGGTAGGCGTGCGTGGAGGCGACGAAGACCTTCGAGACGAAATCCTCGTCCGCCGTCGAGGCGGCGACCTTCCCCTTGCCGCCGCGCCGCTGCGCCCGGTAGAGCGCCGGCACGTGGCGCTTCGCGTAGCCGCGATGCGTGATCGTCACGACCATGTCTTCTTCGGCGATCAGATCCTCGGTCGTGAAGTCCTCGACCGGCGGCGCGAGCTCCGTGCGCCGCGGATCGGCGTACTTCGCGCGCATCTCGACGAGCTCTTCGATGATCACCTCGGTGACCTTCGCGTCGCTCGCGAGCAGCGCCTTCAGCGCTTCGATCTTGGCGCGGACTTCGGCGAGCTCGTCGAGGATCTTCTGGCGCTCCATCGCCGTCAGGCGTTGCAGGCGGAGATCGAGGATCGACTGCGCCTGACGCTCCGAGAGCGAGAAGCGCGCCATCAACGCCTCACGCGCCTCGGCCGGGCTCTGGCTGGCGCGGATCAGCGCGATCACGGCGTCGAGGTTGTCGAGCGCGATCGCGAAGCCCTCGAGGATGTGCGCGCGCGCCTCGGCCTGGCGCAGATCGAAAGCTGCGCGGCGGCGCACGACCTCGCGCCGGAAATCGAGGAAGTGCTGCAGCAGCGCGACCAGGCCGAGTGTCTGCGGCCGGTTGCGCACGAGTGCGACCATGTTCACGCCGAAGGTCGTCTGCATGGGCGTGAGCTTGAAGAGCTGATTCAGCACGACCTGGTCGTCGGCCTCTTTCTTCAGCTCGACGACCACGCGCATGCCCTTGCGGTCGGACTCGTCGCGCACGTCGGAGATGCCGTCGATGCGCCCGTCGCGAACCAGCTCCGCGATCTTCTCGATCATCGAAGCCTTGTTGACCATGTACGGGATCTCGTCGAGCACGATGCGCACGCGGCCGCCGCGCATCTCCTCGGTCGCAGCGCGGGCGCGCACCGTCAGCAGGCCTCGGCCGCTGCGGTACGCCTCGCGGATCCCGCTGGCGCCGCAGATGCGCGCGCCCGTCGGGAAGTCGGGCCCGGGCAGCTTCTCCATGATCTCGTCGAGCGTGACCCGCGGGTTGCGCGCGAGCAGGATCAGCGCGTCGACCGTCTCGCCGAAATTGTGCGGCGGAATGTTCGTGGCCATGCCGACCGCGATTCCCGACGAACCGTTGATCACCAGGTTCGGGATGCGCGTCGGCAGCACGCTCGGCTCGGTGCGCGTGTTGTCGTAGTTCGGGACGAAGTCGACCGTTTCGCGCTCGAGGTCGGCGAGCATCTCGGCGGCGATCCGCGTGAGACGCGCTTCGGTGTAGCGCATGGCCGCCGGCGGATCGCCGTCGACCGAGCCGAAGTTCCCCTGTCCGTCGACGAGCGGATAGCGGAGCGAGAACGACTGCGCGAGGCGCACGATCGACGGATAGATCACCGCCTCGCCGTGCGGGTGGTAGTTGCCCGAGACGTCGCCGGCGATCTTGGCGCACTTCCGGTACGGCCGATCCGAAGTCAGGTTCAGGTCGTTGAACGTGACCAGGATGCGCCGCTGCGACGGCTTCAGGCCGTCGCGCACGTCGGGCAGCGCGCGGCTGATGATCACCGACATGGAGTAGTCGAGGAACGACCGCCGCATCTCGTCTTCGATCGCGACGGGAATCGGCGGATTTACGGGCGGGAGCGCGGGTGTCTCGGGCGTGTCCGACATGGGTTACCGCTCAGATGTCGAGGTTCACGACGTTCAAGGCGTTCTTCTCGATGAACTCCTTGCGCGGCTCGACGAGGTCGCCCATGAGGATGCTGAAGGTCTGGTTTGCCTCCGGCCCATCCTCGACGCGCACGTGCAGGAGCGTGCGCTTCACCGGGTCCATGGTGGTCTCCCAGAGCTGCTCGGGGTTCATCTCACCGAGGCCCTTGTAACGCTGGACGTACTGACCCTTGCTGGCGATGCGCAGCAGCTCGCCCAGGAGATGCCGCGGTGACGGGATCTCGCGCGACTCACTGCCGATCACGAGCCGATACGGGGCATTGCCGATACTTTGGGCGTGCTCGGCGAGCGCGACGAAGCGGTGATAGTCGGGCGACTCGAGCAGCGCCTGGTCGAACTCGACCGAGCGCTGCACCGCCGTGTGCGGCACATGCACGGTCGGCTTCCAGCGGCTGTGCTCGGCGTCCTGCGCCCATTCGACGCGGATCGGCAGAGACTCGGCGTAAGTCGTCTCGAGGTATGCGACGAGCCGTCGTTCGAAGTCGGCTCGATCGCTCGCTTCGGCATTCGCTTGCGCGCTCTTCAGGCCACAGGCGGCCGCAGCCTCGACGATGCGCGCATCGATGCTGCGCCGTTCCATCGCGGCGCTCACTCGCTCGCAGCGCTGCGCGCCGGAGAGCAGCTCGCGCAGGTCCGCGTCGGCCAGCGGCGAATCGCTGCCGGCGGCGAAGACCTGCGACTCGCCGAGGCCGATCCCGAGCAGATGCTGCGAGAGCTCGTTGTCGCTCTGGATGTACTGCTCGCTCTTGCCGCGCTTCACTTTGTAGAGTGGCGGCTGCGCCAGATACAGGTGCCCGCGCGTGATCAGATCGGGCATGTGGCGGAAGAAGAACGTCAGCAGAAGCGTCTGGATGTGCGAGCCGTCGACGTCGGCGTCGGTCATCAGGATGACCTTGTGGTAGCGGAGCTTGTTGGGGTCGAAGTCCTCGCCGATGCCGGTCCCTAGCGCCGCGATCATGATCTGGATCTCGTTGTTCGCGAGCATCCGGTCCAGACGTGCCTTCTCGACATTGATCAGCTTGCCGCGGATCGGCAGGATGGCCTGGTTGTAGCGGTCGCGTCCCTGCTTCGCGGAGCCGCCGGCCGAATCGCCCTCGACGATGAAGATCTCCGCCTTTGCGGGGTCGCGCTCCTGGCAGTCGGCGAGCTTCCCGGGCAGGCTCGCGTCGCCGAGCGCGCCCTTGCGGCGCGTCAGCTCGCGCGCCTTGCGCGCGGCCTCGCGTGCCCGCACCGCCTCAGTACACTTTTGTGCGACGGCCTTCGCAGCGGCCGGATTCTCTTCGAGGTGGCTCGACAGCTGCTCATAGACCAGGTTCGCGACCAGGCCCGTCACCTCGCTGTTGCCGAGCTTGGCCTTGGTCTGTCCCTCGAACTGCGGGTGCGAGAGCTTCACGGAGACGACCGCCGCGAGGCCTTCGCGCGTATCCTCGCCCGTGACTGCGACGACCTCCTTCTCGGCCAGGTGCTCCGAGATCCAGTGGTTCATCGCGCGCGTCATCGCATTGCGGAAGCCGGTCAGGTGCGCTCCGCCTTCCACCGTGTTCACGTTGTTGGCGAAGCTGTAGACGCTCTCGTTGTAGCCGTCGTTGTATTGGAGGGCGACCTCGATGTGCACGTCCGTCGTGACCAGGCCGTCGCCGGTCGACTGCTGATAGCTGCGATCGCCGACGAGCAGGATCACCGGATGCACCGCGACTGTGCCGCGGTTCAGATACTCCACGAAGGAGGCTATGCCGCCCTCGTAGTGAAACTCGTGCTTCTTGCCGCTGCGCTCGTCCTCGAGGTGGATGCGGATGCCGGCGTTCAGGAACGAGAGCTCGCGCAGGCGATTGGCGAGCGTGTCGAAGCTGTACTCGGTGATGTCGAAAATCTTCGGATCGGGATGGAAGGTGATCGTCGTGCCGGTCTTGTCGGTCGTGCCGACAGAATGGAGATCCTCCTGCGGAACACCGCGCTCGTAGCGCTGGCGGTACACCATGCCGCGCAGCTTGACCTCGAGATCGAGTTTGTCGGAGAGCGCGTTCACGCACGACACGCCGACACCGTGAAGACCGCTCGAGACTTTGTACGACTTGTTGTTGAACTTGCCGCCGGAGTGCAGCGTCGTCAGGACAACCTCGGCCGCGGGCCGGCCTAGCTTGGCGTGCGGATCGACCGGGATGCCGCGGCCGTTGTCTTCGACGGTGACCGAGTTGTCGCTGTGGATCGTGACCCGGATCGTGTCGCAAAAGCCTGCGACGGCTTCGTCGATCGAGTTGTCGACCACCTCGTAGACCAGGTGGTGCAGACCACCCGGGCCCGTCGACCCGATGTACATCGCGGGTCGCTTCCGGACCGGATCGAGACCCTCGAGAACCTCGATGGATCTCGCATCGTACTCGCTCATAGGCTGTTCTTCGCCCCTAGGACCTGAGCCCAACGCCTTTGCGGGGGAGGACCGGAACCCTGTGGAAGACCCTGCTTTGGCACCGGCCTCGACCCGGAGACGTCATCCGACGGATCCAAGGGACCCCTTGCGCCGCAAGGTGCTGCAATCACTCGGTAAACTAGCTCAACGGGCGACGCTCGGCTAGAGCCGCATGGGCATGATGACGGCGATTTCGTCCGGGTCGTCCGCGGGCCGGAACTGCGCGGGGCTGAGCTCCTCGGACAGCTCGAGGACGACTTCCTTCGCGGTCATCGAGCCAAGCACGTCGAGCAGGTAGCGCGCATTGAACGCGGTCTCGAAGCGTTCGCCCTGATACTCGACGGGAAGCAGCTCGCGCGCCTCGCCCAGGTCGGGATTGCTGGCCGAGAGATCGACCTGCCCGTCGCTGAGCACGAAGCGGAAGCCTCGCGAGCGCTCGTGGGCCATCAGCGCGATGCGGCGCACCGCGTGCTGCAGACGCTCGCGCTCGACGAGCAGGCGAACCTTGTGCGACGTCGGAAGGATCTGGCGGTAGTTCGGGAACTCGCCGTCGATCAGCCGCGTGGTCAGCAACAGATCGGGGCGGCGAACCATCAGGAAGCCATCGCCCAGCCCGAGATCGACCGCGCCCTCGCCCTCGTCGCAGAGCTTCCGGATCTCGGCGACACCCTTGCGCGGCACGATGATGCCCTTGGCCAGGAATCCGACCGCCGTCGGGACGGCCTTCTCGATCATCGCGAGTCGATGTCCGTCGGTCGCGACGAAGCGGATGCGCTTGCCATCGACGCTCTCGATGAAGACGCCGTTCAGGTTGTAGCGAGTCTCGTCGCTCGAGGTCGCGTAGAGCGTGTGGTCGATCAGCTCGGCGACGAGCGCGGTGTCGATCTGTGCGAAAGCCACGCCATCCGCGCTCGCGATGGTTGGGTACTCCTCGGGCGAGGTCGAGAGGAGTGCGAACTTGGCCGGTCCGCAGGTCAGCGTTACGCGGGCGCCGTCCTCGGTGCTGAGGACCACCTCTGGCCCCTCGAGCTCGCGGACGATCTCGTAGAGCTTCTTCGCACCGAGCGTGACCGAGCCGGGGGTTTTCACGGTCGCCGGATGATTTGCAACCACGGCGACCTCGAGATCGGTCGCCGCGAGCGTCAGGCCGTCCTCGCGCGCCTCGATCAGCACATTTGCGAGAATCGGCATCGTGCCGCGCCGCTCGACGATGGCCTGCACGCGCCCCAAACCGCGCAGCAGCTCGTCTCTTTCGATCGTCAGCTTCATGTGCGCCAACCTCCCACTTCTTCTTCTGATCTTAAAGCAAGTTGAGCAGGAGTAGGAGGGAAGACGGTAGAAATCCGGAAAACTCCTGCGAACGCTCGTCTCTGCTCGTGGTTTTCTCCACCGGGCATGGTGCGCAAGCCGCCAGTCTCCGTCGACAGATGGGGGAGACCAGGGCCGGCCTGCAGTTTTCCACCGCTCATCCACCTTCCTCCGAGACGCGCATCAGCTCTTTTTCGACGAGCAGCACCGCGGCCCGAAGGCTCGCGTTCTCGCCGAGCTGGGCCTGGACGATGCGGTCGGAGTGCAGCGCAGTCGTATGGTGCCTGGCGAACCGCCTGCCGATCTCCGGATACGAGAGACCGCAGTGACGCCGCACCAGGTACATCGCGATCTGGCGGGGAGTGGTGACGCGCGGGCTGCGGCTGGTGGATCGGAAGTCGCGCGGGCGTACGTTGAATTGCTGCGCGACCGCGTTCAGTACGTCTTCGGGCGTGACGCGAATCGGGGGGTCCGCGGTGTGGCTCAACATGTGCTTGACGAGCTCCAGATCCTCGAGATCCCGGCCGCAGGATGACTGGGTCATCAGGCGAGTGAGCACGACGTCGAGGCGAGCGAGGTTTCCGCGCAGGCGGCTCGCCAGCAGCGCCGCGACCGCGGGCTTGGCTTCGACGCCCCAGCGGCGTGCCCTCTCGAGGACGATCGCCACACGGGTTTCCCACTCCGGCGGCCGCAATTCGATCGACTCGAATCGCACAAGCCGCGCGCGCAGCGGCTCGATCAAGCCCGGGGACCGTTCCGGCGGCTTGAGCAACGCGATCGCCACGGGGATGCCGCGTTCCTCGAGCAGATCAAGGCAGCGCAGCAGCTCCTCCTGTGTCGCTTCGCGGCCGTATAGGGCGTGGACGTCGTCGAGGAGCAGCATGCTCGCGGCGAGCAAGCCCTCTCGGAACGAGCTCAACGCCTGCGTCGAGATCGCGCTCACGAGATCGAGGGAGAGCTGCTCCGCGCAGCGGTATAGCACCGTGGCGTGCGGGTCGAGGCGCACACGCTCGGCTGCAAGCGCCCGCAGCAGGTGCGTCTTCCCCGCTCCGGCGGGGCCGTAGAACGCCAGCCCAGCGACGCTGGCTTTCGCTTCGCTCGCGAAGCTGTGGATGCGCGCGTGCGCGCCCGAATTCGCGGGGCTTGCGAGAAAGGTCGAGAAGGTAAACGTCGGGTCGCTGTTGCAGCGCGCGACGTCGTCCATCGGGATCAGGGCGAGTGAGACCGTGCCGTCAGTCAAGCTCGCGAGTGTGGCCTCGATCGCGCCGATGTGGCCTGCGCGGATCCAAGCCTTCAGATCGCCGCTGTTCGCCGCGATGCGGAGCGAGTCAGGCGCGCGTTCGAGACAGCGCGCGCTCTCTGCGAGAGCATCGCGTGTCGTGGGTGCGAGTCGGTTCGCAAGTGAATGCAGCACCGACTTCCAAAGCGATATCGCTTCGTCTGCGCAGACGAAGCCCGGAGCGCGGGCGGTCATGGGGGCGTCGAACCTTTCACGAGGCGTGGTCGAGTGGGATGCCCGTGCTCATATCAAAGCGCGGCGCAGCAATGCAACAGTGCTCGCGGATTTCCGTTCGGGAGATTTCGCTCTGGGCCCGGCGTTGACACTGGTCGGACCCGGTGCTTTCATACACGCCCACCGAGTCGCCTGGCTCGCGAGGCATCCGTCATGAAGCGCACATTTCAGCCCAGCCGAATCCGGCGCGCGCGCAATCACGGTTTCCGCGCCCGGATGAGCACAACGGCTGGGCGCAATGTGCTCTCGCGTCGGCGCGCGAAGGGTCGTCACGAGCTCACGCGGGTATCGAAGAGGAAGTAGCGACACGTCAGCGTCGACGGCTGACGCCCGCAGAGAGCTACGCGGAAGAATGCGCAGAGCGGACTTTGTCGCATCCTCCGAGTTCGGCGAGCGTCGGACGACCCGGTTCTTCATCGTCTTGCTCCGAGATCGAAAGGACGGCGGTCCCACCCGCCTAGGCATCACCGTCACTCGCAAGGTCGGCGGCGCTGTGCGGCGCAACCGGATCAAGCGCCTCGCCCGCGAATGGTTCCGCAGTCGTATCCGAGAGTTTGGATCGTGCGATCTAGTCCTCATCGCCAAGCGCGACATGCCGCAGCTCTTGCGACTTGCGGACGTGCGCGAGGACCTGGACCGGAGGCTCGCACTGCCCGGAGCAGCGCAAGCGCAGCCTTGATCGCGCTCGTTCGCGGCTATCGGCTGCTGATCTCGCCCTGGTTGGGGTCGGCCTGTCGCTTTCATCCGAGCTGCTCGCAGTACGCCGTCGCTGCGATCGAACGAGATGGCGCCCTCCGCGGGGGGATGCGCGCACTGCGTCGGGTCGGGCGCTGTCATCCACTCGGCCGCGGAGGCGTGGACCTCCCGTGAGGACATGACGGTGGACCGGTTGCAGATCGGCGCAATTGCGCTGGCGATCGCTCTGGTTGTGGTCTCGTACCTGTTCCGGCCGCCCCCACCGCCGCCAGAGGCGCAGCCGGCGCAGCCCGAGGCGGTTGGCGAGGCGCTTCCGACCGCGCCAGAACCTCCCCGGATGCCAGAGGCACCCGCTTCCGCCGAGGTGGAGAGGCCAAGTAGTTCGGAAGGGCGGAACGTGACGCTCGAGAATGACGCAATTCGAGTTCGCGTCAGCAATCTCGGAGGCCGCATCGACGGAGTAGAACTTCTCAGTTACGGCGCGACCGTCGCCGCAGACTCTGGCCCGGTCGAGCTGGTCACGACCGATTCGCGCGGAGCGCTGTTCATCTTTCTGGGTCCCGAACCCCTGCGTTCCCTCGAGGGCATGGCTTACGAGGTGATCTCGTCGGGACCGAGAATGGTCGAGCTCCGCGCCCAGCAGGATGGAGTCACAGTAACGCGCAGGATCGAGATCGATGACGCAGGTTACGGCGGACGAGCGACTGTGTCAATCCAGAACGAAAGCGCGGCGCCACTGATGCCGAAACTCGACCTCGTCCTCTATGGCCAGGAGCGACCGGTCGAGGCGCCGGATCACTTCTTGAACTACAGCCTCGTCGCCTCGGTCGACGGCGCAGTGGAGCGCACGCCGTTGGCCGGGATCGGCACCGCGGGCTTCCTGGGCGGCTTGCTCGGCCGCGCTGCGCCGACCGGCGCTTCCTACCCTCCTCCTGTGGAGTGGGTGGGCATCGACAGTCAGTACTTCCTGGCGGCCGCGGTCTCTGATAACCCCCGCGATAGCGGGGGTTTTCTGGGTCCGCTGGGTCGCGATCTGGGCCAAGCTGCGCTCGGTGCAATGAGCTTCGAGGTCCCTCCGGGTACCGGTGTCGAGCGGAGCTATCGGCTGTTCTTCGGTCCGAAGATGCCGGCAATCGTGGGCTCGGTGGATCCTCGACTCGAGGCCTCCATCAATGCTGGGTGGGCGTTCGTGCGGCCGCTGGTTCATGCGTTCGAGGCGATGCTCCGCTGGACGCATGACCACGTCATCGCCAACTACGGCGTCTCCATCATCCTTCTGACGCTGCTCGTCCGGGTCCTGACTTTCCCTCTGACGCAGCGTTCCATGAAGTCGATGAAGCGGTTCAGCGTCATCGCTCCGCAGATGAAGGAGCTTCAGGAGAAGCACGGCAGCGACCGGGACAAGCTTCAGGAAGAGATGATGAAGCTGTACCGCCAGAAGGGCATGAACCCGCTCTCCGCGATGGGCGGCGGGTGCGTCCCGATCCTCATCCAGATGCCGTTCATGATCGCGCTCTACTTCGCGTTGCAGACGTCGATCGAGTTGCGCCACGCACCATTCGCGCTCTGGATCAACGATTTGTCCGCGCCGGAGAATTTCTTCTCCATTGCCGGGCTCCCGATCCGCTTGCTGCCGATTCTGATGGGCGGGTCGATGCTGCTGCAACAGCGCCTGACGCCGGCGCCGAACGCCGACCCCCAGCAGCGGCAGATGATGACACTGATGAGTGTCGTTTTCACCTTCATGTTCTACCAGTTCCCGTCAGGGCTCGTGCTCTACTGGTTCGTGAGCAACCTTCTCGGGATCGCGCAGCAGCTCTTCGTCAATCGATCGCCGGTGGGGCCGGCGAAGTGATCGGAGCTGGGAGGATCGGGGAATGGATGCATCTGTAGGCGACGCTCGTGAATTCGTGGCCGAAACCCGCGAAGAGGCGATTTCCAAGGCCGAGGGCTTCTTCCGCACCTCGGCCGATCAGCTCGATGTCTGGGTGGTTCCAGCCACAGTTCAGGTGAATGGCTTGGGTACCCGAGTGCTGCTGATTGCGGCCTCGCGGTCAGCGCGGCCCGCGCCTCGAGAGGAGAGGCGACCGGAGCGACGGCCTGAACCGCGCGCTGAGGCGCGGCCCGATCGACGACCGGAGCGCCGCGACGAGCGGCCCGAACCCGCTGCCGAGATTCCGCGCGAGCGCGCTGCGCGTCCGGAGCGCTCCGAAAGCAGCGCTCCACGACAGCGCACGGAACCGCCCGCCCCCCGGCCTTCTGCGCGACGCACTGAACCAGAACCAGCGGCGGAGCCGGCTGATGAGCTGGAGGACGGAGAGCTGGGTCCGGTCGGGGAGTTCATCGCCGGAATCATCGAGCGGATGAAGCTGCGCGAAGTCGCGATCACCGAGTCTGAAACCGAGGACGGTGACATCATCATCACGCTTGCTGGACGACCGATTGTGGAGCTCGCTGATCGCGAACCGCGGCTCGCGGCGGCGCTCTCGCACCTGGCTCACCGCGCCGCTGAAATGCTCATAGACGACGATGCCGGGGCGCGCGTCGACATCCGCGGAGTTCGGCGACCGCAAATTCCTGACAGCAGCGAGAGATCGAGGCGAGACGGCCAGCGCGAGCCGCGTCGGTCCGATCGCTCCGACAGTCGGCGCGACTCGGATGAGCGAGACATCGATGAGGTCGCACTCGAGCGCATGGCCCGCGAAGCAGCCGAGATCGTGCGGCGCTCGGGTGAGCCGGAGTTGCTGCGCCCGATGAACTCACGCGAGCGCTGGGTCGTACACAACACCCTGAAGGATGAGCGCGGCGTGCGTTCCGACAGCGAGGGCGAAGGCCCGCGCAAGCGGGTCCGCATCACTCCGGCTTGAGCCGTTCTCCGGAGCTCGAGACGATTCTCGCGGCGTTCATTGGCGAGCTCGCGCGCTGGGGCGAGCGGATGAACTTGGTGGGCTCGACGGATCCGGCCGCGACCTCGCGGCATGTGGACGACTCCCTCGCCGCGGTTCCCCACCTGGCGCAAGGTATCTCCGCGGTCGATCTGGGCAGTGGCGCCGGATTTCCGGGCTTGCCGATCGCGATCGCGCGGCAAGACATCTGCGTGAGCCTGGTCGAGATCCGCGAAAAGCGGGTCGCTTTCTTGCGCCATGTCGTTCGAACGCTGGGGCTCGACGTCGACGTGCGGAGAGCGTCGATCGAAAACGCGCCCGCGGAAACCTTCGACGTGGCACTTCTCCGCGCGGTCGCATCCCCCGAGCGGTCGGTCGAGCTGGCGCGGCCCTGGGTCCGACCGGACGGTGAGATCTGGATCTGGGCCGGCGCCGGTATCGATCTCGACGGGGCCCGAGCGATCCCTCTCGCTTCCGGAGGGTCGATCCTGCGCGTTCCCGCGGCGGCGATTTCCCGTGGAACGAGTTGATGTCGCTCGGAGTCTGCGCTCTCTCACTCCTTGCACGTGGAACTCTGGGGTAGTATCCGCCTGCGGTACGCCGTGGGGTGGAGAGTGGCCAGGGTCATCGTCGTTGCGAATCAGAAGGGCGGAGTCGGCAAGACGACGACCGCGGTGAACCTCGCGGCTTCACTAGCCGCCGCGGAGTGTCCCACCCTCTTGATCGACTTCGACCCGCAGGCGAATGCGACGTCGAGCCTGGGTGTCACGGCCGCCGATTTCAAGGCCGACATCTACGATGCGCTGCTAGGCGACGCCAAGCTCGGCGACATCCTGCTGGACACGCAGCTCCAGTTTCTGAAGCTCGCGCCCTCCTCGACCGAGCTTGTCGGTGCGGAGGTGGAGCTCGCCGCCGCACCCGACCGGGAGTACCGGCTCAAGCGAGCCATCGAATCGATTCGCGATCAATTCCGCGTAGTTATGATCGACACCCCGCCGTCGCTCGGGCTGCTCACGCTGAACGCGCTGGTCGCCGCGGACTCGGTGCTCGTGCCGTTGCAATGCGAGTATCTGGCGCTCGAAGGCCTCGCGGCGCTCACCCAGACCGTCGAGCTCGTCAGATCCGCGTTGAACCCGACGCTTGAGATCGAGGGCCTGCTCCTCACGATGTACGACGTGCGGAACAACCTCGCGCTCCAGGTCGCGCGCGAAGCCAGAGAGCACTTCGGCGGACGGGTCTTTCGAACGGTGATCCCGAGGAACGTCCGGCTTTCGGAAGCACCGAGCCATGGCAAGCCCGCTCTCCTCTACGACATCAACTCCAAAGGCGCGCTGAGCTATCTGCAGCTCGCCGAGGAAGTCTTGGAAAGGATCCAGCATGGCCACACGTAAGGCACTCGGCCGCGGTCTGTCCGCACTGATCCCGACACCTCCAGCTCCACCAACCCGCACCGAAGCAAACGCGCTCGAGCAAGAGGATTTGGGTGTCGCGCCGCTTTTCGTGTCGATCTCGAAGATCGCACCGAACCCAAGCCAACCCCGCAAGGCATTCCGCGCGACCGAGCTCGGCGAGCTCGCCGCATCGATCCGGGAACAGGGAATCCTCCAGCCGCTCGTTGTGCGACGACGTGGAGACGGCTACGAGCTCATCATCGGCGAGCGACGCTGGCGCGCCGCGCAGATCGCCGGGCTCGACGAGGTGCCCGCGGTCATCCTCGACGCCACCGACCGCCAGGTCGTCGAGATGGCACTGGTCGAGAACGTCCAGCGCGCGGACCTGAATCCGATGGAGCTCGCCGAAGCCTTCAAGGTGCTTGTCGAGGATGAGAAAATGACGCAGGACGAAGTTGGACGGCGCGTAGGCCTTGACCGCTCGAGTGTGTCGAATCACCTACGACTTCTCGAGCTGCCCGCCCCGATCCAGCAGGATCTGATTGATCAGCGCATCTCCATGGGCCATGCGAAGGCGATTCTCCAAGTGCCCACCCCTCAACGAGCGCTGGTCCGCGATCAAATCGTTAGACAGGGGCTCTCGGTTCGAGCAGCAGAAGATCTTGGTCGACGCGCTGCGTCATCGACACCACACCGGCCGCGTCCCGGCCCCACAAGAGACGTCCATGTGATCGACCTGGAGGAGCGCCTGCGAAAAGCGCTGAAAACGAAGGTGAGAATCATCGGACGACGCACGCGGGGGCGCATCGAGATCGAGTTCCACGGCGAGAGCGAGCTGGAGCGGCTCAGCGAACGCCTTCTCGGAGACGAATCGTGAAGGACGGACTTCAGACGTTCCTGGACAGCGGCACCTCCTTCGAGGGGAAGATCTCGTTCACCGGGGCGGTGCGAATCGACGGGCACTTCCGCGGCACGGCTAACGCTGACGGCACGCTCATCGTCGGCGAAACCGGGACGATCGACGCGAAGCTCGAGGTCCGCAGCCTCATCGTCCGCGGCTCGGTGGTCGGGGAGGTGGTCGCGAAGGATCGCGTCGAGGTCGGACCTCAAGGCCGCCTCGACGGCTTGGTGCGAACGCCCCGGCTTCGTATCGACGAGGGCGCGCAGGTGACCGCGCGCATCGAGATGGGCGAGCCGGCTCGCTCCGATCCAAGCGCTCCGCCGCGCCGCTGAGCAACGACCGCCGCCGGGCGGGGGCAGCGAAATGCGGCACTGGCGCTGATTGACTTGGACGGCTCCTTTGCCATATTTCCGGCCGCCGAAGCGGGCTTGTGAGCCGAGCCCGCTCTGGCCACGCGTGCGACCGACGAGCGGCGGTGCGAGTCACTCTGGCCTCGCAACCGCCGCCAGCGTCTCAGGTCCGCGGTGAGGGAACTGCGACAGAAAAGGGGATCACCTTGCGCGCCGAGGCGAATTCATGGCTGACGCCAGGCGCCATTCTGGGCGCGCTGGTCATCCCCCTCTCCGCGGAGGCCGCTGATCTCAACTTGATTCCGGATGCGGCCGTAGTGGCAACCAACGTCGCGCTTTTCCTGCTGCTCATCTACCCGGTCAACCGCCTCCTCGTGCAACCCCTACTGCGCGCGCTCGACGAGCGCGCGCAGCGCACCTCGGGCGCGCTCGCAGAATCCGAGAAGCTCGGAGACGACTCCCGCGCGCGACGTGTCGAGCTCGAAACGCGCCTCAGCGAAGCCCGCGCACGCGCCCTGGTTCGCCGGAGCGCGATCCTCGCCGACGGTGAAGTCGAAGAGCGCGCCGTGCTCGACGCCGCGCGCGGCGAAGCCGGAGCCAACATCGAGAATGTCCGCCGATCCGTGGCCGCCGAGCTCGCGGAAGCTCGCTCCGGTCTGCAGACCGATTCGCGCGCGCTCGCGAGCGAGGTGGCAACGCGGATCCTCGGGAGAGCCCTCTGATGCACCGCGTGGTCCTGCTCGCGCTTCTGCTTGCCGGATTCTCGGCAATCCCCGCGCTCGCTTCAGAAGTAGCCGGCGAGCACGCGCACGCAGAGCCGAGCTGGGCGTACTTCTTCTATCACTCCGTCGGTCTCGCGCTGCTGATCGGCGTGCTCGTCTACTTCACGCGCGAGCCCCTCAAGAATTTCCTGCTCGATCGCAGCGACGGTATCCGGCGGCAGATCGAGAGCGCCGAGGCGGCACTCGCCGCCGCGCGCGCTGAAGCCTCGGAGCTTCAAACGCGGCTCGCGCGCGTGACCGACGAGAACGAGGCGTTCATCCGCGCTGCTGCCGAGCAGGCGGAGGCGGAGCGCGTTCTCGCGCTGGAGCGCGCGCGGCAGGCCGCTGAACGGATTCGCGAAGAGTCCCGACGGGCGGCGGACCAGGAGATTGCGCGCGCGCGACGCGAGCTCCAGGCGGAGGCGGCCCAGCTCGCAGTTCGCGTCGCGGCCGAGATCCTTCGGCACGGGATCACCCCCGATGACGAGCGCCGCCTGGTCGGCGAGTTCGTCGAGAGTATCGGGAGGCGTACTTGAGCGGCGGCGGCGAGATCGCGCGCCGCTATGCGCGCGCAGTCTTCGGGATCGGTGGCGACGCGGTCGCGCGCGCGTCGCTGCTCGCCGATCTGGACGCGCTCGCGGGCGAGATCACGGCAAGCCCGGAGCTCAGCCGCGTACTCTTCACTCCAATCCACCCGCGTAGTGAGCGCAAGGGCGTCATGCGCGAGCTCTCGCAGCGGCTCGCAACCTCCGCGGCGGTGAGCGCGACCGCCGAGCTCCTCGTCGAACAGAACCGCACGTCGCTCCTGCTCGGCATCCGCGACGAGCTGCGCGCGCTCGTCGCGGCGGAAGCCGGTCGCGTCGAAGCGCGAGTCACGACCGCCCGGCCTCTCGATGCGACCGCGCAGGAGCAGCTGCGTTCCGCGCTCTCGCGACGTGTGAATGCCGATGTCACCCTCGTCGTAGAGATCGACCCGACACTGATTGGTGGCGTTGTAGCGCGCATCGGTGACCTGCTTCTCGACGGCAGCATCCGTACCCAGCTCGAGAACCTCGGCGCAAATCTCAGGAAAGGACCCGCGACATGAAGATCAAAGCAGCGGAGATCAGCGAGATCATCCGGCGGCAGATCCGCGAATACGACCGAGAGGTCGACGTCGCGGAAACCGGCACGGTGCTCTCCGTCGGCGACGGCATCGCGCGGGTCTACGGTCTTGCCAACGCGATGGCCGGAGAGCTCGTCGAGTTTGCTGGCGGCGTGCGCGGATTGGTGCTGAACCTCGAGGACGACAACGTCGGTATCGCGGTGATGGGAACCGGTGAGCACATTCGCGAAGGCCACCTCGTGAAGCGCCTCGGCGAGATCATCCAGGTTCCGGTCGGCGAGATGCTCTGCGGCCGCGTGGTGAATGCACTCGGCGAGCCGATCGACGGCAAGGGCGAGATCAAGTCGACGGAGTCCCGGCGCGTCGAGATCAAAGCGCCAGGCATCGTCAAACGTCAGCCCGTCAAGGAGCCGCTGCAGACCGGGCTGAAGTGCATCGACGCGATGACGCCGATCGGCCGCGGGCAGCGCGAGCTCATCATCGGTGATCGCCAGACTGGCAAAACCGCGATCGCGCTCGACACGATCCTCAACCAGAAGCACACCGACGTCTACTGCATCTACGTCGCGATCGGCCAGAAGCAGTCGACCGTCGCACAGGTCGTGCAGCGACTGACCGAGGCCGGCGCGATGGACTACACCATCGTCGTCGCTTCCGGCGCATCGGATCCCGCGCCGCTGCAATACATCGCGCCGTATGCCGGCTGCACGATGGGCGAGTGGTTCCGCGACAACGGCAAGCACGCCGTGATCATCTACGACGACCTGTCGAAGCACGCGACCGCGTACCGACAGCTCTCGCTCCTGCTGCGGCGGCCGCCGGGACGCCAGGCGTACCCGGGCGACGTTTTCTACCTGCACTCGCGGCTGCTCGAGCGCGCCGCAAAAATGAGCAACGATCAGGGCGGCGGTAGCCTCACGGCGCTCCCGATCATCGAGACGCAGGCGAATGACGTCTCGGACTACATCCCAACCAACGTCATCTCGATCACCGACGGCCAGATCTTTCTCGAGACGGGCCTTTTCAACTCCGGCCAGCGCCCGGCGATGAACGCCGGCGTCTCCGTCTCACGCGTCGGCGGAAACGCGCAGGTGAAGGCGATGCGCACGGTCGCGGGCACGCTCCGCGGAACGCTCGCGCAGTACCGCGAGGTCGAAGCATTCTCGCAGTTCGGCAGCGATCTCGATCGCGCCACGCAGGAGCAGCTGGCGAACGGGCAGCGTCTCACGATGATACTGCGCCAGCCGCAGTACGCGCCGCTGCCGGTCGAGGAGCAGGTCGTGCAGATCTACGCGGCGTCGCCGCGCGCTGATGGAGGCGCGTCGTTCGTGCGCCGCTACCCGGCCGAGGACATGACGCGCTACGCGGACGAGCTGTCCGCGTTCATGCGCCAACGCCATCCGCAGATCCTGGACGAGATCAGGTCGAGCGGCGCGCTCGCGGATGCGACGCGCGGAAAGCTCGACGAGGCGCTCGAAGCCTTCGGCAAGGTCTTCCAACCGAGCAGCAGCGCAGCGTAACCGTCCGTGGCCACCATCCGCGAGATCAAGAGCCGCGTCACCGCGATCAAGAAGACGCAGAAGATCACTTCGGCAATGAAGATGATCTCGGCGGCGCGTCTGGCCCGCGCGCAGCAAGCGGCCGAGGCCTCGCGCGCTTACGGCAAGAAGCTCACCGAGATCTTCTCGACCGCTGCGGCGGGGCTCGAGCCCGATGCGAATCCGCTGCTCTCGAAGCGCGAGCAGACGCGCAAGCTCGACGTGGTCGTGGTCACGAGCGATCGCGGCCTTTGCGGCGCGTACAACTCGAACGTGATCAAGCATGCGCTCTCGGTGATCAGCGAGCGGAAGGGCGGCGTCGACTCGACCTCGGTGATCGCCATCGGTCGCCGCGGGCGGGACTTCTTCCGCCGCTTGCGGGCCGAAGTTCCGCGCTTCTGGATCGGCCTGTCGACACCGACCCCGGCGCACGCCCACGAGATCGCGACGTACTTGATCGAGCGCTTCCTGTCCGGGGCCTGTGACGAGGTGGTCTTTGTCTACGGCCGCTTCGTGTCCGCGCTCACTCAGGTTCCGACTCATCTGACGGTGATTCCCGTGCTCTCTGCACTTCCGCCAGACAGCTCCGCGCCGACGGTCTCCTATGAGTTCGAGCCGAACGCGGAGTCGCTGCTCGCCAGCGTCCTGCCGAGCATGATCGAGTTCATGGTGCTGCGCGCGCTGCTCGAGAATGCGGCCAGCGAGCACGGCGCACGCATGACGTCGATGGACAGCGCGACCGAGAACACGCGCGAGCTGATCCGCAGCTTTACGCTGCAAATGAACAAGGCACGCCAAGCGCAGATCACCACGGAGCTGACCGAGATCGTGGCCGGCGCCGAAGCGCTTTAGGAGAGACGAGCATGAGCGATGGACGGATCCTGCAGGTGCTGGGCGCGGTCGTGGACGTGGAGTTCCCGCCTGGGAAGCTCCCGGAGATGTTCACTGCGCTCTCGATCAGCAATCCCGCGATCGATGCGCGCGCTGACAACCTCGTGATCGAGGTCGCGCAGCACCTCGGCGAGAATCATGTGCGCTGCATCGCGATGGACACCACCGACGGGCTCGTGCGCGGCATGGCCGTGAAGAACACCGGCGCGCCCATCTCCGTCCCGGTCGGCGCCGGCACGCTCGGGCGCATCATGAACGTCATCGGCGATCCGGTCGACGAGGCGGGCGAGATCAAGTTCACCAAGCGATTGCCCATCCACCGCGAGCCGCCCACGCTCGAAGAGCAGTCGACCACGATCAAGCAGTTCGAGACGGGCCTGAAGGTCATCGACCTGCTCTGTCCGTTCCCGCTCGGCGGAAAGATCGGCCTGTTCGGCGGCGCTGGCGTCGGGAAGACGGTGCTGATGCAGGAGCTGATCCGGAACATCGCGACCGAGCACTCCGGCTACTCCGTCTTCGCGGGCGTCGGCGAGCGCACGCGCGAGGGCAACGACCTCTGGCTCGAGTTCAAGGAGTCGGGCGTCATCGAGAAGGCGTCGCTCGTCTACGGTCAGATGAACGAGCCGCCCGGCGCGCGCGCGCGAGTGGGCCTGACCGCGCTCACCGTCGCCGAATACTTCAGGGACGAGGAGGGCCGCGACGTGCTGCTCTTCATCGACAACATCTTCCGCTTCACGCAGGCGGGCTCGGAGGTCTCGGCGCTGCTCGGTCGCATTCCGAGCGCCGTGGGCTATCAGCCGACGCTGGGCACGGACATGGGCGGCCTGCAGGAGCGCATCACTTCGACGCGCAAGGGCGCGATCACGTCGGTGCAGGCGGTCTACGTGCCCGCGGACGATCTGACCGACCCGGCGCCCGCGACCACATTCGCGCATCTCGACGCGACCATCACGCTGTCGCGCCAGATCGCGTCGCTCGGCATCTACCCCGCGGTGGATCCGCTCGACTCGACCAGCCGGATTCTCGATCCGCTCGTCGTCGGAGAGGAGCACTACCGCGTCGCGCGTGGCGTGCAGCAGGTGCTGCAGAAGTACAAGGAGCTCCAGGACATCATCGCGATCCTCGGCATGGACGAGCTGTCGGAAGACGACAAGATCACCGTGTCGCGCGCGCGCAAGATCCAGAAGTTCCTCGGCCAGCCGAACTTCGTCGCGGAACAGTTCACCGGCGTGCCCGGCAAGTACGTGCACATTGCCGATACGATCAAGAGCTTCCGTGAGATCCTCGAGGGCAAGGTCGACGATGTTCCCGAGCAGGCATTCCTGATGGTCGGCGGCATCGACGACGCGCGCGAGGCCGGCGAGCGCCTGAAGAAACTCGGCTAGGCGATGGGTCTGCGCCTCTCGATCGTCACGCCAGCCCGGCCGCTCATCGACGCCGACGTCGAACAGGTGGTTGCCCCCGGCAGCGAAGGTGAGTTCGGTGTCTTGCCGGGACACGCCGCCCTGCTGGTCTCGCTGCAGCCCGGGGTCGTGCGCTGGATCGAGTCCGGCCGCGCACGGCGCGCGGCGATCTCCGGCGGCTTCGCCGAGGTGACACAGGAACGCGTCACGGTGCTCGCACCGACGGCAGAGCTGCCCGAGCAGATCGATCCGGCCGAGGCGGAGCGCCGCCGAACGGATGCCGCCGCGGCGCTCTCGAACACCGGCTCTCTGTCGCCGCCCGAAGAGGTCGAGAAGCTGCGAGACGCCGTCCTGCGCGCGCAGGCGCGCGTCGACGCACTGCGGGGCTAGCATGGCGTTCGATACGATCTCCACCGACACCGTCTCGTCCGCGCCGAGCCGGGAGCCGGCCTTCTCGCACCCCGGCCAAGCGGCCGCAGCGAAGCGAAAACTCGCCGAGCTCGAGCGGCGCACCGGCCGCAAGCCGAACATCCTGATCGTGCTGATGGACGACGTCGGCTGGGGCGACTTCGGTTGCTACGGCGGCGGTGTGATGGCGGGCGCGCCCACGCCGAACATCGACCGGCTCGCGCGGGAGGGGCTCCTGCTCACCTCGTGCTACTCCGAGCCGTCGTGCACGCCTTCGCGCGCTTCGCTCATGACAGGCCGGCTTCCCATGCGGCACGGACTTCTGGTTCCGCCGATGTACGGAATGCCCGGTGGACTCCAGGGCGAGGTCACCCTGCCGCAGCTACTCTGCGATGCCGGCTACGCCACCCAGGCCGTCGGCAAATGGCACATGGGCGAGAACCTCGCGTCGCAGCCGCAGAACGTCGGCTTCGACGACTTCTTCGGCTTCCTCAGCGTCTCCGACATGTACACCGAATGGCGTGATCCCTACTTCTTCCCGGAAGTGGCCTACAGCGAGGAACGCACGCGTTGGGTGCAGAACCTGCCCTTCAACAAGTGCTGGGTGCACGCGCAGAAGGGCGGTGAACCGCAGGTCGTCGAGGAGGTCACGATTCCGGTTCTCTCGCGGCTCGACGACGAGTGGGCCGGCTACTCCGAGCGCTTCATCGAGCGGATGGCGACCGGCTCGCGTCCCTGGTTCCTCTACCACTGCACGCGCGGCGCACACTTCGACAACTACCCGCACGAGAAGTTCCTCGGGAAGTCGCCCTCGAAGCACCCGTACAAGGACACGATCATCGAGCTCGACGACATCGTCGGGCGGCTCGTCCGCAAGCTCGAGGCCACCGGCCAGCTCGAGAACACGCTCGTCTTCGTCTCGTCCGACAACGGCCCCGAGATGGAGACCTGGCCGGACGCCGCGTTCACGCCGTTCCGCTGTGCGAAGGGCTCTACCTGGGAAGGAGGCGTGCGCGTACCGGGCATCTTCTCCTGGCCGGGGATGATCGCGCCGCGCAGCGCCGACGGCCTCTTCGACCAGCTCGATCTCTTCGCGACCTGCTTGAACCTGGCGGGCATTTCCGAACGCGTTCCGACGGATCGCTACATCGACGCGGTCGATCAGACCTCGTTTCTATTGGCGGACGACGGCGAGACCTGCCGCAAGTTCCACTTCTACTGGCTGACGATCAACCTGTCGGCGGTGCGCGTCGGCGAGTACAAATACATGACGATGGCGATCTCGGATGACTCGACCGACGTCGTGAATCCCGGTGGCTTCACGGGCGTGCTTCAGCAGTATCCGTACGGGCGTCTCTACAACCTGTATCTCGATCCGAAAGAGACGCACAGCTACATGATCCGGAAGCTCGTCTACATCGACGTGATCCAGCGCGCGTTGGCCCGGCACCGCGCGACCTTCCGCGACTGGCCCGCGAAACCACCCCTCGTGACGCCGCAAACCTCGACGCGCACGGAGATCCGCGCGCTCGGGGAAGCGGGAACCCGCTAGAGGGCGGCTCGCACGAGCCGCGCGATCTCGCGAGCGTTCTCGCTCGAGAGCTCGGGGAAGATCGGCAGCGACAGCACCTCCCGCGCGGCGGTCTCGGTGATCGGCAGCGAGACCTTCCGGTCCGCGTACACCGGCAGCTTGTGGATCGGGATCGGGTAGTAGACCTGCGTGGCGATCCCGGCAGCGTCGAGCGCGCGCGCCACCGCGTCGCGCCGC
>Ga0184615_10000423_pt1 | contig 23595 bp, 13 predicted proteins | sample PLM4_65_coex_FD_133134 | JGI IMG/M metagenome (GOLD analysis project Ga0184615, IMG submission 133134) | Groundwater sediment microbial communities from an aquifer in East River, Colorado, USA - PLM4_65_coex | ecosystem: Environmental > Terrestrial > Soil > Riparian zone | place: USA: East...
CCGCGCGCGGCCGCCCGCCAGCAGGTTTCCCGCGCCATTCGTAGATGGATAGAAGCGGCCCCGGGGACGAAACCCCGCCGGACCGCCTCGCGTCGGTCCTAAGGGGTACCAGCTTTGGAACGCGTTGCGGAAGCAGTCGCCACTTTTCTCTTCAAGTACTCGCCCCACCTGTTCCGGCGGGGGGAGTTGTCGCTGGCGCCGGTCTTTTCGCCCGCCGTAATCGCCGCGAGCCTGGCGGCCGCGCTCGTGCTACTGGTGATCTCGTTGCGCGGGGTACGAACTGCCACTCCGCGACGCGACCGGATGATCCTCGGTGGGCTCCGTATCACCGCCTGTCTGATTCTCGCCGGGTGTCTTCTGCGTCCCGTGTTGCTCCTCTCGAGTGCGGTTCCGCAGCGCAACGTCCTGGGAGTGCTCCTCGACGACTCCCGAAGCATGCGGCTGGCCGATCTCGACGGGACGTCCCGCCTGGAGGCGGTACGCAGGGTGTTCGGGGACTCGGCGGGATCCCTGACCCGGCGGCTGGGCGACCGATTCGTGCTCCGGTTCTTTCGCTTCGCGGCCGATGCCGGGCCGCTCGGGAGCGCCTCCAGCCTGGTGGGTGCGGGCACCCGCACCAATCTCGCGGCAGCACTCGATGCGGCACGGCAGGAGCTCTCGGGGGTCCCGCTCGCTGGGATGGTGCTGGTGACCGATGGCGCCGACAACTCGGCGGCCGATCTGACCGCACCGCTCCTCGCGCTCAAGGGACGGAAGGTGCCGGTCTATACGGTCGGGGTAGGGCGCGAGCGCTTTGCCCGGGACCTGGCCATCGAACGGGTCTCCCTACCCGCCAGCGCGCTCGCGGGAGCCGGCATTCTCGCCGAAGTCGTGATCAGGGTCCGTGGCCTGGGTGGGAGTCCGCTGACAGTTACCGCCGAGGACGAAGGACGGATCGTCGTGGAGCGCGAAATCAGGGCACCGGAAACCGGCGACGTGGCGCGGACCAGGCTCCGTCTCCCCCCGATGATCGAGGGCCCTCACCGCCTCACCTTCCGGGTGCGCCCCGCCGCGGGAGAGATCGTCACCGAGAACAACGAGTTCCGCTCGGTCCTCCGCGTCCGTCCCGGGCCCGAGCGCATCCTCTATCTCGAGGGAGAGCCCCGACCGGAGTTCGCGTTTCTCCGTCGCGCGGTCGCGGGAGACAGCGCGCTCTCGCTGGTCGCCATGCTCCGGAGCGCCAAGGGGAAGTTCCTCCGGCTCGGCGTGCAGGACAGCATGGAGCTGGTCGGCGGGTTCCCCACGCGGCGGGAAGATCTGTTCCGCTTTCGCGCGCTGGTACTCGGGAGCATCGAAGCGTCCTTCTTCACCGGAGATCAGCTCCGCATGCTGTCGGATTTCGTGAGTCGCCGGGGAGGAGGACTCATCGCGCTCGGAGGGCGGGCGGCGCTCGCCGAGGGCGGTTTTTCCGGGACGCCGGTGGCGGACGTGCTCCCGGTCAATCTCGACGCGCCAACGCCCGCCGCGACCGGGACAGCCTTCGCGGAACTCACGATCCACGCCACGGCGGCCGGCCGGCTGCACCCCGCGCTTCAGCTGGGCGCCACCGAGGCCGCCGCGGCGCGCTGGGATTCATTGCCGCCGCTCACCTCGGTCAACCGGCTCGGATCGCTCAAGCCCGGCGCAACGGCGCTGCTCACCGGCCGGGCGTCCGGCGGAAACGATGTTCCGGTGCTCGCGGTGCAGCGGTTCGGCCGTGGTACCGCCGCCGTGTTCGGCGTCCAGGATACCTGGCTCTGGCAGATGCATGCGAACATCCCGCTCGAGGATCAGACCCACGAGTCGTTGTGGCGACAGGTTCTGCGCTGGTCGCTCGATGAAGTGCCCGACCGGGTCGAGCTGAGCGCGAGTCCGAGCCGGGTGGCTCCGGGAGAGCCGGTGGTTCTCCGCGCGCGCGTCGCCGACGAAGCATACCTCGAAACCAACGACGCGCAGGTCACCGCGCGGATCACCACGCCGGCGGGACGCATGGTGGAAGTACCGCTGGCGTGGACGCTCAAGGAAGACGGCGCGTACGAAGGCCGCTTCGTCGCGGAAGAGATGGGCATGTACCGGATCGACGGAGAAGCGCGTCGCGGCACCGATACCACGCGCGCGGCGGCGGCGGCGTTGCTGGTGGACGACCACGGCGCCGATGTCGAGCAGGCCGAGCTGCGCTCGCCCCTGCTCCGGCGGATCGCGACCGAGACAGGCGGCCGGTATTACCCGCTCGCCGACGCCGGGCGCCTCGTCGAGGACGTGGTGTTCACCGACAGCGGGGTGACGGTGCGCGAATCGCGGGATCTCTGGGACATGCCGATCATCTTCTTCGTCATGGTGGGACTCCTGAGCGGCGATTGGGGCTACCGTCGATGGCGGGGGCTCGCATGAAAAGCCTCCTCGTCGCGTGTCTGACCGCGCTCGCGCTCCCGCCCGTCCCGGCACTCACCCAGGGCGGCGCCACCCACGTCCTGCTCGTGACGGGACTCTCGGGGGAGCCACGCTTCGCCAGGGCTTTCGACTCGGCTGCGGCGGCGGTTTATGATGCTGCACGAGGACGCTGGGGAGCCGCCGACTCCAGCCTGGTATACCTGGGCGAGGATCCGGCCCGCGACCCGGGCCGTATTCAGGCCCGCGCCACTCGCGAACACCTCGCGGCGCACTTTGCCGCGCTCACTCGTCGCTCGGCAGCCGGCGATCTGGTTTTCATCCTGCTGGTCGGCCATGGGAGCGGGGAAGGGCCGCAGTCGCGATTCAACCTTCCCGGTCCCGACGTCACTGCCGCCGATCTGGCAGGATGGCTTCGGGGCCTGGACGGGCGCACGGTGGTGCTGGTGAATGCCTCGAGCGCGAGCGGGGACTTTCTCGCGGCGCTTTCCGGCCCCGGCAGAGTCATCATCACGGCGACGAAGAGCGCGATGCAACGGAACGAGACCACGTTCGCGGGACATTTTTCCCGCGCGCTGTCCTCCGATGCCGCCGATGGCGACAAGGACGGCCGGATTTCGTTGCTCGAGGCATTTACCTGGGCGAAAGGCGAAGTGGCCCGTGGATACGAGCGGCGGAATCTCCTCGCCACCGAGCAGGCCCAGCTCACCGACACCATGCTGGCGCGGACGGTCACGTTCGGCACCGCCGCTGCGCCCGCCGATCCGCGCATCGCCGCACTCTGGGCCGAGCGACGGGCGCTGGAAGGACACGTCGATGCGCTCCGTCGCCGCAAAGGAATGATGGATTCAACGGCCTATGAGCGGGAGCTCGAACGGCTGCTGCTGGAAATCGCAACCCGAACGGCCGCGATTCGCGCCGCGGGGACGCCGAAGCCGTGAACGCGGCCATCCGCACCGCCGGCCTCGGACTCCTGGTGGGGCTCGCATGCGCCGGCCTCTCCTCGCAGGACGGAGCCTCGCCCGCCGCCCGCGTGCGCGCTCTCGCGGAAACGGGGCGGCTCGAGGAGGCGGAGACGGCGGCGCGTGCCGGGGGAGTCGCACTTGCGGTGCCGCTCGGCGAGGTCCTCGTGCTGCGGGGGCGGTTTGGTGCCGCCGATTCCGCGTTCTCCGCCGCGGTCCGCGCGGGCTCAACCGACCGGCGGACGGCCGAGGTTGCCCTTGCGGAGTTGTCCGTGCGGCGGGGCGACGCGGCGACGGCCGAGCGACGAGCCGACGCATTGATTGCGGCGTATGGGCGGGACGGGGCAACCTGGGGCGCTGAAGATCACACCGCGGCGGGGCGCGCGTATGTCGTGCTCGGCGCCAACGATCCCCAGGCATTCAAGGCCGCGCTTCGTGCTTTCGACGCCGCCGTCGCGCTCGATTCGGCGGCGGTCGAGCCGCGGATCAGGCTCGGGGATCTCTTCCTCAACAAGTACAATGCTCCCGACGCGCGCGCGAGTTATCGCGATGCGCTCAAGGTCGCCCCCAATCATCCACGTGCTCTCCTCGGACTGGCGCGGGTGCTCGCCTTCGAGGGGAGTCCGGAAACGACCGCTGCCGTACGCGCCAGTCTGGCCGCGAATGCCGCGCTGGCGCCGGCGCATGTAGTGCTTGGCCGGCTTTACCTCGACGCCGAGGAATATGACTCCGCGGCGGGCGCGGCGGCTCGCGCGCTGGCGGTGGATTCCACGTCGATCGAGGCGTGGGCGCTGCTCGGCGCGACCGCTGTTCTCCGCGGAGATTCGGCGGCGTTTTCCCGCGCGCGGGCCCAGGCCTCCGCGGTGCACCCCCGCCCCGCATTGTTCTACAGCGAGATTGCCGAAGCCGCGGCCCGACACCGGAGGTATGCCGAAGCCGCTCGGCTCGGGCGGGAGGGGGTGGCGCTCGATTCGACAGTAGCGCCCGCGCTCGGCGTGCTGGGGATCAACCAGCTTCGGCTCGGAGATATCGACGGGGGCCGCGCACTTCTGGAGCGCGCATTCGTCAAGGACCCCTACCACATCTGGTACAAGAACACCCTCGACCTGCTCGATCAGCTCCAGACCTTCAAGACCATCGAGACCCGCCGCTTCCGGATCGTGGCGCCGGCGGCGGAGGCCGATCTGCTGGCGATGTATCTCGGTCCCTTGCTCGAGGAAGCCTATGACTCCCTTGCGGCGCGGTACGAATACCAGCCCCCGACCCCGGTACGCCTGGAGCTGTACCGCCGCCACGCGGACTTCTCGGTACGCACCGTCGGCCTCACCGGGCTCGGTGCGCTGCTGGGAGTGAGCTTCGGCACCGTCCTGGTGATGGATGCGCCCTCGGCACGGGACCCGGGCACGTTCAATTTCGGCACCACCGCGTGGCACGAGCTGGCGCACACCTTCACCCTCGGCCTGTCGGCGCACCGGGTCCCCCGCTGGTTGTCCGAGGGGCTCTCGGTGCTGGAGGAGCGGCGGGCGCGCCCCGGCTGGGGCGCCGATCCCTCGGTCGAGTTCCTGGGGGCATTCAAGTCGGGCAAGTTGTTGCCGGTGACCCGGCTCAACGAGGGATTCATTCGGCCGTCGTATCGCGATGAAATCCGATTCAGCTACTACCAGGCATCGCTGCTCTGCGAGATGATCGAGCAGGAGTGGGGCCGCACCGCCCTGGTGGCGATGCTCCGCGGCTACCGCGACGGCCTCGCGACGCCCGTGGTGTTCGACCGGGTGCTCGGGCTCACTCCCGACGCTCTCAACGACCGGTTCGCAGCCTTCGTCCGGCAGAAGTTCGCGACGGCCCTCGCCGCGATCGCGCCGTGGATCGGTACCGGCCCCGGCGCGGGAGAATTCGTCGACGCGATCCACGCCGCCGAAGCGCTGGAAAAAGCGGGCAAGTCCGACGACGCCCGCGCGGCGCTGGAGCGCGCCGAGAAGATGTTTCCCGAGTACGTCGGCCCGAGCGCTCCGGCGCTCTCCCTGGCGCGATTGTACGCCGCGCGTGGCGATGTCCGTGCCGCGGTGGCCGCGCTGGCTCGCCACAACGCACTCGATGAGTCGGCGCTGGCCTCCAACGTCGAGGAAGCGCGGCTGCGCCAGGACGCCGGAGATCTGACGGGGGCGGCCGTCGTGCTCGGCCGGATCAACTGGATCACGCCCTACGATGCCGGCGTGCACGCCCGTCTGGCCGAGCTGCTCGATCAGACTGGTGCGGTGGGGCGGGCGCTCGTGGAGCGGCGGGCCGCCGTCGCGGCGGGACCTGCCGATCCACTCGAAGCGCGCTACCAGCTCGCGCGCGCGTTGGCCCGGGCCGGAGACGCCCCGGCGGCCCGGCGCGAAATTCTCGGCGTGCTCGAAGCGGCACCCGCCTTCGAGAAAGCGCAGGCGCTGCTGCTCGAGTTGCGGGGCCGTGTCCCGGAGGAGCGCGATCGATGATCAGACGCTTCTTCGGGTTCCGCCTCCTGACCCTGCTGGTGCTGGTGGTTCTTGGCTCGGTCCTGGCTGCCCAGCGATACGGCTACTGCAACGGGTGCGCGGCGCTCGAGGCACCGCCGAATCCGCCCTACGACGGGCGGTTCACCTATGCGCGGATCAAGTTCAACATGTTCGGCCAGGAGTACGGCGGGCGAGGCCGGGACATCAAGTGGGGACACGACTATCCGGAAGCCGACCAGCATTTTCCACTGATCGTGCAGGAGGTGACCACCACGGAGGTGCGCACCGACGGGAGCGTGATCGTCGCGCTCGACGATCCGGACCTGATGAAGTTTCCGTTTGCATACCTCTGCGAAGTGGGCTACTGGATTCCGAGCGACGCGGAAGCGGCGGGGCTGCGGAATTATCTGCTCAAGGGCGGATTTCTGCTGATCGATGACTTCGCGGGACAGCACATGTTCAATTTCGAGGCCCAGCTTCGCAAGGTGCTGCCCGAGGCGCGGCTGATCCCGATGACCGCCGATCATCCGATCTGGGATTCGTTCTACCGCATCAACGCGATGGAATACTTTGGGGCGGCGGGCACCTTCAACGGGCTCGAGGCCCAGTTCTTCGGGATCTTCGAGGAGAACGACCCGAAGAAGCGGCTCATGGCAATCGTGAACTACAACTTCGACGTCAGCGAGTTCTGGGAGTATTCGGACACCGGGCAAATCCCGATCGATCTGACGAATGAAGCCTACAAGCTCGGCGTGAACTATCTCGTGTACGCCCTTACCCACTGATCCGAAAGGACGCCGCGTGACGCTCGCTCCTCCGTCCCCGGGCCTCGATCACCTCGACGACGCAGCGCTCGCCGAGCGGCTGTCGGCCGCGCGCGCCCGCGTGCAGGCCGAGCTCTCGAAGACCATCATCGGCCAGGAAGCCGTCATCGAGCAGACGCTGGTCGCGCTGCTTGCCGGAGGCAATTGCCTGCTGGTCGGCGTTCCCGGTCTCGCCAAGACACTGCTGGTGCACTCGCTGGCGCAGGCGCTCGATCTCAAGTTTTCCCGCATCCAGTTCACCCCGGACCTGATGCCCTCCGATGTCACGGGCACCGACGTGATCCAGGACGACCCGGTGAGCGGGCAGCGCAGGCTCGTGTTCATGAAGGGACCGATCTTCGCCAACGTCGTCCTGGCCGACGAGATCAATCGAACGCCGCCCAAGACGCAGGCGGCGCTGCTCGAGGCGATGCAGGAGCATCGGGTGACGGTGCAGGGCAAGACCTGGGAGCTGGAGCCGCCCTTCTTCGTGTTCGCCACCCAGAACCCGATCGAGCTGGAGGGCACCTATCCCCTCCCGGAAGCACAACTGGACCGCTTCATGCTGATGACCATCATGGATCACCTCCCCGAGGCGGAAGAGAACGTGGTGGTGCGGACGACCACCGCCGCGCCAGCCAAGGAGATCCAGCCGGTGCTGTCCCGCGAGGAGATCCTCGCCTTCCAGCGGCTGGTCCGGCGGGTTCCGGTGGCCGATCCGGTGACGGCCTATGCCGTGCGCATGGGACGGCTCTCCCGCCCCATGGAGCCGGGTGCGCCCGATTTCATCAAGCAGTACGTGTCGTACGGCGCGAGCGTCCGCGCGGCGCAGGCGCTGGTGCTCGGCGGCAAGGCGCGCGCGCTGCTTCAGGGGCGGGCACATGTGAGCTTCGATGACATCAAGGCGCTCGCGCCAGCGGTCTTTCGCCACCGCATCCTGCTCAACTTCCAGGCGCAGTCCGAACGGGTCACCACCAATCAGCTCGCGGAAAAGCTGATCGCGACCGTTCCGGTGCCACGCTCGGGCTTGTAGGAAATGACCGCCCCCGCCACCTACCTGGATCCCGTGCTGCTCGCGCGGATCGGGGACCTCGCCCTTCTCGCGCGCATGGTGGTGGACGGCTTTATGCACGGCATGCACCGCTCCCGGCGGGTCGGGCTCTCGCTCGATTTTGCCGAGCATCGGGCCTATCAGCCCGGCGACGACATCCGCCGGATCGACTGGCGGGTGTATGGCCGCACCGACCGGTTCTACGTGAAGGAATACGAAGCCGACACCAACGCCGCGGTCACCTTTGCGCTCGATGCGTCGGCGTCGATGGACTTTGGCAGCGGGCCGGTCACCAAGTTCACCTACGGCCGCATGCTGGTGGCCGCGCTGGCGTGGCTCTCGCAGCGCCAGGGCGACCGGGTGGGACTGGTGACCTTTGCCGGCGACCTGGTGGAAATCGTTCCGCCTTCGACGCGGCACCTTCGTCTCATTCTGCATACCCTCGGCCGCGCCAAGCCCGGCGGCGCCGGGCAGCTTCGCCCGATGCTCGAGCGCGCCGCCAGCCTCACCACGCGCACGGGGGTCACCGTGGTGGTCTCCGATTGCTATGAGGACCCCATCGCGGTCCAGAAAGGGGTGGGCTCGCTTCGCGGGCGGGGCCACGACGTGATCCTGTTCCACCTCCTGGATCCGGCGGAACGGGATCTGCCGGGAGACGGGGCGGCAACCTTCGAGGATGCCGAGAGCGGCGAGCGGCTGCCGCTCCGTCCTGAATCGCTCCGCGAGAAGTACCGGGCGCAGGTGGCAGGGCACCGCGCCGAGCTCGCCCGGCTGCTGGCGCAAAACGGCTCCGACTACGTGGGACTGACGACCGACCAGCCGCTCGACGTCGCGTTGCACGCATACCTCGAACAGCGGCTCGCGACGAGCCGGGTGCGCTGATGGGTCTCGGGTTCCTGGTTCCCGCCTTTCTCGCCGGCCTGGCGGCGCTGCTGGTGCCGATCGTCCTCCACCTCCGGCACCGTGAGCGGGACCAGCCGCGGCGATTCCCCTCGCTGATGTTTCTGCGCCGGATTCCGATCCGGACCGCGAGCCGCCGCCGGATTACCGACTGGCTCCTGCTTCTGCTCCGGGCCACCGCCGTGGCACTCCTGGTCGCCGCCTTTGCGCGTCCGTTTCTTGGGAACACCGTGACCGAGTCGCGCTCGACACCGGCCCGCGCGGTGGTCCTCCTGCTCGACCGCTCGCTGAGCATGAGCCACACAGCCGTCTGGCCCGTGGCGGTCGATTCGGCACGCCGGATCATCGCCGGGCTCGCCCCCACCGACCGCATTGCCGTGGTGCTGTTCGACGACGAAGCCGAAGTGGCACAACCACTGAGCGGCGATCATGGCGCGGCGCTCGCAGCGGTCAACGCAGCGCGGCCCTCGAGCCGCGGTACCCGATATGCCTCGGCGCTCCGCGCGGCCCGGCAGATCCTGGGCGGCGCACGCGAGCTCGTTGGGGAAATCCTCGTCGTCACCGACATGCAACGGAGCGGGCTGGCCGGACTCGCGGGACTCGAGCTGCCCGCCGATCTTGGCGTCCGTGCGGTGCCTGTGGCACCGGATCTCCGGCCCAATGCGGCCGTCGTGGGCGCCGACGTTCAGCGCCTCTCCGACGGTGACCGGAGCAGACTCCTCGTCGCCGCCCGGGTCCTGAGCAGGGATCTGAAGGCGCCGCGCCGGGTGCGTCTCGCGCTCGCGGTCAACGGCCGGGAGGCGGCCGCGCGCGAGGTGACGCTGCCCGCGAACGGGGTCACGACGGTGACCTTCGACGGCGTGCCGATGGCTGCCGCACGCGCCCGGGCCACCATCGCACTCCCGGCGGATGCGCTCGTCGCCGACGACACGCTGCATCTCGCGATTCCCGCCGAAGATGCGCTCCAGGTGCTTGTGATCGCGGCCTCGGGAGCGCGCCTCGAAGAGACGCTCTTCCTCGAGCGCGCCCTGGCCATCGGACGGGAACCCCGGTTCGTGGTCCAGCGCCGTTCGGGAGCCCCCCTCACGACCGCCGCGCTCCGCAACATTGCGGTGGTATTCCTTGTGGACGTGCCGGTACCCGCCGGTTCGGGAGGTGCCGCGCTTCAGGCGTGGGTCGAAGCAGGTGGGGGGTTGGTCGAAGCGGCGGGACGCCGCCTGGGCGCTCGGCCGCCCGCCGCCGCGTTCCTGCCGGGGACAATTCGTGGCTCCGTGGAGCGAATGGATGACCGCGGCGGCGCGTTTGGGGAAATCTCGCTCGATCACGCGGTCTTCGCCCCGTTTCGCGGGGGCGGGGCCGCCGCGCTGGGCGCCGCGCGCTTTCTGAGCTATCCGCGGGTCGAGCCCGCCGCGGGGGCGGAGGTCATCGCGCGATTCGACGACGGTGCACCGGCGCTGGTCGAAAAACTCCAGGGCGGCGGCCGGGCGTTCCTGCTCGCGGCGCCCCTCGATGCGGTGACCGGCGACTTCCCGCTGCAACCGGCATACCTCCCGTTTCTGCGCCGGCTCGCGATCTATGCGTCGGGTCATGAAGCCAGGCCGTCCTGGAACACGTCAGGAGAAAGCGGGCTGATACCCAATTCGGTCCGCGACCCGGTTGTTTCGACGCCCTCCGGTGCCCTCCTCCGCCCGGGGGCGGACTCGAGCCGCCGGGCATTGGCGCTCCGGGAGGCCGGGTTCTACGATGTATATGAGGGCCGGGCCTCCGGGGAGCCGCTCGAATCGTTCGCCGTGAACGCGCCCGCGGCCGAGTCCGACCTGACGCCGGCGGACCCGCGCGAGCTGCTGCTCGGTGTCCGGCGCGGTGATTCCGCGCAGACGGTGTCCGCGGTGCCCCCCGCCCCCCTGGAGCGCGAGGGTCGACAGCGGCTCTGGAGACTGTTGCTCGTGGCAGCGCTGCTCGTCTTGCTGGTGGAATCGGTGATTGCCAATCGCGGGTGGCGGGGAACGGCCGAAACCGGCCGGATCCCGCCGCCCGAAAGGAGCCTGTCATGACCGCGCCACTTCACAACAACGGACGCGAAGACGCGGAGCTGCGGGAGGCTGTGAAGGGCCTCCGTGCGCGGTGGCGCCGCCGAATCCTCGCCGAAGGTGCGGCGAAGGTCGCCATCGCGGCGTTGCTGGCGCTGCTTGCCGGGGCCATCGTAACCCGGATGGCCGGCGCCGGCGAGGCAAGCGCGGTGACGGTGCGGGTAATCGGATATTTCCTCATCGGCGCCGCGGCATTTCGTTATCTCCTCGGGCCCTTCCTCGGACGGCTCGACGACACCCGATTCGCCCTCTACGTCGAAGAACGCGCCCCCGAGCTCCGCCAAGTTCTGGTCAGCGCGGTCCACGAGCTCGCCACGCCGGAGACGGCCCGTCCTTCGCCGGTACTCTCCCGGCGACTCATGATGCAGGCGCTCGACGATGTACGCCGCCTCGACGCCGGCCCCGGTCTCGAAGGATCCCGTTTCCGCCGTGCCGCGGGGCTCCTTGCCGCCGCGGCCGCCACCGCGGCCCTTCTGATCGCCGTGGGGCCGCCGGTGCTCCGTGATGCCGCTCGGGTTCTCTTCGTGCCCTGGAGCGAGGCCGCGGCGGCACCGGTGTTCGCCGTGCAGGTGGTTCCGGGCAACGCCACCGTACCGCGGGGTGGCGCGCTGGAGATTCGCGCCACGCTGCGGAATTTTTCGGCGGAGGGGGCCGAGCTCGTCCTGCGCGCGGATACCGCCAGCGACTGGGTGCGCATCCCGATGATCCGGGACTCGGCCGCGGCCGAGTTCACCGCGCGACTCTTCGACCTGACCAGCGCCACCGAGTACTACGCCGAAGCCAACGAGATTCGCTCCCGGGTCTTCAAGCTCACCCTCGCCGACCTGCCGGCAGTGCGGAAGTTCTCCCTCGAGCTTCGCTTCCCCGGCTACACGGGGTTGCCGGTCGAACGGATCGAAGAGGGCGGCGACGTCGCGGCGGTGCGCGGCACCACCGTCACGGTGCGCGCGACCACCAGCCGCGCGGTGGAAGGCGGCTCGATCCGGCTCGACGACGGCACCACCTTTCCGCTCGCCGCCGACTCCACTGGACGACTCGTAGGGTCGTTCCGCGTGGCGAAGGACGGTTTTTACCGTCTCGATCTGGCCGCCTCCGATGGGACTGCCGTCCCCGGTTCGATTCAGTATGTCATCGAGGCGCTCGATGATCGCGCCCCGATCGTGCGCATCGAAGAACCGGGCCGCGACACCAAGGTGACCTCGGTCGAAGAGGTCACTATCGCGGTGCGCGCATCCGACGACTATGGCGTCGGCGGTCTCGAGCTGCACTACGGCATCAATGGAGGGCCGGAGCAACGAATCGCCCTCGGCGATTCGATACCCAGGAGAACCGCGCTCGACGCGCGCGCCGCACACACACTCTTCCTCGAGGAGCTCGGACTCAAGCCCGGGGATCTCGTGGCGTATTATGCCACGGCCCGTGACGGCGGCGGAAACAAGTCCTCCAGCGACATCTACTTCCTGGAAATCCGACCGTTCGGCCGGGACTACAAGCAGGCGGAATCCGGCGGCGGGGGTGGTGCTGGCGGTGGCGACAGCCCCGAGGGACTTTCGGCTCGTCAGCGAGAGCTGGTGGCGGGGACTTTCAACTGGCTGCGCGACAGCGCCCGGGTGAGCGACCGGGAGCGCCGCGAGAATGTGACCACTCTCGCGATCGGCCAGGGCAGACTGCGCACCGACGTGGAGGGGCTGGTCCGCCGCCTCGTCGAGCGGAACATTGTCTCCGCTGACACCTCGTTCCGTATCATCCATGCCGCCCTCGATTCCGCCGCGAAGGAGATGCAAGGCGCCGAGGCGCGCCTGGGCCGCGGGGCTCCGCGCGAAGCGCTTCCTAAAGAGCAGCGGGCGCTGCAGCTGGTGCAGCGCGCCGAAGCCGCCTACCGGGAGGTGCAGGTGCAGATGGGACAGCAGGGCGGCGGCGGTGGGCGCGCCAGCTCGCAAGCGGAGGATCTCGCCGATCTCTTCGAGCTGGAGAACGACAAGCTCCGCAATCAGTACGAGTCGGTGCAGCAGGAGCAGGAGCAGGCGGCGCAGCGGGAGCTGGACGAAACCGCCGAGCGCCTGAAGCGACTGGCGAGCCGCCAGCAGCAGGAGAACGAGCGAATGCAGCGCATGGCCGACGCGATGCGTGACCGGATTGGGCAGCAGGGCGGCGGCGGCGGCGGCAGCTCGCAGCGCGAGCTCGCGCGCGAAGCCGAAGAAGAAGCCAGGCGGCTGGAGCGGCTGGCCCGCGAAAAGAATTCGCCGGAGCTCGCCGAGGCGGCCCGCCGGATGCAGGAAGCGGCCGAGGCAATGCGCCGTGCCGCGAGCGGACCGCCCAATGCATCGAGTCAGGGCGGGACCGCGCTCGAGCGGCTCCGCGGCGCGACGCAGAAGCTCGAAAATGCGCGCTCCAGCGGCGCCAGCCAGGGAGTAAAGGACCTCCAGCGGCGCGCTGAGGAGCTGGGAGAGCGACAGAAGGAAATTGCTCAGGGCGTGAGCGAGCTGCCCGGGACGTCGGGCGCTGATCGCGCCGAGCGGATGCGGCGGCTCTCCGAGCGAAAGGACGGTCTCTCCTCCGAGGTGCAGCGCCTCGAGGCCGACGCCGAGCGCCTCGCTCGCGAAACCCGGCGCGATCAACCGGGGTCGGCCAACAAGCTGAGCGAGGCGGCGGGGACGGTGCGCGACACAAGGCTCCGCGACAAGATCGCGTATTCGAAGGCGCTCATGGGATCCGACGCCGCCGAAGCGACCAGGAACCTCGAAGCGCTCATCGGCGAAAACCTGGGTGATGTCGCCGGGAAACTGCGTGAGGCCGCGGGTGCGCTGGCTAAGAACGCCGGCGCCGAGCGGGATCGCGCCCTCGAGCGGGCGCGGGACTTGGTGAAGGGGCTGGAATCGTTGCGGGATCGCATTGGCGAGCGAGGGAGCCAGGGAGCCGGGGAGTCAGGGAGCCAGGGACAGCAGGGAGGGAGTCAGGGAGCCAGGGAGCCAGGGAGCCAGGGACAACCGGGGCAGGGACAGCAGGGGCAATCGGGGCAGGGACAGTCGCAGGGCCAAGGCCAACAGGGACGGGGCGGGCGGGGCGGCCAGACCGGCGATCCCAGTCAGCCGGGACAAGGCTCCCAACTCGGCATGCCCGGGGGCGGGCAGACCGGCGGCGGAGGTCAGCCGGGCCGCCTGAGCAGCGGCGATGCCCGCCAGTTCTCCAGGGAATTCGCCCTCCGGCGCCAGGCGGCCGAAGCACTGCGGCGGGATCTCGCGGGACAGGAGGTGGAGCGCGCCGAGCTCGACCGCATTATCGGAGACCTGCGCCGGCTCGAGTCCGGGCGGCCGTTCAACGATCCGGAGGCTCTCGAGAAACTGCAACGCGCGGTAATCGAGGGGCTCAAGACGTGGGAGTTCAAGCTCTGGAGGAGTCTCGGCCAGAATGGCGACAACCGCCCCGCGCTCGGTGCGCCGTCGCAAGTTCCCTCGGAATACCGGGCCTTGGTCGAGGAATACTATCGTTCGCTCGGGAAGGGAAAACCGAAGCCAGACTGAGGCGCGGGCAATCGGGAGTCAGGAGTCAGGGGTGTGTCGTTCGGACCCTCACCCCCCACATCCAGCGCAACGGTTCGACACGCCTCCTCCGTCAACTTGTTGGCGGGGGAGGTTTTGCACCTGGCGCGACGGTTGCTCCGGAAGGATGGCGACGATCCTCTGCGAGCTTGCCATGCGCTTCCACCAGATCCCGCTCCTGCTCGCGTGCATGGCGACACCTTCGCTTGCCCAGCGCCCCGCACTCGGAGTTTCCCTCGGCGTCAATCGATCTTCTGTGACCGGCGGGGAGATCGGGAGCGACGGTGATGCCGGTACCGGACTTGGATTCGGGGTCTCCATCCGGCGCGCCGTTTCGTCGTGGCTGCAATTCGAGCCCGAACTCCGGTTTTCCATCCACCGCGCGGGCACCCGGGACAATTCGACGGCCTGTCCCGAGTGCCCGTCGGTCGGACGAGTGCGGCTCCGGATGACGACTGCGGCATTGCCGCTCTTGCTGCGCGCCGCCCTGCCCTCGACGGGCGGATCCATCCTCCCCTTCCTCATTGTCGGTCCCGCCTTCTCAGTGCGATTGGGTTGCAGTCGATCGACCGACGACGGCGCGGGGGGAGAATTCAAGGACCGATGCGACGGGGTCGTCCTGTCACCACTGGTTGACCCATTGCCTGGAGCCCCGGCGATCCACTCCGTTCAATTCCAGACGTGGGACCTCTCGCTCATCGCCGGCGCGGGAATCGAAATCGAACGAGTGGTGTTGCAGGCGAGAATCGAGCGGGGCCTCCGGACAATCGAGAGATCCATCCCCTTTCCGATGACTCAGATCGATGGCTCGCGGCTCCTCAGCCTTGCGTTGTCGGTCGGAGTGTGGCTTCCGTCCCTCAGGCGTTGAACGGCAGCTGGAACACGCCATTGGTGCGTCCCTCCTCGGCGCCGACGTCTAGCCTGGTACCATGCCAATGCACATTTCCGGCGCGACGCTCCGGCCGTCCGCCCGCCGATACTTTCTGGTACCGCTTCTCGCCTGCTGCGTTCTCCCGGTCGGGTGCGAAGACACCGGCCCCGGGCAGTCGCGAGACGAGGCGGTCGTTCAAGCGCTCCGGACGGTGTCACGCACGGGGCGGGGACTTCCCGGCCCGCGCCCGGGGGAGGAGGAGCTGGCCGATCTTCGGCGATTGTACCAGAGTTCGGGCTACACCCCGCTGTGGTTCAAAGCCGCGGGCGATTTGCACGGCCGCGGGAAGGAGATGCTCCTCCGGCTGGCGGACGCCTCCGCCGAGGGCCTGCGACCGGAAGACTACTTCGCCGCCCGGCTGGACAGCCTGGCGAGCCAGATCTCCGAACAGAAGGAGGCAGATCCGCGGTCGGTTGCCCGGCTCGACGCAGGGCTCTCCCTTGCAGTGCTCCGGTTCCTCCGTCATGTACACGTCGGCCGGGTGAGTCCCCGCTCGATCGGACTCTCCATGGATGCGCCGCGCGAGCGTCACGACTACGTGGTCCTCCTCGGAGGAGCGTTGCGCGACGGCACGCTGGATGAAATCGTGGACGAGCTGGTTCCGCCGCTCCACCAGTACCGCCTGGTGCGTGAGGCGCTTGCCGGATACCGAAAGCGCCAGGCCGATTCCGTTGGCGAGGCGGCCATCCAGGTGTCCGTTCCCCTCCAGCCCGGCGAGACCGCGGCAGGGCTCGAAGCGCTTGCCCGTCGGCTCGCCCTGACCGGCGATCTCGCGACCGATATCAGCGTCATCCCCGCACGCTACGAGGGGGAACTGGTCGAAGCGGTGCGACGCTTCCAGGCGCGGCACGGGCTGACGCCCGACAGCGTCCTCGGCAAAGAAACACTCGATGAGCTGAACGTCCCCTGGTCATGGAGAATTCACCAGCTGGAGCTCAGTCTGGAGCGCCTGCGCTGGCTCGGCGATCTCGGGAACGAGCCCTTTCTGCTGGTGAACATCCCGATGTTCGAGCTCACGGCATGGAGCTCTCCGGCGGCGGCGGGGCTGCCGGCGTTCCGGACAGGCGTCATCGTGGGCAAGGCGCTCGATACTGAAACGCCGGTCTTCGTCGAGGCGATGCGCTACGTCGTCTTCCAGCCGTACTGGAACATCCCGCCCTCGATCACGCGAGAGGAGACGATTCCGGCGATCGAGCGCGATCGCGAGTACTTGCGCAAGAACGACATGGAGATCGTGCAGGGTCAGGGCGACGATGCGGACCCGGTGGGGCCCTCGGGAGGAGCCATCGAGAAGCTTGCCCGCGGTGAGCTCCGGGTCCGGCAACGGCCCGGCCCCCGCAATGCGCTGGGTCCGGTCAAGTTCGTCTTCCCGAACAATCAGAACGTCTACCTGCACGGCACGCCGGCCGAGCAGCTATTCGACCGGACCCGTCGAGACTTCAGTCACGGCTGCGTGCGGGTGGAGGATGTCACGGGTCTGGCGGAATGGGTGCTCTCGGGGCAGGCGTTGTGGACCCGCGATCGCATTGTCGAGGCGACGCAGGATCGCACGCGAGTGTCGCAGAAGGTCGGCCTGTCGCGGCCGCTCACCGTAGTCTTGTTTTATGCGACAGCCACCGTGGAAGCGGACGGCACGGTGCGATTCGCCCGCGACATCTACCGGCACGATCCGGACCTCGATCGGGCGTTGCATCTGGCGGCGGACTGAAATCAGGCGGGAGGGCGGTTGGGCGGGAGGTTACCTGCCGCCCCTTACGGCCCATACCGCCCTACTACCAGCTCCTCACCCGGCCAGTATCCACATGGACGAAATTGGATCCCGGATAATACCCGACCCCGCCACGCTTGAGTGTGAGGGCCGTGTCGCGGAGCCGCTCCAGGGAGACATCGCCGAGGCGGATGTCGATGGCCTTGCCCTGCAGATGAAGGCTCTTGGGCGAAACGTTGTGGCTCCGGCTCGCGAGCATCTTGTTGGTCGCCGGCGACCGATAGCCGCAGATGACCTCGAAGGGGAGCCGGCTCCCGGCCGCCTGGTGCAGATCGGACAGCTGATCGAGGAGGTCGGGATCGATCGGATGCACCTGATTGATGCGCCAGTCCCGCAGGACGTGATTCACGTCGTGCAGTGCGCCGGGGAGATACGTGCCGCCGGCAAAGTACTGCGCCGTCAGGCGCTCTCCTGTGTTCACGTGATGGAAGGAAAGCGATCTGGCGGGCTCCACCGCCGCGAAGATCCGGGGGACGCGAATGAGGCCGAGACCGGCCACCGCCGCGCCGGCAAGGAAGCTCCGCCGGGTAAATCCCGCTGACCGATTTTCTGTCTGCATTCAACCTCCACATTTGTCCGACATTCGCCCGTTGTAGCTTCGTATGGATTCTCAAGGGGCGCGAAGCGTGCCGGACTTATGTGCCACACCGGCAGGGCCGAAATCCGGGCACTATTCCCGACGAATCGCCGACCAGATCAGTGGCTGCGTCGCCATGGTCTGCCCCCGGTATTGCGGCCGGAATCCGTAGAGAACTGCGTGACCTTTCCCGACCGTCACATCCACCATCGCCGCCTTGCCGTTGAGCTTGTCGCCTCCGAGGAGCCAGCCGGAAAGGAGGGGGTCGCCGCTGGCAAGATAGCGCGCGATGACGGACACGCGTGTCGTGTCGGTGGCTTCGAACGTCGGGCTGTCCTCGAACCAGACTGCCGGGACCGGCGCGGTGAATCCGGCGCCGATCGGATGATGGCGGTTGATCTCGACGGCCAGCAGGGAGCCGGGGGCGTAGAACTCCGTATTCCGGATACCCGAAAGCACATTCCTGACCGGCAGGTGCAGCGCCTCGATAGCGTACTCGCTGGCTTCGTTGAAAAAGAGGATGCTGCCGCCCCGCTCGGCGAACTCAAGAAGCGCCCGCGCCCCCGCCTCCCCTAACCCGCCGCGCAGCGAATCGGGATAGTTGGCGCCCAGTCCGCGCGCCAGCTGTCCGGCGCTCTGGTCCGGTACGATGATGACGTCGAATCGCTCGGAGAGTCCACCGGCATTGACGTCGCGGTCGAGGATGGAGGTGTACCGGATCCGGTTCACATCGAACAACCACCGAGTCCAGCCCTCGTCCATGGCGGCGGAATGGCTGCGATAGATCGCAATCCGCTTCCCGGAGCCGTCGCTCAATCCGGGAACCCGGTAGGCCGGCTCCGGGATAGCGGGGACGGGAGCGCCCGCCGCCGGTACCGGTCCGGCGATCGCCCCCACTTCCACACCGAAAAGGAGGGGCAAGGTGTGTGAGGTGACGTCGTATGGCGCCTTGGGGGGACCGCCAGGGTATTCCCGGAGGTTCGGGTACCGCTGCCGCTCCAGTAGCGCGTTGGCGTAGCTCCCGAACATCTGCCGGATCGGAATCAGATAGCTCCCCGCCGGATAGCTCTTGCCCATCGCGGTGACCGGTGCCGTCGTTTCCCGTATCTCGACCTGGCCATGCTGAAGGGTCCAGACCAGGCGGGTGAGCGCCTGCGGATCGGCCTGTGCCTTCGGGATCACGTACGCCGACGGGACATCGGCGCCGGGCCGCCAGGGGTGATCGTCCGCCAGCGCCCGGTTTCCCAGCGCGGCGTAACTCGTCAGCCATGCGGCACGGTCGCGGGCCGCTTCGGAGAGTAGCGCCCAGCTCGCGCTGGTCTGATAGTCCACGATGTTGCCGATGCCCCAGCTTCCCCCGGACCAAAGCGCTGGGTAATTCCAGCTGGTAACCCGTGCGTCATAACCGCGCGCCGGGCCGAGCGAGTTCAGTGTGAGGGTGATTGGCGTGGCGAGCCGGGCGCTCGCGGTCTCGGTCAGAATCCGGACGCCCCGGTGATTGAGGGAATATTGCCGCGCGGGAGACCACTGGTCATAGGACGCATTGGTGGCGATCCCGGTCTTACCCTCCGCGTGCATCCGCCAGGACATCGCCATGCCGAGCGAGTTGGTGCCCGCGGTCAGGATCGGGTCGATGTTGGGCTCGACCGGGTCCATGTAGGGCGGAATGAAGATCCGTCCCCCGTTCGGGCCCTGCTGGTGGATGTCGTTGACGATCTGGGGGTTCCACGGCGTATAGAGCGAGTCCACCGTGTAGCGGGTTTCCACCTGGGTGAACGCGTACCAGTCGCGGTTGTTGTCGTGTCCGGTGTAGTAGTGGTAGAGCATCGGCGGGCCGCTGCCTTCGGCCGGTGACCCGAGCGTCGAGCGATACCAGTCACCCACGATGTCCACGCCGTCGGGATTCTGCGACGGCACCAGCATCACGATCGTGTTGCCGAGGATGTTGCGCGCATCCTCGGTCTCAGCGCGAGCCAGGCGATCGGCCAGCACCAGCGGGGTGAGAAACCCGCCGACCTCGGTCGAATGAATGCTCGAGGTGATGAGGATGACGTTCTTGCCCTCCGCGATCAGACGCGGAAGCTCATCGGGTGTCCGGAGTCGCGGGTCCGCGAGCTTTCGCTGGATGGTGCGATATCGCTCGAGATTCGCGAGCGTCGCAGAATCGGAAATGAAGGCGACCGGGAAGGGCCGCCCCAGCGTAGTCTTGCCGAGGGTCCGGACCGACACGCGCGGACTGGCCCTGTCGAGCGCGGTGAAGTAATCGGTGACCTGTTTCCAGGTCGGGAGCTTGCGGTCCGTTCCCGGCTCGAAGCCGAGCACCGAGGCGGGTGTCGGCAGAGGCCGATGCTGGGCCGGGAGGCCCGGGGCGAGCGCGAGAGACGCGAGCAGTGCGATGGGCCAGCGGCGCATGGCCTACTTTCCTCCCGGACTGGATACTACCGGCGGGGTCTGTTTTTCCCAGACGAATCGCCGGAGGAAGTCGCCGCTCTTGCCGAAGATGTCGATCCAGCGGCTGTGGAGCAGCGACTCGTGCACGTCGTCCGGCACGACGATGAGCTCGTGGTAGACATTGCGGGCCCGGAGCAGATTGACGAGCCCGACGGTCTGGGAAAAGTCCACATTGCGGTCGTCGTCTCCGTGCACCAGGAAGACGGGGGCCTTCCATTTGTCGATGGACCCGACCGCCGACGAGCGGAAGGCGAGCGACGTGGTATCCTGCGCATTGCCGTAGATGTGCACGCCGGCCAGATCCACGCCGGCGACGAAGACGTCCGAATTCCGCGCCAGCGCCTGTGCGACGAGGAGACCGCCGTACGAGAGGCCCCAGATGCCGATTCGGCCCGGATCGACGTCGGCGCGGGTCTGCAGATACTTCGCACCGGCCAGCACATCCTGGTATTCCGAGTTGCCCTGCGCGCGCGAGTTGGCCGCCCGGCGGAACGAATTCCCGTAGCCGATGCCCAGACGGTAATTCACCGAGAGGACGACGTACCCCTGAGACTGGAGCCACTGGTTGTAGGCATAGGACCAGTGGTAGAACTGCATGTAGTGATACGCCGGGAGCATCTGGCGCGACGGGCCGCCATGTACGAAGACGATGGCCGGGCGCTTCTCACCCGGCTTCAGATCCTTCGGAACGAAGAGCTGGTTGTGGATCTCGAGTCCGTCGGGCGCCTTGGTCAGTACGATTTCCGGAGTGACGTGCGCCATCTTCGGGAAATCCCGCGGCAGCGACGGCCAGATCACCTTCGTCGCTCCGCCGGCAACGGGGACGATGCCGATCGATGCCGGCTGCGACGCGCCGAAGTAGAGCACCGCCACCTGCCTGCCCGACACGAGCGGCGTGGGGGAGACCTCGACTCCGTCGTCGGTCGACACCTTGACCGGCGTTCCGCCCGCGACCGGCACCGCCCAGATGTGCCGTTTCTCGATATCGGTCGCGTTGGTGCTGTAGAAGAGGGTCTTGCCGTCGCGCGACAGCGCGGTGGTGGTGAAGGACCGATCGGCGACTCCGTCGTTGATCAATCCGTCGGTGGTCGTGAGGAGCACCGGCTCCGGCGTGGGATTTGAAATGCTGACCGAGAAGAAGCGATCCCACTCGTCGCGCGGGATCGGGGCGCCGAAGACCACGTGGTCGCCCGCCCAGGTGAGACCGTTGATGGCGACGAATTTCCGGTCGAGCGGCTGGTTGTGCCAGAACTCGCGTGCCGCTCCGGTGGCGACATCGGCCACCATGAAGGCGATGGTGTACCCTCCCGCGAACGCCGCGCGGCAGAGACCATCCGCGGGTATGGTGTCGGCCGCGGGGGCGCCGAATCCCCCGCCGCCACCGCCGAAGCCTCCGCCGCCTCCCGGCGCGCGGCAGCCGCGTCCCGCCGGGAGCGGGGCAGCCGCCGGGGCCGTCTGGCCGAACGGCGCCGGTGTCGCGGCCACTTGCTGACCGAACGGCGTTCCGGGACGACGGATGAAGGCGATGCGCTTTCCGTCCGGTGACCAGGTGGGGCTGCCGTCGAAATCGGTGCTCGGCGAGATGTACCGAACGGTACGCGCCGTCATGTTGTAGATGCCGAGGAAGGCGTGGTTCTCGCGCGTGCTGACGAAAGCGAGCTTCGATCCGTCGGGCGACCACTGCGGGTTGCTCTGGCGCCCCCACGCGCGGATGAACGGAACTCCGGCCGTATCCATCGCGGTTTTCGGTCCGCGCGCCGTGGCGGCGCGATAGATCTGGCCGTCCCTGGCAAAGACCACGAACCGGCCGTCGGGCGACAATTCGGGTGAACCGCCCCGGCCACCCCCCGTCTGGGTATTGGTGATGGACGCGAGTCGCCAGGCTCCGCTGCCGTCGGTTCGGGCCGCCCAGACCGCGCGATCCGCGCCTCTCGGGTCGTGCGAGGGGTTGGCGATCCATCCTTCACGGTTCTGGCCATGGCCCCGGACGAAGATCGCCAGCGTGCCGTCATCCGAGAGCCGGACCGAGCCCAGGTCCACGCCGTCGTCGGCCATGAAGCGGGTGATCCGGGTCGCCTTGAAGACCGGAGCCGAGGCGACATAGATGTTCCGCAGGCCGCGCTCGTAGCTGACCCAGGCGATCCGGTCGGCCTTCCTGGCGGCGCTGACTTCGAGGGGGGACGCGGGGGAGAGGAACTGGTCGATCGTGTAGGTCTTTGCCTGGGCGGCGAGGGGGATTGCCTGGGCAAAGACCGCCGCGGCAGCGGCGAAGACGCGAAGCTGCGACATAGAGAGCCTCAACAGGGAGGAATACTCTAAAGTACGCTGCAACCCACCAGATCGTTCAGGGGGCTCGCCCGAAAAGCATGGAGTTGAAGACGACGCGAAAGGTGCCGAACGGCTGACCCCGCCATTGGGGACGGAAACCGATGAGCACCACGTGCCCTCGCCCGTGCCTGACATCGAGCGCTGCGGCGTGGCCCTGGATGTGCTTCTCCCCCAGGAGGTAGCCGGACAGCAGGGGCGAGCCGTCTTTCGCATACGTCGCCAGGGTGGCGCCCTCGAAGCCCTCGAGTGTCGCGAACACCGGGCTTCCATCGACGAACACCTTCGCGCGATCCGGCATCCCGGCCATCACCGGATGCCCGGGATTGGTGATGACTTCGAGAATCGACCCGCTGGCGAAGTAACTCTTGCGCGGGAGCGTATCGACCACATTGCGCACCGGAAGGTGCAGCGCGGAGATCGCATACTGGGCGCTCTGGTTGAGGCAGACCAGGGTCCCGCCGCCCATGACGAACGCGTCGAGCGCGCGGGCGCCCTCATCGCCCAATCCACCCTCATAGCGGGGAGGAACGGTTCCCTTCGCAAACCCGTCGGTGATGGTACGAGCCCGGTCCGACGCGAGCAGGATGACGTCGAATCGCGTGGCCAGGCCGCCGCCCCGGATGTCGGCGTTGGTCAGCTTTGCATACGTGAAGCCGTAGTCGTCGAGGAGCCACTCCGTCCACCCCTCGTCCATGCTCGCCGTCCACGGCTTGTAGATCGCGATGCGTGAACGCACGATCCTGCTCTGCGGCGCGCCGCCCGGCAGCGCCGTTCGCTCGGCCCGCACGGACAGCTCGGTCACCCACTCATTCATCTTCGGCGCCGCAATGCCGGAAATCAGATATCGCCCGCTCCGCCCGCCGGTCCCCTCGGCAAAGCGGACCGCGCCTCCCGCCGCGAGCGCCCGGTTGATCAGCCGGAAGGCGTTGTTCTCCGCCGGATCGAGCCCGACCTGATCGCCCGCGCCGGTAATCCGGCCAGGCAGCGGGACGATTCCCGCGGCTACCGAGTCGGTGGCGAAGGGCGTCTCGGGGGCCGATCGCCAGTCGGTCGCCTTGCCGATCACCGGCCGGAGCGCCGAGCGGAATCCGTCGGAGAGCGGCATCCGCACTTCTCTGACCTGTACGTCCATTTGAAAGGGAAGCGTCCAGCCCGCCGCATCGTACGGCTGCTCGGGAGGACCGTCGGGCGACTCGCGGAGATCGGGATACTTCTGCGCTTCGAACAGCTGACGTACCAGCTCGGCGAATTCCTGATCCATCGGAATGACCCAGGTGCCCTGCGGATAGACCGCACCGTCGACGGTGGCCTC
>Ga0184615_10000425_pt1 | contig 23584 bp, 24 predicted proteins | sample PLM4_65_coex_FD_133134 | JGI IMG/M metagenome (GOLD analysis project Ga0184615, IMG submission 133134) | Groundwater sediment microbial communities from an aquifer in East River, Colorado, USA - PLM4_65_coex | ecosystem: Environmental > Terrestrial > Soil > Riparian zone | place: USA: East...
GGCCTGACGCCGTCCGACCGGCTGTACATCCGGCGCGAGAAGAAAACCCGCGACGTCTCGGTCGCGTTCCTGGTCGATGCGAGCGGATCCACCGGCCGCCAGTTGGCCGGCGCGTCTAGCGTGACGCTCGATAGTTGCCTGGCGTCCGATCGGCCGCGTCGGGTGATCGACGTGGAACGCGAGGGCCTGATCCTGCTCGGCGAGGCGCTGGACGCCCTCGGCGACGAGTTCGCGCTGTTCGCCTTTTCGGGGCAATCCCGGCTCGGGGTCGAGTGCCTCGTGATCAAGGATTTCGAGACGCCGCCCTGTCCCGCCGTGCGCCACCGCCTCGGCGGGCTGCGCCCGATGGGCCAAAACCGGGACGGGGCGGCGATCCGGCACGTCGCGCGCCGCCTGAGCCACCGCCCCGCGGCCGTCAAGCTCCTGATCGTCCTCTCGGACGGCAGACCGCTCGACGACGGCTACGAGGGCCCCTACGCGCTCGACGACACCAAGTTCGCCCTGCGCGAGGTCCGCGCCCTGGGCATCCGCCCGTTCTGCATCACGGTGGACGACGCCGCCCCGCGCTACATCGAGGCGATGTACGGGGAAGTCGGCTACACCATCATCGACAACGTCGCAACGCTGCCCGCCCGCCTGCCGACTCTCTATAAAAGGCTGACGACCTAGCCCGCGGCCCTTGCCTCGATCGTTCCCAGGGCGGCGCGAACCAGTTCCGGCAACGCCTCGGGGGTCTCGGCTACGAAGTCTGGTGCCTCGCCTGGGTCGGCGGCGTAGCCCCACGCGCACCAGATGGTGACGGCGCCGAAGGCGCGACCGAGCGCCACATCGGCCGCGGTGTCCCCGATCATCACGGCGCGGCCGCTCGCGGCGTCGAACCCGCAGCGGCGGGCGGCCTCTTCGAGCACCAGCGGGTCGGGCTTCGTCGCGGCGCACGTGTCGCCCCCGATAACGGCGGAGAACGCGCCGTCGACGCCCAGCGTCGCGAGCAACCGACGGGAGATGCGCTGGGGCTTGTTGGTCACGACCGCCAGACGACCCAACTCGGCCAGGCGCGCGAGTGCGGCGGCGATCCCGGGGTACAGCCGCGTCTCCCGGGCGACGTTGACCAGATAATCCTCCTCGTACCGGGCGCGAACGTCGGCCAGGCACGCGTCGCTCCCCTGGAGGTGGTCGTCGAAACAGGCGCGATAGAGCTGATCCATGCCCCGGTTGACCCAGGGACGAACCGCCTCGTCGGGACGGGCGGGAAGGTCCAGCCGCGCGCGGACCCGATGGACGACCGCCGCCATGTCGCTCCGGCTGTCCTCGATGGTGCCGTCCAGATCAAGAGCGATCAGGTGCATCGTCCCTCGGCCCCCGACGTCCCGCGAACCAGGGCCTCGACGCTGCCGCGTCCGTCCGCGTGCTCCGTCACCTTCCGTTGGCCGCTCAGCGACCCCTTGTACGCTGAGAACGGGCGCGAGTTATGGCTGATCACCTCGTGGGCCAGGCCGCCGGGGATCAGCAGGATGTCCCCCGCCTCGATCGTGACCGGCGCGTCGTCGAAGTGGAACGTGATCACGCCCGAGACGGTGCCCCGAATTTCCGGCTCGTCGTGCGCGTGGCGGCTTCGTTCGAACCAGGGAGCGACCGTCTGTAGATCGTACACGCTGTAGCCGAACCGCCTCATCTCCTCGGCGACGGTCTCGGCCGTAGGATCCTCCTTCCGGCCCCACTTCATGAGCTTCACCCCGTTGGAAAACGTCACCTCGCTGGACCGCTCCGCCATGCGTCGCCTCCTTGTCTCTCCTTGCTTCGTGGCACCGATTTTTTAGAAGTACTCGCCTTGTGCTGATCCGTCATCTCCATCCACATTATCTGTGGATAACCTGAGCATAATATGACGGATTGTTTGCATTCCGGCGTGATTGGCGCGAGAATGAGCACATTGCCTAAATCTTAGGCATTAAATTATCAATTGATTTCAACATGATATGGAGCATATGGCCCTCTGACCGGTGTACCCACCCATGAGCGGTAGACAGTTGGCCAATCATCCACAGCCACTTGTGGGGTGTCCGTTCGTTCCTACCATTTATGTGGCCCGTGCCGGCTCCAGCGCCCGCTGGATGACCTCGGCGATCGTGTCCACCGGCACGAACTCCAGCTCGCGCCGCAGCGCCTCGGGAATGTCGTCCAAGTCGCGGACGTTGCCCTTGGGGAGGATGATCGTCTTGATGCCGGCGCGGTGCGCGGCCAACACCTTTTCCTTGATGCCCCCCACGGGCAGCACCTTTCCGCGCAATGTGATCTCCCCGGTCATCGCCACGTCGGCGCGGACCACCCGACCGCTCACCAGCGACGCGAGCGCCGTGGTCATCGTCACGCCCGCGGAGGGACCGTCCTTGGGAATCGCACCCGAGGGCACGTGAATGTGGACGTCCTTGTCGTCGAACGCGGTCGGCGAGACGCCGAGCGTTTCGGCGCGGGAGCGGATGAACGACAGCGCGGCTTGGGCCGACTCGCGCATCACGTCCCCCAGCGACCCCGTCAGCACGAGGCGATTCTGCTTGCCGGGATAGACCGCCGCCTCGATGAAGAGCAGTTCCCCGCCGGTCGGCGTCCAGGCGAGCCCCGTGGCGACGCCCGGACGATCGATCCGCTCGGCCATCTCGGAAAAGTGCTTGGGCGGGCCGAGGAACGTCTCGACGCCGTCGGCGCCGACGGTCACGCGGGTCGCCTTGTGCGAGACGATGTCGCGCGCGGCCTTGCGGCACAGCGTGGCCAGCCCCCGCTCCAGGTTGCGCACGCCCGCTTCCCGCGTGTAGCCGCGGATGACGGTTCGGATCGCCGCGTCGTCCAACGCCAGTTCCTCGGCGCGAAGACCGTGGGCGGCGAGCTGCCGCTGGAGGAGGAACCGCCGGGCGATCTCGATCTTTTCCTCCTCGGTGTACCCCGAGAGCCGCAGGATCTCCATCCGGTCGAGCAGCGGCGGCGGGATCGTGGTCTCGGTGTTGGCCGTGCAGATGAAGAGCACCCGCGACAGATCGAACGGAACATTGAGGTAGGTGTCCGAGAACGTCGTGTTCTGGGCGGGATCGAGCACCTCCAGCAGCGCGGCCGACGGGTCGCCGTGGATGCCGACGCCGAGCTTGTCCACCTCGTCCAGCATGAAGACCGGGTCGGCCGTCTCGCCGCGCCGCAACGCCTGGATGATGCGGCCCGGCATCGCGCCGATGTAGGTCCGGCGATGGCCCCGGATCTCCGCCTCGTCGTGGATGCCGCCCAGGCTGATCCGAACGAACCGCCGCCCCATCGCCCGCGCGATCGACTGCCCGAGGCTGGTCTTGCCGACGCCAGGCGGGCCGATGAAGCAGAGGATCGGCTCGTGCGGCGCGCTCTCCGGCTTCTCCAGCCCGCGCTCCTGTCGCAGCTTCTTGACCGCCAGGTATTCGAGAATCCGGTCTTTGATCTTTTCGAGGTCGTGGTGGTCTTCATCGAGCACCTTCCGCGCCCGCTCCACGTCGATGGTCTCGCCGGTCACGCGGTTCCAGGGCAGAGTGACCATCCACTCCAGGTACGTGCGGATCATGCCGTGCTCGGGGGACGCGACGGGCGTGCGTTCGAGACGCGCCAGTTCCCGCTCCGCCTCGCGCCCCGCTTCCGGGGGGAGGTTCGCGCCGTCGAGCTGGTCCCGCAGCTCCCGGGTCCCCGCGCGCTCGCTGTCCTCCTCGCCGAGTTCCTTCTGGATCGCCCGCATCTGCTCGCGCAGGTAATACTCCCGCTGCGCCTTGGTCATCGTCTCCTCGGTCTCGGTGGCAATCTTCCGGCCGAGCTCGCGCACCGCGATCTCGTGCTGGAGGATCACCACCAGGCGGCGCAGCTTCCCCCCCACCGTGTCGAGTTCGAGCAGCTCCTGCTTCACCGTGGTTTCGATCGGCAGGGCCGCGGCCACCAGGTACGCCAGGTGCCGGGCGTCCTCGATCGATTCCACCAGCCGCCCGACCTCGTCCGGGATGTCCGGCATCAGCGCGACGAACTGGCGGAACAGGTTGCGGACCGATTGGGCCACGCCCTCGATTTCGAGCCCCGTCTCGTCCGGCTCCTTCGCGCGCTCGATGGCGGCCGTCATGTACGGCTCGGTCTGCTGAAACTCCCTGATTCGAATCCGCTCAAGCCCCTGAATGATGAGTTGGAGCGTGCCGTCGCCGGCGCGGCGGAACTGCAGAATCATGGCCGCCGTGCCGACCCGGTGGAGGTCGTCGGGCCCCGCGGGCACCGCGTCGGGATTTTTCTGGCAGACCACGGCGACCAGCCGATTGCCCTTCATCACGTCGTCGATCAGTTGGATCGATCGCTTCTGCCCGATGAGCACGGGCGCCACGGCAAGCGGAAACAGGACCATCCCGCGCAGCGGGAGGACCGGCAACACCGGTGGCAGAACGACCTCGGCTTCCCCGGTCGGCAGCTCGTCGGTCATGAGCGGCTCCGTTCGACCTTGGGCAGGGTGACGGAGAGAAATCCGTCCTGGTAGCGAGCCGCCACCCCGTCGCGGTCGATCGCCGAGGGGAATGGAACTTCCAGCAGGAACGGGCCGTAGCGGATCTCGGCGGCGTGGTACCGCGCGTCATCGGGACACTCGCAGCGGCGGACGCCCGCCACCACCAGCGCGTCGTGATACACCGTGATGTCGATCTCGTCCTCCGGTACGTCGGCGAGTTCCACCTTGACCACGAACGCGTCCGGAGTTTCGTACAGGTCCGCCGGGGGCCGCCACTGCGGCCGGGCGATCATCACCCGGGACGCCGCGGTCCATGGATCGCCGAGCGGACGCACGGCGCGGCCGGTCGTCACCTCGGCGAAGCGATAGCTGATTCGTCGATAGCGCATCCGTCGCTCCTCGTCAATCCGCCGGAGGGCGGGGGCGGCACGGGACATTCCGATGAAAGTGCATTGCGAACGCATACCCCGCAGCAAGCTGCGGGGTATGCGAGCAAAATGAAAATTGTGCTTTTTTACTTCCCTGCACTTCGAAGATTCCCTGCAGCGTGCTGCAGGGAGCTTCAAGGGTGAGGGTATTGTACCGGCCCGCCCGCGTGGAATGCAACGCGCCGTCCGACCCCCGAAATTGACAAGCCTCGGCCGGCGAATTACAATGGGGCTCCGTTTCGGTTCCACGTCGGGCCTCGAGTCCTCCCGTGAACAACATCGGCATCATCGCCAAGTACCAGCACCACGACGCCAAGCCCATCGTCGAGCAGCTCGTCACGTGGCTCGGCCAGCAGAAGAAAGCGGTCTTTCTCGACGCCGACACGGCGGGGCTCATCGGGATGAAGGCGGGCTATCCCAAGCCCAAGATTCCCCCGCTCGTGGATCTGATGATCGTGCTCGGCGGCGACGGCACGCTCCTGAGCGTCGCCCGGCTCATGGAAAACCGCGACGTCCCGATCCTGGGCGTGAACCTCGGCGGGCTGGGCTTTCTCACCGAGGTCACACTGGACGAGGTCTTTCTCACCCTCGAGAAGATCTTTAAGTCCGAGTACACGCCTGACGCGCGGCTGATGATCAAGGCCCAGGTCTTCCGCCAGGGGGAGCGCGTGGTGTCGTCCTACTGTCTGAACGACACCGTCATCAGCAAGGGCGTGCTTGCGCGGATGATCCGGCTCGAAGTGTCGATCAACGACCAGTTCGTCACCTCGATGCGGGGCGACGGCCTGATCCTCGCGACGCCGACCGGCTCGACCGCGTACTCGCTCTCCGCGGGCGGCCCGATCGTCAACCCGATGGTCGAGGCGCTGATCTTCACGCCGATCTGTCCGCACACGCTTACCAACCGCCCGATCGTGATCCCCGGCACCGCGACGGTCCAGGTGACCGTCACCAGCCGCGAGGACGGCGCGATGGTCACGTTCGACGGCCAGGTGGGGTTCACCCTGCGCCCCGACGACGTGATCGAGGTCAAGGCCGCGGAGCACAAGATCACGCTGATCCGCGCCCCCCAGAAAAACTACTACGGCATCCTGCGGGAAAAACTGAAGTGGGGCGAAGGCTGAGTCGGCTTTCCGTCTGGGCCTGCCTCGCGCTGCTGCTGTGGACTCCCTCCCCCGCCCACGCCCAGGCCGACGGGCCGTGGACCAGTTGGCGGATCGGCGCGCTGGTCCGGGCGCTGGCCGTCCAGGGCGACTCGATCTGGATCGGCACCGCGAACGGGATGCTCCGTTTCGACATCCCGACCGAGCAACACCGCGTCTACACCACCAAAGACGGCCTGCTGAGCAACGTGATCTTGGGAATCACGGTCGGCCCCAAGGGCGACGTGTGGATCGGCACCTACGGCGGGGGGTTGACGCGATTTGACGGCAAGAGCCGGTGGACCACCTACACGCCGTATGGCGTGGGGATGACCGGCGATTACCGGGCGTCCTACGCGCGCTACAAACCGGGTGACGGATTGGGCGACCTCTGGGTGTATCAAACCCTGTTCCGACCGGACGGCACGCTCTGGGCGGCCACGTGGAAGGGCGCCAGCCGATACAACGGCAAGACGTTCATCACGTACACCCCCGCCGACGGCCTCGCCGACAAGTGGGTCTACACGATGGCCGTCGACCGCGAGGGCCGGTTCTGGTTCGGCACCGAGGGTGGGGTGACGCGGTACGACGGCAAAACCTGGAAGAGTTGGACCCACGCCGACGGTCTGGGGGCGGACGCGCCAACCCCGGACTCCCGCTCGTCGGGCGAGTACCAGGCGCCCAGCCCTCACCACCAGCAAGCGAAGAAGACCATCGCGGACTACAATCCCAACTACGTCCTGTCGGCGGCGATCGACGCCAGGCAGGTGAAGTGGTTCGGCACGTGGGGCGGCGGGCTCGCCCGCTTCGACGGCAAGACGTGGAAGAATTACACGACGCGAGACGGCCTCGCCGGCAACGTGGTCGGCGCCATTGCGATCGATCCGCGCGGGGTTTTGTGGATCGGGACCGACGCGGGCGTCAGCCGGTTCGACGGCGCGCGCTTTACGAATTTCACGACCGCCGACGGCCTCGTTCACGATGCGGTCTACGCGGTGGCGATCGACAAGACCGGCGCGAAGTGGTTCGGCGCCTATGGCGGTGTGAGCCGGTACACCGGCAACTGACGTCTCGCGACCGTAGGCCGAAAGACCTACGGTGAACGGCCCTTCCAGGGTCTTTCAGTCCCTTTCAGTATGTTTGCCGTTGACATCCTTCCGGCGCCTCGGCTAGGATGACCTTCCGGGGGAACGTCCATCTCTTCCGCAGGATGAGAATGGCTTGCACGCAGCAGGAGCGACGATGGAGCAGGGCATGAACCAGGAACGGGACGGCTATGGCCTCGTGGTCGTCGGCGCGGGACCGGCCGGGATGGCCGTGGCCGGCCAGTTCTCCAAGAGCGGCCACCGAGTCATCATCCTCAACCGCGATTGCAAGGTGGGCGGGCTCGCGGAGTACGGCATCTTCCCCAGCAAGCACCGCCTTCGCACGGGCTTGCAGAAGACCTATCGCGACATCCTGGCCCGGCCCAACGTGGCCTACTTCGGCAACGTCAGCGTCGGGCGCGAGAAGGACCTGACGGTTGACGAACTGCGCGGCCTGGGCGCCGACGCGATCGTCTTTGCCACCGGCGCGCAGGGCACGAAGACGATCGGCGTGGAAGGTGACGACGCGCTCGGCGTGTTCCACGCCAAGGACCTCGTCTACCACTACAACCAGCTCCCCGGCTTCTCCGAGCGGCCGTTCGACGTCGGCCAGCGCGTGGCGGTGATCGGGATCGGCGACGTGATGATCGACATCGCGCACTGGCTGATCCGGTACAAGAAGGTCCAGGAAGTCGTCGCGGTCGTGCGGCGCGGCCCCGCCGAGCGCAAGTACAACCCCAAGGAAACCCACTCGGTCTGCTCCAACATCGACAAGGACGCGCTCGCGAAGGAGTTCGCCAGGATCCGGGAGCGCCTGGAGGCCGTGGGCCAGAACCCCGAACAGATCCACACCGACATAGTGGGCGAGTTCAAGAAATGCGACCCCGCCGTGAGCGGCACGATGATGCGGTTTCGCTTCCTCTCCTTGCCCCGCCGCGTCCTGGTCGACGCGCAGAACCGCGTCCGCGCGCTCGAGGTCGAGAATACCCGCCTGGAGCGCAAGGGCGACGACACGGCGGCCAAGGGCACCGGGACGGTCGACGAGATCCGCTGCGACAGCGTCGTCTTCGCGGTCGGCGATCGCGTCGACGACACGGTGGGGCTGCCGTATAAGGACGGGATGTTCGTCACCAACCCGACGCCATCCGGCCACGAGCCCGACGATTCCCGGTTTCAGGTCTACGACGAGGCCTCGGGCAATGTCGTGGACGGCGTGTTCGTCGCCGGCTGGGCGCGTAAGGCCAGCGAGGGGCTCGTCGGCATCGCCAAGCGCGACGGCGAGTGGTGCAGCGAGATCGTCCAGCGCTACCTCGCGAATCGCACGCCGCGACCGGCCCGCCGCCTCGACGAGGTCCATCGGGAGATCCAGACCCTGCTGGAATCCCGTCGGCCCGACGCCGTGACCAAGGACGACCTCCAACTCCTCGCCGAGGTGGAGCGCGCGGAAGCGATCAAGGCAGGCCTCGAAGAGTTTAAGTTCCCGACGAACCGGGACATGTTGGCGGCCATCCGCCAGCGCCGCATGCTGGTCGGCGGCGCGGAGTGCGCGCCCGCCTGACCAGGCCCATGCCTCCCCACCCCCAACAAGGCGGTCCCCCGGGCGGCGGCCCGCAGGGAGATCCGGTTCAGGCCGCGCTCGACGCGTTCCTGCCCGCGTTCCCGGCAGGGCCGAAGGGCGTCGAGCGCGTGACGCTCGATGACGCGTGCGGGCGCGTCGTCGCGGAAGACATTGCGGCCGCGACCGATTCCCCGCCTTACGCGCGCGTGATCGTGGAAGGCTACCTGGTCCGCGCCGAGGACGCCGAGTCGGTATCCGACACCAACCCGGTCTCATTCACCCTCGCGGGCGCGATCCGCCCCGGAGACGTCGCGCCGAAGAGCGTCGCCGCCAGGACGGCGTGGGAGGTCACCACCGGCAGCGCCGTTCCGACCGGGAAGCTGGCCGTCATCCGCCAATGGGATGCGACGCGCAAAGACACGACGGTCACCACCACCCGCCCCGTCGAGGAGAGCGCGAACATCGAGGCACAGGGCTGCGACGTCACGCGCGGCGCCGTCGTCGTGCCCAAGGGCACGCGGCTGGGGCCGGACGAGATCTGCGCCCTGGCCGCGCAGGGGCTCGATGCGATCCCCGTCGCCACGCCGCCCATCGTCGGCCTCTTCGGCTCCGGCAACGAGGTGATCCCGCACACCGCCCGCCTCACGCCCGGCGCGATCTGGGACTGCAACACCCCCGCGCTCTCGGCATTCGTGCGGCAGGAGGGCGGGATCCCCAAGCCCTACGGCATCGTCCGCGACGACTTCGACACGTTCCTGCGCGCGCTCAAGACCGCGCTCCCCCACTGCGGGATGATCGTCATCGCGGGCGGCACGGCGGTCGGCGGCCGGGACTTCGTCAAAGACCTCGTCGCCGCCCTGGGCGCGCCAGGCGTCTTCGTCAACGGCGTGCCCATGCGCTCCGGCAAACCGCTCATCATGGGCGTGGCTGGCCAGGTGCCGATCGTCTGCGTCGCCGGCCACCCGCCGGAAGCCCTCCGCGGCTTCCGCCTCTTCGGCATCCCGGCGCTGGCAAGGCTGCTGGGACGAACCATCGCATCACAAGCCGGCTAAACCGAACGATCGAGCCAGCCTCCGATTGCCGCAACCAGCAGAACCCCCACAACCGAGCTGATCGCAACCTGCGGGATGCTCGGCGGCGCGGGAGCCACGGTCATGCCCGCCACCGTAAGCGCCGTGACGAACACGACGAGCCCGACGAGGCCGATCGTCCGGCCACGGCCGAGCGTCACACCGCGCAGAAAAACCAGCAGTCCTCCGGCCGTGATCAGGACTTCCAGCATCAGCGCGACCGGCATCTGATTCCACAACCCCAACCCGACCTTGGGCGACGCTTCGCCCAGCAGCGGCAACTCGGGGATGTGAACGAGGAAATCCAGCAGGAAGTGCGAGAATACCGCTGCGGCCACAACCACGGTTGCCCAACCACGGCCCCCGACCCATCCGGCAGTCGCCACCCACGTCAACGCACCGGCCAGGATGGACCAGACGAGGCTTGCGGCAAGGCTATGGGAATAGGGGAAGACGAACGTGACGTAGTGGCGACTCGCGTAGTCGGCGGGAACGATGACCTGTTCGAACCCGGCGAGGACGAACAGCCAGAGCAGCACATCGAGCAGCAGGGCCGCCAGAATCAGCACGCCCAGATTCACGCGCCGCTCAGCCCGTTTCAACGCGAGCGCTACCCCGACGTGGCCTGCAAACATGGGCGAGTGTGTTGGTCCCTCAGACAAGTTGCCGGCAATCCCAATCCGGCTCCAAGGATCTCGTCAGTATCCCCCCACCTTCGGCGTCTGGTCCGTGTACTTCGGCCCCATCAAGCTCGGTCGGCTGCTCGAAAGACACATGCGCATCAAGGATGCGTTAGGGAGACTGAAACATCAACTGTAACCCATGTCCCCGGACTATTCTGTTACCGATGTCCCCGACCGCTCACTCCCCGAAACATTTTCTTAGCGTCTGCAACCATGCGAGCTAGATACATTAAGTAGCGCTCGCAAAGTTCAGCTGCAGGGACACCTTTAAAGTTTTCAGGTGCCTGCGAAAAGTGAATATTCATATCGACTCGGAGCCCTGGAATCTCGTTGGGTAACTGTACATAGTACTTTTCGGTCTCGCTGTCTCCGACTTCCACTTCCCAACCACTGCCACCAATGCGATCTCCTACAAAGAAACCTTTAGCACGAGGGGGTGCCCTGAAGTGCCTGAATACTGCCATTAGGTCTCCATTCAAGGTCATACTCGAATGGATTTCCACGGCGCCCTCTTTGAGTATTTCCGACCGCAATTTATAAAAGAAACGCATCAGCTCATCAGACTGCATTTCCTTAACGTAGGGCTGATACCATTCTTCAAACTTTGGCTCGATTGATCGGAGGTTTTGTAAAACGTTGGTAACGGAACGGCCGAATACAACGACGTTGCGAAGACCGGCCAGTCGAGCACGCGGATCTTGGCCCTTCACATGCTCAAAGCCAAGCTGCGCAGTGAACAACGTGTCGTTTGCCCGAGCAAGAACTTCTTCGACAGTCTTTTTGTTACTCATGCGCTCGTTATAGCCCAATAGAAATCTAACGTCTTGGTGAACGGCGGGCCGCAATGACGGTTAATGCGGCCGCCGCTCTGACGGCCCGTCCGTTCGACCTAGAGTTAGATCTCACACCACTTCCGAAATCGTACTGTTTCAAAGCGCTCTTAACATTCAGCCATTTGAAGTGCGGCGGCGCACGACTAGTCGCCCCACCAAAGAAACGCGTCCATGGCCTTCTGGCGTTGCTCCGTGTAGTCCACACCGAGACCACTTAGATACAGTTTGAGAGCCGCGTGCGTACTCTTCAATATTTTCTGCGCCATCTCCTCCACAAAACTAAGGCGCTTATCGAAGTATTCGGCAGTGACAACAAGAGAACCGAAATATGGGCCGTGCCCCGTTTCCTTCCATGCGAGTTTGGTCTGGCTCACATAGCTGAATGTGTACGTGCCTCCATGATGAACTAGCAGGTTACGGTCATTGAGCATACCCTCATAAAACTTCGCGTCGTCCTTCGAAAACGGAGTCAGTTTCAGCATCGCGCCATAGAGCGCATTGATTCGCTAGGGAGTGCCAAAGTCGAACTTCTCGGCGACAAGAAACCCTAGTCGATAAGACCACTCCATCCCTAGTTCCAGGAGGCGCGTCGGATCTATTTGTACATCCTGACTGTGTTGTCGTAACCGCTCCAAGAGAGTGGGTTCAATATTCAAGACCGATGCGAAATGATCTTTGCAGAAGGCTTCGAAATAAGCGACGAGACCGATGTAGCAAACCTCGTTAACTCGGCTGATTCCTTTGGAAGATTTATCGATGAGCTTCGCGAGACCCTCCAGCGTCATGCGAAAGAAATCGCCCGTGGGTACGCCACCTGAGAAGTAATCGAGCCATGATGGATCAGTGGAATCCGGCTGCATACGTTGTGGGTCTAACATGTACTAGACGTCCGAAACGGGCGTCTTTTTTTACGACGTGGCCTCACGTATAATCCGATTCCTCCTCGGAGTCAAGAGATTATGAAGACCATCGATTCGGAGACGTGTTGAAACCCGTCTCCCGTGGCCACAGGGTCAGGCAGTGACGGGCTGGTGCTCAAATAGCTGCGGGCGTCGAGGCCAGAGGGATCTCGCAGCGCGAACGGGCGGTTATCGTCCCTCCCGCCGCTCGAACCCTCTCGACATCCCCCACCCTCTGCCTGGCGTGCGCGGCACATCGGGCGTCGATTGGCGAATCCCGGGATTCTGGCGCGGACTGATGACGCGGCGCTCGGTGTTCACCGCGAAGGTGCGCTCGCGTGGTGGATCGAGGCGGAGTTCACGTCTGGGTGGCCTCGGTTGGGGAACGAACACCCGGGCGATGTCTTCGGTCACGACGCCGCCACGGATGTGCACGCGGGACGGAGGAACACGGTGGGGGCGGACGATGCGACGGTGGAACGTGTCGGCGTCGGCGTAGACCCAGAACCGCGGGTCGGAACCGATTGAGATGTGGATGCTCGCGGGCGCCCAGGCGATGACCGGACCCGAGATGATCCAGGTCACGCGGGCGGGCGCCCAGACCGTGCCGGGGATCCAGACCCAGCCGAAGCGCGACGACCACACCCACTCGCCGTAGTGAAACGGCCCGTCGCCCCAGGGATCGGCGGAGACCCACACCCACGCTCCCCGCCAGGCCCACTCCCCGCGCCAGTACGGCCGCCAGTCATGATCCACGCGCGGCCGCCACACACGCCCGTGCGCAGGCTCCCAGACCCAGTCGCCCCACACCGCCAAACCCTCAACGTCGAGCGAGACCTGCACCCCCGACTGGTACGCCGGCTGATCCCCCCACTCGTCATCATCATCGTGAGCCAGCGCAAGGCCGCTTCCCAAAAGCCAGATCGTGCCGCACGCCATCAGACCGATCACCAGCTTCCGAACCATGGCCCGCCCTCCTCTGCCGATCGTCGGTTCGTCGTCCCACCACCTCAGACGACGACCACCGCGATTTATTCAGCGGGCGGCGGGACGCCAAGCGATGCCGGAGTCCCTCACTTGCCGACTTGAACGACGTCACCGTTTCTGAATGCGCTCTGCAGGACGGCCACGGTTTCATCCTTGGCGAGGGCATTGGTGCGTTTCCAGTCGTCGCGGACCTTCTTGTAGACCTCGACCATGCCGCCCGGCTTGGCGTCATCGTACCGAGCAAACACCAGGGCAACGTCCTTGTAGACGCACCGCGCGACGATGGTCTTCGCCCCGTACCTCTTGAACACGCCCTGGTTCATTCTCCGGATGTTGGGATCGTCGACGAGTGCTTTGATCTGGGGATACTCCTCCGCCACGTAGTTCTCACGAAGCCACCCCGAATCCCCGGCCCGCATCGCGGAAAAATCCGATGCCGATGCGTCTTCCGGCGTCCGTCGATCGGCGTCGTATCTGGTCGTCACCAGCCCCACCTTGAGCGGCGGATCATAGACCCGCCCGGGAAGAACGATTTCGACGATCTCGTCCGGCGCTTTTCCCTGCACCACCTGGGCTCCCCCCGGAAGCGCGGACGCCTTGGCGCGAAAAGCGACCGTGGCCCGTTCTTCCGCACTCACCGGCGTCCATTCAGTGAATCGGTTCTCGGCGGCCTGCGTGTCTTCGCATCCGACGGTCAAAAAGATCGCGAATCCCATGCTGACGGCGAACGCGCCCGCTCCCAGCATTACTCCCTTGCTTCGGCGTGTCATCGGCAAGTTCCCGTCGTGGTTGCGGCCCGACGCGCGTCGGGCCTGGTGGATTAGAACGATCCCGAGATGGCGACCAGCAGCACCCCGTCGCCGTGGGCCGGGCCGCCCACCAGGATCGTGCCGTTGTTCGAGAGGCGAAACGTCGTGTCGAGGAGGCGCTTTGAGCCATCGGTGATGGTCACCAGGAGTTCGAGGCTCCCACCCGAGAGGCCGAAGGGGTACAGATCCAGGGTTCGCCCGCCGGGCAGCGGCATCGCGTGCTTGGCGCCGAGCGTCGTGCTGAAGGGTCGGGTTTCAAGGAGCTTGTAGCTGGAGTACTTCATCGACCCGAGTTGGGCGCGGATTTTCGCGAGGGCCGGATCGACGGACGTTCCCGCGTTCGAGGCGTGGATAACCTGCACGGTCAGGCTGACCGAACTCTGGGACCGAGCCGGAGCGGATACGGTGATCGCGGCAAGGAGCAGAAGGGCGACGACGGCTGGGCGGGTCATGTCTCGGTCGCGGCGGGCTCCGGTTGATCGTCCGCGTCGAACAACCAGATGATCGTCATCCGCCCCCCGTTCCCTGGAATCACCATGACCGGCCCCGCCGCGTCCAGCCGCTCGATGTCGACACGGTTGGACGGCTCAGGGCCGGACGCCAACCACAGGACGCCGATCACCAGCGCCACGAGCGCCGCCGAACCGGCCAAGACCGGCCAGGGATCAAACCAGCGCGTGACATCATAGAGGAGCCGCCGACGCCGTGTCAAGGCGGGCGCGGCCCGCCGCGGCGGCCACGCGATCGCCGAGAGGTCCCGCCCCGAGTGGACCGAGACCCGCTCGCGTAGCGCCGCGCCGACGCGCCGATACGTATCGAGGGTGCGCCGGCACGCCTCGCACGCAGCCAGGTGGCGGACGACCGCGTCGCGCTCGGGTCCGAAGACCTCGTCGTCCGCGAACGCGCTCAGCGCGGGCTCAAGCGTGCCGCACTTGCGATCTTCGACGTTCGGATTCATCCCTCGTGGTGCTCCCGCAGCAACGCCTGAAGGCGCTTTCTCGCATAGTGTAACCGGGACATCACGGTGCCGGTCGCGCACTCGAGCGTCTTGGCGATCTCCTCGTAGGACAGGCCCTCGACTTCGCGCAGGACCACCGCGGCGCGCTGCTCGGGCGTGAGGGTCTTCATTGCGGCCTCGATCGCGGCCCCGAGCTCCTTGCGCCGCACGCCGGTGTCCGGCGCCTCCAGCGTGCCGGCCAAGCCGACGGCGTCGGGGTCCTCGTCGCCGCCGAGCGCCTCGTCGTACGAGGTCGTCGGCGTCCGATGCTCGGCCTTCCTGAGGTGATCGAGACAGACGTTGGTCACGATGCGGCGCAGCCAGGTGAAAAACGCCGCCTCGCCGCGAAAACGGTCCAGCTTCTGGTAGGCCCGCAGAAACGCCTCCTGGGTGAGGTCCATCGCCGTCTCATGGTGACCGAGCATTCCCATCGCGACCTGGTAGGCGCGCCGCCGGTGGCGGGTCACAAGCTCGCCGAACGCGTCGGCATCGCCTCGCCGGGCCTTGGCGACCAAGACCGCGTCGTCATCCCCGGGTGTCGTCAGCTCACCCCCGCCGGACGTGACGCCTCCCCCACCGGACTTAGACGTCGAATCGGGCCCGGACATTCAACGGCGGAGCCGAGGCGGGGATCGGGCGTTTGACGACACGACGCGAGCGGTCGGCGATGCAGGCATCGAGCAGGCGGCGGGCTTCGGTGAGGAGCGCGGGATCGGGCTTGAGGCGATCCCGCAGCGCCGGCGGCAACCGCAGGGCCTGCCGGAGAAAAGCGTGCGTGCCCGGCGAGAGGGCCCATGCCGACGGGCGGCCGATCGGACCCGAATCCCGGGCGAGGGTCCCGTGACACGCTGCGCAGACGGTCCCGCCGAGATGAGGGACGAAGAACCATCGCGCCCCGCCCGCTTCGGTCGGCGGATGCCGGCCGACCAGGCAGCGATCCACCCGTGGCTGATACCCCGTGGCCCGCAGGAGCGCGAGGAGGAAGAAAACCACCACGCGTTCGCCGTCATCTCCCGCTTCCAGAGCCTGAAACGCGCGCAGCAGGAGGGCAAACGTCTCGCGCGACGGCTGCTCCTCGGGCAAGAGCGTCCGCGCGGCGTTCGCCATGGCCGCCGCCCACGTCAGCCAGTCGAAATCCTCCCGCAGCGACTGAAACGAATGGATGGCGTCCACCTGGTTGACGCGTCGCAGGACGCCGGTCCGCGCGCCGAAGAGGATCGCGTGGCCGTAGGAGAACGGTTGCAGCGCGCTCCCGAAACGGCTCTTCATCCGCCGCGCGCCCCTCGCCACGCCTTTGAGGAGGCCGTGGTCCAGGGTCAGGAGCGTGACCAGCGTGTCGGCCTCCCCGAGCTTCTGGCCGGCAAGGACGATCGCTTGGCTCTCGAACAACATGGCCGCCCCCTAGAGAAGATGTTGCAAGAGCGCGGTGGCCAGGCCGAGATAGATCACCAGCCCGGTGATGTCGTTGGCCGCCGTCACGAACGGACCGGAGGAGATCGCGGGGTCGAAGCCGAGCCGTCGGAGCAGGATCGGCATCAGCGTGCCCATGACTGATGCGACCGTGATCGCGATGAACATCGACACACCGACGACCACCCCCAGCATGGCCGGCCCGCGCCACGCCTGGGCCACCAGGCCGACGATCGTGCCGCAGATCGTGCCCATCAGCACGCCGACCACGAGTTCCTTCACGAACACGGCCCTCAGGTCGGCCGACTCAATGCGGCCGGTCGCCAGCCCCCGCACGACCAGGGTCGAGGTCTGCAGGCCGATGTTGCCGCCCATCGCGGTGATCACCGGGATGAAGCTCGCCAGGGCGATCACCTGCAGGATCGCCGGCTGGAACAGCCACACGAAAACGCCGGTGATCAGCCCCCCCAGCAGGCTGGTCAGCAGCCAGGGCAGGCGCATCCGGGCGGCCCGGAAACTCGACATCTGGAAGAGATCCGCCTCGCTCGCGCCGGCAAGCTTGAGGATGTCCTCCGTGGCCTCCTCGCGGATGACGTCCACCACGTCGTCCACGGTGATGATCCCGACCAGCTTGCCGTCCTTGTCCACCACCGGGATGGCCAGGATATTGTAACGGGCGACCAGTTTGGCCACCTCCTCCTGGTCCATATCGGTCACGACGCTGATCACGTCGGTGGTCATGATCTTCTTGAGCGGGGTGCCCGGCGCCACCACCAGGAGCTGCCGGAGCGAGACGACACCCACCAGCCGCCCTTCGGCGTCGGTCACGTACAGATAGAACACCATCTGCTTGGCCGAGGTTTCCTGCAGGTGGGCAATGGCGTCCTTGACCGTCGTCTCCTCCTGCAGCGAGACGAAGTCGGTGGTCATAATCCCGCCGGCCGTCTCCTCGGGATACTGGAGGAGGTCCTCGACCTCCTCGGAATCCTCCGTCTTCATTAGCCGGAGGATGTCCTGTGCCTTCTCCTCCGGAAGATTGCCGAGGATGTCGGCCACGTCGTCCGACGACAGCTCGCGCAGGACCACCACCACGTCATGGGGCGGCATGTCCTGCAAGAGGTCGCCGACCGCGTGCGGCTCGGTCTCCCGCAGCACGGCCGCCTTCAACTTTACGTCGCGGATCACTTCGAACACCGTTCGCTTTTCCTGGACGGTCGCGAGATGGCGGATCACCTGGGCGAGATCGGCCGCGCGCATCTTGTTCGCCATGTTCGACAGGTGCGTGATCGCTCCCCGGCGCAGAAACTTCCGGAAGCTCTCCAGGATGAGAGCGAACTTCGCGTCGGTCATGTGTACCCGAGTTCCCGGAGGGCCCGCGGACTCTGCCGCCACGCCTCCTCGACCGTCACCCAGAGCGACAGGAACACCTTCCGGCCCGTGACGCGCTCCAGCTCGATCCGGGCCTCCTCCCCGACCCGCTTCATCATCGCGCCGCCCGCGCCGATCAGGATCCCCTTCTGGGACGCCTTCTCGACCACCACGGTCGCCTTGATCGTGACCAGCCCCTTTTCGTCGTCCTCGATGAACTCGTCGATCCGCACGGCGACCGCGTGGGGCACCTCCTGGCGCGTGTGCCGGAGGATGGGCTCCCGGATCCACTCGGCGGCCAGGGCGCGGAGCGATTGATCGGTGTACTCATCCTCAGGATACGCCGCCTCGTCCTCGGGCAGGCGGGCGACGATGGCGTTCAAGAGATCCGTGAAATCGTCGTCGCGCGTCGCCGAGATCGGAAAGATCTCGGCGAACTCGAACAGCGCCCGGCTCTCGTCGATCATCGGCAGCACGCGCGGCTTCTCGACGCGGTCGACCTTGTTGAGGATGAGCAGCACCGGCGCCCGCCGTGGGCGCAGGAGATCGAGGACCGCGCGATCCCCAGGCCCCAGCGGGGCGGTCACGTCGACCAGGAACAGGATCACGTCGGCCTCGTCCAGGGCCGCTCGCGCGGCCCTGACCATGGCCTCGTTGAGGAGGTGGCGCGGCTTGTGGAGGCCGGGCGTGTCGACGAAGATGAGTTCCGCGCCCGGCACGCGACGGACGCCGACTACGCGCGTTCGCGTCGTCTGTGGCACGTCCGAGACGATCGCCACCTTCTCGCCGACGAGACGGTTGATCAGCGTGGACTTCCCCACGTTGGGCCGGCCCACTAGGGCGACCGTCCCGCTCCGAAACCCGCCCGCCGCTCTAGCGTGACGCTCAAGAGTTGCCTCGCGGCGGTCCATCGGGGGAGAGATCCCGCGCCGGCTCACCGGCGGCTTGCGATCCGAGGGAGCGGCCGCGGTCATCGGGCCCCCGGGGCGGCGTCTTCAAAACGATACGTGAGTTCGCCCGGCCGCCCCATCCCCAACCGCTCGCGGGCGAGCGTTTCGATGGTCAGGGGATCCTTCCTGAGGTGCTCGATCTCGAGGCGCAGGGCGGCGTTCCGCGCGTCGATCGCCGTGATGTCCCGTTCGAGGCGGTCGCGGCGATCGACCATCCGCAGGGAGGTCAGCAGCCCCCGCTCGCCCACGACCAGGCCGAACACCAGCCACAGCAGGGTGGGCAGACCGACGACGAGGACCGCGAACTGGAAGAACCGCTCGCGCCGCGCGGCGTCGTCCTTCCGGCGATTGGACCGGGACCACCGCCCGCCGCGGGGCACTCGGGCGCGCGACGGCGCTCCCGCGCTCGTTCGCCCGCGGATCATCTCCGGCGACCCCGCCGCGTCGGTCGCAAGGCGCCGACCAGGTCAGCCGCGTCGAACCGGCCCGCCTCGGCCAGATCCTCCTCGATGCGCAGCAACTGGTTGTATTTAGCGACGCGGTCGGTGCGCGACAGCGAGCCGGTCTTGATCTGCCCCGCGTTCACCGCCACCGCGAGATCCGCGATCGTGGTGTCCTCCGTCTCCCCCGATCGGTGCGAGACCACGACCCCGTAGCCCGCCGCCTGCGCCGCCTCCACCGTCTCCAGCGTTTCGGTGACGGTGCCGATCTGATTGAGCTTGATCAAAATGGCGTTCGCGCACCCCTCGGCGATCCCGCGGGCCAGCAGCGAGGCGCTGGTGACGAAGAGATCGTCGCCGACCAGTTGGACGCGCGCGCCCAGGCGCTCGGTCAGGAGGCGCCAGCCCTTCCAGTCGTTCTCGGCCATGCCGTCCTCGATCGAGACGATCGGAAACCGCCCGACCAGGTCCTCGTACCACGCCACAAGCTCCTCGGAGGACCGGACGGCGCCCCGCCCCGCCTTGAAGACATATTTCCCCTTGGAATAGAGCTCGCTGGACGCGGCGTCCAGGGCCAGCGCCACGTCGCGGCCCGGCTCGTACCCGGCGTCCGAGATCGCCTGCATCACGAGCGTCAGGGCCTCCTCGTTGGACGCCAGCCTCGGCGCGAACCCGCCCTCGTCCCCCACCGCGGTGGTGTGCTTGGCCTTGCGCAACCCGTCCTTGAGCGACTGAAAGACCTCCGCGCCCATCCGCAGCGCCTCCCCGAACGAGGCCGCGCCGCGCGGGATGATCATGAACTCCTGCAGATCGATCCCGTTGTCGGCGTGGGCGCCGCCGTTGAGGATGTTCATCATCGGCACGGGCAGGCGGCAGGCGCGCACCCCGCCCAGGTAACGGTACAGCGGCACGCCCGCCTCAGCCGCCGCGGCGTGCGCCGTCGCCATCGACACGCCGAGGATCGCGTTGGCCCCCAGCTTGTGCTTGGTCGGCGTGCCGTCCATCTCGATCATCATGCGGTCGATCAGCGCCTGCTCGGCCGCGTCGTACCCCACGAGCTGCGGGCCGATCGTGTCGTTGACGTGCCGGACCGCCTTGAGCACGCCCTTGCCCCGGTAGCGCTTCGCGTCGCCGTCGCGCAGCTCGACGGCCTCGCGCTCGCCGGTGGACGCACCCGACGGCACCGCCGCGCGGCCGCTCGCGCCGCTGTCGAGGACCACTTCCGCCTCGACGGTGGGCATCCCTCGCGAGTCCAAGATCTCGCGCCCGAACACCTGGACGATCTCGCTCATCGCGTCATTCCCCTTTCCTGTCGGTGCCGACGGCGGGGCGTTCCCGGATCTCGGCCCGTCGCACCTCGCCCGCAAAGTCCCAGTCCTCCCGGTGCTTGTGGCAGTCCCGACACGCCTTGCCCGGCATCGGCAGCTTCTTGTGCGGCGCCTCGATCTTCATCGGCTCGTGGCACTGGGTGCAGAAGCGGTCGGGCACCTTCGCCTTGAACGGCCCCCGCAGGTCTTCTTCGCTCTCGACAAAGTGCTCGACGATCATGCCGAGCCCCCGCATCTGCGCTTCGACGACCCCGAACGGCCCCGGCCCTGAATGGCACATGATGCAGTCGGGGTGATCCTCCGCCGCGTTGGACACCTTCCACCCCTTCCCCGGCCGCTCCATTTCGTGGCACGACACGCAAAACGCGGGGCTGCGCTCCAACGTGCGGCCACCGGCCGAGACCCCCACCCCCGCGATCACAAGCCCGATCGATATCCCCGCCCACCGCAACCACCTCATACGCTCGGGGCGCCCAGGCGTGCCTTGAGCAACTCATTGACCTTCGCCGGATTCGCCTTGCCCTGCGTCCGCTTCATCACCTGGCCGACGAAATGCCCCAAGAGCTTGTCTTTCCCGGCCCGGTACTGCGCAAGCTCCTTGGGCGAGTCGGCGATGACCTGATCGATCACGGCGGCGAGTTCCCCCGCGTCACTCACCTGGGTGAGTCCCTTGGCCGCGACGACGGCGTCGGCCTCCGCCCCCGTCCGATACATCTCCTCGAAGACGGTCTTGGCGATCTTCCCGCTGATCGTCCCCGCGTCGATCAACGCGAACAACGCGGCCAGCGATTTCGGCGTGACGCGACAAAGGGCCGACTCTTCTCGGCCCGTAGCGATGGCCAGGGCGGGGTCTCCCCGCCCTGCGATCTCCGCGCCTTCGGCGTTGAGCAGGGCGAGCAACTCGCCCATGATCCAGTTCGCGGCGGTCTTCGGCGGCGCGCCGTGGCGGAGGGTCGCCTCGAAGTAGTCCGCCAGCGCCCGACTGCCGGTGAGCACCGTCGCGTCGTACGCGGACAGGCCGTAGTCGGCGGCGAACCGCGCCCGCTTCGCCTCGGGCAATTCCGGCAGCGCGGCGCGGATCTCGACGATCCACGCCGCCGGCGCCGCGATCGGCACCAGATCCGGCTCCGGGAAATAGCGGTAATCGTGCGCCGCCTCCTTGGAACGCATCGTCACCGACACCCCCCGCTGGGGATCGAACAGACGGGTTTCCAGGACAATGCGCCCGCCGTCTTCGACCACGCCGATCTGGCGCTCGACTTCGTACTCGATCGCACGCTTGACGTAGCGGAACGAGTTGATGTTCTTCAGCTCGACCCGTGTGCTGAGCGTCTCGTCGCCCGCCGGGCGGATCGACACGTTCGCGTCGCAGCGGAAACTCCCTTCCTCCATGTTGCCGTCGCAGATGCCGAGGTACACGACCAGCTCGCGCAGCGCCTTCAGGTACGCGACCGCCTCGTCGGCCGAGCGCAGGTCGGGCTCGCTGACGATCTCCAGCAGCGGCGTGCCCGCGCGGTTCAAGTCGACGTGGCTCGCACCGTCGCCGAGGTCGTGCAGGTTCTTTCCCGCGTCCTCCTCGAGGTGCGCGCGGGTGAGGCGGATGCGCTTGGGCGCGCCCTCCGTTCTAGCATGACGCTCGATAGTTGCCTCGCGCGCGATGTCGAGCCACCCACCCTCGCAGATCGGCAGCTCGTACTGCGAAATCTGGTATCCCTTGGGGAGATCGGGGTAAAAGTAGTTCTTGCGGGCGAACCGGCTCGACGCCGCGATCGTCGCGTGCACCGCCAGCCCGAGCCGCACGGCGAACTCCACCGCCCGCTGGTTCACCACCGGCAGGACGCCCGGCATCCCGAGACAGATTGGGCACACCTGGGTGTTCGGCTCGGCGCCGAACGCAGTGGCGCAGCCGCAGAACATCTTGGAGCGCGTCAACAGTTGCGCGTGGACCTCGAGCCCGATCACAGTCTCGTAGGCGGATCGGGGCGGCGCGGTCGCGGTCATCGGGGGGGCCTCGTTCGCCAGGTCGTGGCCTGCTCGTACGCGAACGCCGCCCGCAGCACCGTCTCCTCGTCGAAGGTCTTGCCGATGAGTTGGAGACCGATCGGCAACCCCTCGGGGGAGAACCCGCACGGCATCGACAGCGCCGGCACGCCGGCCAGGTTCACCGAGATGGTGAAGATGTCGGAGAGGTACATCTGCAGCGGGTCCTGTGTCTTCTCGCCCAGCCGGAACGCGGGCGTCGGCGCGGTCGGCGTCGCGATCACGTCCGCGCGCTCGAACGCCCGGTCGAAATCCCGCTTGATCAGCGTGCGGACGCGCTGGGCCTTCGCGTAGTACGCGTCGTAGTAGCCCGACGACAGCGCGTACGTCCCCAGCATGATCCGGCGCTTCACCTCCGGCCCGAAACCCTCGGCACGGCTCCTGACGTAGAGGTCGATCAGGTCGGCCGGAGCCTTGGCGCGGTGGCCGTAGCGGACGCCGTCGTAGCGGGCGAGATTCGAGCTGGCCTCGGCCGTGGCAAGCAGGTAGTACACCGCCACGGCGTACTCGGTGTGCGGCAGCGACACGTCCACGGGGATCGCGCCCTCGCGCTCCAACGCCGCGATCGCGGCCTTCACCGCGTCCTCCACCGACCGATCCATCCCGGCAATGAAGTATTCCTTCGGCACGCCGACGCGCAGCCCGCGCACGCCGCGCCCCAAACCCGCGGTAAAGTCGGGGCACGCCACGTCGGCCGACGTCGAGTCGAGCGGGTCGTGGCCCGCGATCGCGTTCATCAGCAGGGCGCAATCGGTCACGTCCTTGGTCAGCGGCCCGATCTGATCGAGCGACGAGGCGAACGCGACCAGACCGTAGCGCGACACGCGGCCGTAGGTCGGCTTCAGGCCCGTCACCCCGCAGCACGCCGCCGGCTGGCGGATCGAGCCGCCCGTGTCCGACCCCAGCGCGCCCGCGCACTCGTCGGCCGCCACCGCCGCTGCCGAGCCGCCAGACGATCCCCCCGGGATCCGCGTCCGATCCCACGGGTTCCTGGTCACGCCGAACGCCGAGTTCTCGGTCGAGGAGCCCATCGCGAATTCGTCCATGTTCGTCTTGCCGACAAAGACCGCCCCC
>Ga0184615_10000426_pt1 | contig 23552 bp, 25 predicted proteins | sample PLM4_65_coex_FD_133134 | JGI IMG/M metagenome (GOLD analysis project Ga0184615, IMG submission 133134) | Groundwater sediment microbial communities from an aquifer in East River, Colorado, USA - PLM4_65_coex | ecosystem: Environmental > Terrestrial > Soil > Riparian zone | place: USA: East...
CAGCCGATCTACAAGATCGAGCGCAACCCGCTGCCCTGGATGGACGAGATGCTCAACGGCATGGAGCACACCAATTTCTTCGAGAACCGATCGACCGAGTACTCGAAGGCGGCGACCCAAGGCACCTGGGACGACGTGTGGCAGGACTGGAAACCGGCTGCGGAGTGATCAGGCCGGCTTCCGCCGGAAATGCAGGACTTGATAGTCGTCGAGCCCGGGCTCGTCGTCGGCGAGGCTAGGCACGAGCGGATCGAATCCGTACTTGCCCGCCACCTCGTGGCCGGGCGCAAATAGCCTCACGTATTCCTTCTCGCCGAAATAGGAGGGGTTGTTCGGCTTGCCGAGCCGGTGGTTGATCGATACGAAGTCCGAAAATCCCTTCGTTTTGAGTTCCGCGACGTAGCTCTCGACGCTTCGCAGATCCATCTCGCCGAACGAGGCGATGTTGATGCCGACGTCGAACCGCTCGATATATTTCATCTGGTCCGGCGTCAGCACGACGAAGAGCCTGTCGTCGTCGAGCTTGACCTGGCGCCGGCCCGGATCGAACCGGTCGATCCGATCGGCGGGGAAGTTGTTCAGCAGATGCCGCTCGGCGAAGGCGAGCGCCGGCGGGATGTCGACCAAGATGTATTTCCGGGCCGTGCGCGTGGCGACGAAGATGCGCGCGAGCTCTCCCACGCCGCTGCCGATCTCGAGCACCACCTTGTTCTTGCAGTCCGCGACGCCGCTGATGATCAGGAACTGCACGAAGGAAATGAGCGTCTTGTGGGAAAATCGACACGTTTCGCCGCGGGGAGATTTGACCTCGACGTCGTTTGCCGACTCCTCCTTCATGGTCTCGAGTCCGTGGGTGCGGATGGCGTCGTAGAGAAGCGCGTAGAGAAGCCTCGCCTCGTTTCGGAACTTCTTGAGCCCGATCTTCGCCCCATCGCGCACCAATCGCCGCCGGTTCAGGCGGCGGAACAGCGGGTAGAGCAGGGGCGAGCCGCTGACGGCGCGCGGCATCTTGCGCGAAAAGGCCTTCACCAGCAGCCTGTCGATCGCGACCGACAACGCGCCCGGCTCGTAGGGGATCAGGCTGTTCGAGCCACCGCCGAATGCCGGCGCGAACGAGAGCTCTGGTGAGAAGATGGTACGGTCCCGCGCCGAGGCGAGTTCGGTCGCGACGATCTCGACATAGTTCGCCCAGTAGGATCCGATGAGCACGCCGTTTGCGCGGCAATGCGCCAGCATCGTCTCGATGCGTGGTATGAGATCGTCCACGGTTGATAGCCGTAGCGTCTCGTGGCGCTTCGCGCCAGCGAATTTAATCCTGCGTCTAGGCCGCTGCCTTGGGCAGGCGCACGGTCACGCAGGTGCCCTGGCCGACGTCGCTTTCGAGCTCGATCTCGCCCCCGTGCAGCTCGATAAGCCTACGCGTGATGGCGAGCCCCAGCCCCGTGCCGGGGTGATTGCGCGCCACCTGCGCGTTGCCGCGATGAAACGGCTCGAAGACGTGCGCCAAATCCTCGCGCGAGATGCCGACGCCGGTATCGCGCACGGTGAGCTTGCCGCCGTTCTCGGCCTCGACGATCGCCTCCACCCGCCCGTCGCGCGGCGTGAACTTGACCGCGTTCGACAGCAGATTTAGCGCCACCTGCCGCAGTGCGCGCGCATCGGCGGCCACGGTGACCGGCGCACCTGGCGTGATCAGCCGCACGTCCAGGTTCTTGCTGGCGGCTATGCCCCGCATCATCTCGACCGCGTCGCGGGCGAGCGCGCCAAGGTCGATCGTTTCGGTCTTGAGTGCGGGCGAGCCACCGTATTCGATTTTCGACAGGTCCAGAATATCGTCGATCAGGTCGAGCAGGTGCTTGCCGCTCACGTGGATGCCCTGTGCGTACTCCGCGTACTTGTCGGACACGCCGTCACCGAAATGCCGGTCGCGGATCACCTCGGCGAAACCGAGGATCGCGTTCAGCGGCGTACGCAGCTCGTGGCTCATCGACGCGAGGAATTGCGTCTTCGACATGCTGGCGGTTTCCGCGGCCTCGCGGGCGATGATCAGCTCATGCTCGCGCGCCTTGCGTTCGGTGATGTCGCGCACGATGGCGAGCAGGCGAAGCCGTGCGTTGCGCTGATAGGAGGCCACCGAAACCTCGACCGGGACCGGTTCGCGGCTGAGCCGCATGGTCTCGGCCTCGAAGGTCTTGCCGACGGTAAGGCCGTTCAGGCGGATCAACTCGCCGACGGGACGGCCACGGAGCGCCGATGCGTTGGCGCCAAAGATGCGCTCGGCCTCGGGGTTGGCTTCTTCCACGATGCCGTCCGCGGAAAGCTGAAGGATACCGTCGCCCACGGTGCGGAACACGGCCGCCAGCGCATCGGCCGCCTCGCTCTCGATGCGCGCGTTGGCGGCCATGATTTCGTTTTCCATGAGGCTGCCGGCGCGGTCGTTCAGCCGCCGCTCGCGCTCGAACTCGAGGTAGCTCGCCTCGACGGATTTGAGCAGAAGCTCGAGATCGACCGACCCATCGGATCGGCCGCGTTGCGCGGCGCGCAACTGCCTTTTGAGCAGGCTATGCACTTTAGTTCTCGCCGAATACCGTGATCGTCATGGTCTGGTTGTGCAGCTCGCACAGGCCGGTCGCCGAATGGGGCGAGATCTCGCCGTAGGAGTAGAACCCGGTCATGGCGACGTCCTTGCCGAGGATGTCGGCCACGGTTTCGACTTCCTCGCCGATGCGTTGACCGAGCAACAGCTTGCGCCCGATGCAGCTCACCAGGATGGCGACGGTGGGCCCGTCGGCGTTCGGCGCGGCCTGGGTCGCCGCCATCGATGCGCCATCGACCAGGCGGTCGAAGTTGCCTTTCATGAGCTGGCCGATATGGCCCTGCGGCACGTCGCCGGCAAAGGTCATCGAGCGGCTTGCCTCGTCCACTGAAAGGACCGTGCGCACCAGCGCGGCGTGTTCCTGTCCCGGCGGGTAGACGCGCAGCGGGAACAGCAGGGCGCTGCCGGGCAGATTGTTCGCCTCTTCGCCCAGATAGCGCTTGTAGAGGTCGAGCGCCGGCTCGCCGTCGAGCTCGTACAACACGTTGCCCTTGGCGCGCGTGATCTCGCGCCGCGGTCCGAACGCGTCCCAACCGCCTGCCGAGCCGTGATAGACATCGAGTCGATTGCCGTAAAACGCCACGGCGGCAATGGCGCCGGGTCGCGCGGTCTCTCCGGTACCGACACGCGTCGTGTTGAAGCGCGAGCCGTCGCCCGCGAGTCCGCCGGTTATCAGGACGCGCCCATCGAGCACGCTCGACATGCCGCGCACCAGCTCGCTGCCGTTGACGTGAATGCCGTCCGACAGCACGAACACCGAGCGGAGCCCCGGCGCGATCAGCTTGCGCGCAAGCGCCCGGCCGGCATCGTAGGCGTTCGCCCATTCGTTGAACGAGACCTCGGCGGTGGCGACGCGGGTGTGATCGAAACCGATGACGGTCGCCGACACGCTGTCGTCGAGCACGTCCTCGCCATGAATCTCGCCGCCCGTCGAGCAGCCGATCAGCTTGGCGCTGGGATAGAGCTTGCTCAGCTCGCGAATGCTTCGACCGTCGGCGATCGCCTGCGGCGCGCCGAAATAGAAAATGAGGGAGGAATCGCCGTTGAGTGCAGCGCCGGTGGGCGAGCCCCACCCGCCACGTTCGGTCCACAGTCTTTGGGCGACGCGCATGGAATGCCTCGCATGTTGGGCGTGGGAGCAACATGCGGCGGCGCGGGTTAACGTACGTTTAACTCGCGTGAACGCATTGCGCACGCGCGTGTGTGCGCGGAAGATGCCTCATTAACCGCATTTGCGGTCAGGCGGCCGCGGTGCCGCCGACGGTGAGCTTGTCCACAAGCAGAGTCGGTTGGCCGACACCGACCGGTACGCCCTGGCCATCCTTGCCGCAGGTGCCGACGCCGGGATCGAGCTTCATGTCGTTGCCGATCATCGTGACCCTGGTCAGCACGTCGGGCCCGTTGCCGATCAGCGTCGCGCCCTTCACCGCCGCGCCGACCTTGCCGTCCTCGATCAGGTAGGCCTCCGACGCCGAGAACACGAACTTGCCCGAGGTGATGTCCACCTGACCGCCACCGAAATTGACCGCGTAGAGGCCCTTCTTCACCGAGGCGATGATCTCGTTCGGATCGCGGTCGCCCGCCAGCATGATGGTGTTGCGCATGCGCGGCATGGGCACATGGGCGAAGCTCTCGCGACGACCGTTGCCGGTCGGACGCATGCCCATCAGCCGCGCATTGAGCCGATCCTGCATGTAGCCGACCAGCTTGCCGTCCTCGATCAGCACCGTGCGCTCGGTCGGCGTGCCCTCGTCGTCGATCGTGAGCGAGCCGCGCCGGCTGTCGATCGTGCCGTCGTCGATCACCGTCACGCCGCGCGAGGCGATGCGCGAGCCCATGAGGCCCGAGAAGGCGGAAGTCTTCTTGCGGTTGAAGTCGCCTTCGAGCCCGTGGCCGATCGCCTCGTGCAACAGGATGCCCGGCCAGCCCGGTCCGAGCACGACCGGCATCTCGCCCGCCGGTGCATCGACCGAGGAGAGGTTGACCAGTGCCTGACGCAGCGCCTCGTCCACCTGCGCTTGCCACGCGTCGGGCCGGATGAATTCGTGATACGCGGTGCGCCCGCCGGTGCCGTGGCTGCCGGACTCCATGCGGTCTCCGTCGCCCACGACCACCGATACGTTGAGGCGTACCAGCGGCCTGATGTCGGAGGCATGGCTGCCGTCGGCGCGCACGATGCGAATCGCCTGCCATTCGCCGGTGAGGGAGACCGATACCTGTCGTACGCGGGGGTCCCTGGCGCGCGCGTAGGCGTCCATCTCCGCCAGCAGCTTCACCTTGGCCTCGAACGGCACCGCGTTGAGGGGGTTGGAATCCGTGTAGAGGGAGCGGTTGGTGCCGCGCGGTCCTTCGGCCAGGGATCCCGAGCGGCCGGCGCGCACCGCTTTCACGGTCGCGGCGGCGCGCTTGATCGCATCCTCGGACAGCTCGGAGGCGTGGGCGTAGCCCTGCGCTTCGCCGGCCACGGAGCGCAGCCCGAAGCCCTGCGAGGTGTCGAAGCTCGCCGAGCGCAACCTGCCATCGTCGAAGGCGATGGCCTCCGACTGGCGATATTCGAGGAACAGCTCGCCATCGTCGGCACCATGCAGCGCGTCCGTGACGATTCGCTCGACATGGCTCTTGTCCATGCCGGCACGGGTGAAGAACAGCTCGTCGGTACGGGCGAGGTCGGTCATCGGGGGGTGCTCCGGATGGCGCGTGGCGAGGGCCACTCGTCCAATATGGGATGGCCGTCTTGCAAAGTCACCGCGAATTCGCGACTTTATGTCGCAATTTCTGCCACTTGGACCCGGCTTCTTGCCTCACACTGACCGCTCGGCTAGAACGGGTCACGCCGCGCAATCGGGGATCGGATCAGGGTCGTGACGCCTCTCTCGAAAGCATTTCGCCTATTCTCCGCGCTGTTGTGCGCGGTTACCGTCCTCCTGCCTCTCCGCGCCTTCGCCGAGATGGCTCGACCGTGGGAGGTCTGGCACCAAGATGCCGCCACGCCGATCATGCATACGATCCGCAACTTCCATGACTGGTTGCTGTTCATCTGTGCCTTGATCGTGGTGCTGGTGCTGGTGCTTCTCGGCTATTGCATCTTCCGCTTCAACGAACGAGCCAACCCGCAACCGTCGCGCACCTCGCACAATACCGTGATCGAGGTGATCTGGACGGCGCTGCCGGTGATGATCCTGGTCGGGATCGCCGTCCCGTCATTCCGACTCCTCTATGCCGAGGACGTCATCCCCAAGGCCGATCTGACCATCAAGGCCATCGGGCATCAGTGGTACTGGTCGTACGAATATCCGGACAACGGCGGCTTCAGCTTCGACAGCGTCATGGTCCCGGACACCGAGCTCAAACCGGGACAGCTCCGCTTGCTGGACGTCGACAACCATGTGGTGCTGCCGGTGGACACGACGATTCGGATCATCACGACATCGCTCGATGTGATCCATTCGTGGACCGTGCCGGCGTTCGGGGTGAAGACGGACTCGGTGCCCGGCCGGCTCAACGAGACGTGGGTCAAGATCGAGCGTCCCGGCATGTTTTACGGCCAGTGCTCCGAGCTTTGCGGGGTCAACCACGGCTTCATGCCGATTCAGGTCGAAGCCGTCAGCAAGGAACAGTTCGCCCGCTGGGTTGAGGACGCGAAGAAGAAGTTCGCCTCGACCGTGCCTTCGGACAATGAGCGCCTCGCTGCGCGATAAAGGATAACGCCATGAGTCACGTCGCTGCCTCGGCCCACCACGCGGATCATCCCACCGGGTGGCGCCGCTTCGTCTATTCGACGAACCACAAGGACATCGGCACGATGTACCTTGTGTTCGCCGTGATTGCGGGGCTGATCGGCGGGAGCTTCTCGATCCTGTTCCGGCTCGAGCTGCAAGACCCCGGCATGCAGTATTTCGCCGACCACCAGTTCTTCAACGTGCTGATCACCGCGCACGGCCTGATCATGGTGTTCTTCGTCGTCATGCCGGCCATGATCGGCGGGTTCGGCAACTGGATCGTACCGCTGATGATCGGCGCGCCCGACATGGCGTTCCCGCGCATGAACAACATCAGCTTCTGGCTGCTGGTGCCGTCCTTCCTGCTGCTGCTCGGCTCCGCGTTCGTCGGCGGGGCGGGGACGGGGTGGACGGTCTACCCGCCGCTGTCCTCCGACCTCGGCCATCCCGGTCCTGCCGTGGACATGGCGATCTTTTCGCTCCATTTGGCGGGCGCCTCGTCGATCCTAGGCGCAATCAACTTCATCACCACCATCTTCAATATGCGCGCGCCCGGCATGACGCTGCACAAGATGCCGCTGTTCGTGTGGTCGATCCTGATCACGGCGTTCCTGCTGCTGCTCGCGATACCCGTGCTCGCGGGCGCGATCACCATGCTGCTCACCGACCGCAACTTCGGCACGTCCTTCTTCAAGGCCGCCGGCGGCGGCGATCCGCTGCTCTTCCAGCATTTGTTCTGGTTCTTCGGCCACCCGGAGGTCTACATCCTGATCCTGCCCGGCTTCGGGATGATCAGCCAGATCGTGTCGACCTTTTCGAAGAAGCCCGTATTCGGCTACCTCGGCATGGCCTACGCGATGGTTTCGATCGGGTTCATCGGCTTCGTGGTGTGGGCGCATCACATGTTCACCGTCGGCCTCGACGTGAACACGAAGGCCTACTTCACCGCGGCGACGATGGTGATCGCGGTGCCGACCGGCATCAAGATCTTCTCCTGGATCGCCACCATGTGGGGCGGCTCGATCAAGTTCGACACCCCGATGCTGTGGGCGACCGGATTCATTTCCCTGTTCGTGATCGGCGGCGTGACCGGCGTCGTTCTCGCCAATGCGGGCCTCGATACCGTGCTGCACGACACCTACTACGTGGTGGCGCACTTCCACTACGTGCTGTCGCTGGGGGCGGTATTCGCCATATTCGGCGGGTTCTACTATTGGTTGCCCAAGATGTGCGGCCGGCGCTATCCGGAAACGCTGGGCCGCATCCATTTCTGGATCACCTTCGTCGGCGTCAACATCACGTTTTTCCCGATGCACTTCCTGGGCGTCGCCGGCATGCCGCGCCGCATCCCGGACTATCCGGACGCCTATGCCGGGTGGAACTATGTGGCCTCGATGGGCTCGTACATCTCCTTCGCCGGCGTATTGCTGTTCCTGTGGATCTGCTTCCGCACCTTCACCGCGGGTGAGCGCGTGGGCGAGAACCCGTGGGGCGTCGGCGCGACCACGCTGGAATGGCGTCTGCCGTCGCCGCCGCCGTTCCACTCCTATGACGAGCTGCCCAACGTCGGCGCGACTTCGGGTCACTAGTTAGATGGACCTCGCCCGCACCGCCTCGGTCGCTGCGGACGATAGCGGCGCTGCCGTCGCCGACTTCATCGCGCTGTTGAAGCCGCGCGTGATGTCGCTGGTGGTGTTTACCGGCATTGCCGGCATGGCGCTGGCGCCGGGAACGCTGCATCCGGTGCTTGCCTGTGTCGCGGTGCTGTGTATCGCGGTCGGCTCCGGTGCCGCCGGCGCGATCAACATGTGGTACGAGCGCGACATCGACGCCGTCATGCGCCGCACCCGCGCGCGTCCGTTGCCCGCGGGGCGCATGGAGCCCGAGACCGCGCTCGCCTTCGGCGTCGTGCTCGCGGTGGCCTCGGTCATGTTGATGGGGCTCGCGGTCAACTGGGCCGCCGCCGCGCTGCTCGCCGCGGCGATCGGGTTCTACGTCTTCATCTACACGATGTGGCTCAAGCGCCGGACGCCGCAGAACATCGTCATTGGCGGCGCGGCGGGTGCCTTCCCGCCGATGATCGGCTGGGCGGCGGTGACGGGCGATGTCGGTCTCGGCGGGCTCATCCTGTTCGCCATGATCTTCATGTGGACCCCGCCGCATTTCTGGGCGCTCGCGCTGTACAAAAGCGACGAATACGCGGCTGCCGGCGTCCCCATGCTGCCGGTGGTTTCGGGCGAGGCCGAGACGCGGCGGCAGATACTCTTTTACGCTTTGGCGCTGGTGCCGGTGACGGTGATGCCGTCCTTGTTCGGACTCGCGAGCTGGAGCTACGGCGCCGCGGCGCTCGCGCTCGGTGCGGTGTTCATTGCCGGCGCCGTCGCGGTGCTGAGTCGCGCGCCGCGCGCGCCGCAACGCCTGTTCGGCTTTTCGATCTTTTACCTTTTCTTGCTGTTCGCTCTGCTGATGGTGGATCGGCTCGTCCTATGGCACGCGTGATGGACAAGCGGCGTAGCCGCAACATCGCCTTGGCCACGCTGTTGGGTGCCTGCGCGCTCCTCTTCTACGTGCTGACCTTCGTGCGTATGGGGGCGCAATGACCGGCAGCGCAGGGCGCCGTCGCAACCGGACCACGCTGTGGGGCTTGCTCGGCATCCTCGCGGTCATGTTCGGGCTCACCGCCTATTCCGAGACGCTGTATCGGATATTTTGCGAGACGACCGGCTATGGCGGCTCGACGCGCGTCGCGACGGCGACGTCGGGTCGTGTCCTCGATCGCATGATCACCGTGCGCTTCAACGCCGATGTCGCATCCGACCTGCCGTGGACCTTCCGGCCATCGCAGCGCGATGTCACCGTGCGCATCGGCGAGCGGGCGCTCGCGTTCTACACCGCGACCAACAATTCGGACCGCCCGGTGACCGGCCAGGCAACCTTCAACGTGACCCCGGAAAAGACCGGCCAGTATTTCAACAAGCTCCAGTGCTTCTGCTTCGAGGAACAGACCTTGGCGCCGCATCAGACGGTGGAAATGCCGGTCACCTTCTTCGTCGATCCGGAGATCGCGTCGAACCGGAACGCAAACGACGTGCGCGAGATCATCCTGTCCTATACGTTCTTTCGCGCCGCCAATGACGGCAAGAACGACCCGCGCGTAAGCCGACTCGACCCCAAAACCGGCAAGAACTGAAACCAAGAACGAGATCATCATGGCCGATGCACATCCCGTAACCCAGGGCGCCCACGGCGGACATGCCGCGCACAAGCATCCCTATCATTTGGTCGATCCAAGCCCTTGGCCGGCCATGGGGGCCATCGCGGCGGGCGTTCTGATGGGCGGCGCCGTGCTCTACATGCACAACGACATCTGGTGGGTGCTGGCGCTGGGCGGCATCCTCACCTTGGCCACCATGGCCCTGTGGTGGCGCGACGTGGTGCGCGAAGCCACGTTCGAGGGCCACCACACGCCGGTCGTGCAGATCGGGATGCGCTACGGCATGGCGCTGTTCATCGCGTCCGAGGTGATGTTCTTCGTCGCCTGGTTCTGGGCCTATTTCAATGCGAGCCTGTTCCCGACCGAGGCCATCGAGCACAAATGGCCGCCGCCGGGCATCCAGGTGTTCGACCCCTGGTCGCTGCCGTTCCTGAACACGCTCATCCTCCTGATGTCCGGCGTGACGGTGACCTGGGCGCACCACGCCCTGCGCGAGGGCAACCGCGCCCACACGCTGCAGGGTCTCGCGCTCACCATCCTGCTCGGGCTGTCCTTCACCGGGATCCAGGCCTACGAATACAGCCACGCGGCGTTCGGCTTCGCCGACGGCATCTACCCGACCACCTTTTTCATGGCGACCGGGTTCCACGGCTTCCACGTCATCGTCGGCACGATCTTCCTGATCGTGTGCCTGTATCGCGCCTATAAGGGCCACTTCACGCCGACCCATCATTTCGGCTTCGAGGCGGCGGCGTGGTACTGGCACTTCGTCGACGTGGTCTGGCTGTTCCTGTTCACCTGCATCTACTGGATCGGGAGCATGGGCGCGGAAATCGCCGTCCATTGACGTGGCGGATTATCCGCCCGTCTCTCTCATCGCCGCAGGTCTTTCCTGCCGTTGTCCGCGCTGCGGCCGCGGGCGGCTGTTCCGGGGCTTCCTGACGGTCGAGCCGCGCTGTGTGGTGTGCGGGCTCGACCTGTCGCCCCACGATTCGGGCGATGGCCCGGCCGTGTTCCTGGTGTTCATCCTCGGGGCGTTGGTGGTGCCGATCGCCATTTTCACCGAGATCTGGTTCCACCCGGCCATGTGGGTACACATGACGGTATGGCCGGTCCTGATCCTCGCCCTCGCGCTCGGCATGCTCCGCCCCGCCAAGGCGCTGTTCATTGCCATCCACTACAAGAATCTGCGTCACGAATATGACGCGGGCTAAGCGGCGCGTTTCGGACGTCGCCGTCGCGCTCGCGTTTTTGATCCTGGTCGGGCTCGGCACCTGGCAGGTCCAGCGGCTCCACTGGAAGGAGGCGCTGATCGAGGCACGTCAGGCACAGTTCGCCGCTCCACCCATTTCTTCGTGGGACGAAGCAGCGGAGTTCCGTCGCGTGCGGCTGCAGGGCACGTTCCTTTCGGATCGCGCGCTTCCGGTCGGAATGCAAGGCCGCGTAATCGCGCCGCTTGCGCTCGACGACGGCTCCTATGTGCTGGTCGAAGCCGCGGATCGCCCGTCCGGCCGCGCCACGATCGAAGGCTACCTGCGCGAAAGCGAGGGCGCGGGGTCGTTCACGCCTGCCAACGATCCTGCCAAGGGCCAGTGGTTCACCGCCGACATTCCGGCGATGGCCCAGGCGCTCGGGCTGGCGCCGGTGCGACCGTTTCGGGTCGTGACCGCACCCCCTCCCGCGCTGCCCAACGATCACCTTCAATACGTGATCACGTGGTATTCGTTGGCCGTGGCACTCATTGTAATCTACGTCCTGGCTCGTCGCCGTCAGACTGCCCCATGAACGCATACGCTAAACTCGAGGACCGCTTTAGGCGCATCTCCGCGCTGGGTGAGACGCTGAGCCTGCTGAGTTGGGACATGCAGGTGAACATGCCGGCCGGCGGCGCCGGCGCGCGCGCCGAGCAGGTGGCGGCGATGCGCCTCACTATCCGCGAGAAGCTCGTCGATCCGGAAGTATCGGATCTGCTGGACGAGGCCGAAGCCGAAGCGAACACGCTCGACGATTGGCGCCGGGCGAACCTGCGCGAGATGCGCCACCGTTGGATGCACGCGACCGCGCTGCCGGCCGATCTGGTCGAAGCCCAGTCGCGCGCGAACTCTGCCTGTCACATGGCTTGGCGCGAAGCGCGTCCGGTCTCCGATTTCGCGCGCGTGCGTGAGCCGCTCGAAAATGCTCTGGCGCTGACGCAGGACGGTGCCGCCGCGCGGGCGCAAGCGACCGGCCTGTCGCCCTACGAGGCGCTCATGGACATTTACGAGCCCGGCGCCCGAACGGCCCGGATCGATGCGATCTTTGCCGATCTCGCAACAACTCTGCCGGCGCTGGTCGGCGAGGTGCTGGAACGACAGGCATCGCGACCCGCGCCGCTCGTGCCGGACGGCCCATTTCCGATCGAGGCGCAGCGCCGGCTCGGCGAGCGGTTCATGCGGCTGCTCGGCTTCGATTTCAACAATGGTCGGCTCGATGCCACGCTGCACCCGTTCTGCAGCGGCGTTCCGGAGGACATGCGCGTCACGGCCCGCTGGGACGAGAACGGCTTCTTCGACGGGCTCATGGCGGTGCTGCACGAGACCGGGCACGCGCTCTACGAGATGGGCCGGCCGGCCGATTGGCGGCACCAGCCCGTCGGCCATGCGCGCGGCATGGTGATGCACGAAAGCCAATCGCTCCTGATGGAAATGCAGGCTTGCCGCAGCCCGGAGTTCCTTCTGTTCGCGGCGCCGATCCTGCGCGACGAGCTGGGCGGCGACGGCCCGGCCTGGTCGCCGGACAACGTTCATCGCCTCTATACCCGCGTCGCGCGCTCGCTGATCCGTGTCGACGCCGACGAGGTCACCTATCCCCTGCACGTCATCCTGCGCTATCGGCTCGAGCGCGCCTTGCTTTCGGGCGACCTCGCAGTGGCCGATCTGCCGGGCGCCTTCAACCAGGGAATGGCCGATTTGGTCGGCGCGATACCGGAGGGCGACAAGGACGGCTGTTTGCAGGACATCCATTGGTACTCGGGCTCGTTCGGCTATTTCCCGACCTATACGCTGGGCGCCGCTGCCGCGGCCCAGCTTTTCGCCGCCGCGCGGGCGCAAAACCCCGGAATTCCGCAGGCGCTTTCGCAGGGCGACTTCGCGCCGCTCGTCTCCTGGCTGCGCGCCAACGTGCACGGCAAGGGGTCATCGAAGATGACCGACGAAATCCTCGAGGAGGCGACGGGAAGGCCGCTCGACACCTCGGCTTTCATGTCCCATCTCAAGGCACGGTATTTGGGCTGAACCGATGCGATATGTCTCCACCCGCGGCAAGGCGCCGATCCTCGGCTTCGAGGACACGCTGCTCGCTGGCCTCGCCGAGGACGGCGGGCTCTACGTGCCCGAATCGTATCCGCGTCTCGGCGATAGCGATTTGGCCGGGCTGCGCGGGCGTCCCTACCATGAGGCTGCGCTGCGCGTGATCGCGCCCTTCGTCGGCGACGAGATCGCTGCCGACGCGCTCGCCCGGATGGTGCGGGATTCTTATGCGGGCTTCGATCATCCCGACGTCGCGCCGCTGAAGAAGCTGGGCGAGGGTCTGTATCTGCTCGAGCTGTTCCACGGCCCGACCTTGTCCTTCAAGGACTATCCGCTACAACTCGTCGGGCGGCTGTTCGATCACGCGCTGGCGCGGCGCGGCGAGCGCGTCACGGTGATTGGCGCCACCTCAGGCGATACCGGCTCGGCGGCCATCGAGGCGCTCAGGGACCGCGCTGCGGTCGACGTGTTCATTCTGCACCCCCATGGCCGCATCAGCGAGGTGCAGCGCCGCCAGATGACGACGGTGGATGCCGCCAACATCCACAATATCGCGGTCGAGGGCACGTTCGACGATTGCCAGGACCTGGTTAAGGAGATGTTCGCCGATGCGCGTTTCCGCGCCGAGTTCCGTCTGTCGGCGGTGAACTCGATCAACTGGGCGCGCATCATGGCGCAGGCGCCGTTCTACCTGCGTGCTTGCGCCCAGCTCGGAGGGCGCGTCGCCTTCGCCGTACCGACCGGGAACTTTGGCAATGTCTTTGCCGGCTGGGTCGCGCGCTGCATGGGTGCGCCCATTGTGCAACTCGTCATTGGCTCGAACCGAAACGATATTCTCACCCGCTTTGTTGAAAGCGGCGTGATGCAGTTGCAAGATGTAACACTCACACTGTCGCCCGCGATGGACATCCAGGTCTCGAGCAATTTCGAGCGCCTGCTGTTCGAGCTGTGGGACCGCGACGCCGCGCGCGTGGCGGACGCAATGGAGAAATTCCGTAAATCAACCGAGTTCGCTGTCGACCGCAAGACTTTGGAGCGCATGCACGAAATCTTCGATGCCGCGCGGCTCGACGACGAGGGCACCAAGCGCGTGATCCGTGAAATCTACGAGGCGACGGGGGAGCTGATCGATCCGCACACCGCGGTCGGCATCCATGCCGGCAGGACGTGTCGCCGCGATCCGGCCATCCCCCTGATCGCGATCGGCACGGCGCATCCGGCCAAGTTCCCCGATGCCGTCGAGGCGGCGACCGGAAAGCGCCCGCAATTGCCGCCGCGTCTGGCGGATCTGTTCACGCGCGAGGAGCGCCTTGCCGTCCTGCCCAAGGAGCTCAAAGCCATGAAGGACTTCATTCGCGCCCGGCTCGCGGTGCGAGGCGCGGCATGACGGCGGTCGTGACGACCCTGCCGAACGGGCTGCGTGTCGTCGTGCAACGCATGGATACGGTGGAGACCGTCTCGCTGGGCGTCTGGGTCGCCGTCGGCACAAGGCACGAGCAGCCCGAGATCAACGGCGTCGCCCACATGCTGGAGCATATGGCGTTCAAGGGTACCAAGATGCGCTCGGCGCGCGGGATCGCCGAAGAGATCGAGGCCGTCGGCGGTCATTTGAACGCGCATACCAGCCGCGAATTCACGGCCTTTCATGCCTCGGTGCTCAAGGCCGACGTCGCGGTTGCGGTCGACATCATCGCCGATATCCTGCAGAACTCCGTGTTCGACGAGGCGGAGCTGACGCGCGAGCGCGTCGTCATCACGCAGGAGATCGGCGAGGCCGCCGACATGCCCGACGACGTGATCTTCGACGCGTTCCAGGCGGCGGCTTTTCCGGGCCAACCGATCGGCAGGCCGATCCTGGGCGAGGCGGAAATCATCGAATCGCTCCAGCGCCACCAGATCATGGACTATATGGGCCGCCACTACGCGGCACCGCGCATGGTGGTGGCGGCCGCCGGCAACCTCGACCCCGGGCGCTTCACCGAGATGGTCGCCAAGGCCTTCGTGGCCCTGCCATCCAGCGCGCCGGAAAACGGCACGGCCCCCGCGATCTATCGAGGCGGCGAATTCCGCGAGACGCGCGATCTGGAACAGGCGCATCTCGTCCTCGGTTTCGCGGGCGTTTCCTATGCCGATCCGGATTTCTTCGCCGTGCAGGTGATGTCGACGCTGCTGGGCGGCGGGATGTCGTCGCGGCTATTCCAGGAAATACGCGAAAGCCGGGGGCTGGCTTACACGATCTATTCCTGGTCGGCGTCCTATCTGGATACGGGGCTGTTCGGCGTCTATGCCGGCACGGGACAGGAGCAGCTGGCGGAGCTGGTGCCGCTGGTGTGCGACGAGCTGATCAAGGTGACGGAGTCGGTCGGGGAGGCGGAGCTCGCGCGCGCCCGCGCCCAAATGAAGGCGGGCATGCTGATGTCTCTGGAGTCGACCTATTCGCGCTGTGAGCAGCTTGCGCGGCAGCTGCTCATATTCGGCCGTCCGCTGGAGATTTCCGAGATCGTCGGCAAGATCGACGCCGTGGACGCGGAGGCGGTACGTCGTGTCGTGACACGCATCCTGAAATCGCGCCCGACGCTGTCGGCCCTCGGTCCGGTTTCTGGGCTCGAGTCGTTCGATCAGATCGTGGCGCGATTCAACTAGGCGCGGCCCGCGAAACCCGACAGCTTTTCGATATCGACGCCGAGCTTGGCCATCGCCGAAGTCCACTTGGCGGGGTTGTCGGGGCCGAACACGATGTCGTCGTCGGAAGGAACGCTCAACCACCCATTGGCCTGGATCTCGTGGTCGAGCTGGCCCGGCCCCCAGCCGGCATAGCCGAGCGCCAGCAGCTTGCGGTGCGGTCCCTTACCAGACGCGATGGCGCGCACGATGTCGATGTTCGCGGTGAGCGCCACGTTGCCGCCGATGACCAGCGTCGCATCCTCCACATAGTCGGCCGAATGCAGCACGAAGCCGCGCCCGGTTTCGACCGGCCCGCCGAAATAGATCGGCATGGAGGAGCCGAGGCCCTCCGCCTCGATCTCGAGCTGCTGCAACAAGTCGGGGAAGGAGAGGGAATCCATCGGCTTGTTGACGACGAGGCCCATGGCGCCGTCCGCCGAATGGGCGCACATGTAGATCACCGTCCGCTGGAAGCGGGGGTCCAGCATCTGCGGCATCGCAATGAGCAATTGCCCTGCGAGATATCCGCTTGTAGTCGAGGTCGCCATTGGAGCCTCACATAATCCGCGGGGCGCAGCGCGACAAGGTACCGCGTCCCGATACACGCAATGCTATCGGCCCGACGGGGCTCACGACCTTATAATATAACGAATCTTTGGGATTTCGTTAACGAATGACGGTCTACCGGGCAGCCATGCTGCTGTTGCTGTCGCTCATTGGCGGTACGGGCGCGGCGCAGGCGGCATCGTCCTCTTGGTTCGAGACCGACCAGGGGGCGGTTCGTCTCGTCGCCGCCACCGACGCGGTGGGCGAATCCGATACAATCCAGCTCGGTCTCCAGTTCCGCATGAAGCCGGGCTGGAAAATCTACTGGCGCTCGCCGGGCGATGCCGGGTTTCCGCCGCAACCGGATTGGTCGGGCTCCGACAACTTGTCGGGCGCCGAGATCTCCTGGCCCGCGCCGGTGCGCTTCTCGGTGCTTGGCCTCGAGACGCTCGGATACCATGACGAGGTCGTGCTGCCTGTTCTGGTGCGTCTCGCGCGCCGTGGCGAGCCGGTGCGCCTGAAAGCGAAGGTTCGCTACCTCACCTGCGACGATATCTGCATCCCCTACGACGCCGATCTGGCCTTGACCCTTCCGGCCGGCACGGCGACCCAAGCGTCCGAGGCGGCAACGATCGAGCGTTTCGCGCGCCTCGTTCCGAAGCGCGACGGCGACGGGCTCACAGTGACCGAAGCGCGGCTCATCAGCGACGGCTCGTATCAAACTCTTCACGTCGGCGCCCATTCCGCGCAAGGCTTCGCCAAGCCGGACCTCTACGTCGAAGGTCCGGAAGGCTACAGCTTCTCCGCGCCCGGAATTTCCTATTCGCCGGACCGGCACGAGGCGGTGATACGCATCGTGGCCTCGCCGCCGATCAAGGCCGCAACTTCCCTGGATGCCGCGCCGCTCACCTTCACGCTCGTCGACGGCACGCGTGCGGTCGAGGCGAAAGTGCGGCCGATGGCGTTCGCGCCGTCCCCGCCGCCCGCAGCCGAAACGGGAAGCTTCGTGGTCTACCTCCTGCTCGCGCTTGCCGGAGGGCTCATCCTCAATCTGATGCCTTGCGTGCTGCCGGTTCTATCGCTCAAGTTGTTGGCCGCTGTGCGGCACGGCGGCGGGGAGCGTCGCGGCGTGCGTGCCGGATTCCTCGCCTCCTCGGCCGGCATCGTCACGTCATTTCTCATCCTTGGTACCGCGGCCGTGGCGCTCAAGCAGGCGGGGCTCGCGGCCGGTTGGGGCATCCAGTTCCAGCAGCCCGTCTTCCTCGGGCTCATGATCGTGCTGCTGCTGCTGTTCGCCGCCAATCTGTGGGACCTGTTCTCGATCCGCTTGCCGGGTACGGTCTCGGATTCGGCCGCGAGCGTCGGCGGCAATTTCTTCACCGGCGTGCTCGCGACGTTGCTGGCGACGCCGTGCTCGGCGCCGTTCGTCGGCACCGCGGTCGGTTTCGCGCTGGCACGGGAGCCCGCGGACATCTACGCGATCTTCCTTGCCCTCGGGGTCGGGCTCGCCGTGCCGTATCTCGCCGTCGCCGCGTGGCCGCGCCTCGCGACGAGCCTGCCACGGCCCGGACGTTGGATGATCCATCTGCGTCGCGTGCTCGGGCTCGCGCTCGTGGGCACGGCGGTGTGGCTCGGCGTCGTGCTGGGCTCGGTGCTCGGTACCGAGACCGATATCACCGACGGCCATTGGAAGGCGTTCGATCAGGCGGCGATTGCCGACGAGGTGCGGCTCGGCCGCATTGTCGTGGTCGAGGTAACGGCGGACTGGTGCATCACCTGCAAGGTGAACAAGCAGGCTGTGCTCGACCGCGCGCCGGTGCGCGACCGCCTTGCGCGGCCGGACGTGACGCCGATGCTCGCGGATTGGACGCGGCCCGATCCGGCCATCGCACGCTACCTCGCGCGTTACGGCCGCTACGGCATTCCATTCACGGCGGTATACGGGCCGCGCACGCCGGACGGTCAGGTCCTGCCCGAGTTGCTCACGAATTCGGCGGTCATGGAGGGCATTTCGCGGGCGGGGGGCGGGGGGTGACTCCCGGCCCGGATCGTTCTATTTGTTAATCAGGCCCGGGCTCCGGCTCGCGCGCTTCGTATCCACAGGGGGACGACCATGACAATCAAAGTTGGAGATAAGATCCCGTCGGCGACGCTCACCCAGATGACGGCGGAAGGGCCGAAACCGGTCACCACCGACGAGCTGTTCAAAGGCAAGAAGGTCGTGCTCTTTGCGGTGCCGGGCGCCTTCACGCCCACCTGCTCGCAGAAGCACCTGCCGGGCTTCGTCGAAAGCGCCGATCAGCTCAAGGCCAAGGGCGTGAACACCATCGCCTGCGTCGCGGTCAACGATCCCTTCGTCATGGCGGCGTGGGGCAAGGACCAGAAGGTCGGTGACAAGGTGCAGATGCTGGCCGACGGCTCGGGCAAATTCGCCGATGCGCTCGGCACCACGCTCGATCTCACCGAGCGCGGTCTCGGCAAGCGTTCGCGCCGCTACTCGATGCTGGTCGAGGACGGCGTCGTCAAGAAGCTGAATCTGGAAGAGGGTGGCGGCTTCGAGGTCAGCGATGCCGGCACGATGCTGAAGCAGGTCTAACCGACACGCTCTGCCGAATGCTTCCGGGGGCGGGTCTTTGACCCGCCCCTATGTTTTTGCCGGCGTCCCTACCTTGCGCACTTCTTCGAGGCCCTTGCGGGCGAGCGCGTCGGCACGCTCGTTCTCGACATGGCCGGCGTGGCCGCGCACCCAGTGCCATTCGATGCGGTGCTGGCCGAGCGCGGTTTCGAGGCGTCGCCACAAATCTGCGTTCTTCACCGGTTTCTTGTCCGCGGTGCGCCAGCCGTTGCGTTTCCATTTGGGCAGCCATTCGGTGATGCCTTGCTTCACGTAGTTGGAGTCCGTGTAAAGCCGCGCGGTCACGTCGCGCTTCAGGGATTCGAGCGCTTGGATCGCGGCCATCAGCTCCATGCGGTTGTTGGTGGTGTCCGCCTCGCCGCCGTACATTTCCTTTTCCGTGCCGCGCCAGCGCAGGATCGCGCCCCATCCGCCCGGCCCCGGATTACCGGAACAGGCGCCGTCGGTGAAGATCTCGACGACCTCTTCGGCTTCCGCCATCACGCGAGTCCGTAGGCGCCGGGCCCGGTCGCGCGCCGATGGAAGCGGAGCCGCGTGAGGTATTCCTTCGGGTCCTTGCGGCGGACCAGCGCGCCCTCGGGGTGGTTGAGCCAATCGTAGAGCCGGGTCAGCAAGAAGCGCAGCGCGGCGCCGCGCGCGAGCACGGGAAGCGCCGCGAGCTCATCGTCTTCGAGCTTCCGGACTGCGCCATAGGACGCGAACATTTGCCGCGCCTTGGTCGCGTTGAAGCTCGCGTCCGGCTCGAAGCACCAGGCGTTCAGGCAGATCGCCAGGTCGTAGGCGAAGAAGTCGTTGCAGGCGAAGTAGAAGTCGATGACGCCGGACAGGGCTTCGCCCAGGAAAAAAACATTGTCGGGGAACAGGTCGGCATGGATGACCCCGGCGGGGAGATTCTCCGGCCATGACTTCGCCAATATGCCGAGCTCATCTTCGATCTCGGCCGCGAGCCCCTTGGCGATCTCGTCGGCGCGGGCGCGCGTGGCTTCGAACAGGCGGCGCCAGCCCATCAGCGATAGGTCGTTGGCACGTTTCCGCGCGAAACCTTGGCCGGCCAGGTGCATCGTGGCCATGGCCTCGCCCAGGGCAGCGCATTGGGCCGGGGTGATGCGCCGCGCACAGACACCCTGCAAGAAACTCACGATCGCCGCCGGACGCCCGCACAGCTCGCGCAGGGCCGCGCCGTCGCGCCCGTGCACCGGCGTCGGGCAGGTGAAGCCTTTGGCTGCGAGGTGGTCCATCAGCCCGAGGAAGAACGGCAGGTCCGCGGGCGCCACACGCTTTTCGTACAGGGTCAGGATGTAGTTGCCGCGGTCTGTCTGCAGCAAGTAATTGGAGTTCTCCACCCCTTCCGCGATGCCCTTGAACGACACCACGTGGCCGATATCGTACTGGGCGATGAACTCCTCGAGGTCCTCGCCCGAGACTTCCGTGTAGACGGCCATATCAGGCGGTTAGGACGCGCGGCAGGCTGAAGCGGACGTTTTCGCGCGTGACCTCGACCTGCTCGATCGCAAGGTCGAAGCGCTGACGGCAGGCATCGATGAGCTCCTGCACCAGCTTTTCGGGCGCCGATGCGCCGGCGGTGAGGCCGAGCGTCCGTACCCCGTCGAGCCAGGCGAAGTCCAGCTCCGCCGCGCGCTGGATCATGATCGCCTTGGGACAGCCGGCCGCGATCGCGACTTCGCGCAGCCGGTTGGAGTTGGACGAGTTGGGCGCGCCCAGTACGATCAGCGCATCGCAACGACGTGCCACTTCCTTTACTGCCGCCTGGCGGTTGGTCGTGGCGTAGCAGATGTCTTCCTTGCGCGGGCCCTCGATGTCGGGGAAGCGCCGCGTCAATACCGCCACGATCTCGCGGCAGTCGTCGACCGACAGGGTTGTTTGAGTCACGTAAGCGAGGTTATGCGGGTCGGCGACCTTCAGGTTCTCGGCTTGCTCGGTATCTTCCACCAGAAGAATGGCGCCGTCGGGCAACTGGCCCATCGTGCCGACGACTTCCGGATGCCCCTCGTGGCCGATCAGGATGATCTGGCGCCCGGCGGCGTGGAGACGCTCGGCGTCGACGTGGACCTTGGTGACCAGCGGGCAGGTCGCATCGAGATAGAACAGCTTGCGGCTGGAAGCCTCGCGCGGCACGGATTTGGGCACGCCGTGAGCTGAGAACACGACCGGTACGCCTTCAGGTATGTCTGCGAGCTCCTCCACGAACACGGCGCCCTTTTGCTCCAGCTCTTCCACGACCGTGCGGTTGTGCACGATGTCATGGCGCACGTAGACCGGGCGTCCGTACTTCTCGAGCGCACGTTCGACGATCTCGATCGCGCGCTCGACACCGGCGCAGAAGCCGCGCGGCCCGGCGAGCAGGATGGTGAGACGGGGTCTTTCCAGCGAGTCCATGCGCCCTTAATATAGGACCACGCGACAAGGTTCAAACGGAGGACGTTATGGCCGATCCGGTCATCGCACAGGCCGCGCCTTACGGGGTCGACGTGGAGGCGGGCAAGGATTACTGGTGGTGCCGGTGCGGCCGATCGGCTAAGCAGCCGTTCTGCGACGGCTCGCACAAAACGACGGAGTTCCGCCCGATCCAGTACACGGCCGAGCAGGCCGGAAAGGTGTTCTTTTGCGGCTGCAAGCACTCCTCGAAGCAGCCGATGTGCGACGGCACCCACAAGCAGTATCGATGAACGCCGGTTTCGTCCGGAAGTGGTCCCGGACGTGATTCCTGTTCTCCGCAGTGCAGGCGCGATCGTTGTCGCGCTCATCCTCGGCGGTTGCGGCCTGTTCGGCGGCGGCCCACGCCAGCCGGCTTGTCCGAAGATCTTCCTCGCGACGGAAACGTCGAACCTGATTCGTTTCCGCCCCGGTGACGGACGCGACATCACCGACGTGCAGTTCGAGGCGGAGATGCTCGGCTATTCCGGCAGCTGCAAGTACGACAAGAACAAGCTTACCATCGAGCTCAACGTCGACTTTGCGGTCACGCGCGGCCCAGCCGGGGGACGCGAGGCGAAATTCGATTATTTCGTCGCCGTGCCGAAGCTCTATCCCGATCCCGCCGGCAAGCAGGACTTCGACGTGGTGTTCCAGTTCCCGCCGAATGCGCGGCGCGGCCAGTTCCGCGACGAAATCGTGCTCGATTTCCCGCTCGCCGACCGCAACACGGGGCCCTCGAACGAGATCTATGTCGGGCTGCAGCTCACGTCCGGCGAGCTCGAATACAACCGGAAACGGCGAGAGCGCTAGCGCCGATGGAGTCCCGCCGCACGCCGTTGTACGACCTCCATGTCGCGCTCGGCGCGCGAATGGTCGAGTTCGCCGGGTGGCAGATGCCGGTGCAGTACCCGCAGGGCATCATCGCCGAGCATCAGCACACGCGCAGTAAGGCCTCGCTGTTCGACGTGTCGCACATGGGCCAGGTGCGGGTAACGGGCGCGGGCAGGGCAGCGTCCCTCGAAGCGTTGGTGCCGGCCGATGTCGCAGGTCTCAAGCCCTGGCGCATGCGCTACACCATGCTGACCAACGATAAAGGGGGCATCATCGACGATCTCATGGTGCTCAACGCGGACTCCCACCTGTTCCTGGTCGTCAACGCGGCCCGGCGCGACATCGACCTGCAGCGTCTTGCCGGCCTGGCGGACGCCGTCGCGACCGAGCTCGCGGACAGGACGCTTATCGCATTGCAAGGCCCCGCCGCGGCGGCGGTGTTGGCGCGCCAGGCCCCGGGCGTGGAGAATTTGCCCTTCATGGGTGCGGGCGAATTCGCCATCGACTCGGTGCCGGTCCTCGTGACGCGATCCGGCTACACCGGAGAGGACGGGTTCGAGCTGTCCGCGCCGGCGGCGGATGCCGAGCGCATCGCGCGCCGGTTGCTCGCGGATGCGGACGTGGCGCCGGCGGGGCTCGGCGCGCGCGACACGCTGCGGCTCGAGGCCGGGCTGTGCCTATGGGGCCACGACATCGATGAGACAACCACGCCGGTCGAGGCGGCGCTGGAATGGACCATTCAGAAGTCGCGCCGCGAGTCCGGCACGTTCCCCGGGGCGGATATCGTGCGCCGGCAACTCGCGGCGGGACCGAAGAGACGCCGGGTAGGCATCAAGCTCGACGGGCGCGTGCCGGCACGGGAGGGCACGCCGATTGCCGACGATCGGGGTGCGCCGATCGGCACGGTGACAAGCGGCGGCTTTGGTCCCACGGTCGGTGGGCCGATCGCCATGGGCTACGTGTATGCCGCGCACGCGACGACCGGGAAGGCAGTCACGCTCGTCGTGCGCGGCGCGGCGCACAAGGCGCGCATTGTCGAGCTTCCGTTCGTGCAACACCGCTATTTCGAGGGTCGAGGACGATGAGCGAGCAACGCTACAGCAAGGATCACGAATGGGTGCGGGTCGATGGGGACATCGCGACCATCGGCATCAGCGATTACGCGCAGAAGCAGCTCGGTGACGTGGTGTATGTCGAGTTGCCGGCCAAAGGAAAGCAGGTGGAGCGCGGGGCGGAAGCTTGCACGGTGGAGTCGGTCAAAGCGGCGAGCGAGGTCTACAGCCCGGTCGCCGGCGAGGTGGTCGAGGTGAATGCCGCGCTCAACGACGATCCGGCGATCGTGAACACGGATCCCGTCGGCAAAGGCTGGTTCATCAAGGTCCGAATGAAGGACAAGAACGAATTCACGGCGCTGATGGATGAAGGCGCCTATGCCAAGTACGTCGCGGGCCTCGAATAATGCGTTACTTGCCGCTGACCGATGAGGACCGCCGCCGCATGCTGGCGACAATCGGCGTTGCGTCGGTGGACGAGCTGTACCAAGACGTGCCGCCGAAGGCGCGGCTCGATCGGCCGCTCGACCTGCCGGATCACCAGGGCGAGATCGAGGTCGAGCGCGCGCTCG
>Ga0184615_10000427_pt1 | contig 23533 bp, 18 predicted proteins | sample PLM4_65_coex_FD_133134 | JGI IMG/M metagenome (GOLD analysis project Ga0184615, IMG submission 133134) | Groundwater sediment microbial communities from an aquifer in East River, Colorado, USA - PLM4_65_coex | ecosystem: Environmental > Terrestrial > Soil > Riparian zone | place: USA: East...
AGATCATCGCGAACGTCCGGACCAGGAAGCTGGTCCAGAACGGCAGCACGACGAGAAAAAGGAGAAGGTTCTTCCACTTGCCACCGCGGGCGATGGCGTACGCCACCGGAAACCCGAGCACGAAACAGATCACCGTGCAGGCGATGGACCAGACGAACGTACGCCGGAGGATGTCGAGGTACAGCGGGTCGAAGAATCGCCGGTAGTGCTCCAGAGTGAACCCGGGCTCCACCCCGCCATAGATCCCGCGCGGCATCATGCTGTAGGCGAACATGATGAGGATCGGGACCAGGAAGAACAGGATCAGCCAGAGGGTCCCGGGCGCGAGCAGGGCCCACGCGCGCGCCTGCGGGCGCGGGTGCAGCCAGGCCAGGATCCGCTCACGCAGCGAGGCCACTACACCTCCTCCAGGATCTGGCAGTCCTCCGGCAGCCAGGCCACCGCGGCCTGGTCGCCGCGCTTCCACGGCAGAGGCTTGATGAGCTGGCCTTCGTTCCGCACCGCGACCGTGACGTCCTCGCAACCCGGGACGGTCACGATCACGTGCATCGTCTCGCCGAGGTAGATGACGTCGCGGATCGTCCCGCCGACGGCGTTCTCTCCGGCGGGCACGCCATCGGGTCGCCAGACGTCCATCCACTCGGGCCGTACGGCGATCCGCAGCGGCTTGCCCTCGCTGACCGCCGGATGGTCCGGGACCACGAAGCGGCCCCCGCCGTTCCTGAGCACCTCCCACCGTCCGCCGTTCCGCCGTTCCGCCGTTCCGTCGAAGAAGTTCGATTCGCCGATGAACTTCGCCACGAACGCGGTACGGGGGTTCTCGTAGATCTCCGCCGGCGTCCCCAACTGCGCCACCCGCGCGTTGTCCATGACCGCGATCCGGTCGGACATCGTGAGCGCCTCTTCCTGGTCGTGGGTGACGTAGACGAAGGTGGTGCCGAGCTGTTTGTTCAGCGACTTGAGCTCGAGCTGCATCTCCTTGCGGAGCTTGAGGTCGATCGCGCCCAGCGGCTCGTCGAGCAGGAGGATATCGGGCTCCAGCACGAGCGCTCGGGCCAGGGCCACCCGCTGGCGCTGGCCGCCCGAGAGCTGCCCCGGCATGCGCTTGGCGAAGGTGTCGGGCTTGAGCCGGACCATCTCGAGCGCCCGGCGAACCCGGTCGCCAATCTCGGCCTTCGGCGTCTTCCGCTGCTCCAGCCCGAACGCCACGTTCCGCTGCACCGAGAGGTGGGGGAAGAGGGCGTAGCTCTGGAAGACCATCGCGATCTTCCGCTCGTAGGGACGCTTCTTGTTGACCACTTCGCCGAGCAGCTTGACCTCGCCGCCGTCCTCGTCGGGCTGCTCGAAGCCGGCCAGCAGCCGCAGAGTAGTGGTCTTGCCGCACCCCGAGGGACCCAGCATGGAGAAGAACTCGCCTCGCTGGATCTCGAACGAGACGTCGTTCACCGCCTTCACGTCACCGAAGGTCTTGGAGACGCGCGAGAGCTGGACGACGGGACCGGTTGTGGACGAGGGAGAGACGACCACGCGGAGGGGGTCCTTCCCGAAAGATCGATTGGTTCGCTGCAGGATGGCGGGGGAACGTACTGCCCGCTAGTGAGGCTGTCGAGAGCCGGCCACGGCCTCCCCGAAGGCCTCTCCCATCACCTCGAGCCCCTCGTCGAGCACCTCGTCATCGATCGTGAGGGGGGCGAGCACCCGGATCACGTTGCCGTAGGTGCCGGCGGAGAGGAGGATGACGCCGCGGTTGAGAGCCCCGGCGAGCAGCCGGCCGGTGAGCGCCTTGTCCGGGGTGCGCGATACGGGGTCGCCGACCAGCTCCATCCCCACCATGGCGCCGAGTCCCCGGACGTCGCCTATGCATGGGTAGCATTCCGCCCAGCTCCGGAACCGCGCGGCGATCCGCTCCCCTGCCCGGCGGGCGCGCTCGGGAATCCGCTCGCGCTCCATCGCGTCCAGGACCGCCAGCGCGGCGGCGCAGGCCAGCGGGTTTCCGCCGTAGGTGCCGCCGAGTCCACCCGGCTGCGCCGCCTCCATGACGTCGGCCCGGCCGGTGACGGCCGCGAGCGGCAGGCCGCCGGCGAGCGACTTGGCCGTGGTGATGATGTCGGGGACCAGGCCGTAGTGCTCGCAGGCGAACATCGCCCCGGTGCGGCCGAACCCCGTCTGGATCTCATCCGCCACGAAGAGTATGCCGTGCTCCCGCGCGAAGGCGGCCAGCGCCTGCACGTACTCCACCGGCGCCGGCACGAACCCGCCTTCGCCCAGCTCCAGCTCCATCACGATCGCCGCGACGGACTCGGGGTCCACCGTAACCGCGAAGAGCCGCTCGAAGTACGCGCGATCCGACATACAACACGGCCCGGTCGCTTCCTCGTCCAACTGCCCCGCTGCCCCGCTGCCCCGCCGCCGCGCTGACGGACACCGATAGCAGTACGGATACGGAATCCGATACACCTCCGGCGCGAACGGCCCGAACCCCTTCTTGTAAGGGACCACCTTCGAGGTGAGCGCCATCGCCAGGTTGGTCCGCCCGTGGAAGCCGTGCTCGAAGCAGACGATCGCCGGCCGGCCGGTGAAAGCGCGGGCCACCTTCACCGCATTCTCCACCGCCTCGGCCCCGCTGTTCACCATGAAGGTGCGCTTCTCGTGGGTGCCCGGCGTGATACGGTTGAGCCGCTCGGCCAGCTCGACATAAGGCTCGTAGGTCGAGACGGGGAAACAGACGTGGGCGAAGCGGTCCAGCTGCGTCCGCACCGCCTCGACCACGCCGGGATGCCGGTGGCCCGTGTTCACGACCCCGATTCCTCCGCCGAAGTCGATCAGCCGGTTGCCGTCGGCATCGGTGACGACCGCACCTTCGGCGTGAACGACGGCGATCGGCGTGACGGCCGGCACTCCTCGCGGCACCGCCGCGGCGCGACGGGCCAGCAGGGCGCGGCTCTTCGGGCCCGGGATCTCGGTCCGGATCTGGATGACGCCGGCCATCGTCGCCTCGAGAAATGGTGGCAGTGTGGTGGGAAGGATGCAGGAAAGATACTTCTGGCGCCCGCGGGCCGGGTGTAGCATTGAGGCCGGAGGAGACGCTCTTGAGAACCACACTGTTCGCTCTCGTCCTGGTGGCCGTCGCCGGCTGCAGTCCTGCCGCCACGCCGGCCGCCCCCTCTGCTGATGCCGTCGCTGCCCGGGTGACCCGGCTCGCGGATGACTACGTCGCCGCCCACTTCGAGCGCTCGCCGGAGTCGGCGACCCGGCGAGGCCTCCCCGGTATCGACAATGGAGGAGTGCTGGACAACTCGCTCCAGGCGGTGGCCGCCTGGCGGGCTCGGGAGGGCGCCTGGCTCGCGGGAGTGAAGGCCATCGATCCGCTGGAGCTGGAGGGCCGTCCCGAGTGGGCGACGTACGGCATCCTGCGCGAGGTCCTGGAAGACTCGGTAGCGGTCCGGGTCTGCCGGCCCGAGCTGTGGGCCGTGAGCTCGGGGCCGTCGGGATGGCAGGCCGGGTACGCCACGCTCGCAGGTCTCCAGCCGGCCGGCACCGACACACTCAGGTCGCAGGCCATCAGGCGGGTCGGGGGCCTGGCGCGCTACATCGACGTCGAGATCGCGAATCTCCGTGAGGGGGTTCGGCAGGGTTACACGGCCCCGCGCGTGATCGTGGAGGCCACGATCCGGCAGATAGACGGGATCCTCGGCACCCCGGCCGACAGCTCTCCCTTTCTCTCCCCTGCCCGGCGGGATACGTCGCCCGGCTTCGTCACCGATCTGGCCCGGGCGATCGAGCGCGAGCTGTACCCCGCGGTTCGCCGCTACCGCGACTACCTGGCCGGCGAGTACCGCGGCGCGGCGAGAACCGAGATCGGGGTTCGGTCCATTCCCAACGGCCCCGCCTGTTACCGGGCGGCGATGCGGCGGTTCACCACGCTCGATCTCTCGCCCGACGACGTCTTCCGCGCCGGAGAGCGGGAGATGGCGGGGATCCGGAAGGAGATGCTCGCCCTCGCGGAGCGGAGCTTCGGCACCTCGGATCTCCCGTCGCTGCTGCGACGGCTCCGGGAGGACACCGCGTTCACCTACCGCACCCGGGACGAGATCGTGGACGCCTCGATGCGGGCGATCGAGCGCGCCCGGGTCGCGAGCCCGAAGTGGTTCGGCCTCCTGCCCGCCGCGCGGGTGGAGATCCGCCAGCACCCGGAGTTCCGCCAGCGCGAAGGTGCCGTCGCCCAGTACAGCTCGGCGGCGGAGGATGGGAGCCGGCCCGGCATCTTCTGGATCTCGACCTATCGCCCCGAGGCCATTCCCCGGGCCTACGGCGAGGCGACCGCGTTCCACGAGGGGATCCCGGGGCATCATCTCCAAGTGGCGATCGCGCAGGAGCGAAAGGCCGCGCACCCGATCACGCGGTACTTCTTCTTTTCGGGATACGGCGAGGGGTGGGCGCTCTACAGTGAGGTGCTCGCCGACGAGATGGGGCTCTACTCGAGCGACATCGCGCGAATGGGCCTCCTCGCCAGCCAGGCGTGGCGCGCCGCCCGGCTGGTGATCGACGCCGGGGTGCACGCGCGGGGTTGGGCCCGGGAGCGGGCGGTCGAATACCTCGGCGCCACCACCACGATGTCACCGGTACAGCTGCAGGGCGAGATCGATCGCTACATCTCATGGCCCGGTCAGGCGACGTCCTACATGCTCGGCAATCTCGAGATCCGCGCGCTCCGCTCCGACGCCGAGCAAGAGCTGGGATCGCGGTTCGATATCCGCGAGTTCCACGACCGGGTGCTGGAGAATGGGGCGGTCACCTTGCCGATGCTGCGGCAGCAGGTCGAGCGGTGGGTTCAGCGGTCGGGCGGGTCTGAATAACTATTCAGCGAGGCTATCGGCCGTGATTATAACACCCTTGATCAGAACGATTTACACAACAGAATGCAGCTCCGCCAGGGGTTTGCCCGGCCCCCCGAATGCCACCCGGGGCTGGACAGCCGGTGGGGGGCGAGAGCTATGATGCCAATGCGTCGGCCCCACCGGGGCGGGCGTGTTTGCATCCTCCGACCAAGCGGAGGGTCCACTCCTCGCAGCTGACGATCTCCTTGAGCTGCGAGCCCCTATATGCGGGGGGGGCGAGGAGGCACAGCCTCCAGACCGAGTCCCGCTTCACCCGAAAAGAGGAGTTTGTGAAAGTCCTGATGTTGGGTGCCGGCGCGGTGGGGACCGTGTCCGCCCTAAAATTCGTGCAGGAGGCGATGCTCGAAAAACTCGTCATCGCCGACGCGGTGTCCGCCCGCGCCTCCCTCCTGGCGGACCGGCTCAACGATCCTCGGGTCTCGGCTATTGTCCTCGACGCCGGCGATCGTGCCGCAGTTGCCCGCACCATCCGTGAAACCGGCAGTACCATCGTCCTGAACGCGGCCCTGCCCCTCACCAACATCGAGGTGATGCGCGCCTGCCTGAACGCAGGCTGCGATTACATCGACCTGGCGAGCGGCGGCACCGATGCCGACGGCGTCCCCAAGTTGGACGACCAGTTCGCGCTCGACGCGGAATTCAGGGCCGCCGGACGGCTTGCCCTGCTTGGCATGGGGGCCGACCCCGGCACCACCAACGTCTACGCCGCCTACGCCGCGAAGCACCTGCTGGACGCAATCACCGAGATCCGCGTCCGCGACGGCGACAACTCCGTCTGCCAGGGGCACGACGGGTTCGTGGCGGCCTTCAGTCCGTGGGTCTTCATCGACGAATGCCTCTGTAGAGCCGTCTCGTGGCGCGATGGCCGCTACCACCTGGAGGAGCCGCTCACCGGGTTCGAGCCGTTCGACTTCCCGGAGCTCGGCATTCTCAACTGCTACTACGTGGACCACGAGGAGTCGAAGACCCTGCCTCGATTCTTCCCGCAGGCCCGCACCGTGGATTTCAAGCTCTGCATGGACGACGTCACGGTGGAGACCCTGCGGGTGATGAAGCGCCTCGGCCTCTCGGGAAAAACCCGAGTCCGGGTGGGGGACGCCTCGATCGCGCCCCGCGATCTGGTCGTCTCGCTGCTGCCGCAGCCCAAGGATCTGGCGGGCCGGATGCGGGGGAAGACCTGCGTCGGTACGCTGGTCAAGGGAGTCAAGAACGGGGAGCCGCGGTCCTACTACATCCACAACGTGTCGGACCACGAGAGCGCCTACGCCGAGCTTGGCGTGCAGGCGACGGCGTATCAGACCGGCATCCCGCCGGTGATCGCCGCCCGGCTCATTCACCATGGCGTGTGGCGCGGCGTCGGCGTCATGTCGCCCGAGCAGTTCGACCCCGATCCGTTCCTCGAGCGCATGGCCCGGGAAGGGATGCCCTGGAGCATCCGGGACGACACCGCCCGAGCCGGGATCCCGCGGGTCCGCCCTTTGTCCAGCCGGGAGACGGCGGCGGCCTGAGGTTCGGCCAGTGATTCACCACGAAGGCACGAAGGGCACGAAGGACACGAAGAACAACACCTTGTTGCTTTCCTTCGTGTGCTTCGTGTCCTTCGTGCCTTCGTGGTTAATCTTCTGCTCAACCACCCAATTCGCGATGCGACCAAGCTAGAAGAGTGGGAGGCGAGATGACCAGCACGGCGACTGCGAAGAGCAAGACCCGGAAGTCCGAAGTGACCCGGTACCGGATGTACATCGACGGGAAGTTCGTGGACGCCGCGAGCGGCAAGACCTTCGACGTCTACGATCCCGCCACCGAGGGCGTCATCGCCACCTGCCCGGCCGGCGGTGCGGCCGACATCGATCGGGCGGCGCAGGCGGCGACTCGCGCCTTCTACGACGGGTGGCGGTCGGTCACGGCCCAGGAGCGCGGCCGGATCCTCTTCCGGCTTGCCGAGCGGGTGCGGGCCCGGCGGGCGGAGCTGGCCGAGGTGGAGACGGTCAACTCGGGGAAGCCGATCGTCGAGTCCGAGTACGACATGGACGACACGGCCACCTGTTTCGAGTACTACGGCGGGCTCGCGACCAAGATCAACGGCGAGGTGCTCCCGGTCCCGGCCGACGCCGTGGCCATGGCGATGCGCGAGCCGATCGGCGTCGCGGGCCAGATCATCCCCTGGAACTATCCGCTGATGATGGCGGCGTGGAAGATCGCGCCGGCGCTGGCGGCGGGCTGCACCGTCGTGCTCAAGCCGGCGGAGCAGACCCCGCTGTCCATTCTCAAGCTGGCCGAGGACTTCGAGGCGGTCGGCCTGCCCCCCGGCGTGGTCAACATCGTGACCGGCGACGGACCGGGCGCGGGGGCGCCGCTCGTCGCCCACCCGAAGGTGCGGAAGATCGCCTTCACCGGCAGCGCCGAGGTCGGCAAGACGATCATGAGAAGCGCCGCCGACCAGCTCAAGCGGGTCTCCCTCGAGCTCGGCGGAAAGTCGCCCAACATCTTCTTCAGCGACGCCGACTTCGAGAATGCGGTGGACGGCGCCCTCTTCGGCACCTTCATCAACCAGGGCGAGGTCTGCTCGGCCGGGAGCCGAGTCCTGGTCCAGAAGGGCATCTACAAGAAGTTCGTGGACGCCGCGGCGGCGAAGACGAAGACGATCCGGCTCGGTCCGGGGGTGGACCGGGAGACCAAGATGGGCCCGTTGGTGAGCGCGGAGCAGCGGGACCGGGTCGCGAGCTATCTCAAGGTCGGCCGCGGCGAGGCGAAGGTCGCCGTCGGGGGCGGCACGCCGAAGCAGTTCGACAAGGGCTGGTACGTCGAGCCGACGATCTTCTACGACGTGGACAACGGCGCCAGGATCGCGCAGGAGGAGATCTTCGGCCCGGTGATGAGCGTGATCCCGTTCCAGGACGAGGCCGACGCGATCCGCATCGCCAACGAGTCCCCTTACGGTCTCGCGGCGGCGGTCTGGACCCGCGACATCTTCAAGGCCTTTCGGGTCGTGAAGTCGCTCGAGGCCGGGATCGTGTGGGTCAACCACATGCAGCCGACGTTCGTCGAGGCGCCGTGGGGCGGGTACAAGATGAGCGGGTTCGGGCGGGAGCTGGGACACTGGGGGGTGGAGGAGTACCTGGAGACGAAGCAGGTGTTCATCAACCTGGACGAGAAGCCGATCGGGTGGTATTAGGCAGCGAGGCAGCGGGGCCGTGAGCCGCCCCGCTGCCTCACTGCCCGGCGGCCCCGCCTCATTGCGCCTCCCCCTAGCACCGCGTTTGTTACTCTCATGCAAGTCGCCCTCCCCGCCGCCCAGACCACCGAGCTGCACGCCGCGTTTCTCCAGGCGGTGATCACCCTCGGCCTGGCGGCGCTCTGCTGGTTCATCCACCGGCGCCACCGGAAGCCGTACTTCGCGTGGTGGGCGGGGGCGTGGGGGCTCTACGGGGTCCGGATCGCCGCCATCGTGAGCTTCCTGCTCAGTGGCGACTGGATCTGGCTCTACTGGCACCAGGTCGTCACCGGGTGGACGGCGCTCGCGCTGCTCTACGCCGCGGTGGTCTTCTCCCGCGGACTCCGCTGGCGCTGGTGGTACCTCGCCGTGGTGCTTTTCCCGCCGGCGTGGGCCTACGTCGCGATCTACCGTCTCGACCACTTCCTCTGGGCCGCGGGCCCTGCGGTGCTCTTCCTCAGCCTCGCGACCCTCTGGACCGGATGGGTCTTCCTCCAGTACCGGCGGCGGGTCGCCTCCAGCGGTGCGACGCTGCTCGCCGCCGCCTTCATCCTCTGGGGACTGCACCATCTGGACTATCCATTCCTGCGGGCCCGGGGCGCCTGGAATCCCTGGGGCTACTACATAGACATCCTGCTCACGCTCGCGGTGGGCACCGGGATCCTCCTCCTGGTGCTCGACGATCTGCGGCGGGGGCTCGGCGCGCTGAGCGACATCTCCGGCGACCTCCAGCACGCGGGCCGCGAGCAGGACGTGCTCGACGCGCTGCTGGCCCGGCCGCTCACGCTGCCGGCGGTGCGGGGCAGCGCGCTCTTCCTGGTGGAGGACGGGAAGGCCCGGTTCGCCCGGGGAGCGGGTGTCTACCGCGGCGGCCCCGATCCCACGCCCGACGGGGCGGCCGGCGACCTCCTCGCCCGTGCGCTCGCCACCGGCCTGCCGCAGGTCAGCGGCGAGTGGACCGACCGCTCCGCGGCCGGGGCGGCCTACCCATACGCCGCGGTGCTGCCGCTGCTCCGAAACGAATCGGTGATCGGTGCGCTCGTCCTGGTGGGTGATGCCCGCGACCCCTTTACCGCGCTCGACGACCGCTTCCTGGTTGCGCTCGGGCAGCAGGTCGGGGCGGCATTGGAGAACGCGGATCTCTACCGCCGCCTGGAGACCCGCACCGTCGAGCTCGCGCGACTCTCGTCGCGGATGATCGAGCAGCACGAGGAGGAGCGGCGGCGGCTCTCCCGCGAGCTGCACGACGAGACCGGCCAGGTGTTCTCCGCGGTCAAGATCGAGCTCGGGGTCATCCGCGAGGGCGTTCCCCCCTCGCAGACCGCGCGGCTCGACCAGGTGCTCGGCCTCATCGATACCGGGATCCGAAGCATCCGGAACGTCACCAACGACTTGCGTCCTTCGCTGCTGGACGATCTGGGACTGTTGCCCGCACTCCGCTCGCTCGTCGCCGAGTTCAGCGAGCGGAGCGGGATGCGGGTCGGGCTCGCCGCGCCGGCCACCCTTCCTCCGCTCTCGGAGGAGGCTGAGCTCGCGCTCTTCCGCGCGCTCCAAGAGGCGCTGTCCAACGTCCTCCGCCACGCTGAGGCGCGATCGGTGGACATCGGGATCTCGGTCAGCCGGGACGGCGTCCTGCTGGAGGTGCGCGACGACGGCCGCGGGCTCACCGCCGACGCGACCCCGGAGCGGCTGGAGCGGGCGGGACACATGGGGCTGGCGGGGATGCGCGAGCGAATCGGCGCGCTCGGCGGCACGGTGCGCTTCCAGGGCGAGCCCGGCGCCGGCGCGCTGCTCGAGGTGCTGGTGCCGGCGGGCGAGACCGGTCGCCGGTGACGAACGCGCCGATCCGGGTGCTGGTGGCGGACGATCACGCGATCGTCCGCACGGGGATCCGTCATGTGCTGGAGAGCGAGCCCGGGTTCACCGTCGTGGCCGAGGCGTCCAATGGCGCCGAGGCGCTGGAGCTCGCGGCGAGCCTCCGCCCCGACGTGGCGGTGCTCGACATCTCCATGCCGGGCGACTCCGGCCTCCGGATCGCGGCCGAGCTGCGGGAGCGGTCGCCCGAGACCCACGTGCTCATTCTGAGCATGCACGACAACACCGAATACGTGCTCGAGAGCCTGCGCGCCGGCGCTCACGGCTACCTGCTCAAGGACACCGCGGCGACCGAGCTTCGCGACGCGATCCGTGCAGTGCGGCGGGGCGAATCGTTCTTCAGCCCTCCGATCGCGAGCCGTCTGAGCGCCGTGGTCCGCGGTGACTCGGCGGAGTCGGCGGCCAGTGGACTGGGGCAGCTCACCGCCCGGGAACGACAGGTGCTGGTCGGGGTGGCGAAGGGGCACACCAACCGCGAGATCGCGCAGCAGCTCGGTATCAGCCACCGCACGGTGGAGACCCACCGCGAGAGCCTGATGCGAAAGCTCGGAGTCCGGACCGTCGCGGGCCTCACGCGGCTCGCCCTGGAGGCGGGCTTGGTCGGCCGATAGGCCGTTATATTGGCGACATGGGCAAAATGAAGACCGGCATCGTGATGATGAATCTGGGAGGCCCGGCGACGCTGGATGAAGTCGAGCCGTTCCTGCTCGAGCTGTTCGCCGATCGGGAGATCATCCAGCTCCCCTTCCAGAAGTGGCTCGGCCCCTTCATCGCGCGCCGCCGCACGCCGCGGGTCCGCGGCCTCTACGCCAACATCGGCGGCGGCTCCCCCATCCTCGGCCACACCCGCGCGCAGGGTCGCGGGATGGTGGAGCGGCTGGACCGGCTCTCACCCGAGACCGCCCCCCACCAGTTCTACGTCGCGTTCCGCTACGCCAAGCCGAAGAGCGAGGAAGCGCTCCGCGCGATGCACGCGGATGGGGTCGAGAGGGCGGTGGCGTTCACCCAGTATCCCCAGTTCTCCTGCAGCACCACTGGGTCGAGCCTGAACGAGCTCTGGCGCGCCGCGGGGCGGACCGGCCTGCGGGACGCGTTCCGGTGGAGCATCATCGACCGCTGGCCGGTGCATCCCGGATTCGTCGCGGCGATGACCGAGACGGTGCGCCAGGGGTTGGAGGAGTTCGACCCCGAGGAGCGGGGCCGCGCGGTTCTGCTGTTCAGCGCGCACTCGCTCCCGCTGGACGTCATCGACCGCGGCGATGCGTACCCGCAGGAAGTCGGCGCCACGGTGCAGCGGGTGGTCGAGCGGCTGGGTGTGACCAACCCGTACGTGCTGGCGTATCAGTCGGACGTCGGGCCGGTGCGGTGGCTGGGGCCCAGCACGGCGCAGGTGATCAAGCGGCTTGGCGCACGGGGAGAGAAGCGGGTGCTGGTCGTGCCCATCGCCTTCACCAGCGATCACATCGAGACGCTGTCGGAGCTGGACCGGGAGTACGGGGAGGTGGCGCACAAGGCGGGGATCACCCAGTACAAGCGCGCGCCGGCGCTCAACGACCTTCCTCTTTTCCTCGACGCTCTCGCCGACATCGTGCGAGAGCACCTCGCCTCGGGCGAGGTCTTCAGCACCCAGTACCCGATGCGATGCGCGGGCTGCACCAACCCTCAGTGCCGGAACGTGCTGAACCCCGCGGCCCGGGCCACCCGGCGCACGCGGGGCGACAGAATCAAGTCGGCCGCAGGCTGATCATTGGCCGGCGGCGACCCGCGGGGTCCCGCCCGCCTCCCGCACCGTGCGGCTCACCGGGTAGAGCACTCGCCTGACCAACCGCTCGGCCATCTCCCGCACGACTTGCTGCTCCCGCTCGCCGAGATCGCCGAGCTGGGCGAGGGCCACGTCGGCCTCCTTCTCGGCCAGGCGCGCGGCCATGCGGTGCAGCTCGGCGAGGCCCGGCGCGGTCGCGCGCGCCCGCAGCGCTGTGTCGAGGCGCTCGATCTCCTTATCCAGAACATTGCGGGCGCGGTCGATCGCGGGAGACACGAAGCCCTCGACCGGGCAGCAGATCCGTTGGAGATCGTCGAGGTCGAAGAGCCGGATGCCCGGGACGGTGCGCGCCGAAGGCTCGACGTTCCGCGGGACCGCGAGATCGAATACCGCGAGCTCCCGGCCGAGAGGCCCAGCCGCCTCGGCGAGATGCAATCCGGTGATCACGGGACGAGCGGCGGACGTAGCCACGAAGACGAGGTCCGCCGCGGCCAGAAGAGCGTCGAGCTCGTCCCAGGCTCCGGAGACCGCGCCCCAGGCGGAGGCGAGTGCGGCCGCTCGCTCCGGCCGGCGATTGACCAGCGCGGTCGCCGCGGTGCGCCGGTGCAGCGCCTTCAGCACGCCCTCGGCGACTTCCCCTGCGCCGAGCACGAGCGCGCGAGCGTCGGCCAGCGAGCCGGTGATCGAGGCGGCGACGTCCACCGCCGCCGAGCTCACCGAGGCGGGGTGCCGGCCGAGCATCGTCTCCCGCCGCACCCGGCGCCCCGCGACCAACGCGGCCAACATGATGGAATCGATCATCCGGTTCGTGGTGCCGGCGGCGCGCGCGGCGTCGTAGGCGCGCCGCACCTGGCCGAGCACCTCGGTCTCACCCAGGATCTGGGAGTCGAGCCCGGCAGTCACATCGAACAGGTGGCGAACCGCCTCCTCGCCGTCGAGGCGCAGCAAGGCCTCGCCGAGGGGCGCGCCACGGCTCAGGGAGAAATCCCGGAACCACGCCTCGAGGTCGAGGTCGCCGATCCAGTAGATCTCGCAGCGATTGCAGGTGGAGAGGAGAAGCGCGGTGCTGCCGGCCGCGGCCTGGCCCTGAAGCCAGGCCGCGACTTCCGCCGGGGTGAACGCGAACCGCTCGCGCAGCTCGATTCCGGCTGTATGATGGCTCACGCCAACGACATGGAACGAGACGTCCCGGAGCATGCCCTAGGTTATCCCATCCACTGCGGGACGGCAATCCGACATGCCCCGGAGCGGGGCTCCGTACGACTACGGAGGACGGAGCCCGGCGGGAGGCTCAGCTCGCGCGGACGGGGATCTCCCGCGGACGGGCCCGCTCGGCCTTCGGGACGGCGATGGTGAGGACGCCGTTCCGGTACTCCGCGGAAATCTTGTCGGCATCCACCGTGCTCGGCAGCATGAACGTCCGCTCGAACGAGCCGTAGCTGCGCTCGTAGCGGTGGCCCCGCTCGGTGCGCTCTTCGGCCTCCTGCTTCTTCTCACCCCGGATGGTGAGCAGACTGTTCTCCAGAGAGAGCTTCACGTCCTCGGGCTTCACGCCGGGCAGCTCCGCCACGATCTTGACCGCATCCCTGTCGTCGAGGATGTCAACGGCGGGATGCCACGCCGAGGTGATCGCGCCGCTCTCGTCCGGTTGGAACGGCCAGGTGCCGAACGCCTCGTCGAGCACATTGTTGAGCCGGCGGAGAGTCTGGAAACTCTCGAAGGGGCGCCGGGTAGTCGTGAGAAACATCGTTCGCCTCCACGCGACAGAAGTTGTACGGTTCGGCAAGCCGCCTTTCTCGGCGGCTCGCACCGCCTGGTAAAGCAGCCGGTGTGCCGGGCCTCGAGCCGCTTTCCTTGCCAAAATGACCGACCACTCTGCCGCTTGGGTTGCTCTCGCGGCGGCCGGCCGGGAGATTTCTGCCATGTCGAACCCACTCCGATACCGGATGGCCATCGCGGTCCTCGCCCTCGCCGCGGCGCTGGTGGCGCTGTACCTCCACCTGTGGAAGCTCGGCCTGGCGGGGATGCTCACCTGCACCGCCAACCGGGGGTGCGAGGTCGCGATGACCAGCAGCTGGAGCTGGTTTCTGGGGGTGGATGTCGCGCTGATCGGGGCTGTAGGGTATGCGCTGATTCTGGGCGTGTCACTGTGGGGGGCTCACCCGAGCCGGGAGGCATCCAGCACTCCCAGTCTCCTGCTGCTGGCGCTCATCGTGCCGGCGGTGCTGTTCACCATCCGGCTCAAGTACGCCGAGTGGTTCGTGCTGAAGACCTTCTGTCCCTGGTGTTTCGAGAGCACGGTGACGATCGTGGCCTGCCTGGCGCTGGCGCTTCTCGATCTCCGCCGGGTCACGACTAGTTCGCTGCCTTCCGCATCCTTTCCTCATAAATCCCGATGAGCCGCTCGACCTGGTCGGGCAGGTCACCGGCGGTACCGCCGATCTTCCGCAGGACGGAATCGCTGAGCGCGTAGAAGTCCGCGGTGTCCGTCACTCCGACGCGATTCAGATCCGTCTTCATCGCGCTCACCAGAGTCCCGACCCCGTTCTTGAACGCGGCGAGGTTCCCCTCGGTCGCCCCCTCCGGGTCCTCGATCTCGGTGATCTGCGCCCGAATCGCCGGAATGAGCCTCGGCGCCTCGAACTCCACGCCAGGCTCGCCGTCCTCGAACTCGGCGCCGCCGGTTCTGGTAGCGGCATCGGGCACTCCGGCGCGATCCGCTTCGGATCCGGTCTCGCGGCACGCGGCGAGGGCCAGCAGGAGGATGAGCGAGTGAACCGAGCGATACATGGCGCCCTCCGGCAAAGGCACCTTGTAAAGTACGCGCGACGGGCTAACGCTTGAAGATCCTCCCCAGGAGCCCGGGGGAATGGGCGGCCTCGAAGGCAATGGCCAATTCGGTCATCGAGCCGTAGCGCTCGCCGGGATCCATGGCGAGCGCCCGGCCGATGACCGCCTCGACCTTGGGCGGGAAGTCCGGCTTCAGCTCACGCAGCTTGAGCGGCTGCCCGCGAAGGCGCGCGATCATCGTCTCCTGCGCAGACTTGCCGGGGAACGGCAGGTGGCCGGTGAAGAGCTCGAACGCCAGCACGCCGAGCGCGTAGACGTCGCTCCGCCCGTCGAGCGGCTTGCCGCGGATCTGCTCGGGACTCATGAACTCCGGGGTGCCGAGCACGATGCCGGTGGCGGTCAGCTTTGCGAGCTCCGATCCCGCACGCCGCTCCTTCGCCAGACCGAAGTCCATGACCACCGCCCGGAACTCCTGCGGCCCTCCCGGTTTCTCAGCGGGCAGCGGGACCAGCATGATGTTCTCGGGCTTGAGGTCGCGATGGATGATCTGGAGCTGGTGCGCGTGCTGGAGCCCGTGGCACATCTGGATGAGCAGCGGGACGCCTTCCGCGGCGGAGAACGGCCCCCGGCGAGCCTCGTGCTCGCTCAGCGGCTCGCCTTCCAGGAACGGCATCACCAAGTAGATCAAGCGCTCGGGCGTCTCGCCCAGCCGCAGGATGGGACAGACGTTGGGGTGGTCGAGCCGCATGGCGATCGTCGCCTCGCGGCGCAGCCGCTCCACCGACGCCGGGTCCCGTGACAGCCGGGGGAGGAGAATCTTGAGCGCGACGATCCGCCCGCTCTCGATCTCCTCGGCGCGATAGACGTAGGACATCCCGCCCTCGCCGAGCCGCGAGGCCACGCGGTAGCGGCGGTCGAGCACCTGGCCGGAGAGAGTCTTGAGCGGGTCGGGCGCCGGAGGGGCCGCCGGGGTGCGGGGAATCGTGTCGGCGCCGCCGTCCGGGAGGTCGGGGTATCGCTCCCGGGGCGACCGGCGCTCCGCGCCTGCGGCCGCGGCGCGCGCGCCCGCCGGCTGCCCCGCCTCTTCGACGAGGAGGGAGCCATCCTTGACGCAATACCGTGCTGGAGCGGGGTACGACTGGTTGCAGCGGGGACAGCGCCGGGGGGTCAATCCCTGAACCGGTTTCGGCCGTCGCTTTTGGCCCGGTACAGATGGGTGTCCGCGAGCTGGAGGAGGGATTCGCCGTCGGTGACCCGCTCGTCGGGGAAGGACGCGATGCCGATGCTGATGGTGACCCGGACCGGATGGCCAGTCTCGCCGAAGTCGTGCGTCGCCACCCGCCGCAGGATACGCTCGGCGAAGTTGCGCGACTCGATGTTGGTGGTCTCCGGCAGGAGGACGACGAACTCCTCGCCGCCGTAGCGCGCCACGATGTCCACCGACCGCTGCTCCCGCTTGAGCAGGGCCGACAGCTGCTTGAGCACGCGGTCGCCCACCAGGTGTCCGTAGGTGTCGTTGATCTGCTTGAAGTTGTCGATGTCCACCATCATGCCGGTGAGCATGGTGGCGTAGCGGGCCGCCCGGTCCATCTCCTGCTCCAGCTTTTCCATCAGCGCGCGGCGGTTGAAGCAGTTGGTGAGCGGGTCGGTCTCGGCCAGGTGCCGCATCTGCTCCTGGCCCATCACCGCGTTCTCGAGGTCGTAGGCCTTCTCCAGCGCCGCGACCGCCGCGTTGATCACCTGCTCGGCGAACTGGACGTCCTGCTCGTTGAGCGGGGCATCGCCGGTCGTGGTTCGGAGGAAGAAGACACCCGCGGGCTGCTGCCGGAGGGAGAACCGGATGGCGATCGCCGAGCGCGCCGGCACGGGGCGGCCCTCCGACTCCCAGATCGCCCGCATCCCCTGGAACAGCGGATCGGTGAGCACGTCCCGTACCAGGACGACCTCGCCGGTGGTGAGGGCGTGCTGGATCTCGGGATACCGCCGGAGATCCACCGCCAGGTTGTGGAGCATCGGGTTCTCGTACGCCGCGACCACGGTGCCGTGGTCGTCGTCGGGCCCCGCGATGATGATCGAGCAGCGGGAGATGTTGAGCCCCTGCGCGACCCGGCGCACCAGGATCTGGTAGATCTCCTCCGGCTTGAGGGAGGCGGTCACCTCCTGGAGGATCTCCATCATCTCGGAGCGCGACCGCGCCTCCGCCCGCGCCTGGTTGAGCTCGCGGCCGACCCGCAGGTGAGCCTTCACGCGGGCCAGCAGCTCGCGCACCCGGAACGGCTTGGGGATGAAGTCGGAGGCGCCGAGGCCGAGCGACCGGACCGTGGCCTCCTCGGGCGGCATCGAGGAGATCATGAGAACGGGCAGGTCCTTGAAGCGGGGATCGGCCTTCACCCGCTGCAGGAGCTGCAGCCCGTCCACCTTGGGCATCATGATGTCGAGCAGGAGCAGGTCGAACTGCTCGGCGCTCAGATGGTCGAAGAGATGCTCGCCGCCTGGCACGGTGAGGACCTCGTAGCCGTTCTCCTTGAGGATCCAGGACAGCGTCCGGGAGAGTGCCTGGTCGTCGTCGGCGACGAGGATCTTGGGAGCGATGGTCATTCCGCCAGTCGGTGAAAGAGATCGGGATCCACGTTGCCGCCGCTCACCACCGCCACGGTGGGACCCGCGAGACGGAGGCGCCCGGCGAGAATCGCCGCGGTGGTCACCGCGCCGGAGGGCTCGACCCGGAGCGCGGCCTCCTGGTGGAGGAATCGGACGGCTTGGGCGATCTCGTCCTCGGTCACCTGGACCGCCTCCCGAACCACCCGCCGAATGATAGGGAAAGTAAAGCTGCCGATCGAGCGGGTGAGGAGCCCGTCGGCCATGCTCTCGGTCCGCTCCAACGTCCGCGGCGCGCCGGCCGCGAGCGCCGCGGTCAGCTTGGCGGCGCCGGCGGGCTCGACCGCGACGACGCGGACCGACGGCTTGATGCCGGCCACGGCCACCGTGATCCCCGCCAGGAGCCCGCCGCCGCTCACCGGCACGAGGACCGTGTCCACGTCGGGACGCTGCTCCAGCAGCTCGAGCCCGCAGGTGCCTTGCCCCGCCACCACGTCCGGATGGTCGAACGGCGGGATCATCACGAGCCCCTCCTCCCGCGCGATCGCCTCGGCGCGCCGCAGCTGCTCCAGCGAGCGAACTGGGCCCGCGAAGACGACCTCGCCCCCGTGGCGGCGGATGCCATCCACCTTGATGCGGGGCGTGGAGGCGGGCATGACGACGACCGCCCGGAGTCCAAAGGCCCGGGCGGCGAATGCCACGGCTTGTCCGTGATTGCCGCTCGATTGGGTGACGACTCCGCGGGCGCGGCCATCGCGCGCCACCCGGGAGATGGCGTTGTAGGCGCCTCGGATCTTGAAGGCGCCGATCGGCTGGAGCTGCTCGCACTTGAGCGCCACGGGCACGCCCGCCCGCTCGGTCAGAGCGGGAACTTCGACGAGTGGAGTCCGGACGGCGACGCCCTCGAGCGTGCGGGCCGCGGCCCGCACGTCCTCCAGGGTGACGCCGGCTGCCGGGTCGGCGGTGAGCGGCATCGGGCTCGGGGCTACTCCTCCGCCGCGGTCGGCGCCACGGCTTCGCCGCCGGCGCCTTCCTCGGCGCCGCCTTCGTCCTCCTTCACCACCCGGGCCACGTCCACCACCGCGTCGCCGGCGTCGAGGTTCATCACCTTCACGCCCTGGGTGTTGCGCCCGATGACCCGGATTCCGTCCACCGGCAGCCGGATGATCACACCCTGCCGGGTGATCATCATCAGCTCGTCGTCGGGGATGACCTCCTTCAGCGCGACGATGGGACCGGTCTTGCCGGTCTTCTTGAGGGTGATGATCCCCTTTCCACCGCGCTTCTGGACCCGGTAGTCGGTCAGCTCGGAGCGCTTGCCGAGGCCCTTCTCGCTCACCACCAGCAGGGTGGCGTCGCGCCGGACGACGACCATGCCGATGACCTCGTCGCCCTTCTCCAGCTCGATCCCCTTCACCCCCGTCGTGGCGCGGCCCATCTCGCGCACGTCGCCCTGGTGGAACCGGATGCTCATGCCGTCACGGGTGGCCAGGACGATGTCGCTGTTCTGGTCGCAGACCTGCACGTCGATCAGCTCGTCGCCCTCGTCGATGTTGATGGCGCAGATCCCGTTGGTCCGGACGTTTCCGTACGCCGACAGCAGCGTCTTCTTCACCGTGCCCTGGCGGGTGGCGAAGATGAGACACTTGTCGTCGGTGAACTCCCGCACCGGCACCAGTGCCGCGACCTGTTCCGTCGGCTTGATGGCGATGCAGCTGACCACCGGCTTACCCCGCGCCGCGCGTCCCGCCTGCGGGATCTCGTGCACCTTGAGCCAGTAGAGCTGCCCGGTGTCGGTGAAGAAGAGCACGTAGTCGTGGGTGCTGGCGATGAAGAGGTGCTCGACCCAGTCGTCGGCCTTGAGGTCGGCGCCGCTGAGGCCCCGGCCGCCGCGCCGCTGTCGCTTGTAGGTGGTGACCGGGATCCGCTTGATGTAGCCGGTGTGGGAGATGGTGATGACCATGTCCTCTTCGGCGATCAGGTCCTCGACCGTGAACTCGCCCTGGTCGGCCACGATCTCGGTCCGCCGGTCGTCGCCGAACTGCTCGACCACCTCGGCCATCTCCTGCTTGAGGATGCCCATCCGCTTGGGCTTCGAGGCGAGAATCGCCTTCAGATCCTTGATCGTGGCGCGGACCTCCTTCAGCTCGGCCTCCAGCTTGTCGATCTCGAGGCCGGTGAGTTTGGCGAGCCGCATGTTGAGGATCGCGTCGCTCTGCTTCTCGCTGAGCCCGAACCGCTTCCGGAGCCGGGCATCGGCCTCGGGGGCATCCTCCGAGCCCCGGATGATCTTGATCACCTCGTCGATGTTGTCGACGGCGATCTTGAGGCCTTCGAGGATGTGCTCCCGCGCCTGCGCTGCCTCGAGGTCGAACTGGGTCCGCCGGACGATGATTTCGTGCCGGTGCTCGATGTAGCGCTCCAGCAGCTGCTTCAGGTTCATGACCTTCGGCGCGCCCTTGTCGAGGGCGAGCATGATCACGCCGAAGGTGGACTGCATCGAGGTGTGCTTGTAGAGCTGGTTCAGCACCACGTTGGGGATCGCATCGCGCTTGAGGTCGATGACGACCCGCATCCCGTCCTTGTCGGACTCGTCATTCACCCCGCTGATGCCCTCGATCTTCTTCTCCATCGCCAGCTCGGCGATGGCCTTGACCAGGTTCTCCTTGTTCACCTGGTAGGGGATCTCGGTCACCACGATTTGCGAGCGGCCCGACGACTCCTTCTCTTCGATCTGTGCCCGGGCCCGCATCACCACCCGGCCGCGGCCGGTCTCGTAGGCCTCCTTGATCCCCTCGCGGCCGTAGATGAAGGCGCCGGTCGGGAAGTCGGGGCCCTTGATCGCCTTGCGCAGGTCGGCGACCGACGATTCCGGGGTGTCGATCAGCAGCTCGACCGCCTTGGCCACCTCGCGGAGGTTGTGAGGCGGGATGTTGGTCGCCATGCCGACGGCGATGCCGCTGGAGCCGTTGACCAGGAGGTTCGGGATCTTGGAGGGGAGGACGGTCGGCTCTTGGAGCCGGTCGTCGAAGTTGGGCTGGAAGTCGACGGTGTTCTTGTCGATGTCCTCCAGCATCGCGATCGCGATCCGGGTGAGCCGCGACTCGGTGTAGCGGTACGCCGCGGCGGGATCGCCGTCCACCGAGCCGAAGTTGCCCTGCCCGTCGATCAGCGGGTACCGGAGCGAGAACTCCTGCACCATCCGGACGAGCGCGTCGTAGACCGACTGGTCACCGTGGGGGTGGTACTTCCCCAGCACGTCGCCCACCACCGTCGCCGACTTCTTGTACGGCCGCCCCGGCACCAGACCCAGCTCGTTCATGGCGTACAGGATCCGCCGGTGCACCGGCTTGAGGCCGTCCCGCACATCCGGCAGGGCCCGGGAGACGATGACGCTCATCGAGTAGTTGATGAACGACTGCTGCATCTCCTCTTCGATCAGCCGTGGCAGGATGCGTTCGCGCGAGTTGGGTGCGGTCATATCCGTCGGGTGCTGAGGGGGGAACAGGGGGCAGAAAATGCTTTCGGCCTAGCCTGCGGAATATACCGGGGTCGGGGGGTGTCACGCAACTGTCGACACCGGGGTGAAATCGTGTTTTGGCAAGGACTTAGGGCCGAAGGGCGGAACGGCGGAAGACTGCGGTCGGCTTGTCGGTCGGTGCGGTGGTGACGGCAGCTACCTCATCCTGAGCGCAGCGAGGGACCTACTCCGCGGTCATCGAAGCCGGCGGAGTAGGTCCCTCGCTTTCGCTCGGGATGAGGCGCCCTAGGGCCGTGCTGCCCCGCTGCCGCTCCGCCCCGCTGCCCAGCCTACTGCTGGCACGGCGCCTCCGGATCCGGCTTGGGCTTGTCCACCACCGGCCGGTGGTCGAGGTTGGCCACCCGCTCGGCCACCGCGCGGACAAACTTCGTCACCCGGGCGTACTTGTCGAAATCGAGATACTCGATCTCGTCGGTCACCTGGTGGTAATCCCGGTGCCCGCCGGTGCTGAAGAAACTGATCGGGATTCCGTACCGGGCGTACATGTAGTGGTCGCTGCGGCAGTAGAAGTTGTCGGGGTGCCCGTCGGCGTCGTAGCTGTAGTCGAACTCGAAGCCGCGGCTCCCCTCCCGATTCACCGCCTCCGCGAGATCGCCCAGCTCGGTCGAGAGCCGGCGCGAGCCGATCACCTGCATGTACCCGGGATCCCGCCTGGCCTCGTCGTCGGGGCCGCCGCGGGCCATCATGTCGGTGTTGATCTGGGCCACGATCGAATCTCTCGGCACCGTCGGATTGTCGGTGAACCACCGGGACCCCTGCAGGCCCGACTCTTCGCCGGTGTGCCAGACGAAGAGCAGCGAGCGCTTCGGCCGCGTGCCGCTCTTCACCGCCGCCTCGGCGATCTCGAGCAGCGCCATCGAGCCCGACCCGTCGTCGTCGGCCCCGTTCACGATCGAATCCAGGCGGGCCGGCCGCAGCTTCCGCATGCTGTCCACGATCGCGCGGATGCGAGCCGCCTGCTCGGCGTTGGGCTCGCCCGGCGCGTCGTTCGCTCCGCGGGGCCGCATGATGCTGTTGTACGCCCGGAGGGAGTCGTGGTCCACGGCGGGGACGATGCCGATGGCGTCGTTGTGCGCGCCCAGCGCGACGTACTCGCCGCGGAGTACCGGATCCGAGCCCTCCAGCACCGCGACGACGTTGCTCGCACCCAGGTCGCTCTCGTCGAAGGTCACGTCCCCCTGGATGGCGGGGCCGGTGTCGCCGGGGCGGAGCTGGTCGAGCGGCTTCCCGAACATCTTCTGTACGCTCGCCGACGGCAGGATGATGAGCCGCGGCTGGGTGACGCTGGGAGGAACGGCCAGGTTCTTCTTGACCACGATCCTCGGAGTGCGGAAGACCTGCTCGAAGGTCGCGATCACCGTATCCACCCCGGTGACCACGATGCCGGAGATCAGGCCCAGCCGACCGGCCGGGTTCAGGTCCGGGGCGCCGAGATTGTTCCCGGTCGCGCCGCTGTTGTAGACCACGACCTTCCCTCGCAGCGCCTCACGCGAGGGCACCGTCGCCGAATCCGACGGGCCGCCGATGTACACCAGCGATGAGCCGTTGATCGGACGGGCCGGGACCTCGAACTGCGCCTGGTACGGATGGTAGTCCTTCCACAGCGCCAGCTCGCTCGAGCCGACCCTCAGCGTGGCGCGCGAGGGGTCGGCGGCATAGCTCGAGAGCGGGACCTTCTGAAGGAAGCTCCCGGTGTCGCCCGCCGGCTTGAGCCCCAGCCGCTGCAGCTCGCTCACGATGTAGGCGTTGCCCTTCACGTTCCCGGGCGTGCCGGTCCGCCGGCCCTGCATCGAGTCGTCGGCGAAGATCGAGATCCGGTTCCTGAGGTCCGCGGGGGAGATCTCGGCCGTCGTGGCCCCACGGGGGGCGGGTGCTTCCGTGACGGTAGTCGTCGAGCCGCCGCACGCCGCGGCGAGAGGGAGAATCAGGGTCGCGAGAAGCCTGGTACCGCGCATGAACATCCGCCCGGGTGTGAGGGAAGGGGGGGAAAATAATCCCTGCACTACCCGGACGGGGACGGAATCGTTTCAGGAGCCGCGAACCAGTAGCACCGTCTCGGCACCAAGGCCCGTTCGGGGCGCGGCGGCGGGTTGAACCACGTGCCCGATCGCCCGACCACAAGTATCCCGAAGCTCATATTCCGTCACCGGCTCGCGCCGCAGCAGTTGCACCATCCTGCACCTCGCTCGAACGTCTCGTTGTGAAGCATCCACCGGGCAGCAACGTACGTGAGATGCGTCCGGGGCCGGAATGGTTGCTGGGCCGCCCAGCCAACCCTTTCCTCCCCGCCTTTGTCCCATGTCCAGGTCGTCGACCCCTACGCGCCGGAGCCCGTGAGCGACGCCGAGCTGATCGATCGAGTTCTGGCAGGTGATCCGAGCGCCGAGCGCGCGCTGTACGACGCGCACGTGGACCGGGTCTTCCGCCTGGTCTACCGGATGGCGGGAGACCTCGACCGGGCACAGGACTGGGTCCAGGAAACCTTCATCCGGGCGTTCCAGAAGCTCGGCGAGTTTCGCGGCGAGTCGGCGCTCTCGACCTGGCTGTGCTCGATCGCGATCTCGGTTTCGCTCAACGGGCTGCGGAAGGTGAAGCGGTTCCGGGAGCGGGAGGTCTGTAGGGGCCCCGACTGGGGGAGGGCCGAAGGTGTCACCCTGAGCAAAGCGAAGGGGGCCATGCCGGTATGGTCCCCTTCGCTTCGCTCAGGGTGACAATTCTCCGTCCATTACATTTCCCCGGATGCTCGCCGCCGCCCGCCGATGTGGCTTCCTGTCCCTTCTCCTCACCGCCTGTGGGGACCGGTCGCCGCCCGCCCCCGTGGTGGAGCTGAGCGCCGGCCCCGACACTGTCTCCAC
>Ga0184615_10000428_pt1 | contig 23515 bp, 23 predicted proteins | sample PLM4_65_coex_FD_133134 | JGI IMG/M metagenome (GOLD analysis project Ga0184615, IMG submission 133134) | Groundwater sediment microbial communities from an aquifer in East River, Colorado, USA - PLM4_65_coex | ecosystem: Environmental > Terrestrial > Soil > Riparian zone | place: USA: East...
CTCTCCGCGCTGCCGAAGCCGCAGCGCGCGGCGATCGCCTCGATGCCGTGGTCCGTCTCTTCGAGCAACCGGCGCGCCGCCTCGACCCGTGCGCGCTCGACCCAGCGCGCGGGCGTCTCGCCGACCTCGCGCGCGAACACGCGCGCGAAGTTGCGCGGGCTCATCGCGGCGCGCTTCGCGAGCGCGGCGACGCCGAGCGCGGTCCCGAGATGCGCCTGCGCCCAGGCTTGGAGCGCGCGGATCGCGTCGTGCTCGGTCGTCTGCGCGGCGAGCTCCGCGCTGAACTGCGATTGCCCGCCCGGCCGCTTGAGGAAGAGCACGAGCCAGCGCGCGACGGTGAGCGCGACCTCGCGGCCGTGGTCCTCTTCGACCAGCGCGAGCGCGAGGTCCATGCCCGCGCAGACCCCGGCGGAGCTCCAGTACTTGCCGTCGCGCACGAAGATCGGATCGGTCTCGACGGTGACCTTCGGATACCGGCTCGCGAGTGTCGCGCATGCGGCCCAGTGGCTGGTCGCGCGCCGGCCGTCGAGCAACCCGGCTTCGGCGAGCAGGAACGAGCCCGTACACACGGATGCGACCCTTCGCGCGCGCGGCGCCGTGCGGCGGATGAAGTCGATCAGTCCGCGGTCGTGCACCGCCTCACGCGAGCCGTCGCCGCCGGCGACGAGCAAGGTGTCGATCGGGCCGCGCAGCTCGTGGAGCGCGCGCTCGGCGACGAGCTCGATGCCCGAGGTCGTGCGCACCTTCCCCGCCTGACGCGCGGCGATCTCGATCCGGTAGCGCGGCGTGCTCCGCGCCCCGAGCTCGTCGAGCCGCCGGTTCGCGTTCGCGAAGACCTCGAGCGGTCCTGTGACGTCGAGCACCTGCACGCCGGGATAGACGACCATGACGACCCGCATGCGGCGCAGGTTCGCAGGCCGGCGGTCTGGCTGCAATGACAATGATCCCTCGGATCCTGCCAGAGGGCGCAACGCTGGCGGAACGCGCTAGCGCCTCGGGCAGGCGTCGCCGAAGCCGTCCAGGTTCGCGTCGGCCTGATCGGGGTTCGCGCGGTCGGGACAGACGTCGCAGCCGTCGGGGTAGCCGTCCTGGTCGCGATCGAGGTTCACCGGCAGACAGCCCGGCGCCTCGCACGGCGCGTCGTCGCGGCCGAAGCGGCACGCGCGGTACGGGGTCGACGCGACGTAGCGGTCCCAGTTCACGTAGATCGCGCCGCCGATCACGACCTTGTCGCACGCCGGGAGCAGATTGGGGGACGAAGCGGAGCGACAGCCTTCGGGCTTCGGGTTCTTCATGCGGATGCGCGGATAGAACGCGCCATCGGCGAGCTGGAGCGCGCTGGCAGCGAGCGCGCAGGTGTCGAGCCCGTCCGCCGCGCGCGTGCACGGCGCCGACAGGGAGACGCGGCCCTGGCTGTCGACGAGCTCGATCCAATCGAAGCGCTTGCCCAGACGCGGATCCGCGTTCGCGTTGTGCGGATCGTTTCGCGCGCTCGCGCGAAGCTCGACGCGCCCGTCGGGAGCATCGAGCAGCGCGCCCATCGGAGCCCACGCGCCGCCGCCGGCCGCGCGCATCTCGAAGCGCAGCTCCGGCTTCCAAGCGGTCGCGTAGTAGCAGCGGCGCGCGTGCATCGACTCGATCAACGCGGGCCGCGTTCGCGCCCCCACCCAGCACAAGGTCGCGCTCTGGCGCGCCCCCGACCAGGTCGAGTTGTGGAAATCGGAGCCGAACGCCGGGAACAGGCGATAGCCGAGCCGCAGCGCGCGCTGGTAGTTGAGCTCCCACTGCGGGTCGCTGCTGGCGGAGCTGACCTCGATGCCCTGCACGAACGCGTCCGAGAATCCGCCCGGCGCGTTCTTCGGATGCACGGGCCGCAGGTCCATCGTCGCGACCGCCCGCGGGTGCGCTTGGATCACCACGCCCTGCGGGCCATTCGCCGTCGCGAGCGAGCGGTAGAGGTGGTACTCGTCCTTGCAGTACTCGTCGCCGCGAAGCTGTCCGTCGCCGGCGCAGAGGCCGAGCGTCTCCCCGGGCAGGATCACGATCTTGTGTCCGCCCTCCCGAGAGCCGACGCCCGAAGGTGTAGGGCTGCGGGTGGTGAACTCCCGGCCGGTGAAGGCGAGGAACCCCCCCTCGCCCTCGACCGTCTTCGAGGTCGCGACCTTCGAGAGCGCGAGCGCCTCGTTCGACGGCGGCGAGACCGCGGCGCCCGTCGTGCTCGTCGCGTCGGGGAAGCCCGCCTTCGAGACCCGCTGCAGCCACCAGCGGTACTTGTCGCTCGCGGGATCGATGCAGATGTTCGCCATCACCCCGGGGAAGTTCGTGTCGTGGTGCGAGACGTTGCCCCAGTCGTAGCCGCCGCGGCGCATGGCGTCGTAGGCGTCGGCCGCGGTGCCGTTCTCGTGGAGGCGCGCGCCGAACCCCGGCACTGGCGGCTCCTTCGCGAGCCGTTCGAGCATCGAGAAGGTCGCCGCGTGCTGGTGGCTCTCGCCCGCGACCAGGCTCATGCCTCGATACGCGTCATCGGCGTCCGCGGCGCGGACGGCCGCGGCAAGCGACAAGCCGAGCGCCGCCGCAACTGCGATCGCTGCCCGCGTCACTCGATCCGCATCGACGGCGGCGCGCCTTCGGTCCGCTCGTGCTTGTTGAAGTTGCGGAGCTGCCAGTGGGTCCACTCCCGGCACTGGTCCACGCGCGCCTCGACCCAGTCGACGCGCGTATCGCAGTCCGGCGCGGCCGCCTTCTCGTGCGGATCGCAGTCGACGAGGAAGCCGTCGGCCCAGGCGATGAACGCCTTCGTCGCGCAGGGGTGCTCGAAGGGCGTCTCCGCCGTGTCGATGCGCTGGTTCCACTCCGACGCCCAGCCGCTGCGCATGGGATCGCGGTGCAGCGCGCAGGGCGCGAGCACCAGGGACAGCGCGGCGAGGATCGGCGCGGATCGCATGAGGTAGTGGACGTCCGTGCGCCGCCGCGCCTTCAGTCGAGCGGATCGATCTGCGGCGCGTCCTTCGTCGGCGAGAGCGTCCAGCGCGGCTTGCGCTTCTCGAGGAAGCTCATCACGCCCTCCTTCGCGTCCGCCATCCGCCCGAGCGCGAAGAGGGTCCGGGCCTCGCGCTTCGCGACCTCCGCGGGCGGCGGCCCGCCCAGGTGCTCCCAGATCATCCGCTTGGTGAGCGCGACCGAGACGGGCGCGCAGTTCTCGGCGATGTTCCGCGCGATCTCGAACGCGCGCGGCAGCACGCGCTCGGTCGGGACTGCCTCGTTCACGAGCCCGAGCGCCGCGGCCTCCTCGCCCGTGACGATGCGCCCCGTGAGCAGGAGATCGGAAGCGCGCGCGATCCCGACGAGCCGCGGCAGGATCCACGTGCTCGAGAGCTCCGTCACCACGCCGCGTCGCACGAACAGGAAGCCGAGCTTCGCGTCGCTCGCCGCCACGCGGATGTCGTACTGCAGCGGCAGGGTCATGCCGACCCCGACCGCCGCGCCGTTGATCGCGGCGATGATCGGCTTGCGCACCTCCCAGGGGAGGATCGTCTGGCCGGCCACGCGCTCGGTTCGCTGCCCGCCGCCGGCGAACGTGTTGCCGCCGCTCTCGAGATCCGCGCCTGCGCAGAACGCGCGGCCCGCGCCGGTGACGATCACCGCGCGCACCGCGTCGTCGAGATCGCAGCGCACCAGATGCTCGTTCAGCTCCACGCCCATCTGCGCCGTCCACGCGTTCATGCGCTCGGGGCGATCGAGCGTGATCTGCGCGATCCCGTCCTTGACCTCGATCCGTGTATGCCGCTCGCCGCTCATCGGAACCTCCTCACCAGCCGGCGAGCGCGGCCGCGCGCTCGCGATGCGCCGCCGGCGCGCCCAGGAACGCGCGATCGAACATCGCGCGCTTGAAGTAGATCTGGACGTCGCACTCCCAGGTGAAGCCGATCCCGCCGTGCGCCTCGACCGCGTCGCGCGCGACCTGCATGTAGACCTGCGTGAGGTGCGCCTTGGCGAGTGCGGCGCTGCGCTCCGACTCGGCGGGCAGGTGGTCGAGCGCGTGCGCGGCGTACCAGTAGAGGCCGCGCGCGGGCTCGACCTCGACCGCCATGTTCGCGAGCTGGTGCTTCAGCCCCTGGAAGCTGCCGATCGTGATGCCGAACTGCTGGCGCGTCTTCGCGTACTCGACCGACATCTCCAGCAGCCGGGCCGCGCCGCCGAAGGCGTCGGCCGCGAGCAGCACCAGCCCCGCGTCGCGCACGCGCGCCGCCGCGGCCGGCCCGCCCGGAAGGGCTTCGCACGGCGTATCGGCGAACCGCAGCTCCGAGAGCCGGCGGGTGCGATCGATGCCCGCGAGCGGCTCGACCTCGAAGCGGCGCGCGCCGCGCTCGACCAGCGCGAGACCGCCGCCGCGCGTGCCGACGACGTAGAGATCGGCGTGCGCGCCGAACGGGACGTGCGCTTTGACACCGGATAGCGTCGCACCGCCCGCGATCGTCCAGTCCTCGGGCTGCCAGCGGCCCTCGCCCTCGGCGAACGCGACCGTGCCGATCGCCTCGCCCGACGCCAGCTTCGGCAGCCAGCTCTTCTTCTGTGCGTCGCTGCCCGCGTAGAGCAGCGCGAGCCCGGCCAGCGAGTGGCCGAGGAACGGACCGGGCACCGCGCCTGCGCCGAGCACTTCGCTCGCGAGCGCGAGATCGAGCAGCTCGAGCCCCGCGCCGCCGTACTCGTCCGGGACCGCGATCGCGCCGAGCCCGAGCTCGAGCAGGCCCTTCCACAGCGCGGGGTCGTGACCCTGGTCGCCGTCGAAGATCGCGCGCACGCGGCCGGGCGGACACTCGTTCGCGGCGAACTGCCGCACCGTCTCCTGGAGCAGATCCTGCTCCTCGGTCAGATCGAAGTTCACCGCCCTAGCTCCTCTGTGCAGCCGCGTCGCGCGGCAGTCCGAGGCCGCGCTCGCCGATCACGTTGCGCTGGATGTTGGCGGTGCCGCCCGCGACCGCCGAGCCGAGCGACCACAAAAACTGGCCGATCCACTGGCCGTTCTCGCGCGGCGCGCCGAGCCTGCGCTCGGCGGGCTCGAGCAGACCGTCGTCCCCGACGAGGTCGAGCGCGATCTTCGCCATCTCCTGGCCGAGGTTCGTCGAGACCAGCTTGTTCATCAGCCCGATGGGTCCGGGCTCCTGCGCCTTCGCGGCCTTCGTGAGCTGCCGATAGCCCGAGTACTGGTGCGAGCGCACGTAGCCCTCGAGCTGCGCGAGGCGCTGCCGGACCGACGGGTCCTGGATCGCCGGGCGGCCGTCGCGAAGCGCGCGCTTGGCGAGCTCGACCAGGCCCCCGAACATCATCACCGTGTTGGCCGCGTCGCCGATCATGTTGCGCTCGTGCTTCAAGGTCGTGCGCGAGACGATCCAGCCCTCGCCGCGCTTCCCGACGATCCAGTCCGCGGGCGTGCGCGCGTCGGTGAAGAAGACCTCGTTGAAGTCCGCGGCGCCCGTCATCTGGCGCAGCGGCCGCACCTCGATCCCGGGCTGCTTCATCGAGAGCAGGAGGTACGAGATGCCCGCGTGCTTGGGCGCGTCGCGCTCGGTGCGGCACAGACAGAACATGTAGTCGGCGATGTGCGCGCCGCTGGTCCAGATCTTCTGTCCGTTGATCACCCACTCGTCGCCGACGATCTGCGCGCGCGTCTGCAGGGACGCGAGATCGCTGCCGGAGCCCGGCTCGCTGTAGCCCTGGCACCAGACGACCTCGCCGCGGATCGTCGGGCCGATGAACTTCTCCTTCTGCCACTCCGTGCCCTTCTCGAGCAGGGTCGGCACGAGCATGCTGGGCCCGATGCCCGCGAGGTCGCCCGGCGCGCGCGCGCGGAAGAACTCCTCGCGGATGATCTGCCCCTTCAGCACGTCGGGCGCCTGCTCCGAGCCGCCGTATCGCACGGGCACCGCGCGCGCGAGGTAGCCGGCGGCGATCGCGCGGCCGCGGAAGAGGGCAGCCTTCTGGTCCCCCGGGAGCTTTGCCTCGGCTCCCTGGAGCGGCCAGCTCGACGACAGGAACTTCTTCACTTCGCCGCGGAACGACTCGTACTCCGCGCTGTAGGCGAGATCCATCGAAACACCCCTTGGTGGAACGCCGGGCCGGCAGTCTATCATGGCACCCAGAGGAGCTTCCCATGACCTACCCGATCATCTCGGCCGACTCGCACATCACCGAGCCGCCGAACACCTACGTCGACTACATCGACCCGGCGTGGCGCGATCGCGCACCGCGCATGGAGCGCGTCGACGGGCGCGGCGACGTGTTCGTGGTCGACGGGATGAAGCGGCCGATCGACATCGGCCTCGCCGCGGCCGCGGGCAAGCCGCCCGAGGAGCTGCGCGTGAACGGCATTCCCTTCGAGGAGCTCCACCGCGGCGGCTGGGATCCGGTGGCGCGGCTGGGCGACCAGGTTCGCGACGGCGTCGCGGCCGAGATCATCTATCCGACGGTGGGCATGGTGCTCTGCAACCACCGCGACTTCGACTACAAGAAGGCCTGCTTCGACGCGTACAACCGCTGGATCGCGGAGTTCTGCGCGTCGAGCCCCTCACGACTGCTGGGCGTGGGACAGACCGCGCTGCGCACGCCCGAAGAGGGCATCGTGGACCTGCACGAGATCAAGCGCTTGGGCCTGCGCGGCGTGATGATGCCCGGCAATCCCGCGATCGAGGACTTCGACTCGAAGGTGTACGACGCGTTCTGGGAGGCATCGATCGAGCTCGATCTCCCGCTCTCGTTCCACATCCTGACCTCGCGCGAGACCTCGCCCGTGCGCGGCCCGAAGATGAACGGCTTCCTGTCGATCATCCGCGGCTGTCAGGACATCATGGGCACGCTCGTGCTGGGAGGCGTGTTCGAGCGCCACCCACGCCTGCGCGTGGTCTGCGTCGAGGCCGACGCCGGCTGGGTGCCGCACTACATGTACCGGATGGATCACGCGTACAAGCGCCATCGCTACTGGCTGCCGCCGGGACAGGAGCTCTCGAAGCTGCCGTCCGAGTACTTCCGCGAGCACATCTACACCACGTTCCAGGACGACTTCGTCGCGTTCCAGCAAGCGGATCAGATGAACTGGCATCGCCTCATGTGGGCGAACGACTTCCCGCACAGCGACTCGACCTGGCCGTGGTCGCAGGCGATGCTCGCCGAGCACGCGGCCAAGCTGCGACCCGAGCAGCGCCGCGCGATCCTGTGCGAGAACGTGGCGGACCTCTACAAGATCGATCTCGCGCCGCTGCAGTGAGGGGCGCGCCGGGCTAGGCTCCCGGCGCGTGCTCCAGGACGTGCACGCGCCCATCGGGATCGCGCACCTCGAGGAGCCGCGTGCCCCAGTGACTCGCGTGCCAGTCACCGACGACCTCGACCGGCGCGCCGGGCTTGTCGGTGTCGTTCGGGCTCGTGAGGTGGAGCTCGATCCGCAGCGCGCGGTCGCGCGGCCGCTCGGCGACGAACAGATCGGGTCCGCCCGACTTGTTCACGAGCAGACCGGAGCCGTGGTCGGTCTCGAACTGCAGCTCGTAGCCGAGCGCCTGCCAGAACTTCACGGTCTTTCCGAAGTTGTGGGTCTCGATCACGACGGTCTCGACGCCTGCGGTCATCGTTTCTTCCTCCTCTCGGGAGCGCGGGCTCGCGCCGGGCCGAGGTACGCACGCAGCGCTTCCTCGACGAGCGAGGACAGCGACTGCTCGTTCTCGATCGCGGCGTGCTTGATCTCCCGGATCAGGTCCACCGGCAGGTAGACGTTGAATTGCCTGACGTCGTCTTCGGGCACGGCTAGGATGCTAGCATGCTAGCAACCGGCAGATCCAGCACTTCCTCGAGCCGCTCGATGCGGGCGTCGCCATCCATCCGCAGGCCCACGAAGCGGACACCCGCGGCGCGCGCGGCGTCGCGGTCGTAGCGCGAGTCGCCGACGACGAACGCCTCGTCCGTGGAGACCCCGAGCCGCCGGCACGCTTCGCGGACCATGTCGGGCGCGGGCTTCGCTTCGGGCACGTCCGTGCCGCCGACGACCGCGTCGAGCGAGAGCCCCGCCTTGGCCAGGATCTCGCGCGCGAGGGGCGAAGGCGTGTTCGTGATCAGCGCCTGGGCGAACCCGCGCCGCCGCAGCTCGCCGATCACCGCGCTCGCCTCGGCATCGACGCGGAGGTGGTTCGCGTGCTCCATGAAGTGCGCGTGGTAGTGGGCCTCCGTCTCGGCGACGGTCTTGTGCGGGAAGAACCGGCGCACGTCGGCCTCGATGCCCTGCCCCCAGCCGTCGCGCATCACTTCGCGCGAGACCGCGATCCCGCCGAAGGCGCGCGAGGTCGCGTTCAGGAGGTGGAACCAGACCTCGTAGCTGTCGATCAGCACGCCATCGAGATCCCAGAGCACCGCGCGCACGATCAGTGAAGCGGGCTGCACGTCGACACTGGCGGGTTCCGCCGCAGGAGACGCTTGGCATTGTTCCGCAGCGTCTTCCCGCCGAAGGTCGCGCAGAAGCGCTGCCCGGCCTCGCCGATCGCGAGCTGGATGAAGATCTCGTCCTCGACCGGAAGCGCGAACGCGATCGAGCTGCCGAGGCACGTCGCGCGCACCTCGCGACGGCTCACGACGACCGAGCGACACGGATCGGTGGCGCTCCCCGCGCCGCGGTAGCGGTACCGTCCGGAGGACCTCGCCCCGATGCGCTTCCATCCCTCCGCGGGGAGCTCGATCGCGAGCTCGTCGTGATCCGCGAGATCGAAGACGTAGAGGAGCGCGCCGTCGACGGTCGGGTCGGTCGCCACGTTCGGCGGCACCTCCCCGCGCACGCGCTTCGAGCGCAGGCGCAGCAGCTTTCCCGGCAGGATCGCGAGCGACCCGCCCTCGAGCATCACGTCGCCGTCGCCCTCGCGCGTGATCTCGACCGCGCGCTCGAGCACGTTGTTCGTCTCGTTGGCCTCGACGATCCGGGCGCCGGGGTCCACGGTGACGCGCAGCGTGTAGAAGCCCGACGGAACGCCGGTGATCTCGATGTACTGGCAGCCGAGATAGGACGGATAGATGTCCCAACAGCCGGCGCCGAGCCCCTGATTCGTGCACGTGTGGTAGTTCGCCGGCCCGAGGCATCCCGTCTCGGCGAGACAGAAGCTGCGCTTGCCGCCGAGTCCCGCTTGCGCGCCATGTTCATCGACGAGCTCGTAGCGCAGGAAGTTGTCGTAGTGCGGGTGGTTGTGTCCGCCCGCGGGGCTGCAGATGAACGACGGGTCGCCGCAGGTCGCGCCCGGGTTCGCGACGCAATCGGGACAATGCGGATTGCCGATCGTCAGGTCCGCGGGTCCGTCGTTGCGCGTCGTGAGCGAGAGCCGCAGCAGATCGAGGCCCTCCGTCGCCGTCGCGCAGCCTTCCGCGACGTCGCCCTCGGGAACGATCGCGCCGTAGTCGAAGTGCACGTCGGAGACCTCGGGCACGAGATCGGGCAGTGATTGCGCGATCGCGAGCTCGGGAACGAGCGCGAACGACAGGAGCGCGAGCGTCGCGCCGGGCCTCGCGATGCGCAGCGCGGCGAAGATCGAGGGCACGTTCGCGCGCCATTCGGGGAGCACGGCCGTGATCGCGATCTCCTCGATCGCCTCGAGGACGAGGAACAGCACCGCGATCTGGAAGAGCCAGACCACGCCCGCGCCGAGGTACAAGAGAAGTCCCGCGCCCATCACGATCGCCGACGCCTTCGCCGCGCGCGTGTGGTAGCTCGTGAGGCGGCGGAACTTCAGCAGGCCGATGAGCGTCGGCGCGAGGAAGGCCACGATTGCGATCGCGACCAGCGCGAGCTGCGCCAGGATCCGCTCGGGCCAGAGCCACCAGGCGCAGAGCGGCAGGACCAGGTAGCTCGCGAGGTCGCCCCAGCTGTCGAGCTTCGCGCCGAGCTCCGAGGTCGCTCCGGTCTTGCGCGCGATGGCGCCATCGGCGACGTCGCTCGCAAGCGCAGCCGCGAACGCGAACAGGAATGCGGTGCCGCGCCCGTTCCACGCCAACGCGAGGAGCACCGGGACCAGCACCAGCCGGAACGCGGAGAGCAGGTTCGGGAGCTGCCGCATCCCGCGATTCTAGCCCGCGTCTCCCTCTCCGAGGTAGGCCGCGCGCACGCGGGGATCGCGCGCGAGCTCGGCCGCGGGCCCCTCGAGTGCGAGCGCGCCGGTCTCGAGCACGTAGGCGCGGTGCGCGACGCGAAGCGCCTGATGCGCGTTCTGCTCGACCAGCACCACCGTGGTGCCCTGCGCGTTGATCTCGCGCACGATCTCGAAGATCTGCTTCACCAGGAGCGGCGCGAGGCCGAGCGACGGCTCGTCGAGCAGGAGCACCGACGGCTGCGCCATCAATGCGCGGCCGATCGCGAGCATCTGCTGCTCGCCGCCGGAGAGCGTGCCACCGGCCTGTGTCAGCCGCTCGCGCAGGCGCGGGAACAGCGCAAAGACCCGCGCGAGGCCCTCCGCCTCGACGCCCCGCCGCGGCCAGGCGCCCATCTGTAGATTCTCGAGCACGGAGAGGTTCGCGAAGATGCGCCGGCCCTCCGGAACGTGCGAGCAGCCGAGCCCCACGATCGCTTCCGGACGGTGGGCGGTCACGTCGACGCCCTCGAGCGTGATCCGCCCGGCGCTCGGCCGGACGAGCCCGCTCACGGCGCGCAGAAGCGTGGACTTTCCCGCGCCGTTCGAGCCGATCAAGGTCACGATCTCCCCGGCGTGCGCCGCGAACGAAACACCCCGCAGCGCCTGGATCGCCCCGTAGCGCACATCGAGTGACTCGACCGAGAGCAGCGCAGAGGTCATGCCGGCGCCTCGCCGTCGCTGCCGAGGTACGCCTCGATCACGTGCGGGTCGCGCCGCACGACCTCGGGCGCGCCGTCCGCGATCTTCTCGCCGTGGTCGAGTACGGCCACCCGGTCGGAGAGGTTCATCACGAACGAGACGTCGTGGTCGATCAACACGATCGTCAGTCCGCGGTCGGCGCGCAGCCGGCGCACGAGCTCGCGTAGCGCCTGCTTCTCCGCCGGGTTCATGCCCGCGGCGGGCTCGTCGAGGAGCAGCAGCTTCGGGCGGGTCGCGAGCGCACGCGCGATCTCGAGCCGACGCTGCTCCCCGTACGGGAGCGAGTCGGCGCGCGCGGAGGCGAACGACCCGAGCGCGAGCTCGTCGAGCAGCGCCCGCGCCTCCGTCTCGGCCGCCGCTTCGCGCCTGCGCCAGCCCGCGAGCCGGAGCATGTCGCCCGTGCCGCTGCGCTTCGCGCCCTGAAGCGCGGCGCGCACGTTCTCGAGCGCGGAGAGGCTGCGGAACAGGCGGATGTTCTGGAACGTGCGCGCGACGCCGAGCGAGCAGATCGTGTGCGGCGCCACGCCGCCGATCTCGCGGCCCGCGAAGCGCACGCTGCCTTCGCTCGGCGCGTACACCCCCGTGATCACGTTGAAGGCCGTCGTCTTGCCCGCGCCGTTCGGGCCGATCAGCGCGACCAGCGCGCCCTCTTCGACGTCGAGGTCGACGCGCGAGACTGCGGTGAGTCCGCCGAAACGCACGCACAGACCGCGTATCTCGAGCAGACTCAACCCCCGCCCCCCTTCAGGCGGGAGATCGGCCAGAGCTCCCGCTGGCCGAGCAGGCCCTGCGGGCGCAGCAACATCGTGGCGATCAAGAGCAGCGAGTAGAGGACCATGCGCCACTCGCCCAGGCCGCGCAGGACTTCGGGCAGCGCGGTGAGCGTGGCCGCCGCGAGGATCGCGCCCGACAGCGAGCCGAGCCCGCCGAGCACGACGAACGCCACCAGCTCGAACGAGCGCACGAAGCCGAAGGTGTTGGTGTGGATGTAGCCCTCGCTGTGGGCGAACAGCGCTCCCGCGACGCCCGCGAAGAAGCTCGCGATCAGGAACGCCTCCACCTTCACGCGCGTGGTGGCGATGCCGATCGATTCGGCGGCCGTCTCGTCCTCGCGCACCGCGCGGAACGCGAGCCCGCCACCGGCATAGACCAGCCGGGAGATCGCGGCGATCGCGATCAACGCCACGCCGAAGACGCCCGCCAGACTCTCGTAGCGCAGGTCGATCGAAGGGTACTCGGGAGATGCGAGCGAGAAGCCGCGCGCTCCGCCGACGGCGTCGATGTTCAGGATCGCGATGCGGATGATCTCGCCCGCGCCGAGCGTCGCGATCGCGAGATAGTCGCCGCGCAGACGCAGCGCCGGAACGGCGACCACGATGCCCGCGACCGCAGCGACGAGTCCGCCGAAGACGAGCGCCACCGGGAAGTAGGCGAGCCGCGCGACGGGGAGCGGCACGACCTGCGCAGCCGCGGCAAGCACCGCCGCGCCTGCAAAGACCGACAGCGCCGCCGACGCGTACGCCCCGATCGCCATGAAGCCCGCATGCCCGATCGAGAACTGCCCCGTGAAGCCGTTCACGAGCTGGAGCGAGACGGCCGCGATCACCGCGATGCCGATGCGGGAGAGGATCGTCACGTAGTACGGATTCAGGAGCCGCGGCGCCGCGACGTCGAGAAACACGAGGAAGGCGATCGCCACGCCGAGCCAGAGCAAGGAGCGCGCGCGCAACGTCAGACCTTCTCGGTCTGCGGCGCGCCAAACAGTCCGGTCGGCCGGAGGAGCAGGATCACGACCAGGATCACGAACGCGATCGCGTCGCGGTACGTGCTCGAGAGATACGCGGTGACGAACGTCTCGATGACGCCGAGCAGGAGACCCCCGACCATCGCGCCAGGAACGCTGCCGATCCCGCCGAGCACCGCCGCGACGAAGGCCTTGAGTCCCGGCATGAGCCCCATCAGCGGGTCGATCTTCGGGTTCGAGAGGCCGACCAGGATGCCCGCGGCGGCGGCGAGCATCGAGCCGAGCACGAACGTGCCGAGAATCACGCGATCGACCGGCACGCCCATCAGCGCCGCGGCCGGCGCGTCGTACGAGACGGCGCGCATGGCGCGCCCGAAGCGCGTGCGCCGCACCACGTACTGCAGCCCCGCCATCAGCACCAGCGCGGTGACCAGCACCGTGAGCTGGATGTTCGAGACGGCGACGCCGCCCGCGCGGATCACCTCTTCGGAGCGCAGCAGCGCGGGGAAGAACTTCGGGTCCGCGCCGAAGACGAGCTGGCCCGCGTTCTGGAGCAGGAGGGAGACGCCGATCGCGGTGATCAGCGGCGCGAGACGCCCCGCAGCGCGCAGCGGCCGGTACGCGACGCGCTCGATCAACGCACCGAGCAGCGCGCACGCGGCCATGGAGATGAGCAGTACGAGCACGAGCGCGCCGAGCGACGGAGCCTGGGTCAGCCCGAGCGCGTGCGCGGCGTAGTAGCCCGTCATCGCGCCCACCATGTAGACCTCGCCGTGCGCGAAGTTGATCAGCTTCAGCACGCCGTACACCATGGTGTAGCCGAGCGCGACCAGCGCGTAGATGGAGCCCCAGGTGATCCCGTTCAGGAGCTGCTGAAGCAGGTTCTCCACGGGGGCGACGCGGCCGCTACTCGGCCGACACCGTTCGGTGGTAGCGGAACTTGCCGCCTTCGATCTTCAGCACCACCGCGTCCTTCCGGGCGTTGCGCTGCTCGTCCATGGAGATCTTCCCGGTGACGCCGTCGAAGCCCTTCGTCGCGGCGATCGCGTCGCGGAGCTTTGGGCCGTCGACGCTCCCGGCGCGGCCGAGCGCGTCGGCCAGGATGCGTGCCGCGTCGTAGCCGAGCGCCGCCATCGCGTCGGGCGTCGCCCCGTACTTGGCTTGGAAGTCCTTCACGAACGCCTGCACGCGCGGGCTGTCGGAGTCCGCGGCGTAGTGGGTCGAGAAGTAGTAGCCCTCGACCGCTTCGCCGCCGATCTCGATCGTCTTCTCCGAGTCCCAGCCGTCGCCGCCCAGCAGCGGCACGTCGATGCCGAGCTCGCGCGCCTGCTTCGCGATCAGCCCGAGCTCCGTGTAGTAGCCGGGCACGAAGATCGCGTCGGGCTTGGCGGCGCGGATGGTCGTGAGCTGGGCGCGGAACTCGATGTCGCCGCTGGTGTAGCGCTCGTCCGCGACGATCTCCGCGCCGAGCTTCTGCGCGGTCTCGCGGAAGAACTCGGCGAGGCCCACCGAGTAGTCCTGCTTGAAGTCGAACAGGATCGCGACCCGCTTCGCCTTCAGCTCGTCGACCGCGAACTGCGCCATCACGAAGCCCTGGAACGGGTCGATGAAGCAGGCGCGAAAGATGTAGTCGCCGACCTCCGTCACCTTGGGATTGGTCGAGCCCGGGGAGATCATCGGGCGCTTGGCGCGCTGCGCCTCGGGCGCCGCGGCGAGCGAGCGTGACGACGCGACCTCACCGAGCAGGGCAACCACCTGATCACGCTGCAGGAGCTTCTGTGCCGCCGTGCGCGCCTCTTCGGTGACGGAGCGGTCGTCCTCGGTGATGAGCTCGATGGGCTTTCCGAGCGCTCCGCCCGAGGCGTTGATCTCCTCGATCGCCATGCGCATGCCCTGGTCGGCGCTGCGTCCGAAGGTCGCGGTATCGCCGGTCATCGACGCGACGTGGCCGACCACGATCGCGTCGGCCGCGCGCTTCTCGCCGCCGCACGCGAGCACGGATACGACCGCCGCCGCGCAGACAGCGCCGGCGCGCAATGCTCCTCGCATACTCCACCCCTCCGAGATCCGCTTTGGGGTACACGCCTCTGCGGCGCTTGGCAAGGCGGCGCCGCGGTCTGGTCGTCCACGGCTCGATCCTCTATCCCTTGGTCGATCAACGACGTGAGGAGACGAGTGATGCAACGCGGAGCCATTCTGATCGCATTGGCGATCGCGCTCTTCGCGGCCTCGCCCGCGCGCGCCGACGCGTGCTCTGCAGGCCGCAATGGTCAAACCGCCATGTGGTATTCGATCCTGCATCCCGGGGTCGGCGAGTACTACCTGAAGGGGTGGGGACCGTTCCCGAAGATGCCGCAGAAGAAGTTCTGGCTCGGCTTCATCCCGTTCTACGGCTGGCCGGGCTACCTGCAGGTGAAGAGCGCGATCGACGCCGCGAACTGCCGCACGAACGACGACATCTGAGGCGCGCGGAGCTACGCCTTCTCGGGTTCGAGCCCCGTCGCGCCGCCCAGGCGCGGCAGGCCGTCGGCGAGGCTCGACCAACCAGCGCGATCGTCGACGAAGACGTGCAGCGAGGGCGGCCGGTCGATCTCGCCGTCGAGCGCGCCGAGCGCCACGTCGATGTGCTCCGGGTGTCGCGTCGACTCGCAGAGCATGCTGCTCCCGCAGCTCCCGCAGAAGCTGCGCCAGCCGTGCTCCGACGAGTCGTAGCGGCGCAGCGAGTCCGCGCCCGCGGTCACGCGGAAGCGCGTGTAGGGCACCGCCGTCCAGGTCACGAAGCCCGCCCCGTGCGCCTTCCGGCACATCGAGCAGTGGCAGTGTGCGCAGAACAAGGTCGGCAGGTCGATCTCGAAGCGCACGCGCCCGCACAGACAGCCGCCGCTGACGGTCGATTCAGCCATCACTCCCCTCCTCCCGCTCGTGGTTGCAGCCGGCTCAAGAATACATCGAGCTCGTGCCGGCCGAAGTGCGCCTTGTCCCAGGCTTCGCGCGAGAGCGCGCTGCGCTCCGCCGTGCACACGACGTAGACCTGGGCCTCCGCGCGCCCGCCGCCGCGCGTGCGCACCTCGAGGGTCAGACGCTCGTAGCGCGCGCCCTCGAAGCGATCGAGCGCGGCGAGCGCCGCCGCGTCGAGGCCGCGGAAGAGCGTGCCCTCCGTGCGCGCCCCCGCCTCGGGCGCGAGGCCCGGGTAGCTCGCGTCGCGAAACCGGTAGCGCGCGAAGCCGTCGAGATCGGCCGGCTCACCGGCGAACGTCCGGCCGGTCACCACGCGCATCACCTCGCCGAACTCGAGCGACCCGTAGCAGAACAGGTTCACGTGAGCACTCCGTGAGCGCGATGGTACCCTCCGCCGCCGTCGATGCGCGCGCCCGCTCTCGTTCTGCTCGGCTGTCTGCTCGCATTGTCCGCGGGCGCGACCGAAGTGCGCGTGCCGATGCAGCTCGACTACGCATTCATGCGCGAGCTGCTCGTGACGCGCGCCTACACCGATCCCGAGGAAACCGCGCGGGTGCTCTCGGACGGGGTGGGCTGCAATCAGGTGATCTTGCTCCGGCCGGAGGTCTCCGAGGGCGAAGGTCGGCTGCGCGTGACCAGCGAGGTCGACGCGAGCTTCGGCACGCTCGTGCTGGGCGTCTGCCTCTTCCATGTCTCGTGGCAGGGGCGGATCGACTCGCTGCTCGAGCCGAGCCTCGCTCCGGGCATTCCGATCGTGCACTTCCGGGTCGTCGACTCGAGCCTCCGCGAGCGCGACGGCAGTCCGGCGGGCGCCGCCGCGACCCTGTGGGACTGGGTCAAGCGCTACGTCCACCCTCGTCTCGAGCGGCTCGAGATCGACCTCGCGGCGCCGATCGCGGATCTGCGCGCCGTGCTGCCGCTCTTCCTGCCCGAGCTCGACGCCTCTCGCGCGCAGGCGCTCGTCGATTCGCTCGCGCTCGAGAACGTCGCCGTCGGTCCCCGCGGGGTGACGGTCGATCTGCGGATCACGCCGCAGCTCGGACAGGTGGAGCCTCCGAGTGACTCGCCCGAGCTCCCCCTCAGCGCGGAGGAGATCGCGCGCTTCGAGGCCGCGCTCGCGCGCTGGGACGGCTTCGTGACGTTCGTGGTGAAGCAGGCCGGCGCCGCGTCGAGCGATCCGGCGCTCCGCGAGCAGCTTCTCGAGGTCCTGCTCGACGCCCGCTACGCGCTGATCGATTCGCTCGAGCAGCGCGAGCATCTCGGACCGGATCCCGTCCGGCCGCTCTTCCTCGAGACGTGGAAGCGGCTCGCGGCCGCGCTGCGCGAGCTCGGGCCGTCGCTCGGCGATCGCGACGCGCTGCGCTGGCTCAGCTTCGTGGCCGCGGCCGACGCGCTCGCGGCGCTGGACGCGCTCGGTCCCGAGATGAACCTCGAGATCTCCGCCGACGGCCTGCGCCGCCTCGCGCGCGTGATCGCCCCGGACGAGAGCGGCGACCCGCTCGCGACACCAACGGCGGTCGACCCCGCGCTGCGCGATTCGCTCGGCTTCGACGCACCGTTGCCGCCGCCGGAGCCGAACCCCGAGGTCGAAGGCGCCGAAGACGAGCCGAGTGAAGAGGAAGCGCCCTCGCCCCCCGCGCCCGAGTCCTCGCTCTTCGGGCCGCTGCTCCGCGCGTTCGATCCCAGTCGCTGGCTCACCGGCGTCGCGCAAGCCGCGACCGTTCGGCCGGAAGCCGTGAGGGGTCTCTCGAGCGAGGAGCTCGCGAAGCTGAATCGCTGGGCGCCGGCGCGCGCCGACCTCGACGCGTATCTCCCGCTCGTGCGACGGCTCCTGCGAACGACGGCCGCGGACACCGCGCGCGTGAAGTCGCTCGCGCCGACCTACCGGAAGCTCTACGGAGATCTGCAGCTCGCGACCGCGTGGCAGGAGACCTGTTGGCGGCAGTACGTCCGCTCGAAGGGAGCGATTCGGCCGATCCGCTCACACGCGGGTGCCGTCGGGCTGATGCAGGTCAACGCGCGCGCGTGGCGCGGCTTCTACGACGGTCGTGGACTGAGCTCCGACATCGCCTACAACGCGCGCGCCGGAAGCGAGATCCTCCTCCACTACCTGGTGGATCTCGCGCTCGCCCGAGGCGAGCACCGGCAGACGGGCGGCGCCGAGAACCTGGTCCGCGCGGCCTACGCCGCCTACAACGGCGGGCCCAGGCACCTGACCCGCTATCGCAGCGAGCGCACCGCCAAGAGTCTGCGGAGGATCGACGAGAGCCTGTTCGAGAAGTACAAGGCGGTGCGCGCCGGAAGAGAGCTCGAGGTCGCGCGCTGCTTCGGCTAATCGCCTTTGTTCGCAGCGCGTTTGCCGCGCTTCTGCGGCGAGCTGTCACTTCAGAGACCCGCGGCTCGTGAGCGGGGTCACCGCAAGCTCGCTTGCAACGTGGGAACCTATCTTGCAGGAAGCCGGCCCATGCCATCCCCTGCTCGACTGCGCCGGTTGCGGCGCGGTGCCCTCATGCTCGCCTTCGTGGGGCTCGTCCCCAGCGCCCAGCTGCGCGCGCAGGCCGTTTGTACAACCGGGCCGCGCGTCCCGTTCGCTGGCCACAACCTCCCGCTCGACAGCCTTCCCGATCCCAAGCTGCTGAATCCGGTCGAGACGTTCGTGAACGTCGCGCTCGATCAGCCCATGTTCGTGGCCTCGCCCCCCGACGGCACGGGCCGGCTGTTCGTGGTCGAGCGCACCGGGAGGATTCGCATCCTCCCGGCGGACGAGATCGGCTCGCAGGCTCCGGTCTTCCTCGACATCTCGAGCGAGGTCGTCCTCTCGGGCGAGCAGGGTCTCCTCGGGCTCGCGTTCGATCCCGACTATGCGACGAACCGGCGCTTCTACGTCAACTACATCGCCGGGGGCACGAACTGCGCGGTCGGTCCGTCGTGCACGAAGGTCGTCCGCTACGAGGCGCAGGCGGCAAATCCCAGCCTGGCAAACCCCGCGACGAAGACGGTCCTGCTCCAGATCCCGCGCAACAACATCATCCACAACGGCGGAATGCTCGCGTTCGGACCCGACGGCATGCTGTACATCTCGCAGGGCGACGACGGCGACACGGAGCTCCCGCAGGACCTCAACGAGCTGCTCGGCAAGATCCTGCGGATCGACGTGCGAACCGCCCCGCCCTACGCGATCCCGTCCAACAACCCGTTCGCGGGCCAGGCGGGTCGGCGCGGCGAGATCTGGTCGTACGGATTGCGCAATCCGTGGCGCTTCTCGTTCGACCGACTCACGGGGGACCTCTGGATCGGTGACGTCGGACAGGACCTGTGGGAAGAGGTGGACTATGTCGCCGCGGGAACGCCCGGCGGCCAGAACTTCGGCTGGCCGTTCTGCGAGGCGACCCACAACTACCTCGGGAGCTGCGCGAGCATCCCATCCACCCTGCCGATCCTGGAGTACGGCCACAACTCGAGCGGCGGCTACTCGGTCACGGGCGGCTACGTCTACCGCGGCGATCGGCTGCCCGGTCTCTACGGCGCGTACATCTACGGCGACTACTCGAGCGGCCGCGTCTGGGCGCGCCCGACCCTCGCTGGCCCCAGCATCGAGATCGCGAGCGTGTCGAACCCGTCCTCGTTCGGCGAAGGCGCCGATGGGGAGCTCTATGCGATCTCCCCATTTGCGGGTGCGATCTTCAAGTTCGAGGAGACCACCAATCCCGGCGGGCAGCAGTTCCCGACTTCCCTCAGCGGGACGGGACTCTTCAGCAACGTCGCCGCGCTCACGCCGGCTCCGGGCCTCGTCGAGTACGACGTGATCTCGCCGCTCTGGTCCGATCGCGCGGTGAAGCGCCGGTGGCTCGCGCTTCCCGCCGGAGAGCGCGTCACCTTCTCGGCGAACGGCGATTGGAGCTTCCCCGTCGGCACGGTCTTCGTGAAGCACTTCGAGCTGCCCGTCACGCCGACGACGCGACGCCGCGTCGAGACCCGGCTCTTCCTGCGCCAGATCGATCGCTGGGTGGGCTACACGTATCGGTGGAACACGGCGCAGACCGACGCGACCCTGCTCACGCAGGCGACGACGGACACCTTCACCGTCGACATGGGCGGGGGCGCTACGCAGCAGGTCTGGCAGTACCCGTCGCCGTCCGACTGCCTCGCCTGCCACACGCAAGCGGCAGGCCGCGTGCTCGGCGTGCGCACGGAGCAGCTGAACCGGGCCTTCGCCTACCCGGGCGGGTCAGACAATCAGCTGAACGCCTGGGGAAGCTGCCTCTCGCTCTTCACCGATCCGATCGCCGCGCCGTCGTTCTACCCCGCGCTCGCGGATCCGGCGAACGCGGCCGAGCCGCTCGGTGCACGCGCGCGCTCGTATCTCGCTTCGAACTGCTCGCACTGCCACCGCCTGGGCGGAACCGCACCGGGCGCGATGGACATGCGCCACAAGCCGCTGCTCGGCGCGATGAGCCTGATCGGTGTCACGCCCACCGAGGGCGACCTCGGGATCGTCGGCGCGCAGCGCATCCGTGTCGGCTCGAAGGGCCAGAGCGTGCTCTGGGAGCGGGTCCAGTCGACCGATCTCACCGAGCGCATGCCGCTCGGAAGCCGCGTCCCCGATCCGCTCGCGGTGAGCCTGCTCGGTAGCTGGATCGACACGGGGCTCGGTGTGATCGACTCCGATGCGGACACGGTCTCCGACGCCGTGGACAACTGCCCGTACGAGCCCAACACGACGCAGACCGACGGTGGGGGCTGGCTCACCACCGGCTCCAACGGAGTCGGTGACGCTTGTCAGTGCGGAAACGCCGTCACGACGGGGACGATCAACACCGCGGACATGACTGCGCTGCGCTCGTATCTCGCGGGAAACACCGCGGCCGCGATCCCGAGGCTCGAGCGGCGCAGCCCGTACGCCGACGCCGAAGGTCGCCCGAGCGTGCTGGACTCCTCTCACTTCCGGCGCGCACTTCTCGGCCAGGACCCGCCGCTTCCGCAGACCTGCCCGGCGGCGACGCAGCTCGAGCCGTGAAGCGGCTCAGGCGGCGATTTCCTCGAGCTTGAGAAACGCGCCGCAGCCCGGACAGCGCTGGATCGCCGGCAATGTCGACGGCGGCGCGAGCGCCTGCTCGCTCGCGCAGTCCGGACAACCGCCGCGCAGCTCGAGAATCTCCCCGGCTTGGCGATAGCGCTGCAGCGCGAGCACGAGCCCCGTGAGCGTGAAGCCGGTGATCCAGGGGATGTGCGGCGGAATCACGACCACGAGGCAGCCGACGCCGAAGATCGGCAGGAAGCGCCGCACCGCGCGGCGCAAGCGATCGCCCCGCGTGTACGAAGCGATGCGCGCGTTGAAGCTCGCCGGCTGCTTGCCGTGGGTCGACGCGCGAACGTGCGTCTCTCGGATCGTCACTGCATCGTCCTTCAGCCCGCGCGTCGCTCGAGCTGCGCAACGCGGCTGCCGAGGACGCCCGGCATGTACTCGATCAGCTCGACGATCAGTCCGTCGGGATCGCGGCAGCAGACCACCGCTTCGATCCCGAGCGCCGGATCGGGGATGTACGGCTCGGTCAGGAAGGGGATGCCCCGGCTTCTGAGATCGTCGTAAGCGGCGCGCGCGTTGCGCGTGCGCAGGGCGATGATCCGCGGCACGCGCTCGTCGATCGGAGGCTGCGATTCGGGAACCGCCTGTCGGGGTTCGAGCCACTCGAGCAGATCGAGGCGCGTGTGCTCCGGGCCCTCGCCGATCGCGAGCAGCGCACCGCGCCCCTGCGCGCGCTTCAACCCGAAGTTCCGCGCCACGAACTCGGGCCAGACCACGTCGCGGTTGTCGCGCAAGAGCTTGAAGCCGAGCGTCTGGTAGAATGCCAGCGATCGCTCGAAGTTCGTCGCATTTACGGTGAAGTGGAAGATGCCCTGAATCTCCCAGTCGCCGCTCATCGCATCCTCCCCGCGTCCGGTCTCTCCGACCACAGGACCCACGACAGGGTCGGACGATACACCAGGCGGGCAACGCCGGGTGCGCGAGGGGACGCGTGAAGTTCGACATCTTCTGCGAGATCCAGAAAGCCAGGCCCTGGGTCGCCGACCAGGAGCGCGTCCTGTTCGAGGAGACGCTCGAGCAGGCGATCCTCGCCGACGAGCTCGGCTTCCGCTGCTGGTGGGAGGTCGAGCACCACGGCGCGGCGGAGTTCTCCTGGAGCTCGGCGCCCGAGGTGTTCCTCACCTATCTCTCGGCGCACACGCGTCGCCTGCGGCTCGGTCACGCGGGCGTGCTCGCGCCGTTCCGCATCAACCACCCGCTGCGGGTCGCGGAGCGCGCCGCGATGCTCGACGTGATCAGCAACGGCCGGCTCGAGCTCGGCCTCGCGCGCTCGGGCGGAAACGAGTGGGACACCTTCCACGTCGAGCCGTCGACCACGCGCGCAGAGCTCGTCGAAGCCATGCGCATGATCCCGCAGATGTGGACGCAGGACTCGTTCGAGTGGGACAGCGCGCTCATCAACATCCCGGAGAAGAACGTGATCCCCAAGCCCCTGCAGAAGCCGCATCCGCCGCTCTGGCAGACGTGCGGGAGCAAGGAGTCGTTCCACCTCGCGGGCACGCTCGGCGTCGGCGCGCTGGGCACGACGTTGCTGACGCCGCTGGGACAGATGGAGTCGCTGCTTCACGACTACCGGCGCGGACTCTCGGAGTGCCGCGATCCCGCGGGCAAGTTCGTGAATCGCGAAGCCGCGGTCTTCACCTTCGTGCACGTCGCCGACTCGAAGAAAGCGGCGATCGCGAGCGGCGCGGCGGCGGCGGCGTGCTGGTACGTGAACACCGCGCCGCGCATCTTCAACGCGCCCGCGGAGATCTGGTACGGGCAGATTCGCGGCGGTTTTCTCACCGGAGATCCCGCCGCAACGCGGTCGCTCGAGGCGGGCGCGCGCGGCGCGGACACGGTCGTCGGCTCGGCCAAGGAGCCGAAGGAGGTCCCGGTCGTCGCGCTCCTGAAGCGCCTCGCCGCCGGCGAGGCCGTGTCGGACGAGGAGGTCTTCGAAACGCTCGACCCGCTGCCGTCGGTGATCATCGGCGACGTCGCCTCGTGTCAGCGAAAGATCGAGGCGTACGCAGACATCGGCGTCGACCGACTGATGTGTCTCGTGCAGTTCGCCGGCATTCCGCACGAGCGCATCCTCCGGTCGCTGCGGAAGATCGGCGAGAAGCTGATCCCGATCTACGATCGCTGACCGTCGCTCAGCCGAGGACGAACTCGCGGATCACCTCGAACCCGCGCGCCGGGTCGTCGCGGAAGACGCCGTGACCGCAGCCCGGGAAGCGCTCGAAGCGCACGTGCTCGGGCGGCAGCGCGGCCGCGATCTCGGCCTGCAGCTCGATCGGACAGACCGGGTCGAGCTCGCCGCCGAGCACGAGCGTCGGACAGCGCACGTTCGCGAGACCCGGCAGCAGGTTCATCGTGCGGCTCTCGCCCGCGGCGAAGTGGAACAGCACGTCGAGCGCCCACGTCGTGCGCGCGGTCGCATCGGGATCGCGCGGCGCGCGGCCGTAGAGCGGCATGGCGAGCCGCGCGTAGTCCGGGAGCGTCTTGGAGCCCGGCTCCTCCCAGAAGCGGCGCGCCGCCGCGGCGACCTCCGCGCCGCCCAGCGAGTTGAAGCGCTCGAGCAGCAGCGGCAGGTCGTGGCGCGCGGCGGTGCTCGAGAAGACGAGCTTCGCTGGATGATCCGGGTGCCTCGCGGCGTACGCCATCGCCACCATGCCGCCGAACGACTGACCGAAGACGATCGGCTTCTCGATCCCGAGCGCGTCGCAGAGACCGCGCACGTCGTCCGCCCACTGCGCGAGCGTCCAGTGCTCGGGAGAGCTTCGGTCGCTGCGTCCCTGGCCCCGGTGGTCGAGATAGACGAGCTGCGCGATCTCGGCGAGCGGCGAGAACGACGGCTTGTAGCTCGAGTGGTCGAAGCCCGGCCCGCCGTGCAAGAGA
>Ga0184615_10000429_pt1 | contig 23509 bp, 20 predicted proteins | sample PLM4_65_coex_FD_133134 | JGI IMG/M metagenome (GOLD analysis project Ga0184615, IMG submission 133134) | Groundwater sediment microbial communities from an aquifer in East River, Colorado, USA - PLM4_65_coex | ecosystem: Environmental > Terrestrial > Soil > Riparian zone | place: USA: East...
AAATTGTCGGGGTCGGGGTAATCCGCACCCCAGCCGAGTCGATACAGCGGCGGGGCGTCGTGTTGCAGGCGCTTGAGATAGACCTTCCACTCCAGATTGTCCAGGGTCACCGTGACGCCCAGATTTTGCTTCCACTGGGCTTGCAGATTTTCCGCGACCAACGTATTGACCGGGCCGGTGTTGAAGACGTACGCCACGGGCGGAAGGCCCCGGCCGTCGGGGTACCCCGCCTCGGCCAACAACGCTCGCGCCCGCGCGGGGTCGAACGGCAGCCCGACCGAGGGGTCGTAGCCGAACATACCGGGCGGCACCCAACTTCGCGCCGCATGCTCCCCTCCTCGGAGAATCTTGGGAAACTCCTCTCGATCGAGAGCCAACGTCAAGGCGCGGCGAACGCGCGGGTCGGTGAACGGCGGCTTCGTCACGTTGAAGCCGACGTAATAGCCTCGGAGGATCGGGAACCGCTGATGCTCCGGCGTGCCCTCGAACGACGGGATCGCCTCCGGCGGGAGTTGCGCGTAGTCGAGATCGCCGGTTTCGTAGAGCGTCAGCTCGGTCGTCCGTTCGTTCACGACGTACATCAGGACGCGGTCCAGCGAGGGCCTCCCGCCGTAGTAGCCGGCGTTGGCGGCCAGGACCAGTTTGTATTCATGGCGCCACTCGGCGAGTCGAAAGGGCCCGTTGGTGACCAAATGGCCGGGGGCCGTCCACGAGTCGCCGAACCGCTCGACCAGGTCACGGCGCTGCGGAAACGTCACCATGAACGTCGTGAGGCTCGGGAAATAGGCCACGGGTCGTTCGAGGCGGACTTCCAACACCGTGGCGGAGAGCGCCCGAACGCCGACCCGCGCCGGGTCCTTCATGACGCCGGTGTTGTACGCCTTGGCGTTGAGCACCGGGTAGAGAAAATACGCGTACTCGGCTCCGGTCTTCGGATCGAGCAGACGCTTCCACGCGTATTCGAAGTCACCGGCCGTCACCGGACGTCCGTCGGTCCACGCCACGTCCGGTCGCAGATAAAATAGATAGCGTCGTCCGTCCGCCGACACGTCCCACCGACTGGCCACGGCGGCCACGGGCTGGAGGTCCCGGTCGAAGCGCGTGAGGCCGTCCATGAGGTTCTCGATGACCGTGATGGACACGCTATCGGTCGCGAGCGACCAATCGAGGGTCGGCGGCTCGTTGGAAAGGACGAGGCGGAAGGTCCGGTCCGAAGACGATGGCTGAGGCGTGCAGGCCAGCAATCCGAACCAGAGCGCGACGGGTGCGGTACAACGGCCGATCGGACCGACGAGCCAAATGAACGCGCTCGCCGTCCCATCGGCAACGCGGGCTATCCGCCCAGGCACTCCGTGACCTGAGCCTCCATCGCCGTCCGAAGCTCGGCAAGGTGTTCGGGGCTATCCGCTTCGAACCGGAGCACCAAGGCCGGCTGAGTGTTCGAAGCCCGCACGAGCCCCCACCCCCACGCGGTCCGAACCCGCACGCCGTCGACGTCGACCACTTCTTGGATCGGGAGCGGAAAGAGCCCCGCGTGCTTGGCGGCGCGCTTAAAAAAGTCCTGCAGCCGATTCACGACCCCGAACTTCGTCTCGTCGGGACAGTCGACGCGGATCTCGGGGGTGACCTGGGTCGTCGGCAGGCGGGACGCCAGCGCGGACATCGACTGGCCGGTCTGGACGAGGAGCTCCACCACCCGGCACGACGCGTAGATCGCGTCGTCGTACCCGTAGTAGCGGTCGCCGAAGAAGAGATGGCCGCTCATCTCCCCGGCCAACGGCGCGTCGAGTTCCTTCATGCGCGCTTTAATCAAGGAATGGCCGGTCTTCCACATCACCGGCCGCCCGCCGAGCCGAGCGATTTCGTCGTAGAGCACCTGCGAGCACTTGGCTTCCGCGATCACCGGCGCGCCGGGGTTCGCCGCCAGGACGGGGCCGGCCAGGAGCGCCAGCAGACGGTCTCCCCAGAGGACGTCGCCCCGCTCGTCGATCACCCCAAGACGATCGGCGTCGCCGTCGTAGGCGATCCCCACGTCGGCGCGTCGTTCCTTCACCGCGGCGATCAGATCGCGGAGGTTGTCGAGCACGGTGGGATCCGGATGGTGATGGGGAAATCGCGCGTCCGGTTCGCTATACAGCTCGATGACGTCGCACCCGATGGCTTTCAATAACGCCGGCGCCACGAGTCCGGCCACCCCGTTCCCGGAATCGACGACGACTCGAAGCGGCGTGCCGCCGGATGCCGTTCCCTGCGCCGTTCGAAGGGCTGAGAACTGCCGGACCAGCTCGTCGTGGTACGCCGGGATAATTGCATACTCGGAGGTCCGTCCCACCCCCGACAAATGCTCGCCGCCCTCGACCATCCTGCGGATCGTTTGGATCGCCGCGCCGTAAATCGACTCCTTCCCCACGCACATCTTCAAGCCGTTGAACTCGGGGGGGTTGTGGCTGCCGGTGATCATCACCCCGCCGTCGACCTGAAGATGGAAGAGCGAATAGTACAGCAGGGGGGTCGGACAGACCCCGAGGTCCACCACGTCGACGCCGGTCGAGAGAATCCCCGCGGCGAGACGATCCCGAATCGGCGTGGAATGGTCGCGAACGTCGCGCGCGAGGCTGACCGACGATCCGTTGTGGCGCCGCACCATCGTGCCGAACGCCCGTCCAATCCGTTCCGCCAGGTCGAAGGTCAAATCGACGCCCACGACCCCCCGGATGTCGTACTCACGATAAATGCTCATGGGTTGAGCCCGTTCAGGTATGGCCAGATGCAAGGCGGAGGGAGGCCTTGCGCGCGGAGCGTACTGTATCGTACGTGAGCACGCAAGACCGACCGACAACGCAGCAGATGGCCGTGCATGGACGGGCGCCTATTTTCGACCGAAATCATCGTCGAACCTCACGATGTCGTCCTCGCCAAGATATGGCCCGCTTTGGACCTCGATGATCTGGAGCGGGATCGCCGGATCGGCGTTCTCGAGCCGATGTTTGGTCTGCTGCGGGATGAACGTGCTCTCGTTGGTTCCGACGTCGTAGACGCGGTCGCCACACGTCACGCGCGCCGTTCCGGCCACGACGACCCAGTGTTCGCTCCGACGATGGTGCGACTGGAGACTCAGTCGCGAGGCGGGGTTGACGACGATCCGCTTGATCTTATACCCCTCCCCTTCCTCCAAGACGGTATAGGTGCCCCACGGCCGCCGAACCGTCCGGTGAACCACGTGTTCCTGCGCGCGTTGTTGTTCGAGCGCCTCGACCACCCGCCGGACGTCCTGCGCGCGGTCCTTTCGGCAGACCAATGTCGCGTCAGGGGTGTCGACGACGATCATATCCCGGAGGCCGATGGTGGCGACCAGACGATCCTGCGCGTAGAGGATGGATCGTTCGCTGTCGACATCGAGCACGCGTCCGCTGATGACGTTGTCGCGCTCGTCCTTTTCAGCCACGTCGTCCAGCGCGGCCCAGCTTCCCACGTCGCTCCATCCCATCTCAACGGGGATCACGGCGGCGCGGGCGGTCCGTTCCATCACGGCGTAATCGATGGACACCGGCTCGATCCCCTCATACAGATCTCTTACTCGACCTTCATCGGCGCCGGCGCGAAGGGCGGTCGCGATCTCGGCGGCGGCCTGAGCGAGCGCGGGAGCGTGCGCTCGAATCTCGTCAAGAATCACGTCGGCTCGCCAAATAAACATGCCTCCGTTCCATAAATAGTCGCCCTGGGCGACGTACTGTTCCGCGGTCTTGCGGTCGGGTTTTTCCACAAACTGCTCGACGCGAAACACGTCGAGCGCCCCTCGGCCCCCCGCTTCGGGTCCGGCCGACGGCACCGGGGCCCCACGCTTGATGTAGCCGTAGCCCGTTTCAGGACGCCGCGGCATCAACCCGATCGTGACCAGAAAGCCTTGGCGCGCAACCTCCTCCGCGCGGGAAAGACACCGGAGAAAGGCCTCGGGGTTGGTGACGACGTGGTCGGCCGGGAGCACCGCCATCACCGCTTCGGGATCTCGTTCGAGAAGGCAATGCGCCGCCACCGCGATTGCCGGCGCGGTGTTCCGGCCGACGGGCTCGACGATCACGGGGCCGGTGGCCCCGATCACCCGTAATTGGCGGCCCACTTCGTCCGCGTGCTCTCGGCCGGTGACGACCCACACCCGGTCCGGGGACATCAATGGCGCCACCCGCGCGACTGTTTCCTGGAGCATCGTTCGATCGCTCAGGAGCGCGATGAGCTGCTTGGGCGCCGATCGGCGCGAGAGGGGCCAGAACCTGGTGCCGCTGCCCCCGGCCAAGATCACGGCGTGCATGCGCGAGGACGTCATGAGTGCGGACGGCTAGTGGCCGTGGCCCGCCCACCAGACCGCGCATTGAGCGAGCATCGCCCCGACGACGTCCGCCGCGAGGTCGTACCCGTCAATGCGGCGAAGCGGAACGAATGATTGATGATATTCATCGCTGATGCCATACAGCACCGTCACGGTCAGTGCCAGTCCGGAGACCAGCAGAGACGGCGTTCGAGGCCACGACTGGCGAAACGCGACGAACAGCACGGCGGAAAACAGACCGTATACGAGGATGTGGACGGATTTGTCGACCAGGAATGGCAGCCGCCTAATCCCAAATGGATACGACTGCGCCGAGAAGAAAAAGATGCCGAGCGCATAGAGCGCCGCCGCCACCCACCACCACACCGGATTCAAGGTCGCCATTCCACCGCGGCCTGTGAGCACCGGCACCACGCCGCGGTCCTTCACTCCTCCACGGCCCCGTCGAGCGAGTTCGCTTTGACCTGGATGATCCGCACCCGCACAAGCCGGCCGATCAGGGACGGAAGACCGTTGAAATTGACGACCAGGTTATTCGACAGTCGCCCCATCAACCGAGTGCGATCGGTCTTGCTCGGTCCTTCCACCAAGACCTCTTCACTCCGACCTTGGAACGCGTCGTTTTTCCGTCGGGTGATCGGCCGTTGCACCGCCAGCGCGGCCTGGAGCCGTCGATCCTTCTCCGACTCGGGGATGTGGTCCTCCAAGTGCAACGCCGCGGTGTTGGGCCGCTTTGAATACTTGAACGCGTAGATATTGTCGAATTCAATCGTCTCCAGCGCCGCCAACGTCTCCCGAAAGTCGGCTTCGGTCTCCCCGGGAAATCCGACGATCACGTCGGTCGTCAACGCGACGTCCGGCATCAGGCGCCGAAGCTCGCCGACACGAGCCATATAGTCCGAGAATGTGTACTCGCGGCGCATGCGCTCCAACGTGCGATCCGACCCCGCTTGGAGGGGAAGATGTACGTGACGGCACACCTTGGGCAATCGCGCCAGCGTCGCCATCAACGAAGGGGTCATCGCGTTGGGATGCGAGGTCGTGAACCGAATGCGCCCGAGCCCCTCGATGGGATGAATGCCCTCGAGCAACGCCGCGAAGTCCACACCCTCGGGCGACGTCCGCCCGTACGAGTTCACGTTTTGCCCCAAGAGCGTCACTTCCCGACAGCCGGATGCGCACAGCGCGGCGATCTCGTCATAAATTTCCCGGCTCAACCGGCTGCGCTCACGACCTCGGGTCGTGGGAACCACGCAGAAACTGCACGCGTTCTCGCACCCCTCCATGATCGACACCCACGCCCTGACCCGTTCCCGCCGATCGGCGGGCAGCGTCGGCGCGATACCGATCGGGTCCTCCGTATACACCACGTGACGACGGGTCGTCAGGACCTCGGTCAACAGCGCAGGAAGGTGTTCGATACCTTTGGACCCAAAGACCAAGTTCACAGCGGACGAGCGTTGGAGGAGAGCTGGGCCTTCTTGTTGCGCCACGCACCCGGCCACCCCGATAAGGACATCCGGCCGCGCGGCCTTGATGGCATTGAGGCGGCCTAGATCGCTGTAGACCTTTTGTTCGGCTTTATCGCGGATGCTGCAGGTGTTGAGCAAGATTAGGTCGGCATCCTCCGGCGTCGTGGTCGGCACGTACCCCATCGGCGCGAGGAGCCCGGCCATTCGCTCGCCGTCGTGCTCGTTCATCTGACAACCCCACGTCTTGATGAAGACTCGCTTTGCCACGATCGCCTCGTTTGTGAGCGGCTCCCCCTTCGGTCACGGCGGGAACGGGACGGCGTCCCGAGTACTGCTGGCTGGACGTCCCCACATTGGTGAGGACGCGATGGGGCCTACCTTAGCGTATGGACGGTCAAAATGCAAGGCATGGCGGGTATCATGCCGCGGAGGCGAGTGGCGTCGTGAGCTTTAAGTCGTTCGCGATTTCGTGGATCAGCGCTTCGTCGATCTTGTCGCGCTTGCGCAGGAAACCCTCTAACAGGGCGTTATCGCACAGGGTGTTGATGAGCCGTGGGATACCTCCCGTGCACCGGTGGAGCGCCGCGATCGCTCCGGGGGTGAAGGGATTCTGTTGCGCTCCCGCCACGTGTAATCGGAACAGAACGTAATCTTTGGTGACCGCCTCGGTAAACGACTGGAGCTGATAGCGGATGGCCACCCGTTGCGCCAAGGGGCCATCCAGAGCCAGCGTCGAGTCCAACGCGGGAAGGCCGAACAGCACGAAGGTAATCAATTTCTGGCCGTCGACCTCCATATTCAAGATGCCCCGCAACTCTTCCATGACTTCCCGGGAGTTCAACATCTGGGCTTCGTCGATCAATACCACCGCCTTTTTCCCTTGCTCGAAGAGCTCCATCAGGCGCCCGGAAAGCTGCGACAAGACCGTGGGTGTATCATTGGCCGGATTTTCGACGCCCAACTGTGTCGAGATCTTCTTTAAGAGCCACTGCGACGTAATCGCGGTGTGAATGATGATCAGCAGCGCCGACTCGAACTGGGTCTCGTCCAGTTGGTCGAGCAGGCGCCGCGCGAGGGTCGTTTTACCGGCTCCCACGTCACCCACCAGAATGGCCAAGCCCTTCCGCTCGGAAGCGGCATACAGGAGCCGGACAAGCGCGTCCGCGTGCTGCTGGTTGTCGTAGTAGAATCGATTGTCGACCGCGATTGAGAACGGTTGTTCGTTCAGGCGGTAATATTCGAGATAACTCACGGCGACTCCTTCATAAGTACGAGATTTTTTTCTTGTCCTGACGGATCGGTCGGGACGCCACGCTGGGCGGCCCGACCGTCGTTTCCGGCACGGCGATCGCAGCAGTCGCCCGAGGCGCGGAACCGGCTGCGCGCTTTTCCAGGTCGGCGATCCGCTCCCGCGCCTCCTTGTGTTCGGGCTCCAATTTCTTTGCGCGGTAATAATTCGCGAGCGCGTCATCATGACGCCCCTGGATCTCGATGATCCGCCCCAGCTCATAGGCCAGCCCGGCCAGCCCCTCGGCTCCGGTATGACTCGGGTTGTCCAGCACCTCGCCAAGGATCTCCTCGGCGCGAGCGAGCTGACCTTTCTCACGATAACAGGTGGCCAGCATGCTGGTGGCGTTGATCACCCGATCGGGAGATTTCAAGACCAATCGAAACTCGCCGATCGCTTCATTCAGTAATCCCATCTCCCGATAGGCGATGCCGAGGTTGTAATGGGTCTCGTAGTCTTCCTTCCCGTACTGTTCCTGGACCGCCTTTTGGAATTTTCGGAACACCCCCTCCAGTTCCCGCTCCGCGGAAAGTTCCTGACTCAGTTCTTCCATTTCCACGGGAGGAAGACTCCGTTCCATATCTTCCCGGAGCGCGTCGACCAGGTCGATGTATTCTTCTTCCTTCGTCATCTCACTTCGCGGATGGGCCGCCCCCTTGGTCAAGTCGCCGACGGCGATAGCGGACCCGAGGCTCGTCTCTTCCGGCAGTCCGTTAATGGCCTGAGATGTCTTCTCCGGATCGACGGGATTGACCGGTTCCACCACGCTCTCGGCCCGCTCAGAGATTTCACGCAGCCGCTCTGTCGCCAGCGGGTGATCGGGGACCTTCTGAAGGATCGCCGAAAACAAGCGATGGGCCTCATCGTCGAATCCCTGCTGAAAATAAAAATCCGCCTCGGCAAGGTCCAGCGCTAACGCCTCCTCGGGGTCGGAATCCTGGGCCCCGGCATCGGCCGGGCTCTGCCCCGCCACTGTCGCCGACGCCGCGGCGCGGGCTGATCGCTCGGCGGCGCTCAGACTGACCTCGGCACGGGGGTTCGCCTGACTTCGTTCCCCGACGCGCTCCGGGTCGAGCGCAACCGCCTCATCGAACATCGCCCGTTGCTCGGCCTCCTGTCCCAACAACTGATAGACCGACGCGATCCTCAGGCACACCTCTGCGGCCGCTTTGGTATCTCCCTGTGCCATTAACAGCTCCTTGAGCTTGAGCTGCACATCGATATTGCTCGAGTCCTGCCGGGCCAGGTTCTGCACGTGCGCGAGCGCTTTGTCGAGCATCCCATATTTGACGTACACGTCGGCTTCGGTGAGCGCGTCGTTCAGACGCTCGTGCGTGGTCTCGTCAAATTCGGAAGGTCCCTTGAGACGTGATAGTTCGGGAGCGGGTGGCGCAGGAGACTCGACCGGTGCCGGCGCAACGGGAGACTCGCTGGCTTCGATCCGCGGCGGTGCCGCTTCCGCCACCAACGTCTCTTCATTGATGCTTCCACTCCCCGAACGATCGATCGGCAACGACGGGATCTCGGGCGGGGATTCCCGAGGCGGGGGCACCGGTCCCATATCCGGCACGGGGGAAGCGCCAACTCCATCGAGCTCCGTCAGCTTGGCACGTATCTGCTGGAGTTCGACCGTTTTCCCCATGGTTTCAAGTTGGGTGGCAACCCGCATCAACTCTTCGCGGGCTTCACTGATCAAGCCTTCCTTCTGGCAAAGTTCCGCCAGCTTCAATCCGATGGTCGGGTTGGCGGGATCCAGCGCGGCGATCTTTCGATAGACGTCAATGGCGGCCTTCACCCGCCCTTCTTTGAGCTCGTGGCGGGCCACTTTGAGATAGTCCTCAACGGCATTGCCGACGATTCCGCGTTCGGCGTTCACCTCAGCCAGTCTGAGGACGACGTCCATCCGCCCCGGATCGAGCTTGATGATCTTTTTATAGACCGCAATCGTCTTTAAGGCAAAACCCGCGGTCTGGAAGGTGGCCCCCGCCTTCAGGAATGCCTCGATCGCCTGAGCCTGGGCCCCTTTCTTGAGGTATAAATCGCCGATGGTGTTGTAAATATTGCCATCGCTGGGGGTTTCGGCGATGAGGGTTCGCCACGCCTGAATGGCCTTATCGATCTCCCCTTTTGCGGTCAGACGTTGCGCGTTGAGGATGATCGAGTTCTTATCCGATGCCACAAATCCTCCGGCGGGGAAGGGACGGTTTCGGACCCAAACTGTAACATAGGGTCGAGGTGTGTCAAGCGTTCCGCCGTCTGTTTGCAACCGGAACCGTGTTTCGTTATAGTGAGCGCACCGCGTACCCGTCGTTCGCCGTGGCGATTCTTACCCGATATCTCTTCAGAGAGCTCCTCCTGCCCTTCGTGCTGAGCGTGGCGGTGTTGCTTTTTCTCCTTGTCACGCAGCAGGCCGTTCGACTCGTCGACCTCCTGGTCAACCGAGGGGTGGAGGCCGGCATCTTAGCCAAGATCTTTACCGCGCTCCTTCCCGCTTTTTTCGTGGTCACGCTGCCGATCGCCGTGCTCATGGCCACGATCGGAGCGTTCAACCGTCTGGCGGCCGATCGTGAAATCGTCGCCCTCCGGGCGTCCGGCGTCCGGACGCTTCGCCTGGCGGGACCCGCCGCCGTCTTCGCGGCTTCGATGTGCCTCGTGGCCTACGCCCTCTCGTTGATCGGCGAACCATGGGCGGGCAAATCATTCCGAAGCCTGACCGGAGACCTGTTGAAACGACAAGCCACCGTCGCGCTGACCGAAGGCGCCTTTAATGACCTGGTCAACGGCATGACGCTTTATGTCGAAAAGATTCCGTCGGGTAACCAACTCGAGGGGGTCCTGATTGTGGATCAGCGCAACCCCGGACCTCCGACCCTGATCCTCGCAACGCAGGGCTCGTTTCTCACCACCACAAACGGAACCGCCCTCGGTCTGCGCCTCAGCCAAGGGAGCATCCACCGATCCCTGTCCGAGCCCGACGCCCCGGAGGATCGCTACCAACGCATTCAATTCGACACGTACGAACTGAAGCTCGATGTCGAGCGGTTGCAAGGCGCCATTCCGGGGGCCGAGGGGAGACCCTCGCTCGCCGAACTTCGGCATCGGGCCGCCGACGAGGTCCGTACGGCCGGTCGGGTGCAACCGGACACTGAGCGCGCGTTGTTCTCGGCTTACAAAGATCGCGCCTTCCCCCTCGCCACGTTCTGGTTGGGCGTGCTGGGCGTCCCGCTTGGCATCTCAACACGCCGCGCCGGCCGGATGGGGGGATTCGCCTTCGGAATCCTCGCCGTGGGAGCGTATTATCTCCTGTTGATTGCGGCCGACAGTTTTGCGGCCCGGGCGTGGCTCCCCGCGCCGGCGGCGGCCTGGTTTCCCAACACGGTCTTGGCGTTGGTGACGATCGGGCTGCTGATCGCCATGGACCGCGGCGGCCGCCGATTCCCTCGCCCCTAACCCTGGCCTGCCGCGCCCGTGCCCCTCCTCTTCACATACATCGCCCGCGAATATCTCCGGGCATTTTGGCTTTCGCTCGGAGCCTTGGTGCTGATCTATGTCGCGAGTGAGGTCTTCGTCAAGATCGGGAAGTTCGCCAAGTACGACGCCGAGGTTGCCGCGTTGATCGCGTATTTTGCGCTGAAAACTCCCCGCGCCCTCTACGAGATGTTGCCGCTCGCCGCGTTGATGGCCAGCGTGTTGGCCATGACCACCCTCTCGCGCCAGCACGAGATCATCGCGTTGCGCGCGTGCGGGATCGGCCTCTGGAGGATCGCGTGGCCGATCGTCCTCGTCTCCCTCGGACTCGGCGCCGCGGCGTTCGCCGCCAACTGGTCCTGGATTCCCGAGGCGACGGCCCGCGCCCAAACGGTCAAGACCGTACGGATCGAGGGCAAACCGACGACCGCCTCGCCCCAGCTTGCGCAGATTTGGACCCGTCTCGAACACCGCGCCTTCCTCAACATTCAGATGGCCGACCCCCAGAAACGATCCCTTTACGGTGTGCGTCTGTATCGATTGGGTGAGGACTTTTCGCTGGTGGAGAGCATCGACGCGCCGGTGGCTCACTACGACAACGGCGCATGGACCGCGCCCACCAGCGTTCACCGCCTCTTCCGGGCCGACGGAGTCGTCCAGGTCGAGCGAATCAGCGACCGCGACCTCGATATCCCCAAAACCCCGGATGAGTTCCTCCAGTTGGAGGTTAAAGAGGAGTACCTGGTATATCCACGACTCCGGGAGTATGTGGAGGACCTGACGCGGGCGGGCATCGACCCGGGGCGCTACGCGGTCGATTTCGCCGCCCGCGCGTCGGTGCCGTTCGTCATCGTGGTCATGGCGCTGCTCGGGATTCCCTTCGGGCTGAACGATACGCGGCGCGGGGGCTGGGGAGTGGCGGTCGGTCTGAGCCTGGTGCTGGGCTTATCCTATTGGATCATCTACTCGCTGGCCATCTCGCTCGGCCGAGGCGGCGTCCTCCCCGCCTGGGTGGCCGCCTGGGTCGCGAATGGGATTTTTCTGACGATCGGCGTGGCGCTGCTGGTTCAGAAGCGGCACTGAGGAAGGTCCTCCGCAGGCTTCAAACCACTTGCCTTGGTTTCTCACTCCGTAGTCTGCCGCAACGATGATCTAGTGCCGACTCGGTTCGAGCAACGCGGTCGGTTGGTCAATGCTAATCGTGCGCACACGGCCGAACGTGGAGAGTGGTTTGTCGAAGGTGCGTTCGTCTCCCACCGCGAGGATGACGAGGCGACTGGGGTCGAGGTGGCGTTTGGCGACGCGCGCGAGAGCCTTCACGGTGACCTTCTCGATGTTGGCGCGGAAGCGCTCCAGAAAATCGGCGGGCAACCCATAGTACTCGAGCGACATCTGGCGGTTCACGATCTGGGCGGGACTCGAAAAGGAGAACACGAAGGAATTGAGGAACGCCTGCTTGGCGTCGTCCAATTCCTTCTGCGAGACCGGCGTGGTCCGGATGCGTTCGAATTCGGCGCGCATCGCCGAGATGGCTTGCACGGTCGATCCCGCCTTCGTCTGTGCGTACAAGAAGAAGGTCCCGCGATCGAATCGCCCGGCCATCAGCGCGCTCCCCACCGTGTACGCCAGGCCGGATTTCGTGCGCACCTCCTGGAAGAGGCGACTCGAAAACGCCTGCCCTCCCAAAATATCGTCGAGCAGCGAAAACGCGAAAAAGTCGGGGTCGGCCTGGGTGATCGCGAGGTGGCCCATCCGGACCTGAGTTTGGGCCGCTTCACGACGGATGTAATTGACGGGCGAGCCCGATCGATTGGTGACCGGAGGGACGGCGGGCCACGCGAGCTGTTCCGGCTTCCAGGCCTCGAACGCCTTGGTGAGCACGACCACAAACTCGGCTCGGTTGAAGTCCCCGGTGGCCGCGATCATCGTGGTGTTCGGGTGGTAGTACCGCTGGTGGAAGGCCACGACGTCATCGCGGGTGATGGCGTTGACCGTCGCCTCGGTGCTTTCGCGGCCGTAGGGGTGGTCGGGGCCGTAGAGGAGCTTGCTGAATTCCCGCGATGCGATCGACCCGGGGTTGTCGTTGCGGCGGCGGATGCCTTCGATCGTCTGCTTCTTGGCAAGATCGAGCTTCTCGGGCGCGAACGCCGGACGCATCAGCATCTCGGCGAACAAGGAGACGCCTCGATCGACGTCCTTCGTCAACACGTTCAACGACGCGGAGCCCGCATCCAGGCCGATCCCGGATCCCAATTCCGCGCCCACGAATTCCAGTTCCTCGTCGAGCTCGTCCCCGCTCCGGGATGCCGTACCGCCGGTTCGCATCACGGTCCCCGTCAGCGACGCCAGCCCGAGTTTGTCCGCGGGCTCGTAGATACTCCCGGTTCGAATCATGGCGGAGAGGGTGACCATCGGGAGCTCGTGGTCTTCCAGGAGGTAGAGGATGATGCCGTTCGGCAGCACCACCCGTTCGGCGCGCGGGGGTTCGAACGGAGTGGAGGGGAACGTCATCGCGCGCGGATCACGCGCGGTGTCCGGCGTGGAGACGGGCGCCCCGGCGCCGACGGTCCCCAGCAGGACGAGCGCCAAGACGATGCGGACGCGTGTCGTCATGGCGCTGCCGGAGCCGGCGTGGGCCGAACCAGGCGCGCCACCGTGCGGTTTTTCTTGGTCAACCACGTGGACGCCACGCGCCGGACGTCGGCCGGCGTCACCGCGGCCATCCGGTCCCGGATCCGCAACAGATACCGCCAATCGCCCGCGACGGCCTGGTAGTACGCCAACTGCGAAGCCAGTCCGCTGTTGGACTGGAGCGACCGGATCAGGTCCGCGTCCAAACGATTAATGACCTTTTCGAGTTCCCGGTCGGGCACATCCTCGCGCTGAAGCCGTTCCACTTCGGCGAGCAACGCGGCCTCCACCTCGTCGAGGGTGTGCGGGGCCCTGGGTGTCGCCTGAAGGACCAAGAGATTCGGGTAGCGGGCACCGGGTTCACCCGTCGACGAGGACGCCGCCACCGCCACCTGCCGGTTCTTCACCAGCCCGGTATACAAGCGGGATGTCCGGCCCGAGGACAGGAGGGATTCGATCACGTCGAACACCGGGTCGTCGGGATCGTTGATGTCCGGTTTGTGATATCCGATCAACATCTGCGGTTCCGCGTCGTACTCGACCTCGACGCGCCGTTCGCCGTCTTGCGCCGGCTCCCGAGTGACCACCGGGGGCGGAGCCGGACGGGCCGGCAACGCGCCGAAGGAACCCGCCACCCGGCGAAGCACATCGTCGGCCTTCATATCCCCAACGATCGCCACCACCGCGTTGCCGGGGCCGTAATACCGGTCAAAGAATTCCCGCGCGGCAGGCGCCGTCAGGCGATCAACGTCCGAGGCCCAGCCGATGGTCGGGGTCCCATACGGGTGCGCCATGAACGCCGTCGCGAGGAAGGTTTCGTAGAGCTTCCCCATGGGGTTGTCCGCGACCCGCATCCGTCGTTCCTCCAACACCACCGAGCGCTCGGTGTAGAATTCACGGAAGACGGGCCTCGCCATTCGATCCGATTCGATCGCGACCCAGAGCGGCAGACGATTGGCCGGCAGGCTCACCGTGTACCGCGTCACCTCAACGCCGGTGCTGGCGTTGAAGCCCACCCCACCCTGCCGATCGTAGATGACGCCAAGTTCGTTGGGCGCCACCAGCGCGCGAGCCTCGTCCTGGACAGCCTCAAATCGCTGCCGGAGCGACGCTACGCGTTCGGCGTCCACGGCGGCGCCCCGACTTTCTTCGCGTTGGATATCGAGGGCGATGCGATCCAACTCGTCAAGCAAGGGACGCTCCCGCTCGAAGTCCTTCGTGCCGAGGGTGGTGGTCCCCTTAAATGCCATGTGTTCGAAGAGGTGAGCGAGCCCGCTCTCCCCCGTGCGTTCGTTCACCGATCCAACGCGGAACGCGATGTTGTACGACACGGTGGGCACGGCCGGCCGCTCGACGAGCAACACGCGCATCCCGTTGTCCAACGTTCGATCGATCACCCGACCCTCCAGGAGCGAGGCGCCGGACGCACCGACCGATGGCGCCATGAGGATGCCGACGACCAACACCCCGGCGAAGAACCGCGCCCCCACTCGCCGCACGGCCCTCACCGCGCTCCACCGGTCCGGCCGTAGAACACCCGATCGATTTGCAACGCGATCAAGTCCCCGATCTCCTCGATGGCAACCCGGTTGGCCACCTCTTCCACCTCGTCGACGCTCCGCATGTATCCGGCCTCCGAATCAGACCCCCGCTTCGAGCCAGAAAACAACGGCTGTCCAGCGGGCGTGACCCCGATGGTCCGTGCCGTGGAGACCACCTCCACGACATTCGTGACACGCGACACCTTGCCTGTCACTATGTTGCCTGGACTGAAGGTATTATACCGACGGCGAGTGATATCAACCGTGAAGAGGACGACCAGGTCGGCCTCGTGCTGCTTCGCCGCCGTCCCCACCCGATCCAGGCTCAGGCCATCGTCAAAGAGGTCCGGAGCGGTCACGGCCACTCGCGCCGCCAGCCCGGCACGCTCCAGTTTTTCACGGATCGACGCCATCCATCGCTCGCGCGCCGCCGTGGGAATGCGTTGGGATTCAACGCCCTCCACGGGCCGCGCGGGGACCCACGCCACGACGATTCCCGTCGGCGGGGCAATCGATCGAGGGGCCGGGGACGCCGTTCGAAGCGAACTGATCCACTCGGCTCCTTGCTCCGCGGGCACCAGCGACACGAGCGCGCCTTCGAGTTCCGCCGCGGTCTGCTGATGAGCGGCGCATCCGAAACACAACAGTCCCATGCCGAGCGCCGCCCCCGCAATCCACGCTTTCATTATGAAGACCTTTCGTCGTCACTCGACCTTCAGTGGACCAGCGCAATCACCTCTTCGATCCGTTCGCAAAAGAAATCGGGCCCCGCAGCCTTGAGGACCTTCGGATTTCCCAAGCCGTACCCAACGGCAACCGACGGCACGCCGGCGGCCCGGGCGGCGACGATGTCGTTGACGTTGTCCCCGATCATCACCGCCCGGTGAGGCGCGATGTGAAGATCGTCCAGGACTTTGAGAATCATCTCCGGATGCGGTTTGAGGTTCGGCGTGCTGTTGGCCCCGAGGATGGCATCGAACTGTTCTCGCGCCTTCAAGCCCTCGATCAACTTCAGGGTGTACTCGATGGGTTTATTCGTCACGATGGCCTTTTTTTTCTCGGCGAAGTGGGCGAGGACCGCGAGCACCCCCGGATAGAACTGGGTGGCATCGAGCAAGTGCGCCAGATAGTGCCTCCGAAACACGGTCAGTGCGTCGTCGAAGGCGCCGGCTCCTCGGCTCTCGAAGGCCTTCGCCAGCAACGCCCTCACGCCGTCGCCGACGAAGGCGTAGATCTGCTCCGGCGCGTGCTCCGGCAATCCGTAGTCACGGAGCGTGAGATTCACCGCGGTGGCGATGTCGGCCTTCGTGTCCGCGAGGGTGCCGTCCAGGTCGAACAGCAAGAGATCGACGGGAAAGGACATGCTACCGGCGGGGAATCCGAGGTTCGACCATTCGTCCCCGACGCGGCAGCCGGTCGGCTACGTTCGCCACGACACCTCGATGGCCGCGCCGGTCACCGCTCGCGCCGCGTCACTCGCGAGAAATACGGCGACATCCGCGACATCCGAGGAGGGTTCGGCTTTTCGCTCTTTCGCTTTTTGCGGTCCGCGCTTGGTCCCCACCAGGGCGGGACAGAGCGCGTTGACTGTCACCGCCGACTCTTCGATCTCTTTCGCCAGCGCCCGGGTCAGGCCGATCAGCGCGAACTTCGATGCGCAAAACGCCGCGAAATTCGGAAACCCTTCGAGCCCGGCGGTGGAGGACACGTTGATCACGCGCCCGTCGTTGCGGTCGATCATCGCGGGGACCACGGCCTTGGTCATCACGAACGCCCCGGTCACGTTGACGTCCATGGTGCGCCGCCACTGCTCCAGCGTGGTCTTGACCAGGGGCTCGATGTACGTGACCGCGGCGCTGTTGACCAGGACATCGATCCGGCCGAACGCCTTCTCCACCGCCGCGACGCACGCCGCGACCTGCGCCTCGTTCCCGATATCGGTCGGGATCGCCAGCGCCCGTCTCCCGAGCGCCATGATCTCATCGGCCACCGGCTTGATCTCGCGTTCCGTCCGAGCCGCAACCGCGACGTGGGCACCTTCCAATGCCATCTTCAGCGCGATCTGCCGTCCGATCCCCCGCCCCCCGCCCGTCACCAATACGATTTTCTCTTTGAGTTGAATGGCGCGCCTCCTCCCTGATCACCCTGTTCCGTGCAACCGCACGGTCTCCAACACGATCCGACCGGATCGAATGAACTCGTCGATTAGGAGATACTCGTTCAGCGTGTGAATCGCCCGCATGCCGGTGCCGAGGTTGGCGATCTGCAGGCCCTTCTGATTGAAGACGTTGGCGTCGCACCCCCCGCCCGTGGCGCGGGTCTTCACCGACGCGCCCACGTTCTTCGCCGCCTGCAACACGTGGCGCACGATGGCGGCGTCCTCGGGCACGTTCAGACGGTCGTAATCCCGCTCGATCCGGTCGATTACCGTCGCGTGGTGCACTACGCCGTCGACCGTCACCTGGTGCTTGGCCGCGGCCTCGGCAAAACGCCGCCGCATGTGGTCGGTCTGCGCCGCGAGCTTGTCCTCGCTTCGGCTTCGAGCCTCTCCGCGGATAACCGTCTCCCTCGGGATGATGTTCGCCGCCGCCCCCCCGTGGATGACGCCAAGGTTCGCCGTGGTCTCGTCGTCGATGCGTCCCAGCCGCATGCCGGCGATCGCCTCGCTCGCCACCTGGATCGACGAGATCCCGCGCTCGGGGCAGATCCCGGAGTGCGCTTCGAGCCCGATGACGGTGAACTCCACGCGGTCCGCCGCGGGTCCTCTGGTGAACAGAAAACTTGCGTCGTCGCTGTCGAGCACCAACCCGTCGCGGGCCTTGAGCCGCTCCACCGCGAGGTGCTTGGCCCCCAACAACCCCACCTCTTCGCAGATGGTGAAGACGACCTCGACCCCTGCGTGAGCAATCCGCCGCTCGACCAGCGTGCGCAGGACCTCCATGATGATCGCCACGCCGGACTTATCGTCGCCACCCAAGACCGTCCGGCCGTCGCTCCTGATCCGGTCGCCGTCCCGAATCGGGACCACCCCCTCGCCGGGCACGACCGTGTCCATGTGGGCGGACAGCAAGATCGGCGGCCCCGTCATTGTCCCGGGCAGGGAGGCGAGCACATTGCCGGTTTCGCCACCGACCGCAACACCGGCGTCGTCGACGGTGACGCGGGCGCCGACCGCCTCCAGATCGGCCACGAGCCGCCGCGCGACCGCCCCTTCGCGCCGCGACAGGCTGTCGATCCGCACGAGCTCCACCAGATAATCGACGAGGCGCGTGGCGTTGATCACGTCATCCCTCTCCGGGCGCTCGCCGGGGCGCTTCCCGAACCATGCCCTGCGAACTCGGAACGAACCCAAACCGCTCGTAAAACTTCTGCTTGTCGCGGGTGTTGAGCCAGAACTTCTCGACGGTCGAGAGCACGGGATGCGAGAGGATGATCCCTATCAAGGCTTCGCCCACCCCCCGCCCCTGATACTCCGCATCCACCACCACATCCCACAGGGTGGCGCGATAGACCCGGTCGGTGAGCACGCGCGCAAACGCCACGAGGCACGGGCCGTCCCACGCCGTAAAGAAATAATCAGTGTGCGCCAACATCGTCGCGACGCCGTCCTTGGTCCGGCCGCGCGCCCAGGGCGCCTGCTCGTAGAGCCGCAGGAGCTGGTCGATGTCGAGCGCTCCCCCTTCGCGATACGTGATGTTCATCGGTCCGATCGTTGAAGCGCTACTTTAGCGAAGGTTCAAACGAAAGACAAGGACGAAGCGCATCGCCGCACGACTCACGGCGAGTGCGCGTCCGACGAGTCTTCGTCATCCCCAGGCACCGGTGGAGCCGCCGGTTGTTCCCTCACCGGGAGCCGATACCCCCCGTCCAACCAGCGACCGAGGTCGATCGTGCGGCAGCGTTCGCTGCAAAACGGCGCCGTCGCCCGATCTCGCGAGTCGTTGCCGCAAATGGGACAGGCCGACCGTCCCGCGCTCATGGGTACTTCGCCTGTGAACCGGCAGCAACCGCCGCGCCCGGACGGTACTCGATCAGCTTGGCGGCGATTCGCCCGATCTTGATCTTGCTCTCCATCCGGACCGGCAGCCGGCGCGCGTCGTCCGTGAACCAGACGTAGACGTCCCCTCGGTCCAAGAACACCCCCTCGAACTCCACTTGCGCCCGCGTGCGGATCGTGTCGAACTCGCCCACCTTGGTTTTCACCCGTTCCCGATTCAACCCCACGATCCCCAGTCGCCAGTTTTTGTTGCTCTCGTGCACGTCGATGGTCACGGTTTCCCCGACCTGGACGTTCGGCAGGCTTCGGAAATAGTACAGGCAGGACAGCGAATCCTGGACATCCGTTGGGATCGAGAACACCTGTCGCTCACCGTTTTTCACGACGGTCGCGGTGTGTTGGACCTGGTCGAACTCCGTCACGCGGGCTCGACGACGTTTGCCCTGACGCTGTTTGACGTCAAGACGAACCGCCGCCAGCGTCTCGCGATCGATCAGACTCTCGACACGGTCTTCAACCGGGAAAAACAACGAAATGAAGCTGTTGGACTTCGCCACCGACAGCACACGAAAGACCGAGGTGCCCCCGTACTCGGCCTCCTCCAGATCGAGGCTTGCCGTTCCGCCGACCACGTTGTACCAACTAATCTCGTAGAGCAGACGTTCCCCGTGCCCGAAGGGAAGCCCGTCGCCCGCCGAAACGGCTCCCGGCGCCGCGACCGCCGCCAACAGCAGAACCGCGAAGGCGCGGAGGGCGCTGATTTGTCGCGACATGCAACCATTATAAAAATGAACGCACAGAATGACAAGCGCGGCGGCCCCCGGCTTGCCTCAGGCCGAACCGCCGTGCTATCGTCGCCGGTATGAAGACCGCCCATGGCCCCCGTGTCCCATCTGACCCCTGAAGAGGCCGTCATCATCGTGAACGCCTACGGCGAGACACTGGAAGAGCTCGCCGCCATGGCCAATCCGCGATGGGAGACGGAGGAGGAGTACCGGCGCGCGATCCTGGATAGCGCCGATCCCGTCTCGCTCTTGCGCCGCACCTATAGGGTCTCGCTGCTCCCGTATTCCAAGAACGGCATCCGGGAAGCGCTCCACGTGCTGCTCGCCCACCCCGACGTCGAGCCCCAGATGAAGGACCGTCTCCGCAAGGGACTTTTGAGCCTCGACGACTTTATTGAGGCCGACGAGCCGGGCTAAATGGTATAAAGCCATCATGGCGTCCTTCCCCGTCTCGCCCCCAAAAGAGCAGGAATTGCAGGAGCGGATGGCCCGCCTGGGCGTCCGCGAAAGCGATCTGGACGAGTCGTTCGTCCGTTCGTCGGGCCCCGGCGGCCAGCACGTCAACAAGACCTCGACGTGCGTGGTCCTGGTCCACCGCCCCACGGGCCTCGCCGTGCGGTGCCAGCAAGCGCGTTCGCAGGCGCTCAACCGCTTCTACGCGCGCCGCATCCTCCTCGACAAGATTGAGCGCCAGCAGCAGGGCAAAGAAAGCGAGGAGCAACAACGGATCGAAAAGCTCCGCCGCCAGAAACGACGCCGGTCGCGCCGCGCGAAGGCCAAGATGCTGGAGGACAAGCACCGCCAGGCCGACAAGAAGGCCGGGCGCGGTCCGGTCAGGCCGAACGACGCATGACGAGGGATGGGAGACCCTACCAGGGTACTGATAAACTCGGTGAAACCTGCAGGCTGCTCAAAAAGCTCCAGATGCAAGGCCGCAGGAAGGAGGAAACCGGAGCGTACTGGGAGGCGCCTTGAGGTACGAGGCATTCCCGGGGGATTGCGGTCGTACGTGAGAACCCGGTTTATGGGTGGCGAAGCGACGCGGTCTGTGCGTGGCGTAGCAATTTCCGACGACCGAGCACGCAGCAGATGGACTTTTTCAGCAGCCTGCTAAATTGACAAAGCGGGACGGGCTTTATAGAATCCCGGTAGCTCTATGGACAACAACGACCTCAGAGTCCTGCTGGAAAAAGTCGACGGGGGATACATCGTCGCCGATCCGAACCCCGACCCCAAGCATCCGTCTGACCTCTGGACCAACAAGGCCGTCCACACCGATTTCGACTCGGCCGTCGACGATATCCGGCGCCGACTCCGTATCTCGAGCATCATCGCATCCCACGAAGGCAAGCTCTCTATTTAGAAAATCCGTGCATCCCCCCTTTGAACAAGGGTGGACGAGCGGGAATTTTTCGGCCACTGAGAACCCGGCTGCTCCGTTCCAGCGCGCTGCGAGCATCGAGATCTGGCCGACCTCGCGCTCACCGCACTCCTGACTCCGCCACCCTTCGTCCTCTCGCTGCCCTTCTGCATGATCGCATCGTGGGCGGGCCGAGGCAGCACGATCGAGGTGTATGCGCGGAGAGAGCGAAATCAACCGACGGGCTCTCACCGCGCCTGAGACAATTCCCCTCACTGCACGACGAAACCGTTAGCCAAACTCCCCGCCGCCCCTCCGGCCGACAACGGATTCACCACGTCCACCGCGTATGCTCCAGCCGGAAGCGACGTGTTACCCCAGTAGAACTTGACCTGGCTGCTGTTCACGTGGACGAACCGGGTCGTCGCCGTCGCCGTGCTCCCCGCCACCGTCGTCCCCGTCAGACTCCCCACCGTGATCGCCGCACCCACGAGGAAGTTCGAGCCGTAGATCGTGATCGACCCGCTGCTCGTCGTGCCAAAGGTCACCGGCGTAGGGCTCACGCTCGTGACCGTGGGCTGCGGCGCGGCCACGGTGAAGCCATCGGCCAGCGTCGCCGAGAGGCCGCCCGCGGTCGCGGGATTCGTGACCTGCACCGCGTACGCGGCCGGCGGTAACGCGGTCCTCGGCCAATAGAACTTGAGTTGGCTGCTGTTCACGTGGACGAACCGGGTCGTCGCCGTCGCCGTGCTCCCCGCCACCGTCGTCCCCGTCAGACTCCCCACCGTGATCGTGGCCCCGACGATGAAGTTGGACCCGTAGATCGAGATCGACGCGCTGGGGCTGATGCCGTACGTCACCGGTGTGGGGCTCGTGCTCGTGACGGTCGGTTGCGGCGCCGCGACGGTCAAACCATTCGCCAGCGTCGCGGAGAGGTGGCCCGACGCGGGGGTGTTCGTCACCTGGACGTCGTACGGCCCCGGCGGCAGCGCCGTGTTCGGCCAGTAGAATTTGAGTTGGCTTCGGTTGACGAACACAAACCGAGAGGTGGTGCTCGCCGTGGAACCCGCCACGGTCGTCCCTGATATGGTCCCAACCGTAATCGTCGCCCCGAGGACGAAGCGATCGCCGTAGATCGTCATCGAGGTGCTCGGCGTCATCCCGTACGTCACAGGGGTCGGACTCACCGACGTGATCGTCGGTTGCGCCGCGGCCACGGTGAAGCCCGCGGCCAGCCCCCCCGACATGCCACCAGCCGCGGCCGGATTGGTTACCTGGACCGCGTACGCGCCGGGCAGGAGCGCGGTCTTGTTCCAGTAGAACTTGAGTTGGCCGCTACTCACGTACACGAACGGCGTCGCCGCCGTGGCAGTGGAGCCGGGCACGGTCGGGCCCGTGACTCCACCAACGGTGATCGTCGCGCCAGAGATGAAGTTCGTCCCGTAGATCGTGACCGATTGGCTGGCGCTCACGTCGTAGATCAGCGACGACGGGCTGGCGCTGGTCACTGTTGGAGCGGGCGGGAGGACGGTGAAGGCATCGGCCAAGCTCGCCGACAAGGCTCCGGCCGTCGCGGGATTGGTCACGGTCACCGCATGCGCGCCCGGAGGAATCGCGGTGTTCGCCCAGTAGAATCGGAGCTGACTGCTACTGACAAAGATGAACGGGGTCGCCGCGGTCGCCGTGCTCCCCAGCACCGTGGCGCCCGACACCCCGTCCACACTGATCGTCGCGCCGGAGACGAAGTTGGACCCGTAGATGGCGACCGAGGCGCTTGGCGTGATGCCATAGGTCACCGAGGGACGGCTGATGCTGTTGATAGTCGGCTGCGGTGGGGCAACGGTGAAGCCATCCGATAGCGTTCCCGATGCGCCTCCAGGGTTGGTGACCTGGACGTCATAGGCACCTGGCGGCAACGAGGTAGTGGGCCAGTAGAATTTCACCTGTCTGCTGCTGGTGAACACAAATGGCAAGGACTCCGAGGCCGTGCTGCCCGCGACGGTCACGCCGGACAGTGATCCGACCGTAATCGTTGAACCCAGGGCAAAGCCGGTCCCATAAATGGTGATCGAGCGACTCGGCGTTACGCCATAGGTCACGGAGGTGGGGCTAGCTGAGGTCACCGGCAAGCCGTCGTTCACCGTGATCGAGACGACTTCAGACGTGGTGAGGCTCCCGTCGCTGACTGCGAAGGTGACGGAGTACACACCTGCTTGCGTCGAAGTTGGAGTCCACGAAAATGACTGAGAAGAAGGGTTGAAGCTCGCGCTGGGAGGTAGATTCGTTGCACTGAAATCCAGTGGGTCACTATCAAGGTCATCACCGATGATGGTGAAGCTCAACAATGCATACTCGTTGACGAGTTTGGGCCCAATTGGTTTCAGGATTGGGGGATTGTTCGCGTGATTGAGGAGAATGGAGACGGTGGTGCCATCGCCGCCGCTCACATTCGCCACCGCCAAGTCGGGCTTACCGTCGCCATCGAGGTCGCCGATCGCCACGGAGATGGGATTTGCGCCCACCGCGACGGCCGTCGCAGCGCTGAACGCGCCAGTACCGGTCCCAAGTAAGATCGACACGGTGTTGTCGTTCGTATTCGCCACCGCCAAGTCGGGCTTGCCGTCGCCATCGAGGTCGCCGATC
>Ga0184615_10000432_pt1 | contig 23407 bp, 17 predicted proteins | sample PLM4_65_coex_FD_133134 | JGI IMG/M metagenome (GOLD analysis project Ga0184615, IMG submission 133134) | Groundwater sediment microbial communities from an aquifer in East River, Colorado, USA - PLM4_65_coex | ecosystem: Environmental > Terrestrial > Soil > Riparian zone | place: USA: East...
CAGGTCAAATCAAGTGAGACACGCGTGAACGAGCCGAGCGTGAGACGGGAGGCCTTACGGGGACCGCGGTCGACGGCGTGCTTCGCGGATGATGAGTCCCAAGGCGCCCAGCGCGATGAGCCAAGCGGCGGCCCGCGGCCGTTCCACGGCGAGGACGACGGGGGTGAGCGCGGCGCGGGTGGCGGCTCGGAGCGCCGTGTGCCGGGCGATCAGGCGCGCGAGTGGAGGACTCATTCGTTCGTACCCGGCGATGAAGAGCCGGCCGAACGGCGAGGGCTTGAGGCGGTCATCGCGGAACGCGCGCAACGATTGCACGTGGGGATGCCACGGCGTCCCATACGCCGCGGTGGCGATGAAGCAGAAGCCGACCGACCCCTCGCCCGCGGTGGGCACTGCGGGCATGTCGCTCGAATGTGGGCTTTCTTGGAGCATGATGTCGACGGCGGTGATGGTGTATACGTACGGCGTTTCGTTGGTGAGGTTGGCGTGATCCAGATACTCCACCTCGTTGCTCGGTAAATCGTTGAGCCGATCTTCCACCAGGCTGCCCTCGCGGTGCCGATAGACTCGATAGCCCCGGAGGTCCAGGTCGGGGTTCGGCGTCCAGCGGAGTTTGACCCGCCCGCTCCCGACCGACACGACCGTCAGGCCTTGGGGCGTTGCGGGAACTGGATCGATGAAGGAAAGGTCCGGAGGCACGGAGACGTTTGTGGTGGCAGCGGCCTTGGCGTCGAGTTTCCCGGCCCCCCAGAGGTCGGCCGACCCGGTCTGCGGTAGAGCGGTTGAGGTCAAACGCGCCTTGACGTCGCGAGCCGTGAGGGTGGGGTTGATCTGCAGGAGGAGCGCCGCGGCGCCGGCGACATGGGGCGCCGCCATGCTCGCCCCCCGGAGAATGAAATGGACGCGGTCAGGATCGGTCATGTCGTCAATGATGCTGATCGCCGTCTCATAGAGCGCCTCATCGATTCGAGACGACAGACTCGACTTCACGCCGACCCCGGGTGCCGCCAACTCGGGTTTTGGGGTCGCCGGGCACGCCGCCGAAAAGCTACACGTCCGTCGGGGACCACGGCTTGTGAAACTGTCCAGCGCCCCGAACACCTCGTCCCGGTATTCCCTGATACCGCGTAGCGAGTTCCACTGTAATTTCGTGACATACGAGACAACCGCGATCGCTTCGGTGGCGGTCGCGGGGACCGCCAAAGTCTTGCTCGGGTCAGCGGCACTCGTGAACGCGGCAGCCTTTAGCGGATCATCGGCCACCGACCAGAGATCGAACGACGCCGTTGCGCCCGGCGGGATGAGCGTTCCGCTGAGCATCAGCGACCAGCTCCCCTCCGCCAATGCCGTGGTGCTGCTCAGGACAGCGACGGTCTCACGGTCGCCGTTGACCCCGTTCAGGTCGTCGCCGGCGCTGATCGTGATATCCCCGCAATTCGAGGCCATTGTGACCACGGGCGTCCCCACCGGGGGGAAGCCCGGTGGCAAGGGCGGCGACGCGGTTTCGGTTGATCCGCAGGAGGGCGTGGTGATCGACATCCCTAGCAGGACGTTTCCGGGATACCAGAGGTCGAGTTCGATCCGCTTTGCGCCGGGTGGGACGACGAAGCCGATGGGCAGGGGAATGGCGCCTACGGAGCCGCTCGCGTGCATCGCACGCGAGCTCGTAGACGTATTGACAGCCCCGTCATTGCCGCCTGCGACGACCACCACTCGAGCCGGGACCGCCTCACCGGGCCGACCGTCCGGCCCGGTGAACGCATCGATTGCCCGTTCAAAATCAGACGTCCCGTCGTGCGCCCCCCGGAGTGTGCCCAGGCTGAGATTCACCACCAGGGGCCGGCCCAGAGCCGTTGCCTTGTTTTTCAGGTACGCCAGGGCCTCGATCACGCGGTTGGACGTTTGCGCGCCGAGTTTGACGACGAGGAGATCCGCCTCTGGGGCCATGCCGACGTATTGGTAGGCCGGCTGATCACCCCCGGTGGCCGACCCGTTGCCGGCGGCGATGCCCGCCACGTGCGTGCCGTGGCCGACGCGGTCGACCTCGGGGCAATCCCGGATGTCGATCTCGTCCGGCAGACACTCCGCGCCGAAGGAAAACCCGAGCGGCGGGCGTCCCGACGCGCTGCTCTGGTCCCAGACGGCGAGGAGGCGGGTCGTCCCGTCGGGGTGTCGAAAGTCTCGATGGGTCAGATCGATGCCGGTGTCGATGATGCCGATCAGGACGCCGCGACCGGTGTGCCCCGACCACTCCCCGTCGGGGGGGGGGCGCGTCCACACCTCCGTTGCTCGGGTTTCCGGCACGCTGAGGTCCAGGAACCGGGTCAGCGGTCGGGACACGTCGATCGAGGCCACCGCGGGATGAGCCGCGAGCGCCGACAGCCGCGAGAGCGGGACATCGGCGGTCACGACATCCCCGAGCACCGCTCCCACGGTGACGCCGAGCGCCTGGAGGTCCGGCCGCGGGCCGATGATTCGGAGCGTCACCGCCACCGTCGTTTCGGTCGGGGTCTCGGGGGCGATGCCGATGGCCGTCGGAGCGAGTAAGTCAGCGCCCCGCTGGCCGGCCAGAATCGGCAGGAGCAGGGGATCAACCGTTGCCGCATGAGCGGTCGAACCGGAGCCGATCGCGGTGAGGAGCGCGATCAGCGCCAGCGCGGCCGCGGCGTGGGTCATGGGGTCTGAGCTGGAGTCGGGGCTGGCGTCGAGGAACTGGACGCCGCCGGCGCGGCGGGCGCTGCGGGGTTGGGGGAGGCCGCGGGCGCCGCGCCGGATTCCGGCGCGGTCTCCGCCGGCGGTTGCGTATCGAGGATCGAGGACGCGATCGATCGTTGGTTCGACAGGATCGAGAGCCCCAACGACGTCAGCATGAAGAGCGCCGCGGCCGCGATCGTCATCTTGCTGAGAAACGTCGCGGCCCCGCGGCTGCCGAAGATGGTCTGACTGGACCCCCCGAACGCCGCGCCGATTTCGGCACCCTTTCCGGCTTGGAGGAGGATGACGCCGATCATGATGAAGCACACCAACACGTGAACAATGACGACGAGGACGATCATACGGTACTCCTGCGAGAGGTGGATGTCATGCCAGAGAGCGAGGGTTCGGCCCGAGGCGACCGGCCGGGCCCGGCACCCCGTTCTTTGGCGCCGGCGGCGCGCTCGATGATCGCGAGCAACGTCTGCACGTTGAGACTGGCGCCCCCGACGAGCGCGCCGTTGATGTCAGGCTCCGCCAACAACCCCTCGACCGTATCCGGGGAGACGCTCCCGCCATACAGGATGCGGACCGAGGCGGCGGCGTGTTCGCCGTGATCGTGGGCAATCAGGCGGCGGAGAAACCGATGAACCGAGGCGGCCTCGACCGGAGTGGCCGTCTTCCCCGTGCCGATGGCCCAGACCGGCTCGTACGCCATGATCAGCCGAGCGACCTGCGAGCCGGACACGCCCTGGAGCGCCACCGAGACCTGCTCCGCCACGACGTGTTCGGTCTTCCCGGCCCGGCGTTCAGGAAACGTCTCGCCCACGCAGAGGATCGGGGTCAGGCCGGCGGCCAGCAACGCCGCGGTCTTGCGACGCACCTGATCGTTGGTTTCGCCGAACGCCTGGCGGCGTTCGGAATGCCCGACGAGTGCGTACGCACAGCCGACGTCGGCCAGTTGTGGAACCGAAATCTCTCCGGTGTAGGCTCCGGCGGCTTCCCAATGGCAATTCTGCGCGGCCAGGGCAATGCGAGACCCGGCGACGATTTGCGCGGCCCGATCAAGGGCCGTGGCCGATGGAGCGACGACCACGTCGACCGCCTGAAGCAGGTCGGTGCGCGCCCGCAAGGTGTCGAGCGCGTGGACGGCCTCGGTCACGGTCTTGTTCATTTTCCAGTTGGCGATGATCAGTGGCGCTGCCATGGGCGGACTTATGGTTCCCGGTTCGGGAGCGCGACCAATCCCGGCAGCGGTTTGCCTTCCAACAGCTGCAACGCGGCGCCCCCACCGGTGGAAATGAACGAGATGTTTTCCGATTCTCCCGCGCGGTGAACCGCCAGTGCCGTATCACCCCCGCCCACGATCGTCAACGCATATGCGTTGGCCACGGCGTGCGCCACCGCAAACGTCCCTCGTGAATAGGCGTCCATTTCGAACACGCCCATCGGACCGTTCCACAGAATGGTCTTTGCGTTGGCCAGCGCCTCGGTGAACAGCCGCACCGAGGCGGGGCCGATATCGAGGGCGGTCCACCCCTTGGGGATTTCCTGGACGGGGACGATTTTGGTTTCGGCCCCCGGCTCCATCCCGGTGGCGACGACGCAATCGACGGGAAGATAAAATTTCACGTCGTTGGCCCGCGCGGTTTCGCGCATTTCGAGGGCCACCTCGAGCATCGAGGGTTCGACGAGCGAGTTCCCGACCTCAAGCCCCAACGCCTTGAAGAACGTGAAGGCCATGCCGCCGCCGATGATGACCTTGTCGACCTTCTTCTGGAGGTTGTTGATGACGCCGAGCTTGCCGGACACCTTGGCGCCGCCTAGCACCGCGACGAACGGTCGGGTCGGGTTGGCTACCGCCCCCTCCAGATACTCGATCTCCTTCTTCATCAGGAAGCCGGCGGCCGAGGTCTTGACGAACTTGGTGATCCCCGTGACGGACGCGTGGCTGCGATGAACCGTGCCGAACGCATCGTTGACGTACGTATCGGCGAGACGGGCGAGCGCCTTGGCGAAGCCCTCGTCGTTGGCCTGCTCTTCGGGGTGAAAGCGGAGATTCTCCAACAGCACGACGTCGCCGTCGAGCATTTTGGCGACCGCTCCTTCCACCTCCGGCCCGATACAATCGGGCAGAAAGAGGACGTCTTTTTTCAAGAACCGTTGGAGACGCTTGGCGACCGGCGCGAGGCTCAGGCGGGGATCGGGTTTGCCCGACGGGCGCCCGAGATGCGATGCCAAGATGACGCGGGCGCCCTCGTCGATCGCGTGGTTGATCGTCGGCAGGGTCGAACGGATTCGCGTGTCGTCGGTGATGTTGAGATTTTCATCGAGCGGGACGTTGAAGTCGGCCCGGATGAAGACCCGTTTGCCGTGCAGCTCGAGGTCGTCGATCGTCTGTTTATTGAGGTTCATGCGGCGGTCCGTGAGCGGCGGTTCCCTGACCGCGCGACGAACTTCACCAGGTCACGCACGCGGCACGAATAACCCCATTCGTTGTCGTACCAGGCGCACACTTTGACCAGCCCACCGTCGATGACGCGCGTGAGCGCCGCGTCGACGATCGACGAGTAGGCGCTTCCGTTGTGATCCACGGATACGGTGGGGTCTTCGCTGTAGGCGAGCAGACCCTTGAGCGCGCCCTCGGCGGCCGCGCGCAGCGCGGCGTTCACGTCGCGCTCGGTCGTCGGCCGCTCGACCTCGGCGACGAAATCGACGATCGACACGTTCGGCGTCGGCACGCGAATCGCCATGCCGTCGATCTTGCCCTCGAGCGCGGGGAGCACGGCCCCCACCGCGCGTGCGGCGCCGGTGGAGGTGGGGATCATCGACAGGCCGGCGGCGCGCGCCCGACGCAGGTCTTTGTGCGGCAAGTCGAGCAGCCGCTGGTCGTTGGTGTAGGAGTGGATCGTGGTCATGAGGCCGCGGCGGATCGTGAACGCCTCGTGGAGGACCTTGGCGATCGGCGCGAGGCAATTGGTCGTACAGGAGGCGTTGGAGATGATGTGGTGGGTCGCGGGGTCGTACCGGTCCTCGTTGACGCCCAGCACGACCGTGAGGTCGGGGTTCTTGGCCGGTGCGGAAATGACCACCTTCGACGCGCCAGCGGCCAAGTGCTTGGAGGCCGACGGCCGATCCTCGAAGCGACCGGTTGACTCGATGACGACCTCAACGCCGAGTGACTTCCAGGGGAGCTCGGCGGGGTCCTTGAGCGCCAGGACGGCGATCTCGCGCCCCCCCACGACGATCGCGTTGTCCTTAGCTTCGACGGAGGTATTCAGCCGGCCGTGGACCGAGTCGTACTTGAGGAGGTGAGCCAGCGTCTTCGCGTCGGTCAGGTCGTTGATCGCGACGAACTCGACATCCGGATCATCGAGCGATGCGCGAAGCACCGCGCGCCCGATCCGGCCAAATCCATTGATTCCGATCCGTACTCCCACTGCTCGTTACCCTTTCAGATTTTCCCTATCCTAGGACCGGCCTATCCACAAAGTCAAACCCGCGTCGCCGATGAAATATTCATCGCCACGCGGGCAATGAGGGCTGCGCGCGCACTGGCGCGCCTGGAGGGAGTTGAACCCCCGACCTGCGGATTCGAAGTCCGACGCTCTATCCAGCTGAGCTACAGGCGCAACCTGAGGCGACGCACGCATCGCGTATAGTGGGGCGAGTGAGGGGTTTCGAACCCCCAACCCCTGGAGCCACAGTCCAGTGCTCTACCCTTGAGCTACACCCGCCACGGTGTGCAACGAGGAGTCGGTTGTATCACCTCGCTCGCGGCCTTGTCAACCGCGGAAGACCGCGATAAATCGAGCGGGAGAAGCGGGGGAGAGCCCTGGTGCGCCGAGCGAAGCTGGCCGCACGCGGCAAGGATCTGCCGCCCTTTGCTCTTGCGGACGAAGGCCGAGAAGTGCGCGTTGAGAAGAATCGTTTGAAACGCCGCGACCGCCGCGTCCGTCGGTCGCTCGAACGGCGCGCCAGGCCACGGGTTGAATGGAATCAGGTTGACCTTGCACCGGATCCCGTGCAGAAGCGCGACGAGCCGGCGGGCGTCGGCCGGAGTGTCGTTCACTCCGGCCAGCAGGACGTACTCGAAAAAGATCCGCCGACGTGGGGAAAGCGGGTACGCGCGACACGCCCCCAGCAGTGCCGCCAGCGGGTACTTGCGATTGATGGTTCCCATCACCCGGTCGCGCACGTCGTCTGTCGTCGCGTTGAGCGAAACGGCCAAATTCACGGGGTGACGAAAGGCCCCGAGCTGCGCCATCTGGGGGACGAGACCCGACGTCGACACCGTGATCCGTCGCGGCGAGTAGCCGAGCCCCCACGGCGCGGTGAGGCGTTCAATGGCCTCGCACACCGCGGCCAGGTTCGCCAGAGGCTCGCCCATCCCCATGAAGACGAGATTGGTGATCGGTCGCTCGGGCCCGGCGTGCGCACGGGCGCCCAAAACCTGGTCGACGATCTCGTGGGCTTTGAGGTTACGCTTCAATCCCATCGTCCCGGTCAGGCAAAACGTGCAGTCGAGCGTGCATCCGACCTGGGTTGAGAGGCAGAGCGTCAGTCGGCTCTCGTCGGGAATAAGGACGGATTCCACCGTCTCCCCATCCTCGAGCCGGAAGAGCAGTTTCTCGGTGCCGTCCTCGGCGTCGCGCCGAACCTCCGCCAACACCGGCTCGGTGATCACCGAGAGCTCCGCCAAGCGAATCCGCTCGGAGTGGCCGAGGTTGGTCATCTCCTCAAACCGCGTCACGCCGCGTCGGTAGATCCAGTCGAGGACCTGGCGCGATCGGTAGCGGGGCCACCCCTGGGCGGCGAGGAACTCGTCCAACTGCGTGACGGAGAGCGTCTTGATGGCTACTTTCGGCATTATCAGCAATCCTTTGGATTTATAGCACACTTTCAACGGCGGAGGCCAGTGTTGAGGGCCGAACGCCTCCCAAGGAAATAAAACACCGGGGTGGAGGGTTTTGAAAGGGGAGCAACCGATCCGCCTATGCCAAAGACTCTCCGGTCCCTCAGAACCATTCCCATGTGGATCCTCCTGGTGTTCATCGCGGGGGGATGCGGCGGGACGACAGGCCAGACCTCAGGCGGGGGCGGCGACACGGCGGCTGACACCACGCCACCGACTATTGTGTCAAAATTCCCGGCCGAAAATCAGGTCAATGTGTCTCGAGATACCACGATCTCGATTACCTTCAGCGAACGCCTCGATCTTGCCACGGTGACGCCCGACACCGTGCTCCTCACGCAAGGCGGCGCCGGAGACGTCCAGCGGTCGCTGCAATGGGATGCGACGGGCACCACCCTGTTGGTTGATCCCTTCACCTTGCTGGGAAGCAGCACCGATGACTACCAGTATCGGGTCGAGTTGACCGACGGAGTGAAGGACCTCGCGGGCAATCGCCTGGAGGCCTCTCAGTGGTACTTCACGACCGGCTCGCTGATCGACTTCGAGGCACCTCGTTGGAGGTGCTCGGCTCAAGTGACGGCCGTTCCGTTGCGATTCGACAGGGTGGAGGTCTCCTGGGCGGGCCAGGCGCTGACGCAGTGTTCCCCCGGCGAATCCGTCGCCACGGCTCCCGCAACCGATAACGTCACTCCCTCCGATCGGTTGACGTACGTCATCGAGTACAGGCGGGTCTCGGACACTTCGTTTTCAAGTTCACCGCCCGTGACGGGCACCTCGAACTTCACGATCACGGGGTTGCGCGCGAACACCGAGTATCAATTTCAGGTCAACGTGGCTGATCTGGCGGGGAACGAAGCGGAGTTTCGGAGCCCGGCGGATCCGGTCAAGACCTTGCCGGCCGGCCGTCTGTATGTCGCGAATGTGTTGGGTAATACGCTTTCCGGTCTTGCCGATATCGGTCAGGCCGACGGGGATCAGGTGGCGGCGGTCGTGTCCGCCGATCAGACCCAACTCGGTGGGCCGACCAGCGTCTACGTTGACGCAGACGCGGGGGTCGTCTACGTGGCGAATTTCAGCTCCAACAGCATCGCGGCCTACGCAATGGCGCCAGACGGAACGTCACGGTTGGGTCAATACCCCTTTAAGAACAACCAGGCGCCGTTATGGACAATCCGCGGCGACCGGAGCGGCAGCGACGTCACCGAGCTCAGCGGTCCGACGTGGTTGTGGCTCGACGCCAAGACCGACGCGGCCGGCAAGAAGAGGAAGTTGCTCTATGTCGCCAATACCTTTCCCACACGGGGGCGCACGGGGCCGATCGGGAACAACATCGTGGTCTTCGACATCACCAACCCGCCGAGCGGTTCCAACAGCGCGCCGATCGGGGTGATCAAGAGCCAAGCGTTTCGAACGCCGATCGCGTTTGCGGTCGACCTAGTCAATAAGTTGCTGTACGTCGCCAACCGGGATCATTCGGCCTACGGCGACAACTTGGGCGGGAAAATCCTGGTCTTCCCATTCATCGAGCTGCTGGATCTCACGAACAATCCCGACAACACGCCGGTCAGGACCTTTTGGGGACAAGGGGCGACTGGAGGGCCGTGCGTGGTGACCGACCCCTCGGGCGGTTTGTGCGGTCCGTCGGGCCTCGCACTCGACTCGCTGGGCCAGACGCTGTACGTCGTCAACCGCAGCCGCAATAACCTCCTGATCTTTGCCAATGTGGAGCAGCAGACGACACAGGGCGCGCAAGTCCCGGTGGTGGTGGAGGGACCCGATACCGGCCTCGCGAATGCGAGACCGACCTCGCTGTTCTTGGAGCAGGGGCAACCGAGTGGGGATCGCCTCTACGTGACGACGGATCGGGAGCAGTCGCTGGTTATCTTCAAGGTGGCCGACTTGGCGAGTGGCGGCAATGTGCGGCCCGTACGGATCATCAAGGGGCCCCGAACGATGCTCGGCCAGCCGGCGAAGGACCCGACTCAACAGAGCGTTGGGCCGTACGGCGTGATGGTGGTGGGGAACGAGGCGTACGTCGTCACGCCGGGTTTTTTTCAGCAGGCGTTCCTCCCGATCCCTTCGCTCTCGGTGTTCGATGTCTCATTGCAGGCTGACCCGGCGCCCGGTAGCGATTCGGTGGTCACCGCCACTCCTCCCGCCCGTCTGGTGGTGAACCCGCTGCAAGGCGCCAGCGGCGTGGCGCTCGATCGTCAAGCCAATCGGCTCTACGTGACCAGTTTTTATGCCAATATGATCTTGGTTTATGAGGGTGCCGACACGCTCGCGTCTGGGCAGCGTGATCCCGATCGCATCATCGCGGGCCCCAACACGAAACTCGACCACCCGGTGAGCCTGGTGTTTCGCCCCGCCACGACGAGCCGAGGCGCGGCGCTATACGTCGTCAACCAATCCAGCCATTCGATTCTGGTCTTCGGCGGCCAGCCGTTGGGGACGGTGGGCGGTGATGTGGCCGATCTGAGCGGCGATGTCCCCTATAGCCGGTATCTCGGTCCGTCGGCGAGCATGGACCCGTTTTCGCCCTTTAACGCGACGGAGCTGGCATACCCTGCTGGGATCGCGATCGACGAGAACCGGGACCTGCTCTACGTGTCGAACCGGGATGCCGCCACGGCGCAAGACCTGGAGGGACGAAAGATCCTCGCCTTTACGAACGCGTCAACGATCGGGGCCACCCCCGCCGAGCGGGGCGATCTTGAGGGGGTGCCGGGCGACGCCAATGCCGGCAACGTGGCTCCAGTTTGGACGATCGAGGGGGACCCGCCGCCGCCGCGGTTCGGTTCGGTCACGGATCGGACGACGCTCAAACGTCCATCGGCGCTGTTCGTGGATCCCGACCTCGATCGGCTCTTCGTGGCTAATCGGCAAGGTCGGTCGATCCTGGTGTTCGACGAGATCAGCAGGAGAGTGCAGGAGGCTTCGCTCGATCACAATCTGGCGCCGACGTGGACGATCGTGCACGGGGCGCTGACGAACCCGGCAGGACTAGCCTTGAACCTGGTCTTTAACGAGCTCTACGTCGCCGACGCCCTGACCAGTACGATCCTGGCGTTCGACGTCAGCCGTCTCGACCCGACGGCGCCTTTCCCGGCGCTGACCCCGCGGGTGATCGGCGGCGCCAGCACGGGCTTGGCAGCCCCCATCGGCATCGCGCTTGATTCGGAGAAATAAAGAACAGTAGAATAAAGGCTTCGTGGCCTCGTCCTCTCCATTCCGCGGCATCTCCCCAACGTGGCTCGTTCTGTGTGTGGTTGGGCTCGGAGCCTGCGCTTTGCCGTCCGCTCTGATTCCGGGTTCTTCGCTGTCGATCGAGACGGACCGCGCCCCGACGGCCTGCGCGAAGGCCGCCGAATGCTTCGCGCTGGCGAGGACGTCGATCGAACGCGGCGCGGCGGATGAGGCGCTCGATCGGCTCACGCGTATCCGATCGCAGTGGCCCGACACGGTGTGGGCCGGTCGCGCGGCGTATTGGATCGCCCAGCTCGCGGTCGGGCGGGACGAGCCCGATGCGATCTCATGGGGCCTGCGGGCCTCCACCGAACTCCCCCTGGTTGGCGATCATGCGCTGGCGTTGGCGGCCGAGGCGGCGCGCCGCGCGGAGCAGCCCGAACGGGCGGCGCGCCTCTTTGATCTCCTCGTCCGCCGCTACCCCGACTCCTCGCTGGTCCCCGGGGCGTTGTCCGCATCGGCCGACCTCTGGTCGCGTGCGCCGGGAGGGCGGATAGAAGCCGTCAGCCGCTGGCGCGACCTGATCCATCGGTTCCCGCAGCATGCCGCGGTGCCCTCCGCCCTGGCGGCGCTCGGCGACGCCCTCGTGGCCGAGGGACGGGCCGCCGAAGCGGGGCTCGCGTACCGGAGACTACGGTTCGAGTATGGGGCGTCGCCGGACGCGGGGACGGTCGAGGAGCGGTTGGACCGCTTGATCCGGGACGCCACGGCGTCCCCGCCGACGTTTGAAGAGCGCCGCCGGCGCGCCGAGGCGCTGGCGCGCGCCGCGCGGTACCCCGAGGCGTTGGAGGAATGGAGAGCGCTGCGCCGGTCGGCGCCCACGCCCGACGCGCGGCAAGACGTGACATTGCAGGTCGGGGTCACGCTCTACCGCCTTCGTCGATGGGATGATGCGTGGGCGACGTTTCATGGGGTGACGGTCTCGGCGACGGGGTCCTCCGACGTGCGCGAGGACGCCTTGATGTGGGAGGGCCGCACCGCGTTCCGACGCGAAGATGGCGCGGCCCTCCGCCGGGCCGAGGCGAGGCTCGGAAGGGCCTTTCCCCAGAGCCCCCGTCGATTGGAACTGCTTGCGTTGCGAGCCGTGTGGCATCGCGGGCGCGGCGAACCCGCGGCGGCGCTCGAGGCGTACCGCGCCCTGGGCGCGCTCGCGACGGCATTGCGCCGTCCCGACAAACTGGTGGAGGCGCAATGGTACGTGGGATGGCTCGAATACCGCCGCGGGGCGCTCGCGGCGGCCGGCGAGGCGTTCGAGCGCGGGCTTGCCGCCGCCCAGCCCGCGGATCCCCAGATTCCGCAGTTGTTGTACTGGATGGGGCGCGTGGACGCTTTGCGTGGACTCACCGATTCGGCGCGAGCGAAGATCGCGGAAGTCCAGACGCGCTTTCCCTACACCTATTATGGGTACCTCGCGCGGCAGGGCCTCCGATGGAGCGCGGATGATCGGCAATCGCACGTTGTCCCGGCGCCCGCGCCCGCTTTCGGCGATACGCTCGATGCCGATCGTGTGTGGCCGGCGGTGTCGTCGCGCGCCGACGAACTCTGGGCGCTGGGGCTGCGAGCCCAGGCGCGCGACGAGCTGTTGGCGGCGCTTCGCGGGGCGCCGCCCCCGCCGGAACGCGTGCTGGATGCCGCGGAGCTGCTGGCGCGGGTCGGGGCCGACGGCGACGCGGTGCGCTTGCTCCGCCGCCAGTTCGGGTCGGCCCTCGAACGGGGCGACCCCGCCCTGCCGCGGCTGGCTTGGGAAGGAGCCTATCCGGTGCATTTGCTCGAACCGATCCGGTACGCCGGAACCGGCCGCGTCGACCCCTTTTTGGTCACGGGGCTCATCCGAGAGGAGAGCGTCTATGATGCGAATGCGGTTTCTCCGGTGGGCGCCATCGGTTTGATGCAGCTCATGCCCGACACCGCTCGGCGCGTTGCGCGCTCCGAGGGGCTTTCGTCGTTTGCGGTCGACCAGTTATTCACGCCCGACGTCAATATCAGGCTCGGGGTCCGGTACCTGGCCGATCTCTTGGATCGCTTTGCGGGCAACGAAGCGTATGCGGTGGCCGCCTACAACGCGGGACCGGAGGCGGTGGTGAGGTGGATCGAGACCAACCCTCCGCGGGCCCTCGACGAGTTCGTCGAAGAAATTCCTTTTCCCGAGACCCGCGGGTACGTCAAACGCGTGTTGCGGAGTATGTGGGAATACCGGGCGCTCTACGGCTCCCCGTCCCCCGCAGTGATCGCGTCGGCGGAATCGTCGCCTGGGTCGGGCGATCTGGCGCCGACGGCGGTGGCTCCGGATTGACCCGCGCGAGCGTCTTTCGTAGAATCGAACCGTTGGGCTCAACGCCGTGCCGCGATCGGCGTGGTGTTCCGGGACAGGAAGCGGTTGCGTGCGGCAACCGTCCAGGGTGAACCGATGGAGCAGCGCGGACTCGACCAGATGCACCACCTGCAAACGGCCGTCGCCGAACGGCGGGCGGTTCTGGAGGTGGATCACCTGACGGCGCGGCGGCTCGTCGTCCGGGGTTCCGTCCCGATGGCGGACTACATCGGGACGGGAAGTCGCTGGTTCTTCCGAGGGCTCGGGGTTCTATACGCCGGAGGGCTCGTGGCGGGGGTCGCGCTGTTGGTCGAGGGCCGGTTCTTATACGCGGCGCTGGGCTTCCTTACCGCGATCGTGCTTCAGCAAATGTGGGGTGGACTCGCCGTCGATCTCCTCCGGATGATCGCGATCCGGGATGCTCCGTTCCTCCAGTTGGCGTTACGGGAGGGATGGGTCACGTTGATCGAGCCTCCCATCGGACCGGGCCGTCGCACGCGACCGATCGTCGTCGATGCGACCGGCGGTTCTCCCTACGCCGCAGAGATCGCGCGGGCCAGGGACGCCTTAATCCAGCGCCCCGATGACGCTCAGGTCCGTTTCAGTCTGGGCGTGACCTATCTGTTGGCGGGTGAGTTCGAGAATGCGCTCGAAGAATCCCGCGTCCTCTCCATGCTCGATGCCCGTCTCGCCACCAAGCTCCAAGACTTGACGCGCCTGCTAGCGAGCTAAGTCCCGCCCCGGCGAACTGCCGCTCGCAGGCTGCTGAAAAAGTCCATCTGCGGCGTACTCGGTCGTCGGAAATCCTCACGTACGACCGCAATCCCCCGGGAATACTTCGTACCTCCAGAAGCCTCCCAGTACGCTCCGGTTCCCTCCTTCGCTGCGGCCTTGCATATGGAGCTTTTTGAGCAGCCTGTAGACTTTACCGAGTTTTTCAGCGTCCTGCCAGGAACTCCGTGGGGCCAGGACCTCTCGTCTGATGAGGATCTACAGAACGGTCTGGATACTCTTGACGGCGTGTTTGACGACGTAGACGGTGTGCGAGATCCGATCACTGAGATGGAGATCGAGGAAGAAGCCGGGGGATTCGTGTGAGATCTCGTGGAGCGTGCCATGAATCTCCTCGCCGTCTCGGAAGGCGACAACCACCTGCTTCTCGATCGGATGGGGCCCCCGGCCCGCGAAATCCGGTCCTGAGATGCGATCGACGAAGAAGATCGATTTGAGACGGGACAGTTCGACCTCGATTGGAGTGGGAGTCGATGGGCGGGATGACTCTCTCCGATCCCGCTTGCGCGCATTCCACCGCGGCGATGGGGCTCTGGTCGGGGCGGCAGCTCGTCTGCCGGGCTCGTTCGCGCGCCGCACAAGCGGCAGCGCCGAGTCGGAATGGCTGAGCGCGAGCTGAACCAGCGCCTCGAGTGTATGCCGAGCCGCTGCTGACAAGCCCTGAAACTCCAGCCCCATACCGATCCCAGGGTCGATGAAGACCGCCTTGGCGGTGGCGTCGATGGATTCCTGGCCGAATCGAAGCGTGACGTGAAGGAGAGCCCCTTTGTTATAGGGAGTCAGCGTCTCCACGTACATCCCGCGGGTGCTGAGATCCACCCCACGCCGCACGCCCAAGTGATCGATCCGCACCTCGTTGAGAAACGGGACGCGCGGCACACGCCGGCGTGGATCGACCGGATCCTGGGGCAGATAGCGGAGCGTGGTTCCGGTCAACAGGGAGGACCGAAGCACCCCGCTTTCAATACTTCCGTCTGCGAAGTGAATCACGATCGATTGGTGAGGTGGCTCGATCATCGAGCTCGCTGCGTATGTCACGGGAGGGAAGTATAGCAGCGACGCGGCACACGACAACCCGCAAACTGCGGCCGCTGAAGATCCAGAGTGAAGGCGGTGAGAGAGGGGAGGGGAAAAAAGTTGCGGGGGATGGATTTGAACCATCGACCTTCGGGTTATGAGCCCGACGAGCTGCCAGACTGCTCCACCCCGCGGACGGCATCCTAACAAAACGCCGGAGCGCGCGTCAAGCCATTTCTCTGTGGCGATCAGCGGAGCGCTCGGCTTGATTTAGGAACCCCGGCGTGGCATCATACGATACGATGTCGATTCTCCGTATTCGCGAGTTTCCAGACGAGGTGTTGCGCCGGCCGGCGGATCCGGTGGGTAATGTCGATGGCCGTCTGCAGGCGCTCATCGACGATATGTTCGAGACGCTCTACGCCGCGCCCGGCTTGGGGTTAGCCGCTCCGCAAGTGGGCGCTCCGCTCCAGCTCTTCGTCTACGACATGGGGATCCGCGAAGGCGAACGCGAGCGCAAGATCATCCTCAACCCCACGATCGTCGAGCAGGAAGGGGAAATCGCCGACGAAGAGGGGTGTTTGTCGATCCCCGATTACCGCGAGATCGTCAAACGCGCCGCCAAGGTCTTTCTCAAAGGCTACGACCGTGACGGTCGCGAGCTGCAGATCGAGGCCCACGGGTTGGAGGCGCGGCTCTTCCAGCACGAGTTAGACCACCTCAACGGCGTCCTGATGTTCGAACGACTGAGCCCGTTAAAACGCGACCTCTTCCAACGCAGACTCAAAAAACGACTCAAGACCGCGGGCGAATAACCTGCAAGGCGGCGAAGGACGGTCGACTCTCGGCGCAGTCCAACGGGACGAGGGAGGCGGCATGACCGTGGGTGCCCGGCTGCCCGAACCGGCCCCCGTGCCGACGCGGCTGCGCGTGGTCTTCATGGGCACGCCCCCATTCGCCGTTCCGTCCTTCGACGCGCTGCGGATGCGGGGGGAAGAGCTCGTGGCGGTGGTCACCCAGCCGGATCGCCCGCGGGGGCGGGGTCACGCCGTCACCCCCTCGGCGATAAAGGTGGCGGCCCTCGCGGCGGGGGTGCCGGTGCTCCAGCCCGAGAAGGTCCGCCACCCCGACTTCCTGGAATCGTGCCGCGCGCTCGCTCCGGATCTCATCGTGGTGGTCGCATTCGGCCAGATTCTCCCGAAGGCGTTGTTGGACATCCCTCGCTACGGGTGTATCAATGTTCACGCCTCGTTGCTTCCCCGGTATCGCGGCGCGGCGCCGATTCAGTGGGCGATCATCCGCGGCGAGACCGAGTCGGGCGTGACGACGATGCTGATGGACCCCGGCATGGACACCGGTCCCATCCTTCTTCAGCGCCGTGTGCCGATCGCGCCCGACGATACCGCCCAGACGTTGTCCGAGCGCCTCGCGGTGGTCGGCGCCGAATCGCTGGGTGAGACGCTCGATGTGCTCAAGGCCGGGCGGCTTCGGCCTCAGCCTCAAGACTCGGCCCACGCTACGCTCGCGCCGCTGTTGAAGAAGGAGGATGGACGGATCGACTGGGGGCAGCCGGCCGCCGCGCTCGCCGCGCTGGTCCGTGGAGCGAATCCCTGGCCGGGCGCCTACACGACCTCTCAGGGCGAACCGTTTCGGATCTGGGCGGCGCACGCGGAGCCGGGTTCCGGGGAGCCTGGCATCGTCGTGCGCGCGGATGGGCGCGGCGTAATGGTGGGAACCGGCGAGGGCCTTCTCGTGGTCACGGAGTTACAGATGCCGGGGGGCAAGCGTCTCTCGGCCCGCGAGGCTGCGGCGGGCCATCTGGTGACTGCCGGCCTTCGCGTCGTATAATGGGCCGGTGGTGATGGTGGGTGTGGTAGTCAATTCAGGTGTCGTCATGAGAACGAAGCGATGAATACGTTGAAAACCGCGGTGCTGATGACCGTCTTAACCGTCCTGCTGATCCTGGTCGGCTCGGCGCTCGGCGGATCTGGCGGCGCGACGCTCGCATTCGTCGTGGCGCTGGCGATCAATGGGTTCAGTTATTGGTTCTCCGACAAGCTCGTGCTGCGCATGTCGGGGGCCCGCCCGGCGACGGAAGCCGAAGCGCCCGAGTTGTATGCCATCGTGCGGGATCTGGCGGGGCGGGCCGGGCTTCCCATGCCGAAGGTGTATCTTATCGAGAGCCCGACCCCCAACGCGTTTGCGACCGGTCGCAACCCGAGCCACGCCGTGGTCGCGGTGACGACCGGGATGCTGGATCTCCTCACCCGCGGTGAGTTGGTCGGCGTGCTCGCGCACGAGCTGTCCCATATCAAACGCCGGGACATCCTACTCTCGACGATCGCCGCTGCCATCGCCGGGGCGGTCACGTATGCGGCGCAGATCGCTCAATGGTCGATGCTATTCGGAGGCCGCGATCGGGAGGAAGGGGCTGGCGGCCTGCTCTCGGGCTTGGTCATGATCATCGTCGCGCCCCTTGCGGCGATGCTCGTGCAAATGGCCATCTCGCGATCGCGTGAATACGACGCCGACGACGGCGGGGCGCGTTTGAGTGGGACGCCCGCGGCGCTGGCGAGCGCCTTGCGGAAGCTGGATCTCGCCGCTCGCCGGATGCCGATGCCGGTCAATCCGGCCACGGCGCACCTGTTCATCGTCAACCCGCTGACCGGTCAACGTCTGCTCGCGCTCTTCTCCACCCACCCGCCCATCGAGGATCGGATTGCCCGTCTCGAAGCCTTCGCGACCAGCCAGCCGGCTGTATAAGTCCACCGCGCGGCCGGTTCCTGTCGAGCCACGTCGACCCGCGGCCGCGCCGCGTCGTTCGGCGACCGATCGTCCCGCGAGTTCAGCCCGCACCCCCGGCGTCGTCGCACGTCCCGGTTCCGGCGGACGGCTGAGCGCGCCCCGCTCGACCAATCAGAGGGGCGGAGTGCCCGTCTCGAAGCGTTCGCCTCCGGCCAACCGGCCGCATCAGTCCGCCGGGCGGCCGGCTCCAGTGGAGAGACGGCGGCCCGCAGCCGGGCCGCGTCGTTCGGCGACCGATCGTCCTGCGAGTCCAGCCCGCACCCCCGGCGTCGTCCCGCGGCCCCGTCCCGGCGGGCGGGCGAGCGCGCCCAGCGCAGCCGCTCAATGGAGTGCGAGACGGTGGGCGGCGGAGCTCTTGATGCGCAGCGACGAAGGCATCGCGTTTGGCCCGGCGCTCCTCGCGCAGGTCCCGGCCACGATGTCGACGGTCGATCGCGGCCTGCTCACCGAGCTGTTCTACGGCGTGCTTCGCCATCGGTCCGCGCTCGACTGGCGACTGGCCGCGTGCTCCCAGCGCGCGTTGGGCCGTCTGGCTCCGCCGACGCTGGCCTTGTTGCGCCTCGGGGCGTATCAACTCCTTTTTCTGACCCGTGTGCCTCCTTCGGCGGCGGTCAACGAGACGGTGGCCTTGACCAAGCAACTGTCCGCGCCGACCGACGTGGGGTTCGTGAACGCCGTTCTACGCACTCTCGACCGTCGACGCCACGAGTTGGTTGTGCCCGATCTGCTGGAGCGGCCGCTCGACCACCTCACCGCCGAATATTCTCACCCGGTTTGGCTCGTTCGCCGATGGCTCAAGCGGTTCGGGCTCCAACGGACGCTCCAGCTCTGCCGGGCCAACAACGCGATCCCTCCGTTGACACTGCGGGTCAATACGCTGGTCACGACCCGGGAGCGCCTCCTGGAGGTCCTCACCAAAGAGGGGATCGAGGCCGCGCCGTGCGCGGCCTCGCCGCACGGCGTGGTGATCCGGGGCGCCTCGCCAACCGCGACCCGAGCGTTTACACAGGGATGGTATTACGTCCAGGATGAGGCGGCGCAATTGGTCGGGCTCGCCGTGGCCCCGCGTCCCGGCGAGCGCGTCCTGGACGCGTGCGCCGCGCCGGGGGGCAAGTCGATCCACCTGGCCGAGCTGATGGGGGATACTGGCGAAGTGGTCGCGGCGGACATCCGGCCGGACCGCCTGAGCCTTGTGGCGGAGAATTGCCGGCGCATGGGGATCAAGTGCGTCCAGACCGCGCAGGCCGACCTCTCGAAGGCGGCGGACGCCGAGCGTCTCGGCCGCTTCGACCGGATCCTTGTCGACGCCCCGTGCAGCGCCTTGGGGATTTTGCGCCGCCACCCGGAAGCCAAATGGCACAAGACCGAGGGATTGATCGCACGGTTCTCCGCCACGCAGCACGCGATTCTTGATCGGGTCGCCTCCCTCCTCAAACCGGGCGGGGTGCTCGTCTACAGCACGTGCTCGACCGAGCGGGAGGAGAACGAGGACGTCGTGAGCGAATTTCTGCGAACTCATCGGGGATGGGTGGCGGACGGTCTGCGGGCGGTGTTGCCGCCGGCCGCCGCACCACTGGTCACCCCGCAAGGGTATTTGTCGACGGCGGGCAACCCGTTCGACATGGATCATTTTTTCGCCGCGCGTTTCATCTACGGGGGAGGACCATGACACGACCGCTGCAGATTGCGCCGTCGATTCTCTCGGCCGACTTCACCCGTCTGGGAGAAGAAATCCAAGAGGTGGAGAAAGCCGGAGCCGATCTGATCCACATCGACGTGATGGACGGCCAATTCGTGCCCAACTTGACCGTCGGCCCGCTGGTGGTGGAGGCGGCGCGTCGGGTCACGAACCTGCCGCTGGACGTGCACCTGATGATCCACGACGCGGACGCGCTCATCCCGGATTTCGCCGAGGCGGGGAGCGATTATCTGACCGTCCACGTCGAGGCCTGCCCGCACCTCCACCGCACGATCCAGCTCATCAAGGAGAAGGGCGTCAAACCAGGGGTCTCGCTGAACCCCGCCACCTCGCTTGCGTTGATCGAGCCGATTCTTCCCGAGATCGATCTCCTGCTGGTGATGTCGGTCAATCCCGGCTTCGGCGGCCAGGCGTTCATCCCCTCGGTGCTGGAGAAGCTCAAGGCCGCCCGTCGTTTGATCGACAAGATCGCTCCACACGTCGCGCTCGAGGTGGACGGCGGCATTAAGATCGATAACGCCCGCGCGTTGCGGGCCGCCGGCGCGGATATCTTCGTCGCGGGCTCGGCGATCTTCGGCAAGAAGGACTATGCCAGGACGATCGCGGCGATGCGCACCGAAGCCTCTAAGGTATAACCTGGACTGGCGATAAGCGCGCATCTGCTGCGTTGTCGCTGCGGGAATCCCTCCTCACGTACGACCCAGTACGCTCCGGGGGGTTCCCTTGCTCCGCCTTGCATCTGCACACTTCTCGCCAGCCAGAGAACAGGCATTTTTTGTGGTTGACTTGGCCACAGCGAAGACGATGATGGACCGGTTCGGTCTACCCTCGCCGCGGAACGTCGAGCCCGTGTCGGGCGGGGTGATCAATCGGTCATACATCTTGGAGTTGTCCGACGGTACCGCGTGGATCTGTCGTGTCGACGTGGAGGGCGGGGGCGGGAAACTGGCCCACGAAGCCGCCGTGTATCGGTGGCTCTGGGCGCGCGCACCGGACCTGCCTATCGCGACGGCGTACCATCTGGATGCAGCACGGGACCTCATTCCCCACGAGTATGCGCTCATGCCGCGACTTTCCGGTGCGAACCTGGGCGCCGATGTCGAATACCTGCCGGATGAGGTCCGCGAACCGTTGCTCGTCCAGGTCGGCGGCCTCCTGCGGCGCTTGCACGCGCTTGGCGATCCCGACGCCGAGCTGATGCCGCCCGATCACGCCCACCAATCCTGGCACGCGTTCGTCGAGGCATGGTTCGAAGAAATGCTCACCCGCTGCGAGGCCAGGCTCGGGTATGCGCCGACGTGGGCTGCACGGGCGCGCTCGTGGATGAAGGAACGCCTCGTGCTCGTCCCGTCCTCGCCCAAGCGCGTCTTCCTGCACGGCGACTTTCACGTCGGCAATCTTCAATACCTCGTGACGCCGGAGCCCCGCCTCTCGGGCTGCTTCGACCTCGAATGGGCCTGGTCGGGCCACGCCCACTGCGATCTCCTGCACCTCCAAGAAGCCAGTACCCACTACCCCGCCTACGAAGCGCCGCTGTTGTCGGGATACGGCCTCTCGTCCTGGCCGCAGGAACTCCCTGTCTACCGCCTCATCCACTCCATTAGCGTTCTGGGCGCGGCCATCGTCGAAAAGCCCGAGCCGCTCTGGGATTTGATGGCGTGGCACGGAAGGGTGATTGAGAATGTGCTGGCGGACCGAGCGGTATTCGCAGGGCTGATGCCCGGGCGGTCCGGCTGAACGGCGAGTCGATTACGAGGTCGGCGGTGCGTCCGCGTCGATGGTGTGGTCGCTCACCGAGAGGGTCTTGACCGTGAGCTCTCCCCGCGCGAGGGTGATGAGCAGTTCATTCCCCGGGGCGACCTCGGAAGCCGAGCGGACGATCCGCATCGACGGCAGTACGCGCGTCAGGCTGTAGCCCCGTCCCAGGATCGCGAGCGGGCTTAGCGCGTCGAGGCGGGCGGTTGCCGTGCCGAGTCGGTTCCGGTGGGCGGCGAGGGTGGCGGCGGCCGCGGCGGCCAGGCGCTCGATCGCCCGCCCGTATGCGAGTCGCGCGGTTTGGAGGAGGCGGTCGGGGCTGGCGGCGGTCACGGCCTGGGCGAGATACCGGCGCTGCGCGCGATGCTGGGTCAACAGCCGCGCCATGGCGTCACGTAGTCGAGCCGAGAGCTCGTCGATGCGCAGCAGCGCGTTCTCGATTCGGCGGGCCGGGGTGTGCAGGGCGCGCCACTCCGTGATGACCCGCGCGCGCCGCTCGCCCAGGAGCGCCCGGGTTACGGTCTCCAAGCGCTGTTGTGCGGTCCGCACCGCCGCGAGAAGCTGATCTCGGCGCGGCACCACCAGCTCCGCGGCGGCCGACGGCGTCGGCGCGCGGAGGTCGGCGACGAAATCGGCGATCGTGTAGTCGGTCTCGTGGCCGACCGCGGAGATCACCGGAATCGCCGAGCGCGCGATCGCGCGGGCCACGGCCTCTTCGTTGAACGCCCACAGATCCTCGATCGATCCGCCACCTCGCGCCACGATCACGACGTCGGGCCGATGGCTGGCGGACAACGCGTTGACCTCGTCCAGGGCAGCGGCGATTTGGGGAGCCGCCGCGGGGCCTTGCACGGGGACCGGCAGGATGAGGACGGGGATGGTCGAGAAACGGCGGTTGAGGATGTGCAGCAGGTCACGGATCACCGCGCCGGTCGGCGACGTGATGACCCCGATCCGGTGGGGCAGGAACGGCAGCGGTCGCTTCCGCGCGGTGTCGAACAGGCCTTCGCGTGCGAGCCGCTCCTTAAGCTGGTCGAAGGCCACTTGCAGCGCGCCCGCGCCCTTCGGTTCGAGGTAGTCGACCACCAGTTGGTATTCACCGCGCGGCTCGTAGACGGTGACGTGGCCCCGGCAGATCAGGCACTGGCCGTCCTTGAGAGCGAACTTGAGAAAGCGGGCCACGGATTTGAACACGACCGCGCGGATCTGGGCCTGATCGTCCTTTAAGGTGAGGTAGACGTGGCCGGAGCCGGGGCTGCGGAGGTTCGACACCTCGCCCTCCAGCCAGACGTCGCCGAAGTCCCCTTCAAGGCGCGAGCGGACCAGCGCGGTGAGATCCGCCACGGTGTAGACGCGGCGGGCGGGCGGTTCGGGAGGAGGGTCGGGTGGGCGGGCGGCGTATTCGAAGAGATCCACGATGATCCCGTCGCCTGGCGGGGGCGATCCGCCCCTACGAATCCGTGATACGGATACGGCGAATGGCCGTTGCGCGGCCCGTGGCGCCGTCGATCTCGACGACCGCGCCGCACAAGATCGCCGGCCCCGTGGCGGTCTCGAACCTCTTAGGCATCTGGGTGAGAAATTTGGTGATGGCCTCGTCTTTCTTCACCCCGATCACCGACCCGAAGGGGCCGGTCATCCCCACGTCGGTCAAGAACGCGGTGCCCTTCGGCAGGATCTGCTCGTCGGCGGTCTGAACGTGGGTGTGGGTGCCGAGCACCGCGCTCACCTCACCGTCGAAATACAACCCGATGGCCGACTTTTCCGACGTCGCCTCCCCGTGCATGTCGACCAGGATCACGTGGGTCTCCGTCCGGAGCTTCTCGATCTCTCGCCGTCCGATCCGAAACGGGCAGTCCATCGCGGCGGGCATGTAGACCCGTCCCATGAGGTGGAGGATGCCGACCTTCTCGCCGGATGCGGTGGTCGCCACCACCCGGCCGCCGCCCGGAGCGCCGTCGGGATAGTTGGCGGGGCGCAACAGCCTCGGATGGTCGCGGATGTAGTCGATGATCTCTTTCTTATCCCAGATGTGGTTCCCCGACGTCAGCACGTCGAACCCCATCGCGAAGAGCTCATCCGCGATCTTCGGCGTGACGCCGAAGCCTCCGGCGGCGTTCTCGGCGTTCCCGATCGCGAGGTCGATCCGGTGCTCGTGCTTGAGCACGTGGAG
>Ga0184615_10000434_pt1 | contig 23344 bp, 24 predicted proteins | sample PLM4_65_coex_FD_133134 | JGI IMG/M metagenome (GOLD analysis project Ga0184615, IMG submission 133134) | Groundwater sediment microbial communities from an aquifer in East River, Colorado, USA - PLM4_65_coex | ecosystem: Environmental > Terrestrial > Soil > Riparian zone | place: USA: East...
ATCAGATCGTGCCAGAGTGTCTCGAATGCTCCGGGCACGAGCGCGAAGATCGCCGCGTACCAGGAGAGACCGATCGCGAGCGCCAGCGCGCAGGCGCCGAGCACGCCCGGGTCGCGCAGCCGCCGCAGCTCGCGCTGCAGCGCGAGAAACGCCAGGATCGGCAGGGCCACGACGAGGATCACCGCCGTCGCCTTGGTCAGGAAGGCGAGCCCCCCGACCACGCCGAAGAGCGGGAGGAGTGCCCGACGGCGCGTGGCATGCAGCCGATCGAAGACGACCAGCGCCGCGACGCAGAGCAGGGCCAGGAGCATCTCCGCGTCGCCGCGGCGTCCCGAGGTCGTGAGCTGGAGCATCGCGGCGAGGGCCGCCCCGGCCGTGATGCCCAGGCCGGAACCGCCGAGCGTCGTCCCCCAGCGCATCACGAGCGCGACCAGCGCGAGCGTCGCCAGCGCCGAGGGCAGCCGCACGGCGGTCGGCCCGGTGTCGCCGAGCAGTGTCGCGGTCGCGGAACCGATCCAATAGAAGAGCGGCGGCTTCTGCAGCCGCACGGCGTTGCCGAGGCGCGGGACGAGCCAATCCCCGGACGCGACCATTCCGCGCACGACCATCACGCAGCGCTGCTCGCTGATCCGGCCGAGCGTATTGCTGCCCAGGTTCAAGAAGAGCACGAGCGCGAGCCCGCCGAGAATCCCGGCGGCGCAGATCCGCGCGCCACGTCGGCTCACCATGCCCACCTCTGGAGAGCTCTCTGCCCCGTCCGTCATCGAGGCGCGATCGATAGCACAGACGCTGCTTGACATCAGCCGCGCGCGCGGGCGAAGCTGCGCGCGATGTCTCGTTGTCTTCTCTCCGGCTCTCACTCGATGTGCGCGCGGTTCGTCGCGTCGCGCGTCGCGGCTGTGGAGATTCTCAGCTAGCCGGAGGGGACCCGGATTTTTCACCGAACGCCCCTCCGGATACGACCGGAGGGGCGTTTCGCGTTCTGGGGAGTCGCAACCTCGGGAGTCGGAATGCCGCCCGCGATCGAGCTCGAAAACCTGCGCAAGGTCTTCCGCGTGCGCGGGCGCGCGCACGGAATCTCGGGCTCCGTGCGCGCGCTCTTTGCGCCGACCACGCGCGAGGTCGTCGCGGTCGACGACGTGTCGTTCGCGATCGAGCCCGGCGAGCGCGTCGCGTTCGTCGGCCCGAACGGCGCCGGAAAGTCGACGACGCTGAAGGTGCTGTCCGGGATACTGCAGCCGAGCGCGGGAAGGGTGCGCGTGCTTGCGCTCGAGCCCGGTCGCGAGCGCACGAAGCTCGCCTTCCGCATCGGTGCCGTTTTCGGCCAGCGCTCACAGCTCTGGAGCCACCTGCCGGCGGCGGACACCTTCGACCTGCTGGCGCGAATCTACGAGCTCGCGCCGGCCGACTACCGGCAGCGGCGCGCGGAGCTCGTCGCGAGCTTCGAGATCGCGGAGGTGATCGAGAAGCCCGTGCGCCAGCTCTCGCTCGGTGAGCGCATGCGCTGCGAGCTCGTGGCGAGCCTCCTGCACCGGCCCGAGATCCTGTTCCTGGACGAGCCGACGATCGGCCTGGACGTGGTCGCGAAGGCCACGATCCGCGACCTCCTGCGCGAGCGCGGGCGCCGCGACGGCTGCACGCTCTTGCTCACCTCGCACGACACCGGCGACATGGAGGGCGTCTGCGAGCGCGTGCTCGTGATCCACCGCGGCCGGCTCTTGCTCGATCGACCGATCGAGGCGCTGCGCAAGAGCTTCATCCCCATGAAGCGGATCTCGGTCGTGACGGAAGAGGCGGAGGTGCACGTCGGGCTGCCCGGAGTGCGCCGCCTGCCGAGCCGCCCGCATCGCACCGAGCTCGAGGTCGATCTCGCGCTGATCGGCGTCGACCGCGTCGTGGCGGCGATCGTCGCGGGTGCGCGCGTGCTCGATCTGTCGGTCGAGGATCCGCCGATGGAGGAGATCGTCACGGCCATCTACCGCGGCGCCGCGCCGGTCGAGGGGCGAAAATGAGCGGCGCGCGCCTCGCCGTGTCGACGCAGAAGTACCTCGCGATCGCGCGCGCGTCGGCGCGGCGTGCGTTCGCCGAACGCGCGGTCCTGGCCGGCCGCGTCGTCTTCCTGGGCGTGATCCTGTTCATCTTCTCGCGCATCTGGGAGACCGTGCTGGCGCGCGGCGCGCTCACGGTCTCGGGCGCCGGCAAGGCGGAGCTGATCTGGTATCTGGCCGTCACCGAATGGTGTGTGCTCTCGGTGCCGCCGGTATTCCTCGCGATCGAAAGCGACGTGCGCTCGGGCGACATCGCCTGTCGGCTGGTGCGACCGGTCTCTTATGTCGGTGCGCAGCTCGCCGAAGCACTCGGTGAGACGGCACTGCGCTTGCTCGTGCTCGGCCCCACGGGCGCGGCGATCGCGTTCGCGCTCGCGGGCGGGTGGCCCGCCGATCCGTGGGGTCTGTTGCTCGCGGCGCCGCTCGGCGCGCTGGCAAGCGCCCTCGCAGTGCTCTCGACGGCGGCGATCGGCCTCTCGGCGTTCTGGATCGTGGACACGAGCCCGATCTACTGGATCTGGCAGAAGCTCGCCTTCGTGCTCGGGGGTCTGCTCCTGCCGCTCGAGCTCTATCCGGACTGGCTGCGCGCGCTCGCGCGCTTCTCGCCGTTCCCCGCCATGCTCTGGGGTCCCGGCCGGATGGCCTTCGGCTTCGCGCCGGGCGCCGCGCTCGAGACGCTGCTCGAGCTGCTCGCCTGGAGCGCGCTCGTGGCGGCGGGGCTCGCCTGGCTTGCGAACCGGGCGCGGCTGCGACTCACGGTGAACGGAGGCTAGCGGTGGCGCGAATCGTCGGAACGCTTCGCTTCCTGCGCGCGCTCGTCGCCATGAATCTGCGCGCGAGCCTGGCGCTGCGCGGCGCCTTCTGGCTGCAGGCGGCCTTCATGGTGCTGAACAACCTGGTGTTCTTCGCGACCTGGTGGCTGCTTTTCGCGCGCTATCCCGAGATCGGCGGTTGGCGCCTCCACGACGTGCTGACGCTGTTCGGTGTCGTGGCGTCGGGCTTCGGCGCCTCGGTCGTCTTCGCGGGCGGCGTCCGGGATCTTGCGCGCTCGATCGGCGAGGGGGAGCTCGACTCGTTGCTCGTCCAGCCAAAGCCGGTCCTCCTGCACGCCGTGGCGTCGCGCACACTCGCGTCGGGCTGGGGCGATCTGGCGACGGGTGTGGGCATGCTCTGGATCGCCGGAGCGCTCGCGCCCGGCATGCTCGGCTGGACCGCGCTCGCGGTGGCGACGAGCGGCACCGTGTTCACGGCCAGCGGCGTGATCGTCCAGAGTCTCGCGTTCTGGATCGACGGGATGGAGACGCTCGCGCGCCAGATCTGGGAGTTCACGCTGACCTTCAGCCTGTATCCGCGGCCGCTCTTCACGGGCGAGATCGCGTTCCTCTTGTACACGCTCCTGCCGGCCGGCTTCGTCGGCTTCCTGCCCGCGGAGCTGGTGCGCGCGCCCAGTGTTCCACTCGCGCTGGCGGCGCTAGCCGCGTCGCTCGGCTGGACGCTGCTCGCGCTCTTCGTCTTCGGACGCGGGCTTCGGCGCTACGCCTCGGGCAATCGCATCTTGCCTTAGTGACTACGCTCGCCTTCGGCTCGCTGCGCGCGCCGCTGCGCGGCGCTTGCGGGCGAGCCCGCGGGCGTCCGCGGGCTCGCCCTTCGAGCGTTCACCTCACTCTACGACGGAGCCGGACACAGCGGGACGGCGCGAGGACTAGATGCCGGCGATCTCGCGGTAGAGGGTGCGCAGCCGGCGAGCGGCGGCTTGCCAGGACATTGTTTGCGCGCGCGCGAGGCCACGGGCGCGGAGATCGGCGGCGAGGCTTGTGTCGGAGACGACGCGCCGCAGCGCGTCTTCGAGCGCTTCGCTCGAGTGCGCGTCGACGAGCAGCGCGGCGTCGCCCGCGGCTTCGGGCAGCGAGGCGGCGTTCGAGCAGACCACGGGCGTGCCGCACGCCATCGCCTCGAGCGCGGTCAGGCCGAAGCCCTCGTACAGACTCGGCACGGCGCAGACGCGCGCGGCGCTGATCAAGTTGATGAGTTCGGCTTCCGGAACGCCCGTCAGGCGCAGCGTCCGCGCGCGCATGCCCGTGCGATCGAGCGCGGTCTCGACCTCGGCCTCGCCGTCGCTGCCGCGACCGACGAGCACGAGCCGGAGCGCCGGCAAGCGCGCCAGCGCCTCGATCAGCGTGACGAAGTTCTTGCGCGCCGTGAGGAGCCCGATCGAGATCACGTAGTCGCCGTGCTTCTCGCGCGTGCGCGCGATCGTCTCGGCACTCGCGGGCCGGAAGCGCTCCGCGTCGACCGCGAGCAGCACCGGGTGCACGCGTTCCGCGGGAACGCCGTACTGCTCGCGGATCTCGTCCGCGGTGAACGCGCTGTAGGTCATCACGTGATCGGCGCGCGCGATGGCGGTCGCGATCTTCGCGCTGCGCCGCTCGTGCCAGGACTGCGTCACCCAGGCGACGTTCCGCACCGCGTTCAAGTCGTGGATCGTGACGAGCTTCGTCACGCGCGGCGTGCGCGGCAGGTACGGCGCCATCGAGTGCAGCAGCCGCGCGCCGCGAAGCATGAGCCCGTTCAGCGGGTCGACGAGCACGCGCAGGCGCGCGTTGGGCGCGGCCGGCCGCCACAGATCGCCGCGCCGCCAGCGATCGAGCCGGTAGCAGAGCGCGTACTCGGTCTCGCGGTCTTGCGCGAGCAGCGCGCCCGCGAGCGCGCGGATCGTCCCGCCGACCCCGCCGAACGGCGGCTTGCCCGCGGCGGAGCTCACTTCGAGCGCGATCATCGCGGCGACACTAGCTCTCCGCGCCGACCAGCACCGGCAGGATCGCGCCGATCGGGCCGCGGATCACGGCGTCGGCGAGGGCGTCCATCTCGGTGGGCTCGGCATTCACGATCACGATCCTCGCTCCTTCGCGCTTCGCGACCGGAACGACCCCCGCGATCGGAAACACCGAGAGGGTGCTGCCGACGGCGAGCAACAGATCACAGCTTCTGGCCGCCGCCTCGGCGCGCTGCAGATCGCGCGCGACCAGGCCCTGGCCGAACGAGATCGTCGCCGATTTCAGGATCCCGCCGCAGCTACGGCAGGCGGGGTCCGCCTCGCCGGCGCGCACCCGCGCGAGCGCGCGCTCCATCGGCGCGCGCTCGCCGCAGTCGAGGCACGTGACCTCGCGAATCGTGCCGTGGATCTCGACCACGCGTTCCGGTGACGAGCCAGCGGCCTGGTGCAGGCCGTCGACGTTCTGCGTGATCAGCATGTGCAGGCGTCCGCTGCGCTCGAGCGCGACGAGCGCGCGGTGTCCGGCGTTGGGCTCCGCGCGCCAGGCCGGGGAATCAAGGCGGCTCTGCCACGCGCGCCGCCGCACCTCCGGGTCGGCGACGTAGTGCGAGAGCGTCGCCATCTTCTCCGCGCCCGGGTTATTGGTCCAGACGCCCTGCGGGCCGCGGAAATCGGGGATGCCGGACTCCGTCGAGATGCCCGCACCCGTCAGCACGACGATGCGCGAGGCCTTGCCGACCCAGCCGGCAACCTCTCGCAGGTCATGGCTCACATCGCTCACGAAAACATTCTCTCACGCACTGGCGCGGCGCGGCGAGATTCTCCTACGATGCGGACATGAGCTCGCACGCGACCTCGTACCACTCACCGAAGCTCCAGGCTCGACAGATCAATGGCAAGGGAGGGCGCGCGTTGGTCGTGCGCGAGCCGGTCGAGGTCGGCGAACTCGTCGTCGTCTGGGGTGGCGAGGCGGTGCACGCCTCCCGGCTCGGCACGCTGTCGCCGGCCGAGCGGCTGCTCACGATCCAGGTCGAGGAGGACCTGTACCTCGTCTCGGCTGAGGACGGCCCCGCCGACTGGGTCAATCACTCGTGCAATCCGAATTGCGGGCTGCGCGGCCAGATCGCGCTCGTCGCGCTGCGCCGACTCGAGCCGGGTGAGGAAGTCTGCTTCGACTACGCGATGAGCGACGGCTCGCCCTACGATCAGTTCACCTGTGGCTGCGGGGCGGCGGAGTGTCGCGGCCAGATCACCGGCGAGGACTGGAGCCGGCCCGAGCTCTGGAAGCGCTACCGAGGCTACTTCTCGCCGTACCTGCAGCAGCGCATCGCTGCCAAGCTGGCGGCGAGGCGAGGTTTGCGGTCTCATAGGAACGGGGGTAGAGAGGCGACGCGGCAAGGGAGGCGAACGTGAGCGAGCCGGTCCAGGAGTACACGGGCGCAATCGACCGCGGGCTGGAGGGTGTCGTCACCTGTACGACTTCGATCAGCACGATCGAAGGCTCGACGCTGCTCTACCGCGGCTACACGATCGAGGATCTCGCGGAGCACGCGACCTTCGAGGAAGTGATCTACCTGCTCTGGTACGGCTGGCTGCCGACGCGCCGCGAGCTCGACGAGTTCTCGACGGACCTGCACCACAGCATGGCGTTGCCGCCGGAGTCGTTCGGCTGGTTCCACGGCCTGCCCACGCGCGTGCACCCGATGGACTTCCTGCACGCGGTGATCGCGGGGCTCACGCTTCACGATCCCGACGCGAACCTGGTGAATGCCGCCGCGACCCTGCGCAAGTCGACGCGGCTCTCCGCGCGCATCGGCACGATCGTCGCCGCGTATCAGCGCGTGCGCAGCGGCCAGTGGCCGCTCCAGCCGCTGGCCGAGAAGTCGATCGCCTGGAACTTCCTCTACATGCTGAAGGGCGAGGAGCCGGACGAGAAGGAAGTCGCGCGCTTCGACACGTGTCTGATCTTGCACGCGGACCACGAGCTCAACGCCTCGGCGTTCTCCGCGCGCGTCACGTCGAGCACGCTCTCCGGAACCTACTCGAGCATCATGGCCGCGATCGGCACGCTGAAGGGGCCGCTGCACGGCGGCGCGAACGAGCAGGTCGCGCGCATGCTGCTCGAGATCAAGTCGCCCGATCGGCTGGAGTCGTGGCTCGAGGGCGCGCTCGCGTCGGGCGAGAAGATCATGGGCTTCGGTCACCGCGTGTACAAAGAGGGCGACCCGCGCGCGAAGATCCTGAAGGCGATGAGCAAAGAGATCACGCGCGAGACCGGACACCCCGAGCTCTACGAGATGAGCGCGCGGCTCGAGGACTTGATGAGCCAGCGCAAGGCGCTGATCTGCAACGTCGACTTCTACTCGGCGTCGGTCTACTACAGCATGGGCATCCCGATCGATCTCTATACGCCGGTGTTTGCGACCAGCCGCGTTGCCGGCTGGTGCGCGCACGTGCTCGAGCAGTATCAGAACAACCGTATCTACCGCCCGCGCGGCAAGTACGTCGGACCCAAGGGGGAGACCTACACCCCGATCGACGAGCGCTGAGCGCTCGGGGCCCTAGCCCGGGACTTCCGTCGTGAACGCGCTCCTTCCCGGCGAGCTTCCCCAGCTCCTGCTCGCGGTGAGCGTGCTGCTCGCGGTGGCCCGCGTCTGCGGCTCGGTCGCGCGGCGGATCGGCCAGCCGTCGGTGCTCGGCGAGCTTCTCGCCGGGATCCTGCTCGGCCCCACGCTCTTCGGCCGGCTCGCGCCGGAGCTCTTCGCGCGCCTCTATCCGCAGGCGGGCGGACAGGCGTCGGCGTTCTCGGTGCTGACGCTGGTCTCGATCGTGCTCTTCCTGACCGTCGCGGGACTGGAAGTCGATCTCGGGCGTCTGCTCGCGCGCCTGCGCGTCGCCTCCGCGGTCGGCATCGCGGGCATCGTCGTGCCGTTCACGACGGGCTTCGGCGCGGCGTACTTCTGGCCGGCGGCCCTGGGCGCGGAGGGCGTGGTGGAGCCGATCGTCTTCGCGCTCTTCATCGGCACGGCGCTCGCGATCTCGGCGCTGCCGGTGATCGCGAAAACGCTCATCGATCTCGACCTGTATCGCACCGACCTCGGCGCGCTCGTGATCGGCTCGGCGGTCTTCGACGACCTGATCGGCTGGACGCTCTTCGGCCTCGTGGTCGGGCTGTTTCGCGAGGCGGGTCCCGGCGTGGTGGGGGTCGGCTCGGAGGTCGCGATCACCGTCGTCTCGGTCGGGCTCGCGCTCACGGTCGGGCGCTATCTTGCGCTGCGCGCGCTGGCCTGGCTCGACCGTGGAGCGCCCGACGCGGGCGGCGTGGTCGCGTTCGTCGTCTGCGTCGCGTTCGCGTCCGCGGCGCTCACCGATTCCGTCGGCCACGGCGCGCTAATGGGCGCGTTCCTCGCCGGCGTCGTGATGGGCGGGACGATCGAGACCTCGCCGCGGCGCCTGATCGCGCTCGAGCGGCTGGTCGGCGTGGTCTTCGCGCCGCTCTTCTTCGGCAGCCTCGGTCTGCGCACCGACTTCATCGCCAACTTCGACCTGCCGCTCGTGCTCGTGGTCTTTGCGATCGCCTGCGTGGGCAAGGTGCTCGGCTGCGGCCTCGCGGCGCGCTGGAGCGGTCTGCCCGCGAGCGAGGCCTGGGCGGTGGGCTTCGGCATGAACGCGCGCGGCGCCATGGAGATGGCGATGGCGCTCGTCGCGCTGCAGTACAACATCATCTCCGAGCAGCTCTTCGTCGCGCTCGTGGTGATGGCGCTCGCGACCTCGGCGATGAGCGGGCCGGCGATGAAGTGGCTGGTCGGACGGCGCACGCGACGGCTCTTCCTCGCCCATCTCGACCCGCGCACTTTCGTTCCGTTCCTGGCGGGGCAGGACCGCGCGCAGGTGATCCGCGGTCTGGCGCAGGTCACGGCGCCGGTCGCCGGGCTCGATACGAGCGAACTCACCGACGCCGTGCTCGCGCGCGAGGCGATCATGCCGACGGGTGTGGGCCAGGGAATCGCGATCCCGCACGCGCGCATGCCCGGCTTGGCCGCGCCCATCGTCGCGCTCGGCCTCTCGAACACGGGCGTCGATTTCGGCGCGCCCGACGGCGAGCTCGCGCGTCTGGTCGTGCTCGTCGTCACGCCCGAGCACGACGACCTGATCCAGATCGAGCTGCTGGCGGAGATCGCGCGCACGTTCCAGCATGGCGAGACGCGTCGCGCGGTTGCGCACGCGCGCAGTTTCGCGGAGCTTTCGGAGGCGCTGCGGGGCGCGCCGCGGCACGGAGCGGAAGGGTAATTCATGGAGCCGATCAGCGATCCAGCGTTCTGGGCACGGGTGCTGAAGATCATCGGCATCGATATCCTCCTGGCCGGTGACAACGCGCTCGTGATCGCGCTCGCGGTTCGCACGCTCGACCCGCGCCAGCAGCTCTGGGGCCGCATCTGGGGCACCTTCGGCGCGGTCGGCCTGCGGCTCGTCTTCATCGCCTTCGTCTCGATGCTGCTCGGCATCTCATTCCTGCACTTCGCGGGCGGCGCACTGCTGGTTTGGATCGCGATCAAGCTGCTGCTGCAAGACGGCGAGTCGCACGGCGACGCCAAGCACGGCTCGACGCTCTGGTCGGCGGTCTGGATCATCATCGTCGCCGACGTCGGCATGAGCGTCGACAACGTACTCGCCGTAGCCGGTGCCGCGGGAGGCGACCTGCGGCTGGTCGCCTTCGGCATCGGCCTTTCGATTCCGCTCGTCGTCTGGGGCAGCGGGCTCTTGTCGTCGCTGATGTCGCGCTACCAGTGGATCATCTGGGTCGGCGGCGGAATCCTGGGCGAGGTCGCTGGCCACATGATGATCCACGATCCGAAGGTGAACACCTGGCTCGGCGAGACCGCGGACGTGATCGAGTATCCCGTGCGGATCGGGCTCTTCGCCGGCTTGACCCTCCTCGGCTGGTGGCGCTCGCGCGCGGCGCGCGCGCGCGAGGACGTTCAGCCGAGTCATGGCTAGGAGCCTACCCGAAGACTCACACGCCAGGTCTGGACTCGCATCCATCCGCGCTGCCGGCGTTGCGCTCGCTCGCAGAATCCACCGATTCGCCTTCGCTCGCGCGCCTTGGCAGCGCGGCGTCTGCGCGCCCAGCCCTCGACGCGGAGTCTTGGGTCAGGCTCCTGGCCACCGCGGGGGGGACCCCGCGAGCCCGAGCTCGATCGCCTCGCAGCTGGTGCGCGGGACATGGCGGCTGATCATCCTGGTCGTCGGCGGGACGGTGCTCGTCGTCGGTGTGGCGATGGTCGTCCTGCCGGGTCCCGCGTTCGTCGTGATCCCCGCCGGCCTCGCGATCCTCGCGACCGAGTTCGTCTGGGCGCGCCGTCTGCTCGTGCGCGTGCGCGACTACGTGAAGGACACGCTGGGAAACAGCGCGAAGTAGAGCTAGCGGCCCTTTGCGGTCGTGACGCGCTGGCCTTCGGCGAGATCGGCTGCGTCGCCGACGACCAGGGCCTCGCCGCCCGAGAGCCCCTCGAGCACCACCAGCTGCTCGCCCTGATTCGCGCCCGTGCGCAGCGCCTGTTTGCGCAGGCGACCGTCGGTGACGATGAAGGCATAGCTGCCGCTCGAGTCGCTGCGCACCGCCGACCGGGGCGCAAGCACGAGCGCGGGTCCGCCGGCCTGCGGGGACTGATCGTCGCCGAGGAAGTGGATGCGCACGCTCATGTCCGGCAGCAGCGCAGCGTCGGGATTCTTGATCGCGACCTCGACTTTGAGCGTGCCCTTCTGGCGGTTCACCTGCGGGTAGAGCTTCACGACCGACGCTGTGTAGCGTTTCTCGGGGTACGCGTCGGGAACGACCTGCGCCGTCTGGCCGAGCCGCACGCGCGAGAGGTCGGCCTCCGAAACGTCGACCTCGGCGCGAAGCTCGGTCAGGTTCGCCATCCGGATCAGCTCGCCCGAGCCGGCGAAGCCGCCGGGCACGGCCATCTCGCCGACCTCCTTCAGCTTCGCCAGGATCACGCCATCCGTCGGCGCGCGCAGCACGGTGTAATCGAGGTTCACCTGCGATTGCGCGATCTCGGCCTCGAGCTGCGCGACCTGCGCCTGGTCGACACGCAGCAGTGTCTCCGCCGAGTCGAGCTCCGACTGCGAGGCGTAGTTCTCGGCGCGCAGCTTGCGCTTGCGCTCCGCCTCGATGCGGTGAAGCTGCGCGTTCGCGCGCACCACCGCGAGCCGGGCCTTCATGCTCTCGAGCGCTGCGCGGTAGTCGCGGTCGTCGAGCTGCACGAGCGGGTCGCCCTTCTTCACGCGGTCGGCCTCGTCCACGAAGAACTTCTCGATCCGCCCGGGGATGCGCGTGCCGATCGAGATGTACTTGTCGGCCGTGACGACGTAGCCCGAGCCCGAGAGCACGGGCGCCGCCGGCGCGCTGCCACCCGCTTCAATCCGGCTCGCATAGTCGATCGAGACCTCGCGCGGGCCGCCGAAGAGGAGCCAGGCGCCGAGGCCGACGAGCGCGAGCAGGACGAGCGCGCCCGCGCCGAGATAGAGCCAGGATCGGCGGCTGTTCGGCGGCTTCGAAGCGGACGCGCTGCGATCGATGCGCAGCGCCTGGAGCTCGTCGCGCAGATTCCGGGGAGCTTCAGCGGCCATGCTACGCCTTCCGCAGCGCGTCGACGGGGCGCATGCGCGCGGCGCGTGCCGCGGGCGCGAGGCCGCCGAATACGCCGATCAGGACCGAGAGCGCGAACGGCATCAGGAGATCCACCGGGGCGACACGGAGCTGGATCACGTTCGTGGTGAACGTCGCCGCGCCGAAGGCGATCCCGCCCAGCAGCCAGGAGATGAAGATCGCCAGCGCCCACGCGCCCAGCGCCCCCACCCCGAACGCGAAGAGCGCCGTCATCACCGATTCAGACAGGAACGAGAAGAGGATCGCTGCGCGCGAAAAACCGAGCGCTCGCAGCGTTCCGATCTCGGAGGTGCGCGCTTGCACCGCGGCGTACATCGTGTTCGTGGCGCCGAAGATCGCGCCGATGCCGGCCAGCACCGCAAGCCCGACCACGATGACGTAGAGCGTGTTCGCGGACGAGGACAGATTCTCGTAATAGTCGATCTCGCGCGTCGCTTCGAGCGCGAAGCGCGGATCGTCGGCGATGCGCCGCGCAAGCGCATCCATGTCGGCGCCCTTCGCCACGCGAACGCGGAAGCCCGAATACGGCAGCGTGCGCTTGGCGTCGTTCGCGAGTTGGCGCGCGTCGACCCAGACCTCGCTCTCGAACGACGATCCGTCGGATTCGAGGATGCCGACGACCGTCCAGGTGCCCCGGCCGAATTTGAGCTCCGAGCCGATCGACGCGTCCTTGTAGCGCTGCGCCACGCCACGCCCCACGACGGCTTCGCCGCTCGACGTGTTGAAAAGACGCCCTTCGGCGATCGAGACCTCGTCGTGGACCAAGAGCGCGACCGGCTCGACGCCGCGCACGAGCACGTTCTCGCGCCCGCCGTCGGCCGTCGCGAAGAAGGGCTGTACGACGAGCTCCGGCGAGATCAGCGGATTGCCCTCGGAGTCGCGGGCGATGCCCTCGAAGAAGCGGATCGCCTGCAGGGATTCGAGCGTGAGCTGGCTCGAGCCGTCGTTGGTCGCGCCCTTGCGCATCACGACCAGGTTCTCGGCCGACCCCGACGAGACGAGCGTGCGCTTCAGGCTGGCGATCAGGCTCCAGAAGAGGGTCGTCGCGATCACGACGAGCGCGATCACCGCGACCGTGAAGACGGTGCGCATGCCGCGCGCGAGCAGGCTCCGCCAGCCGTACGAGAGCGGCAGCGCCATGCGCTAGAAGACCTCGCGCAGAGTCTGTGCCACGCTGCGTCGCGAAGCGCCGAGCGCCGGGAGCCAGCCCGACACGATGCCGATCAGGAAAGCCAGGAAGAGCGCCTGAACCAGGATCGTGTCGGTCACGATGAAGCCGGTGAGCGGCCCGAGCTGGGGTCCACTGCTCGTGAGGTTGCGCAGCATGAGCGTCAGCCCGAGCGAGACGAGCGCGCCCGCGACACCGGCCAGTGTCGAGAGTATCGCGGCTTCGGCGAGCAGCGTCGAGAAGACGATCTTCCTGCGGAAGCCGATCGCCCTCAGGATCGCGATCTCGCCCACGCGCTCGCGCACCGACATGCTCGCGGTGTTGGCCGCGATGAACACGATGCACAGCGTCACGATCCCGGCGACGATCTGGATCACCGCCACGATGCCCTTCAGGCTGCTGAAGAAGTTTCCGAAAAAGCTCTTCTCCGTCTCGGACGCGGTCTCCGCCTCGCCGTTCCGGAACATCTCGTCGATCTGGCGCATGATCGGCTCGACGCGATCCGGATCGTCGATCCGCGACCAGATCATGCCGGTCGAGTCGATCGGCGTTCCGCTCGCCTGGAACGCCTGCACCAGGTACTCGCGCTGGAAGTAGAACTGCGTGGCTCTCGGATTCGGGACCTCGCCGACGATCCGGAACGAGAGCTGCATCGGGAACACCGTGCTCTGAAGCGTGACGACGTCGCCGACCTTCCAGCCGTTCTTCTCGAGCGTCGCTCGGCCCACGAGCGCTGCGTCGCGGTACTTGCGGAAGTCTTCGAGCGCCTGCGGCGCGATGTTCCAGTCCTCGTAGACTCTCCCGAAGTCCTCCGGATCGACCGCGAAGTTCGGAAACGCGACCCCCTTCGACAGGTCGACCGCGCCGCCGAACCACTGCCAGCTGATCGCCGCGACGACGCCGGGGATCGCGCGCACTTTCTGCAGGTAGGCGTAGGGCATGGCGTAGACCATCCCTGCCTCGTTGTGGGTCGAGACGCGCGTGTTCGAGGCGATCGAGCTGAGGAAGCTGTCCAGTCCCGCGGGCATCGTGCGCAGGATGCAGACGAGCGCGATCGCGAGCGCGATCGACGAGGCGGTGAGCAACGAGCGCAGCTTGTTGCGCCCGAGGTTTCGCAGCACGAACGGCAGATACTTCATCACGAGGCCGCCACGTCTCGCAATCCGCCGCCCGGGCGGGTTTCGAGCAAGAGCCCCTTGTCGAGGTGGATCACCTCGTCGACCCACTTCTCCGCGCGCGGATCGTGGGTGACGATCACGATCGTCTTGCCGAAGTCACGCTTCAGCGTCTGGAGCAGTGAGAGGATCTCCTCGGCGTTCCTCGCGTCGAGGTCGCCGGTCGGCTCGTCGGCGACCACGAGATCCGCATCGGTCACGATCGCGCGCGCGATGGCCACGCGCTGCTGCTCGCCGCCGGAGAGCTGCCGGGGCAGATGATCTCCGCGCTCGGCCAGCCCCACGATGCGCAGCGCGGTCTCGGCGCGCTGCCGGCGTTCGGCCCGCGAGAGCTTGGTGAGCAGGAGCGGAAGCTCCACGTTCTCGACCGCGGAGAGCACGGGGATCAGATTGAAGAACTGGAACACGAAGCCGACGGTGTGCGCGCGAAATTCCGCGAGCTGATCCTCGGAGAGCTCGTTCAGGCGCCTGCCGCCGACGACCACTTCGCCGGCGTTCGGCCGGTCCAGACCCGCCAGCACGTTCAGCAGCGTGGACTTGCCGGAGCCCGACGGACCCATCAGCGCGACGAAGCGGCCCTTCGAAACGTGCAGGCTGACGTGCTCGAGGGCGTGGATCTCGTCGGCGCCGCGCTGGTACACACGAGAGACGTTCGTGATGTCGATCAAGCCCCGACTCCTCGCGCCAGGCGACTCGCCGGATGATATCGGATCGCCAGGTGCGGCGCGCTGCCGCACGGCCGCTGCAGCCCTTACAACCCGTGTCGAAGATCGGCGATCACGGCGATCAGGCCATCGAGCACGCGGCGGACATCGCCAGCGGCCGGCGGAGTCCTGGAGCTCGCATTCTCCGGGTTCAGGTCCTGCTGGTTCACGAACTCCGCGATCACGCGCAAGAGCCCGCCGCGGCCGAGTCGCCGGCGGTGGCGCAACAGGCGATCGGTCGCGTACTCGACGCCGTCTCCGGTGATGCGTTCGCGGCGGTTGATCACGGCGCTGCGCTCCGCGACGCGGCCGAGAAGCTCCGCGAGGGGGCGGCGTTCGTGGCGGGCGGCCGCGCGCAGGAGCTCTGAATACGCGGCTTGCAGCTCGCGCGCCCGACGCGCGCGCGTGGGGGTGCACGCCCGGTCTGCGGGGCGCGCATAGCTCGAGCTCGCCAGCCGGATCAGCTCGCGCGCAGCGAGCGGACCCGATCCGCTCGCCAGGCGCCGGCTCAGCTCGCGAAGCAGATCGCGCGTGCTGAAGACCGCGTTCCAGGTGAGCCCGTCGGAAGCCTTGCAGGGCCCGCGCGACGCGCGGGCGCGCTCGAAATACGCGTGCGCGCGGCGCAGGCGAGCGAGCGCGGTGCCGTGCGTGCGCGCGAGCCACGCGCCGGTCTCGGGGCCGAAGCCGAGCTTGTGGACGAAGAGGCGCGTCTTGGTCGCCGCGAACTCCGCGTCGAAGATGCGCAGCACCGGATCGCGCCGGTACGCCGCGAGCGGGCGCTTGCGGCCCGTCGACGCGAAGTCGCGGATCTGCGCGAAGCACTGCGTGACGAAGCGCGCCTTCACGCGCTGCTCGGGAATGGTCGTCGACCAGCGGTCGTCGTCGTCGAAGCGGTACTCGCGGTGGTACAGACCGAACTGCCGCACCGAGCCGTAGTCCACGATGCCGCCGTTCGCGAGCACGTTGTCGCCGTCCCAGTCCAGCCAGCAGAAGATGTACTCGCTCTCGAAGGTCGCCGCGGCGCGGGCGAAGACGCGCGCGGTCTCACGCGCGAGGAAGCGATAGCGCGTCGCACCCGGCGGGAGCGCAGGCCAGTCGCCGTTCGCGATCTGGCGCTCGCAGAACACATCCACCGCCGCGCGCAGGCGCGTGAAATCGCCCTGTCGCAGCGGCGCGAAGAGATGCGACGGGCGCAGCAGGTTCCGGCCCGCGCGCACGTTGATCGCCTGGCCGTTCGGGAGTGAGATCACCGCGAGCACGCGTTCCGTCTCGATGCCGTTGCGGTTGAAGGTCTCGGAGAGCAGCGCGGCGGCGATGCCCTCGCCGAGCGCGGCCGTTCCGCAGCCGTAGGACGCCGTGCGCGAGCCGCTGCGGAAGAAGCGCCCTTCGAGCGCCGTGGCGGGACACAGACGGGTGACGCCTGTGCCGCAGCTCGAGATGTCCCAGGTGACACCGTCGTGCGTGATCGTGCCATTCCAGACGCTGCGTCCGTCGCCGGAGGTCTTGCCGCTGCGTCCGGGGTGTTGGAGCTGCAGGTAGCGCGTGGCCATATAGGTGCCCGGCAGCCGCTCGCGTGCCGGGATCCGCACGCGGTGCAGGTAGTCCCACTCGTTGATGATCCGCAGGCCGAAGGTGCGCAGGATGGCGCGCTCGAGCGCGCGATTCAGCCGTTCGGGGTGCTGGCGTGGGACGAGGCCCAGCTGCTTCGCGAGCGGGAAGTTGAAGAACGCGACCTCGCCGCCAGCACGCCGGCGCGCCGCGTAGTCGACATAGGCGCCGGGCACACGCTGCTTCCACGGGTGTGACCCGTCGATCCGCCCGAAGCGCGGATAGCGGCGTGCGCGTGCGGCAGTTCTACCGGCCACCGATGCTTCCTCGGCGTTGCATCGGAGCACCGCACCAGCGCCTTTAGAGGCGTGCAGCAGCGCCATTGGGGTAGGATGCGCGCAGGAGGCGCCGCGCATGCTCAAGATCATCGGAAACGTGAAGCCCGAGGACGACTACACCCATCCGCTCGGCCCCGAGCCGAACTTCAACGAATCGGTCTACTTCAACTTCTTCGACCGGGCCCAGAATCGCGGGGGCTTCCTCCGGATCGGCAATCGCGCGAACGAGGGTCAGGCCGAGATGACCGTGATCGTCTACAACGCAGACGGCTCGGCCCTGTTCAACTACAAGCGCCCTGCGATCAGCTCGAACGACGGCTGGAACGCGGGTGGGCTCGAGGTGACCGTGCTCGTGCCCGGCGAGAAGCTGCGCACGCGCTACGAAGGGTCGGTGGTCTACCTGGCCGATCCGCGCGCCATGTCGAACCCCGGCAAGGCCTTCAAGGAGAATCCGCACCGCAAGCTCGTGATCGACCTCGTGCACGAGGGCGTCGGCCCGATCTACGGCCACGTGGGCAAGCCCGACGACGGCAATGACTTCGCGCGCGCACACTACGAGCAGCACATGAAAGTGTCGGGCACGATCGCGGTCGAGGGCGAGCCCGGCATCGAGATCCGTGGCCACGGTCTGCGCGATCACTCCTGGGGGCCGCGCTACTGGCAGTCGACGCCGTCGTACCGCTGGATCACCGGAAACTTTGGCGACGATCTCGGCATGGTGATCTCGATCGTCGGCGACCGCGTCGGCGGCGTCTTCCACAAGGGGCAGGACCTCTTCCGCATCACCGCGGTCGACCTCGAGACCGACTACGAGGTCGGCACGAACTTCCACTCGGTCCTGCGCGCGAACGTGGCGCTCTCCGACGGCTCGAAGCACCGCGTCGAAGGGCGCGTGCGCGGCTTCATCCCGTTGCGCAATCGCCGCGCCGGCCAGAACACGCACATCGGCGAAGGCATGACCGAGTACACGCTCGACGGCGAGCGCGTGGGCTACGGGTTGTCGGAGTACCTGGATCAGCGTGCATAGCCGCCGCGGCGCGCCGGCAGAGAGCGCGTGCGTTGCTCGTCCGGCAAGCGGCGCGCTTCGCGCGCCGGGCCTTCGCGCAAACTTCCAGTGTCGCCCAGCGTGAGTCAGCACGTGCCTGCAAGCGCGGGCGCAGCCCGCGCGCGCAGCGAGGCGAAGCCGAGCGAAGCGCGGCTGGCGCGCGGCCGCCCGCGCGCCGGGCCCCGCTCGAGGAGAGCGATGGCGCGCGCGTTCGGGATCGACTTTGGCACGACCAACTCGGCGCTCGCGCTGGCGGACGGCGAGGGCGCGCCGCGGCTCGCGCACTTCGCGCGCGGCGGGGGAAAGACCACCGCGACATTCCGCTCGGTGGTGTACCTCGAGCGCGCGCCGGACGGCCGGGGTGCACCGCGAGAGCTGGCCGGCCCGCGCGCGATCGCCCGCTATCTCGCCGTGGACGAGCCGGGACGCCTCGTGCAGTCGCTCAAGTCCTTTCTCGCCGCGCGCGACTTCTCGGCGACGCGCATCTTCGAGCGCGAGTACCGGCTCGAGGCGCTGATCGCGGTGCTGCTGCGCGCGCTGATCCGCGAAGCCGAGCAGGCGCTCGGCCCGCTCTCTGGACCCGTCGTGGTCGGCCGGCCGGTCCGCTTCGTCTCGGCGCGCGCGCCCGAGGACGAGGCGCTCGCCCTCGCGCGGCTGCGCGCGGCGTTCGCGATGGCGGGTCTCGAGGACGTCGTATTCGAGTACGAGCCGATCGCCGCGGCGTACCACTATGAGCAACGGCTCGACCACGACGAGCTGATCCTGATCGGCGACTTCGGCGGCGGCACCAGCGACTTCTCGCTCCTGCGCGTCGGACCCGCGGCGCGGCGCGAACGCGCCCAGGGTGGCACGCGGGGTGTGCTCGGCAACGCGGGAGTGCCGGTGGCGGGCGACGTCTTCGATGGGCGGATCGTGCGCGCGGTCGTGGCACCCGCGCTCGGGCTGGGCAGCGAGTTCCGCTCGATCTTCGGCGCGGTCCTGCCCGTGCCGCGCTGGATCTACGGACACCTGGAGCGCTGGCACCATCTCTCGTTCCTGCGCTCACCGCGCACGCTCTCGCTGCTCTTCGATCTGCAGCGTGACGCCCTCGACCCGGCGCGTCTCGAAGCGCTGATCCACGTCGTGCGCGCCGACCTCGGCTTCCCGCTACACCGTGCGGTGGAGCGCGCGAAGCTCGTGCTCACGCGTGACGAGCAGGCGCGCCTGCGCTTCGTCCACGAACCGGTGCGCCTCGAGGCGCCGATCGCGCGCGCGGACTTCGAGTCCTGGATCGCCCCGGAGCTCGCCGCGATCGAGACCTGCGTCGACGATCTCCTCGCCGCGGCGTGCATCGGGCGCGGCGACGTCGACCGCGTCTTCCTCACGGGCGGCTCATCGCTCGTGCCCGCGGTGCGCGCGCTTTTTGCGACGCGCTTCGGTGACGGGCGCGTGCAGGCGGGCGACGAGCTCGTCTCCGTCGCCAGCGGCCTCGCGCTGCGCGCGCTGGAGCTAACGGCCTAGCCGGCGTCCGCCGGCTCGGCGGGCGCCGCGGCTTCGACGGGGTCGAGCCGGATCGGCACCGACTGCGCGCGGTCGCCGATCAGGCTCACGATCCGATCGGCCCAGGTGTACTTCTCGCGCATTAGCGCGTGGATCCGGTCGCGGAGGGTGGGGTCGTTGCGCACGGGTACGGCGCGATAGCGCGTGGACTCGCCGGCGCGCTCCACGACCACGTCGGGGTCGGCGTCGATGCGCTGGAGCCAGCCACTGCCCGGGTTGCCGGCTCGCAGCCAGGCGCTGCCGCCGTCGTCGACGACCCAGATCCGTGTCTCGGCCTCGCCGCCGGGCGCGTTCGTGCGCAGGGTCACGACCTCGCCGCCGAGCTCCGAAGCGCCCATGACCCCGAGCCCGAGCGCCAGCGATATCGCAATCACGACCGCGAGGATCCTTCGGATTCTGCGCATCTCACCTCCGGGCTCACTCGCCCACCGGGAGTCTACGTGACACGTTCCGAGAGTCTCGAACGAGAATTCGAGATTGATCTTTCCGCTGGGTCCGGACGATACTTCTTCGGCAGGGAAGGGTGGCCAGGAACTCGACGAGGGATTTCGGCTACCGAGGCGGCTTCCCTGGGGGAAATCCTGTACATGAACCCGACTTGCCGAGTCCCGGCGCGAGTCCGATGGCACCTGCTCGCATTTTTGATCGCGCTTGTGTGCCCGCTCGCCGCGATCGCTGCGCCGGTCACCTATGCGTTCAGCTCCGGAGCCGCCACGGTCACGCTCACCGCCGGAACGGCCACCGTCGGCACCGTGGTCATGCAGATGGACGGCGTGTTCGTGACCTTCGACGCTGCGCTGCCCTCGCTCGTCGACTTCAGCTTCACCAGCGCGGCGTCGGGCGCGATCGCGCTCACGACCCCGTACGGTGGCTATGACGAGATCCAGGTGCTGTCGAGCGCGCTAAGCCCGGCGATCGGCTACGCGAACCTGATCACGAGCGACCTCGGGGGCGGGAACTTCTTCGTGGCGGTCGGCCCGGTCCAGTCGTCCGGCGTCTTCAGCGCGCACGACTCCACGGGCACGCTCGGCGACATCGTGGCGCTGGCCTTCTCGTTCACGAACACCAATCCGCTGGTCGCGGACCTGTCGCTCGCGAACGGGACGCTCGAGCTCTCGGGGATCACGCTCGCGGTGCTGCCCCCCGCGATCGGCGAGCTCGAGCCGCTGGTGATCAAGGCGGACGTCAGCTGGACGGGGGCCGGCCCGATTCCGGAGCCGAGCTCGGTCGTGCTCGGGCTCGCGGGCGCGCTCGTCGTCGGCTTCGCGATTCGCCGCCCGCGCTAGCTTCCCGCGACGCGCTAGCATGCCCGCCCCAACCAGTCGGGAAGCGCGACCATGAACGAAGGGCTGCTTATCCTCGGCGATCACCTGCCGGACCCGCACAGCGGCGAGCGCGTCAGTCAGGCGCAGCGACACCGGCAGTTCGTCGAGCTCGGCGTGCGCGCGGAGGAGCTCGGTTTCGAGTCGGTCTGGCTCGGCGAACACCATCTCTGCGACTACATCCTGTCGTCTCCGCCGGTCGTGCTCGCGGCGATCGCGATGCTGACGCGCCGGCTGCGGCTCGGCACCGCCGTGACGCTGCTCGGGAACCTCGACCCCGTCCGCGCCGCCGAAGACTACGCGACCGTCGATGCGCTCTCGGGTGGGCGCGTGGAGGTCGTCGCGGGGCGCGGCGTGCTGAAACGCACCTACCGCGATTTCGGCCGCGATCCGGCCGACTCGCGCGAGCTGTACCGCGAGAATATCGAGCTCTTGCTGCGGCTCTGGACCGAGACGGACGTGCGCTGGTCGGGGCGCTTCCGCGCGCCACTGGACGGTGTCACCGTCACGCCCGGTCCGGTGCAGAAGCCGCACCCGCCGCTTTGGATTGGCGGCGGTAGCTCCTCGGATTCGGTCGACCTCGCCGCGCGGCTCGGCCTGCCTCTCATGCTTCCGAGTGTGCTCGCGCCGCCGCAGTCGTTCGCGCCCATGGTCGAGCGCTACCGCGAGCGCTTCGCCGCCGCCGGCCACCCGCACGCCGAGCCTCGGGTCGGCGCTTGCAGCCACGTGCACGTCGCCGTGGATTCCGAGGCCGCACGCCGGCGCTGGCAGCCCTACCACATGAACTACTTGAACTGGGTCACCGGCCTCATGGTCTGGGGCGGGATCAATGTCGATTCCTCCGGCGGGAGCGCGCGGCCACCGAGCCTCGACTTCGAGCGCTTGCTCGCCGGGCCGTCGGTGTGCGGGAGCCCGGCCGAGGTTTCGGATCGGATCCTCGGGATGCGTGAGGCCCTCGGGCTCGATCTGCACATCGCCATGTTCGACCACGGCGGCATGCCCGAGAAGCTCGTGCTCGAGACGCTCGAGCTCTTCGCCGCGCGCGTGCTTCCGGAGCTCGCGCGCGCCTAGCTCGCGGAAGGTCCGCCGCCAGGAGCTTGCCCCCGAGTGTGAGTGCCGAAGCGCGTGATCCGATCGCAGCGGCGTGCAGGCCGCCGTCAGAGCGGACGCAGGGCGAACTTGTCCGTCTGCGACAGCACGAGCTGCGTCGCGCCGCCTTTACCGCGGATCGAAGAGGCTTTGGCTTGTCTGCCGCGCGGTAGCAGCGCGGCGGGCGGTGCGCGGTTCGGGTCGAACGGCCCCGCCGTACCCTCGAGCACCGTGATCGAGCGCTCGACCACGAAGGTCTTGAGATCGCGCCCCGACGGGCCGCTTGCGATCGCAAGCTTGTCACGGGTCGCGCCCGGAAGCCCGAAAAAGCCGCCCAAGTTGCGCGAGGAGTCGAAAGCTTTCCCCTCAAGCGTTCCGCCCCATGGCTGTCGCAGGTACTGCACGACCTGGTCGTCCTCGTCGAGTCGGCTCAGGTAGACGGGCTGGCTCCAGTCGAAGGATTCGACGATTTCGTCGGCCTTGTGCGGCGCGAAGCCCCGACTCTGCAGGTGCTGCTTCGCGTCCAGTCGGGTCACATTTCGGATGTGGACCATTTCGAGCTCCTCATCGCCCCAAGAGTACGCCCCGAGACACTCCGCAGGCGACGAATTTCGCGCTCGGTCGCGGGCGCCCGGATCGCCCCTGCAAGAGCGGCCGGGGGTTGCCGGATGCCGGGCTGAGGCGGGACGAGGCGATCCTGCAGGACATCAGCCGAACGACCGCATCGCCGTGCACGAAATTGGTGAGTCAGTGATCCAGTTCGTCTGGCCTGGGTCACTCAGGTCCGAGCTGTCTGGCGCCGCCTTCTCGGCCGGCCGGCTAGATCGCGAGCACTGCGCTGGCGTGCGCCAGCACTTCCTCTAGCGCGCGCGAGTGGCTTCGAGAGCGTGAACCTCGCCCTGATCTACGGCCTGCCGTTCCAGACGCTCGAACCGACGGAGCGCACGCTCGACGAGGTGCTCGCGATCGCGCCCGACCGGATCGCACTCTACGCCTACGCGCACGACACCTGGGTCGCGAAGCAGCAGCGCGGCTTCGTGTAAATCGGCATGGATCGCTTCGCGCTTCCTGCGGACGAGCTCGCATACGCGGTTCGCGAGCGAGCGCTGCGGCGCAACTTCATGGGCTACACGACACGCGCGGGTGTCGACCTGATCGGCTTCGGTCCGAGCGCGACCAGCGAGCTGTCGGGGAGCTACGCGCAATCGTGCCGCGAGCTCGACGTCTGGCACGAGGCCGTCGCCGGCGGCCGGCTCGCGACCCGCGCGGCCATCGGCTCTCGCGCGACGATCTCGAGCGGCGCTGGGTGATCGGCGAGATCATGTGTCACGGCGAGCTGCGCGCCGCTGACTGGCCCGCGCGCTTCGGCGGCGATCTCGCCGCGCGCTTCGCCCCGGAGCGGGCCGCGCTCGAGCCGCTCGCTTCCGACGGGCTCGTCGAGCTCGACCCCGACGGCGGCCTGCGCGTGACGCCGCTCGGGCGCCTGGTCCTGCGCAACGTGGCGGTGGCGTTCGACGCCGATCCGCCGGGACAGCGCGCGGGAGAGCGCTCACTCTTCAGCCAGACCGTCTAGACGGGGGCGACCTCCTCATCGAGCACGGCCGCGATCGGTCGCGGCGCGCCGGATCGCCTCAGCTCGCCCATACTCGCGAAAGCAGGATGTCGCCGACCAGTCCGAGCAGGAAGAGCATTCCGAAGCGGCGATTGTACCAGAACGTCACCGCGACGAAGTACAGCGGCCAGACGCCCTTCGGCAGCTGCGGCGGGGCCTCCTCGGGGCGCGGGTTCTTGTACGTGTCGTACACGCGGCGCAGCGACGGTGCCGCCGCGAACGTGACCAGCATGGCCGGCGTGAAGTAGCCGATCGCGACGAGGTACGCGACCACCCCGAGCTGCGCGACCAGCATTCCGAGCACCGTGTA
>Ga0184615_10000438_pt1 | contig 23267 bp, 21 predicted proteins | sample PLM4_65_coex_FD_133134 | JGI IMG/M metagenome (GOLD analysis project Ga0184615, IMG submission 133134) | Groundwater sediment microbial communities from an aquifer in East River, Colorado, USA - PLM4_65_coex | ecosystem: Environmental > Terrestrial > Soil > Riparian zone | place: USA: East...
CTCCAAGGCGCCAGGGTCGATCCCGCCGCGTTCCTCCGACTGCCACTCCTTTAACCGTTGTGGCAATGATTGACACGCTCGAACGCTTTCCCTATGATCGGCTCATCGAGCGGAAGTCGAACGGCGAAACGCATGATCGCATCATTGTCGGCTTGATATCGAATGATCTGGAACAACTGGTGGTGCCATGAATGAACGTCCTGAATCTCCGTCGAGCGAAGCAGCCCTGAAGAGTCACGCAAGCCCTTTCAAGTCTGGCTTCATTGCGATCGTGGGGAGACCGAACGTCGGAAAATCGACCCTCATGAACCGCCTCCTGGGCCAGAAGGTCTCGATCGTTTCTCCCAGGCCCCAGACCACCAGAACCCGGATCGCGGGAATCAAGAGTCTGCCCGGAGCGCAAATGATCTTCCTGGATACGCCGGGGATTGACAAGGCAGGCGGTTACTTCCATCGGTTGATGGTGAAGTCAGCCATGAACACACTGGGGGAGGCGGACCTGATTCTCTGGATAGTAGAGGCAACGGACCCGCTCTCTGAGGACGACAAACACATCCTGGAGGCCCTCAAAGGGGTGAAGTCTCCGATCTTCCTCGCGATCAATAAGGTTGATCTCGTCGAGAAACAGAGGCTTCTCCCTACGATCGACCGATTTCGGGCCCTCTTGTCATTCGTCGATATCGTTCCAATCTCCGCCACCAAAGGCGACAATGTGAAGGTCCTTGAGTCCCTGCTGATCCAACACCTGCCCAAGGGGCAACCCCTCTATCCGCTCGATCAGCTTACAGATCAGCCCGAGCGGTTCATCATCGCCGAGCTGATTCGTGAGAAGGTCTTCCACTTGGTCTATCAGGAGGTGCCCTATGCTGTGGCCGTCGAGGTGGAGGAGGTGAAGGCGCGAGAAGGGCGCGAGCTTACCGATGTCGAGGCGACCATCTATGTCGAGAAAGACTCGCAGAAGGGGATCATTATCGGACGCGGCGGGGCAATGTTGAAGAAGATCGGGGAACAGGCCAGGCCGGAGATCGAAATGTTACTCGGCACCCAGGTCTTCCTGAAGCTGTGGGTGAAGGTCCGGGCCGACTGGCAGAGGGACGACGAGGCGCTGAAGCGGCTCGGGTATCTACAACAATAACAAGTTCCAAGTTTCAGGTGCCGAGTTCCAGGTTCCATGTTCCGAGTTCCAGATCAAATATCGACGTCGCCACATCTTGAACTTGGAACTTGGCACTCGGAACGTGGAACTTTGAGTCTCCAACATGCCCTTACAAACAACTGAAGCGATCGTCATCGGGGGACACAACCTCGGTGAGGCGGATCGGATTATTCCGTTCTTCACCCGACGGCTGGGGAAGGTCCGGGCGGTCGCAAAAGGAGCGAGGCGCGTTCGCAGTCGATTCGGCGGGACGCTCGAGCTGTTTACGCTCGGAGAGCTCGTGTTTTTCGAGTGGCCCAATCGAACCTTACACGCGATCAATGAGTTCTCAGTGACCGAGCCATTTGCCCCGCTCAAGGCAGATCTGGAGCGGCTGAGCCGTGGGGCCTACCTAGTAGAGCTGGCAGGCGCGGCCGTGGAAGATGAAGAGCCCAACGAGGAGATCTTCATCCTCCTCCGAGATGCACTCACCTTGCTGGTTTCCCACGATGACCCGCGGCTCCTGCGGACCTTTGAAATACGCCTTCTTAGGATTGCCGGTTATCTCTTAGAACTGTATCGCTGTCTCGTCTGTCGAACTGCTCTGAGGCAAACCGACGGGTTGGCGGTCAGCCCGTCCAGAGGTGGACTGGTTTGTCCAGATTGTCGACCTCGGGTGCAAGATAGTTTAGCTATCGCATCAGAATCGGTAAAATACCTGCGTCTTGTCCTCCAAGGGGCGTTGCGGGAGTCTCTGGCCATCCCCCTCGCACCCCCTCACATTGGCGATCTGGAAGAGGTTCTAAAAGTCTGCACTGCCTACTTTTTGGGCAAAAATCTCCGCTCCGCTTCCTTCCTAAGCCATTTTCAACGGGGCATTTGACCCCCTTTTTGCCCGTTTTTCCTTGACAGCAAAGGTACCTCTTGGTAGCGTGTAGCACGTTTGATCGATAAATCGGCCCGTTACACCCGGTGCGCGCTTTTCCCTCCTGCTGTTTTCACTGACGTAAAGGCTTGGTGATGAAACGACGAGTGAATTCTGCACTGACATTTCAGGGATTGATCCTGGGACTCGAGAGGTTCTTCGCCGACAAGGGCTGTGTCATCCAGCAGCCCTACGACGTTGAAGTCGGCGCTGGGACGAGTAATCCCGCCACCTTCCTGCGAGTGCTGGGACCTGAGCCCTGGAATGTCGCATACGTCGAACCGTCTCGCCGTCCTACTGATGGGCGCTATGGGGACAATCCGAACCGTCTCCAACACTATTACCAGTATCAAGTGATCATGAAGCCATCTCCCGACAATATCCAGGAGATCTACCTCGACAGCCTTCGCAGTGTCGGCATCAATCCGCTCAAGCATGACATCCGTTTCGTGGAGGACGATTGGGAATCGCCGACGCTTGGCGCATGGGGTCTGGGGTGGGAGGTCTGGCTGGACGGATTAGAGATCACCCAGTTCACCTACTTCCAGCAGGCCGGGGGGATTGACCTGAAACCGATTTCCGCGGAGTTGACGTACGGGATCGAGCGGATCGCCATGTTCCTGCAAGGGGTGGAGAGCGTCTACGACCTGACCTGGGTGAAGGGGGTCACCTACGGCGACGTCCATCACAAGGGGGAGGTAGAGTGGTCGATCCATAACTTCGACGAAGCCGATGTTGCGTTACAGCTTCAGCTATTCGACCAATATGAGAAGGAATCGCTCCGCCTCATTGAGAAGGGATTGGTGCTTCCGGCATATGACTACTGCCTGAAGTGCTCTCACACGTTTAATATTCTGGACGCCAGGGGCGCGATCGGGGTCACCGAGCGGACAAGCTTCATCGGTCGCGTCCGGAATCTCGCGCGCCGTTGCGCCGAAGCCTTCCTGAAGCAGCGCGAGGAGATGGGATTTCCGCTCATGAAGGCCTGGACCTCATAACGATTCCCACAAGCATACGATCCTATGACTAAAGAACTCGTATTTGAAATCGGGACAGAGGAGATCCCCTCAGGTTATATGACGCCGGCCCTGAGAGATCTCGAGGCGGAGGCTTGTCGCCTCTTCCAGGAGGAACGGATCACCTTTTCGGGTGTGCGAACTCTGGGCACTCCGCGCCGCCTTGCCTTGTATGTCGAGCGACTGGAAGAGACTCAATCTGATCGGGTCCGCGAGGTGGTCGGTCCGGCGAAGGCGGTGGCCTACGATCAGGAGGGGCACCCGACCAAGGCCGCCCTCGGCTTCGCCAGGGCGCAGGGCCTCCCTGTCGAGAACCTGCAAGTCAGAGCTCTTGATCGTGGGGAGTATGTCGTTGCCGCCATCGAAGAGCGAGGCGCTCATCTGGACGAGCTGCTTCCGATCCTCTTGCCCAGACTGGTCGCCTCCCTTTCTTTTCCGAAGTTCATGCGCTGGGGGCAAGGCAGCTTTCGCTTCGTCCGGCCGATCCGGTGGCTCCTGGCCCTCTACGGCGGTCGAATGATCCCCTTCGAAATTGATGGGGTCAAGAGCGGGAACAAGACGTACGGTCACCGGTTTCTGAGCCGTGGCCAGATCCGTGTTCGAAGCTTCCAAGACTATATGGAAAAGCTGGAAGAACGACATGTCATCGTGGACCAGTCACGCCGCCGGGACCTGGTGGTGAAGCTGGCCGAAGAGGCCGCCGCCAAGGTGGGCGGGAAGCCGGTCCTCGACGACGATCTGGTGGAAGGTGTGACGCACCTGGTTGAATATCCCAACGTGGTGTGTGGCGGCTTCGAGCTAGAATACCTCTCGCTGCCCCGGGACGTGATCATGACCCCGATGCGGAAGCACCAGCGCTATTTCCCGGTGGTCGATCACGCCGGTCAGCTCCTTCCCCACTTCGTGGCGATCTCCAACATGAAGGCCAAGGAGATGGATGTCATCCGTGTGGGGAACGAGCGAGTGCTGAGGGCGCGGCTGAAGGACGCCGATTTCTTTTTCAAAGAGGATCGGAAAATCCCGCTTCCTGAGCGAGTTCCCAAGCTAAGGGGGATCATCTTCCAGGACCGGCTTGGCACATTGTTCGATAAGGTAGAGCGGCTCCAGGAACTGGTCATCTACGTGGCCGAAAAGGTCGCCCCGAAACTTGTTCATGACGCCCGCCGGGCTGCCCAGTTGTGTAAGGCCGATCTGGCGACCACGATGGTCAAGGAGTTCCCCAACCTTCAGGGGGTCATGGGCCGTGAGTATGCTCGGCTCTCGGGCGAGGCCCCGGTTGTAGCCCAGGCGATCGAGGAGCACTACCTCCCCCGCTTCTCTGGCGACAGGCTTCCCGAATCAATGGTCGGGGCCATCGTAGGGCTGGCCGACCGGATCGACAGTATCTGCGGGTGCTTCGGGATCGGCCTGATCCCAAGTGGATCAGAAGATCCCTATGCCCTGCGGCGTCTCGGACAGGGGACGGTGCAGATCCTTTTGAGTACAGGGATCGACCTGCGGTTGTCCGAACCAATTGTCAAAAGCCTCGAGCTGTTCGGGGATCGCCTGACCCGGCCAAAGGAGCGTGCAGCGCAGGAGGTCATGGAGTTTCTGGCGGCCAGACTCCATCTGATCCTGACGGAACGGGGAATACCTGGCGACCTGGTGGACGCCGTCCTGTCCGTCGATGCCGAGCGGGTACCAGGGGCTGGGAAGCGTGCCGAGGCCTTGGCTGCCTTCCGACAAGAGCCCGACTTCGGAGAGCTCGCGGTGGCGTTCAAAAGGGTGATCAATATCCTTCCAAGGGGCTTCTCCAAGCCGGTCGATCCCAACCGGTTCGTGACGAGCGCCGAGCGAGCCCTTCATGGCGAAGCGGCCAACCTCCGAGCTGACACGGAGCACTTGGTTCGGGCAGGGGACTACTTCCGAGCCCTGCAACGGATCGCTGCCATCCGCCCCATCGTGGACATGTTCTTCGAGGAGGTTCTGGTGATGGCCGACGATCGCGACCTCCAAGAGAACCGTTTGGCCATCTTGAAGGAGGTTGCGGATCTGTTTTCCGGGATTGCAGATTTCAGCAAGGTCGCGGTCGTGCCCTGATCCGATCGCTGAAAAGCGAAAAGAAACAACCGAGGAGGCGATCAGTGCGAGGCGGAATGACATGGCGATGAGCTTGTCGATGGGGTCGAAGGGCGCGAAGGCCGGTGTCACAGCCAGCCGGGCGCGGATGTGAGTCTGGCAGTGCAGGGGAACAGGCCTATCCCTTTCCGTAGGGATAGGCCGTTGTGTTTTGTGGGCTATGGCTTCTAGCCGGGAGAGACGCTTCATCCTCTGGTTTGAGGAGATCGGGGCGGATGATGCACCTCTTGTGGGGGGCAAGAACGCCCTGCAGGGTGAGGTGATGCGTCACCTCGGCCGACACGGGGCACGTGTCCCGCCAGGCTTCGCGGTCACCGCGCCGGCGTACCGTCACTTTGTGAGGGAGGCCGGGTTGCTCCCAGACCTCAAGCGGGTGATGAGCGGCCTGGACCACCGGGATCCCGAAGGTGTGGCCCTTAGGGCAAAGCAGGCCCGCGACCTTTTCCTCCGGGTGAAATTCCCGTCCAATCTGGAAGGGGAGATCACAAAGGCTTACTGGAAGCTTTGCTCTCGGAGAAGCTCTGGTGCAATACCGGTAGCTGTCCGGTCCAGCGTTGTACAGGAGCAGCTCTCGGAAGCGCCCGTCGGCCTTCATGACAGCTTCCTCAATCTCAAGGGGGAATATGCTGTCATCGATGGCTGCCGAAGCTGCTTCGCCTCGCTCTTCACCGCAAGAGCCCTCACTGAAATGGCCGCCAGGCGGATCGATCCGGTGAGTTCAGTGCTCGCCCTCAGTGTGCAGCAGATGGTGAGGAGCGACGCAGCCTGCTCAGGGCTCATGACAAGCTTTGATCCCCACTCAGGCTTCTCCGAGGTGATCGTTATCCAGGGGAGTTACGGGATGCGCCGTCCCTCTGGAGAGGAAGGCGCAACCCCCGACGAATTCTTCGTCCACAAGCCGACCTTGAGGAAGGGGTTCAGGCCGGTGGTGAACAGGCGCCTGGGGACAAAGGCATGGAAGTGGGTGCCCGACCCTGATCGTGCTCTCATGTCGGTCCCGGTGCCGAAACGGGATCGTGAGCGATACATTCTGAGCGACGATGAAGCGCTCGAACTGGCGCGCGCCGCGCTGTCTGTGGAGGCGCACCTGAGCCGACCAGCGGAAGTGAGTTGGGCAAAGGATGGCGATGGCATCAGCGCCGGAAGCGGGATGCTGTTCCTGCTGCGGATACGGCCTATGGTACCGCGGTCGCGCCCCATTGAGTTCACCACCTGCATCATGGAGTCGTCGGGCGAACCCCAAGAGGTGTTGCTGCGGGGTAGGGGTTTCGGGGGCACGATCGGTTGCGGAAAGGTAAGACCCATAGGGGATGCGGCTCGAATCAACGAATTCACGGTGGGGAGCGTGCTGGTCACCGAAGCCACCGACACGGAATGGGAGCAGGCCATGCAGGCCGCCGCGGCAGTGGTCATCATCCGAGACGATCGCAGTGGCCACGCGGCCCGCTTCTGCAGCGAGCGTGGCTTGCCGTGCCTGGTCGGCGCCGGTCCGGCCGCGGCACTTCTGGTCGACGGGATGAACGTGACTGTGGACTGCCGGAACGAGATAGGCATTGTGACGAAGGGGCTTCGGTCGTCTCGGGTGGAACGGGTGCGACCGGCGGACCTCCCGCGAACCAAGGCTGCACTGATGTTGATCGCGGGGCCCCCGGATCGCGTCTTTTTCGAGGCCCGGTATCCGACGGATGGGGTGGGAATGGTGGCCTTGGACGCCATCATTGAGGAGCAAGTCGGCATTCATCCTCTTGCCTTTCTCGACTTCGATCAGCTCCAGGAAATGAAAGATCAGGGCCTCGGAGATGGAACGGCGCTCGCCGCGCTGGTGGAAGCCATACAGGGGCGCGCGGGGCCATATCGTAACAAGGCCGACTGGCTCATCGATTACATCTCTTGCGCGATCGGTTCTCTCGCCGCCGGCTCCTACCGTGAGGTGGCTGGTAAGGTGAAGGGGGATGTTCTGGTCCGGCTTTCGGCCCTCAGCTCAGATCGATACATGCGCCTGCTGGGCGGAGATCGATATGAGCCGAAGTCGGGGAACCCACTCCGCGATCTACGGGGTGCTGGGCGCCACTGTCACCCGGTATATGGGCGTGCCTTCTTCCTGGAATGCCAGGCCATCAAGCGCGTCAGGGAGGAGATGGGGCTGACGAACGTCAAGCTGATTGCCCCGGTCTGCCGTACGCCGGAAGAGGGGCGGCGACTCCTCATGCTGCTGGAAAAGCACGGTTTAGTTCGGGGTAAGGACGGTCTGGAGATCTATCTGCAGGTTCAGACCCCCAGCAATCTTTTCCTCATCGAACAGTTTGGCCGTCTCTTCGACGGCTTCATCGTGGAGGCTGAGGATCTCCTATCCTTGGCCACAGGCATGGGCGATGTCGGCCGCGATGAGGGGCTCTTCGGGGAGGGGGCGGCGGCTGCGAGACGCTTCTGCGGCGAGCTGCTGAAGGGGGCGAGTCGGCTACGACCGCAGCGCAGGGTCGGCTTCTGCGCAAGGGACCCGGAGGCGATCCCCTCTTGGATTGCCTTCTTCGCCGGGATGGGCGCAGACTTTATCGCCACGCGGCCGAATAAACTGGCTGCGACGAGGCTGATCGTGGCCTACGCTGAGCTTGCCAGACAGGAGCGAAAACAGTTGGTGCTTCTGGAAGTGGACCCTGTCACAGGTCGCGAGAACATTCAGCTCGGCGTGCCGCTCGGGTGGCTAAAAGAACGGGCGAAGCGGTGGGCCCTGCATGCGGCAGGGCAGGTGTGGGAGCTCCCGGTCGATGGCAGGAGGGCCGCCGCCGCTTTCCTGGGCGCCATCGCGCCAAGGGTTCAGGTCGAACGCCCGGGAGAAAAGCACGAGCTGTTCTGCTGGCGTGCTGAGGATGTGGATGCAGTGAAGGAGAAGCGAGGGAAGGGGATACGGTCGGTCAAGGTGCAACCGGTCGGTAGCCTGGATATTCGTGAACTGGTGGAGGTCGCTCAGCTCTGGAGTAATCAGGCCCGCGCCGCCGGTCGAAGGGGGCCAGAAGCCGACTCGGCTAAGGTCCGCAGGCTGATCAAGCGATTCGAAAACGCCAGGGCCGAGGCCGTCGCCCACACGTTTACCACGGTAGTGACGGAGCTGTTCAGTAGAGAGATGCAGCAAGGGTAGTGGGAAGAGCATGCCCCCTGGAGAGCCGCGGGCGTAACACCGCCCAGAACTTCTGAGTGTCCCTCTTGAGATTGTTCTCTATGAGTGACACATGGTGCCTGCCCAGGGACCTTCCTGCGCTGGCGGGCGTGGTCCACTGACGGGCACACAGTGCGAGGGCTGATGATGGAAGCAGACATCTTGGAGCGAATCAACCGGGGTATCATCCTCAGGACCGGGGCGTATCTTACGAACGATCACTTCGTCCTGCCCTCGGGTCGCCATGCGCAGGAGTATGTGGAAAAGGCCTTGGCCACTACCGAGCCGGGCTTCACCGAGGGGTTGGGAGACGTGATTGCGAAACATTTTGCGGACGAGCCGATCGATCTCGTGCTCACCACCGGCTACGGCGCTGCCCTTCTGGGCCATTGCGTTGCGCGTGCCCATCCCTCACGACCGCGCTTCATCTATGCCAGCAAGCAGCGCAATGGATCGGGTGCCAGCCAGGTCTCTCTTCCGAGAGAGTTCCGGCCGTACTTTGCTGGCGCCCCCAGAGTCCTGATTGTCGAAGACATCCTCACCACCGGAGAGACGGTGAGGGGGCTCATTGACCTGGTCAAATCACTGGGGGGCAGGGTGGTTGGGATCGGGACACTCTGGCGCAGGAGCAAGAAGGTGAAGTTCAAGTTCCCCCTATTCACTTTGGTCGATCGGGAATTCCCGACGTACGCGCCGAAGGACTGCCCGATGTGTCGGAAAGGCATTCCGATTAACCGAGAAACCTCCTCCGAGCCCACGTCGCAGAACTCCCGCCCAAGGGTAGCGAGCGCCCACTGAAGGCCATGCCTCGAATCGGCGCGTCTGCCCGTCGCTTTTCGGACTTGGAGGATGTGAGCCTCGAATGGGAGGAATGTCTCTCCTTTGGGGAGCGCGCGGCCTCGGAGACCGGCACCTTTCCGCATTCGGTGCGGACAGTAGGCGAGAAGTTTGAAGCGATGCTCGCCTGTCCCAACCTGCGCTGTCACGATGGAGGGCTCGAGGTCGGATTCCTCGTGGAATCGATGATCAGCGACCGGCTCAATGAAAGGATCGGGTTGCTGGTCTGCATCGGATGGGGGCGAGAGCAGGGCAGCAAGACGGCGCGAACCCCTTGCACAGCAGCGATCAGATATCGAATCCGGCTGAGCTATCGTGGGCGGGTCGGGCGGGCTCCCCGGAAGGACACGAATGGGAAGAGAGAGGAATTTTAACCACAACGATGAACCTCACAGAGGAGCCTGGCGTGACCATCGTATCCTTGCTCTTGCGGGCGTGTATCGGTCTGGCTGTGCTCTCGGTAGTGCTTCCCGCCCTCTCCTGGGCGGAGCCATTGGTGGATTCTTCGTCTTCAGGCGTGGGAAACAGGATCGACTTGAGGGTCACTGTAGCGGAGGAGACGGAGGCGATCGCGGCGCGAACCATGGGTCGCACGGGCGATCCTCAACAGGTTGGATCGGAGGGACGAGCCGCCTTCCGCCCGGAGGAGGGGTTCCGATCAGGGACTTGGCACCTGGGTCTGATCGGTGGCTACAGTATATCTCACAAAATCTTTGCGCCGAGAGCCGTGGATGTCCAGTTTGCTCCGCTGCTCGGTCAGATCGGCTATACGGTCACCGATGTGCATGGCCCTTTTCCGGTTCGGGGTAGCCTGGAACTGATCCTCGAACCGATTCTCCTGGTTACGACTACGCCAAGCACCACCTTTGGCCAAGGCGCAAGCCTCATCCTCCGGTACAATTTCGCGACAGGGACTCGGTGGGTGCCGTTCCTTGACTTCGGCATGGGGATCTTGCATTGGAACCTCCGACTGCCCACCATTCTCGGGACGCAGTTTAATTTCACGCTTCAGGCCGGACCCGGGCTCCATTACTTCGTCACCGATCGTGTGGCCATCACAGGCCAGGCCCGCCTGCACCACATCTCCAACGGCGGAATCGACAGCCCCAACATCGGCGTCAACTCGAGCGTGTACCTGCTCGGCATCTCCTATTTCTTCTAGGGAAAGCGTGTAGCGGTCGGCAATCAGCGATCAGCGATCTGGGTAGGGGCAGGGCTTGCCCTGCCCGAAGAGGGCGCAGCAAGCAGCGCCCCTACATGGCTGATCGCTGAACGCGTGTTCTCTACCTTACTCCTTGCTGCCGCCGCGCACCCATTTGTTGGGTGTCCCGTCCAGCGGCGAATCCTCGCCAGGTCGCCACAGGGCCACCTGCTCGATCTCTTTGGCGAGAGCGAAGTCCTTCTCTGTGATCCCGCCGGCATTGTGGGTCCGGAGCTTCACCCAGACCTTCCCCCAGGTGACTTCCACGTCCGGGTGGTGCCAGGCGGCCTCGGCCAGGTAGCCGATGGCATTGACAAGCATGAGAGTCGTTGGCCACCCATCGGTGTTGAACTTTCTCCTGATCCATCGCCCCTCCATATACCAACCTGGCAATTCTTGCTCCAGCCGCTTGACAACCTGATCGTCGGGAATCACCGGGTACTCCTTGGTCTTCGTCGTCATGGGTAGTTCCTCCTTTGCAGGGGCCTACGGTCGAGGCATGTCTTATAGTGTAGTGCAGCCATTCGTCCGATGGCAAGCAAATCGCCATGTCCAACTTGGACCGATGTGACCCATACGACTTCTTGAAACGCTTCCGACCCTCGCCTTTGCTCGATGCCACTTGGAGCCTGAGGGTGAAGACCCGCCTGCTGCCCGATCTGGCCGATTCCACGCGGCCGACAAAGGCCCCCTCGCACCAGGCGGACTGTCTTCCTATTGATTGAGCCCACACTTGGAAGGTCGCTGGGATCATGAAGGGTCTTGCGAGGATAGCGCGGACGTTGTTGAAAGCAGAAGAGGCGGGCAAGCTAGAGGCGAAGATCTTCGTCGCGATGAGCCAGTTTCTTGAAGGACGTTAGCAGGAACCCGTGGTGTCTCCCGCCTCGCTTCCCCGCTCGCGAGCTCCCAGAGACAGCTATCAGGAATGATTATTGTGCGGCGCGACCACCTTCTCTTCAGAATGTTCGACGATCCATTGGATCATCGGAGAGGCCCCTTACCTGATCACCAAGGCATTTGTGCAGATTGTGGCCTACGAGTCTGCCTTCCTGTGCTTCACGCCTTCGTATCGGGGGCCGGCAATTTCTCTGAGCCGTCTCAGGTCATGCTTTGCTTCCATCCATCGCACCGAGCCGGAGATGGAGCGCATCATGAGGGAGGTTGTGCGGGCGTATCCGCCTGTGTAGCGGACCCCGCGCAGCAGCTCCCCGTCGGTAATTCCGGTAACGGCCACAAAAACGTTCTGCCCCCTACAGAGGTCATCCACAGTAAAAATGCGATCCAAATCGTGGCCCTCGTCGGTAAGGATCTGTCGTTCCCGCTCATCCCTTGGCCAGAGCCTGCACTGCATGTCTCCGCCCAGGCACTTTAGTGCACAGGCGATAAGCACCGCTTCCGGCGATCCCCCGGTCCCCATGAGGAGATCAATGCCGGTGTCCTCCTCCATGGCGGCCATAATCCCAGGCGCGACGTCCCCTTCGCTGATAAGTTTGATTCTGGCGCCCGCTTCCTTCACCTCTTTGATGAGCCGTTCGTGCCGTGGCCGATCCAGCATGACTACCGTCAGGTCGTCCACCTCGCGATTTTCCGCTTCGGCGATCCGTCGCAGGTTCTCCCGGACAGGGGCGTTGATGTTAATTGCTCCCTTGGCATTGGGGCCGACGACGATCTTATCCATATAGGCAAGATGGGTGAAGAACAGCGTGTGCCGCTCGGCGACTGCCACAACCGAGAGTGCGCCTGGCCGGCCGTTAGCGAGGAGCGTCACCCCGTCGATGGGGTCCACCGCGACATCGACAGCAGGGGGGGAGCCTGTCCCGACCCTTTCCCCGATGTAGAGCATGGGGGCCTGGTTCTTCTCACCCTCCCCGATCACTACCGTGCCGTCGATGTCCAACGAGTTCAAGGTATAGCGCATCGCGTCTACAGCGGCTTGATCGGCGGCGTCCCGGTCGCGACGACCCATCAGGCGGGCCGCCGCCAGGGCTGCAGCCTCCGTGACTCTGACGAGTTCCAGAACCAAGTTTCGATCCATCGGCTCGGTCATAGTATCGTTGCCCTCCCCTTCGTTTTCGCCGGTGAGTGTATGTTGCTTCCGGCAGTTAAGAATTGTGGCATTCGAGAATGCGGTGGTCTGCTGTCTCCTCTGCGAGGCGCCGTCCGTGGGTCGCCGCCAGGCAAGCCATTGTTGGCTTCCCAGGCTCTGGAGAGCGGCCCCGCCTGACTGGATCATGCCCCGGGGAGGCGCCACACCCTACGGCAATTCAGGTGAGGAGCTCCTTCGCCCTAGACACCACATTATCGGCCGTGAACCCGAAGTTCTTCATGAGTGCTTGATACGGGGCCGAGGCTCCATACCGTGTCATGCCCACCACGCCTCCGCAGGAACCGACGTAGCGGTGCCAGCCCTGCGGAGAGCCCGCCTCGACCGCGAGACGAGCGGTCACTGCTGGCGGAAGCACCTCGTCGCGGTACGAGTCTGGCTGCTGGTCGAACAGCTCCCAGCTTGGCATGCTGACCACGCGCGCCGCGATCCCCTGGGCGTTGAGGAGCTCCCGAGCCTCCAAGGCCAGGTGGACCTCCGAACCGGTGGCGATGAGAATGATGCGAGGATGACCGCGCTCGGCTTCGGCCAGGATGTACGCCCCCCGTAACAGCAGATCGGCGGGTGGGAATGTGGTCCGGTCGAGAACCGGAAGCTTCTGCCTGGTAAGGGCCAGGGCCACGGGTCCGTGCTGGTGCTCGAGAGCGGCGCGCCAGGCTACGGCGGTTTCCGTCGCGTCTGCCGGGCGAATCACAGTGAGGTTCGGCATCGCCCGAAGCGCGGCCAGGTGCTCAATCGGCTGGTGGGTGGGGCCATCTTCGCCCAAGCCGATGCTGTCATGGGTGAACACATAGATCACGTGTATGTGCGAGAGCGCAGCCACCCGGATCGCAGGACGCATGTAGTCGGAGAAGATGAGAAAGGTCCCACCGTAGGGGATAACGCCCCCGTGCAGCGCCATGCCGTTTAGAATCGAGCCCATCGCGTGCTCTCGCACGCCGAAGTGGAAATTCCTGGCGCCGGGGCTCGACTTCTGGAAATCGCCGTACCCCTTGAGATAGGTATTGTTCGATGGCGTGAGATCCGCCGAGCCGCCGATGAGCGTCGGCAGATGCGGCGCGATGGCATTGAGCACTTTACCGGACGCCTCGCGGGTAGCCATACCCCCTCCGGCGGACGTGAAGGTCGGCAGCTTGTCGGCCCAACCATCCGGGAGTCTACCCTCCATCACCGTGTGCCATTCAACGGCAAGCTCCGGATAGGCAGCGGCATAGGCATCGAATTGTGACCGCCACTCCGCCTCGCAGGATCGGCCCCGAGGTACTGCCTCCCGGAAATGGGCGAGCGCCTCATCGGGGATATAAAACGTGGGCTCGATGGGCCAGCCCAATGCCTCCTTTGTGAGCCTCACCTCCTCCTCCCCCAGGGGGGCCCCGTGGGCCTCCGCGGTGTCCTGTTTGTTCGGGCTCCCATACGCGATGTGGGTCCTGGCGATGATGAGAGACGGACGCTCACGCTCCGCCTGGGCCGCGCTGAGCGCGGCCTCGACCCCCTTGAGGTCGTTCCCATCCACTCGCTGGACGTGCCAGCCGTAGGCCTCAAAGCGTTGCCCGACATTCTCCGTGAAGGCCAGGCTCGTGCTCCCGTCAATGGTGATCCGGTTGTCGTCATACAGGTAGATGATCTTGCCCAGGCCCAGATGTCCAGCGAGGGAGGCCGCTTCAGAGGAGACGCCTTCCATGAGATCGCCGTCGCTCACAATGGCGTAGACAAAGTGGTCAACGATCGGGTATCCAGGTCTGTTGAAGTGATTGGCAAGAAACCGCTCGGCGATCGCCATCCCGACACCGGTGCCGAATCCCTGGCCCAAGGGGCCCGTCGTCGTCTCTACGCCGGGCGTGGCGCCATACTCCGAATGTCCCGGGGTCCGGCTGCCCCACTGACGAAATCGCTTGAGTTCGTCCACAGGAAGGTCATAGCCCGTCAGGTGAAGGAGACTGTAAAGGAGCATGCAGCCATGGCCGGCCGACAGGATGAAGCGATCACGATCCGGCCAGGAGGGATTACTCGGGTTATGTCTCAGGAAGCGCGTCCAGAGGACGTACGCCATGGCGGCAGCGCCCATGGGAAGGCCGGGATGCCCCGAGTTGGCCTTTTGAACCGCATCCATTGCCAGCGCTCGGATGGTATTGATACACAACTGGTCAACCGAGTCGTGAGCCGTTTTCACTGATCCCCCCTGTCATGACCCATTCACGAGACGTCTCGACAACCCTGGTGATCCATGTGCCTTCAAATGCACACCCCATGGTATTATCTCAATGTGGAAATTGCTGCAGCGTCCACCCTACCCTGCAGCGCGGGCCCCGTCCTCTTTCGCAGGTGATGAGGGCTTCGCTCCCTTGGCGACCCCCCACACTCGCTGGTGATCTTGCTGGAGGTCACGGGCGCTGATATACGCGGCGAGATCGGCCAAGCGACACGAGTACCCCCATTCGTTGTCATACCAGGCCACCACCTTCACAATACGGTCCTTCAGGACCGAAGTCATGAGGGAGTCTACGATGGAAGAATGGGGGTTCCCCTTGAAATCCATCGAGACCAGCGGACGGTCGCACACGTCGAGGATCCCGCGGAGCCGTCCCTTGGCCGCTTCTCGGAACGCGGCATTGACCTCTTCGATCGTCACGTTGCGATCGACCTCCGCGACAAGATCGATGACGGAGACGGTGGGGGTAGGCACCCGAAAGGCCATCCCGTTGAATCGACCGGCGAGTTCAGGAATCACCTTCACAAGTGCCCTGGCAGCTCCAGTGTCTGTGGGGATGATGTTGAGCGCTGCCGCCCTTGACTCCCGAGGGTCTTCCGCTCCCCGATCATGAATGTGCTGGGAATTCGTGTAGCTGTGCACCGTGCTCATGAATCCCCACTGAAGTCCGAAGGTGTCGAGAAGAACCTTGGCGACCGGGGCGAGGCAGTTCGTTGTGCACGACCCGTTGGAGATGATCCGGTGCTGCTCCGGATCGTATCGCTCCTCGTTGACCCCGAGAACAACGGTGAGGTCTTCGCCTTTGGCGGGAGCGGAGATCAGCACCCGCCTGGCGCCGGCCGCCAAGTGCTTTTCAGCCTCGGGGCGCGCCGTTCCCCGACCGCTGCACTCCAGGACGATCTCGGCTCCCACATCCGACCACTGCAGCTTGGTCCAATCGCGCTCCCGGAATACGCGGATCGGTTTTCCGTCCACCCGCATGCTCCCTTCGTCACTCTCGACCTTGGCAGGGAACGCCCCGTAGTTGGAGTCGAACTCCAGCAAGAGGGCATCTGTATGTGCGCCGGATGGATCGTTAATTGCCACGACATCAAGGGCCAGCTTCTGCTCCCACGCGGCCCGAAACGCCAACCGACCAATCCGCCCGAACCCGTTGATCGCGATTCTCGCCATCGCCTATCCCTCCACCATTCCCGCGACGCTATCTCGCGGGGCTCCTTGTCGAGCCTCCCGCGCTTGCAACAGATAATAGATGAGAAGCAACTGCACCAGGGCCAGGGGATCGCTGTGCCGAGACGATCCGCCCTCAGCGAAAGTACCCAACTGCTCTGGCGCAAGATCCTGGAGCGATTTCATGGGGGAGAGGAGGTGGGACCAGATTCTCTGTTCCAGCGCTCCTGCTGTCTGCGGGTGGATGGACCCATCCATTTCCAGGGTATGGAAGGGTTGACCGTAATAGTCCTCGTCCACCAGCCGGACGGCCCGGCGGGTCTTCCTTCCCATCGCTTCCTGAAGGAGCTCGTCGAGGCCGGTCTTGGGCAGGTTGCGGCTCAAGAACAGGCGGACATTCAAGTGGGCATTATCCTGAGGCTGCCCCGGCCCATTAGGAGCATAGAAGCGGATGATGATATCCGCATATTCCTTCTGGGGTTCGATGTGCTTCCTGATATCGTCCTGTCTGGCCTCGATCTCCTTCATGACCTGCTCGATGGTATACCCGCGCTTGCCCGCGTCCCGCTGGATTTTCCAGCTTCGCTTCAGTTCCTCGTCCGGGTCCAGATACACCTTCAGGTCAAAGACATCCCTGAGTTCTTGGGTAAAAAAAGGAAAGAGGCCACCGATGATGACAATCGGCTTCGGCTCAACTTCCTCCGGCTCGGCAAACGTGCCGGTCGAATGATCATACACCGGCTTGACGATCTTTTCACCGTTTTTGAGCTGCCACGCATGCTTTCCCATCAGGGCCATGTTGTTGGCGGCTGGATGGAGGGCTGTGAGCTTGTAGATCTTGCGCTGGACCCGATCAAACGTGTGATAGTCATCGAGATTGATGTTGGTGATCTTGTCCGCGCCGAAGATCTTGTAGATCCCGCCGACCAGAGTAGACTTCCCTGTCCCACTATCCCCGCCGATACCGAGCAATAGCGGGGCGATCTTTGTCATGCAACCCACCTCCTTCTCAGTTCACAGTCCACACTCACCCGTCACCTTTCAACGCTCAGGGTATGATCAGGCCCGCACCGCACCCCGGGCACGACCCGCTGTTTTTCCCCCGGCCGACTCCTTGGTTCCTTGCGCTTGCCGGTACTTCTCCCAATCCTTGAGAAAGCGCTCGAGGCCGATGTCCGTGAGTGGATGCTTCATCGCCTGCTTGAGGACGCTGAGAGGCATGGTTGCGATGTGGGCGCCAGCCTTTGCAGCCTCGGTGATATGTCTTGGGTGGCGGATGCTGGCGACCAGAACCTTGGTCGTTATGTCATAGTTCTTGAAGATCTGCACCGTATCGCGAATGACCTGCATCCCGTCTTCGGAAATGTCGTCCAGACGGCCAACGAAGGGACTGACGATGTAGGCCCCGGCCTTGGCCGCCAGAAGGGCTTGGTTGGCGGTGAAGATGAGGGTGGTGTTGATCTTGATTCCCTCCGACGAGAGAACCTTGATAGCTTGAAGGCCATCGGGGGTCATCGGGATTTTCACCACGACATTGGGGTGCCACTTGCTGATCGGCCGGGCCTCTTCGATCATGTCCTCGGCCTTGACGGAGACCACCTCCGCACTGATGGGGCCGTCGATGATGTCACAGATCTCTTTGATGGTGTCGGAGAACTCGACATCGCCCTCGCGCGACATCAGGGTGGGATTGGTGGTGACGCCGCTCACGACCCCCCACCTCGCAGCCTCTCGGATTTCCTCCACGCTTGCGGTGTCCAAGAAGAATTCCATTTCTGTTCTCCCCTTACGGTGCTACAGCCGATAAAGATCCCGCCGTCGCTCTTCCAGAGCGTGCGCCATCACCGCGCTCTCCTCTGCCCCCTTCGCAGCCGCTCCCAAGTTGGCAGTGCTGCTGCTCCTGTTGGTTCCTGCAGCGGTAATCGCGTCGGGATGTTGTAGCTGACCTGACGGCGTGAGGGAGTCTACCACCTGCCCTATGATCTGTCTACCCATCTTCTCTGCCCTCCTGTGTCCCAGATCCCGTTGCCACAATCGTGTCCCGCCTCCGAGCGTGGCGGTCTCATTCTGAGATCAGGCCTACGTAGATCGATCCGTCGTCTGAGCCCGCGGGGATTTCACGCACATCGGCGGGCCTGCGGCAAGTGGTGAAAGCCCTCCCGTAAGGAGCAGGCTTGACATCCGGAGTCGATGTGCGATAGCTTCCAGGAAGAATGAGTAAAAGCCCCCCATGAGGAGGTGCCGATGGCCGGCTTTCACATCAGAATCGATCAGGACTACCTCAAGTTCAGTTCAGCCCACTTTCTTCTGTTCGCCCACGGTGAGTGTGAGCGCCTCCACGGGCACAACTACCGGGCCTGGGTTGAACTCGAAGGCTCGCTCGAGCCCAACGATTATGTCTTCGACTTCATCACCGTCAAGCCGCTGATGAAGCAAATTTGCGATCGACTGGACCACAGAGTCCTGCTGCCGACTGAAAATGCTGATTTGAAGATTGAGAAAGGTGACTCGGTGATCGGGGCGGCCTATTTTGATAAGCAGTACCGTTTTCCGGCAGCGGATGTGCTGTTGCTCCCGATCCACAACACCAGCGCAGAACTGCTGGCCAGGTATATCTGTGGAGAGCTGAAGCGGGAGATCAAAGCCCGATTCGGGGGAAAGAATCTGACCAGGATCAAGGTCGGCGTGCAGGAGTCGTTCGGGCAAGAGGCAGCCTATGAAGAGGCCTTCTAACCGTTCACTCCCACGCGGATCAGGTCCTCCCTTGTGATGGTTCCATCGTGGAGCGAGGTCGCCAGCAGCACGCCAGAGGCTCCGGCGCGCTTCAGCCGCGCCAGCTCCGTAGCCGTTCTGATCCCGCCACCCACGATGAACTTCATGCCCGGCGCGGCCCGGGCAATCCTGCCAAGGAATCTTGCATCTGCCCCGGCAGCCGTTCCGACCCTGTCCATCTCGAGGAGGATCGCTTCGCGAAATCCGAGCGACATGAGGAGGGCTACCACCTCGTAGGGGTCCCTCGATTCGGTCGATGCTCCTCCCCAGATGACCTTTCGTTCCCTCAGGTCGACGCTGAAGACCCCCCTTCCGGTTCCCAGCACGGCGAGGAGTCCCGCCGCAGCGTCGAGACTCGGCAGCGACTCCGAGGCGACGATCACCTTCTTTGCGCCGGATTCGAGCACGCGTCGGGCCTCGTCGGCGCTGCGAATGCCGCCATCGACGAACAATTCAAGCTGGGGCTCCGCGGCGGCCATCTCAGAGATGGCGGCTAAGTTATTGCCCAGCCCCATGATGGCGTCCAGATCAGCGACATACGCAGACGTGCTTTCGAAGGTTCCGCGGTACGCGCGCAGGAGGGCCAAGGGGTCCGCACTGTTGAGCAGCGCGCTCCGGATCGGCCTGTAGCTCATCCGATCTCCGCGGCGGGCGTGGACCGCGGTCCCTCGAACAATATCGATGACGGGGATGACTTTCACGGCATTGGTTGGTGTGGGGGAGCGATGAAGATCTTCGTGCACGAATCTATCACGGGAGGTGGCCTCGACTCCAGCAGGATCGTCCCAACCCTGCTGGCGGAAGGACGAATGATGCTTCAGGCGCTCCTGACCGATCTCCTTCGCTTGGAGGACCATCAGATCTTGTTGCTCATCGATCGCAGTCGAGTGAAGCGGGTCCCGCACCACCACAGCCTTCGGGTCATTGACAGCGGCAGAGGCTATCGTCGGATCTTTGCGGAGCTGGTCGAGGAGGCGGATGCGGCTTTTCTGATTGCCCCGGAGGCGGGCGGACTGCTCGAAAGGCTCACCGTCATGATTGAGGCGAACGGTAAGGTCGTGTTGGGCTCCGGCACCACTGGGATCAAAGCCGCAGGGGACAAGGCGCTCACGCACCAGTTGCTGACATCGAGCAACATCCCCACCCCGGAGACCCACCAGGTCCGGCATGTGGAGGAACTCGCACCCCTGGCTCGCCATCTCGGTTACCCCGTTGTGGTGAAACCCCTCGACGGGGTGGGATGCCAGAGCGTCTTCATCGCCAGGCAAGAAATGGAATTGCGGCGGGCGTTTACGACAGCCGCTCGAGAAACAGGACAGGAAACGCTCATCGTGCAACCGTACATCGAAGGCGTTCACGCGAGTGTCTCCCTCCTTACCGACGGGGTGAGGAGTCTGCCCCTGACCCTCAACCTCCAGGAGATCGATGGGCGGACACGACTCACATATCGCGGAGGCCGCGTCCCGCTTGATCATCCTCTTCGTTCCCTGGCCTTCCGCCGGGCAACAGAGGTGGTAAAGGCGATCCCCGGCCTGAGGGGGTATGTTGGAATCGATCTGGTCCTCACGGATCGCGACGTGGTCGTCATCGAGGTGAACCCCCGCCTCACGACATCGTATGTGGGGATCCAGATGATCCTCCACCAGAATCTGGCTGCGTTGATCATCGATGCGGTAAGAGGAAAGCTCCCGGAGCCTGGACAGATCCAGATGGCGGGGACAGCCACATTCACCACGAGATCCTGTGAAGGGGCCAAGCGGCGGAGGACGCGTTGGTTCGGGTGATCGGATGGGATATCGGCGGCGCAAATGTGAAGGCCGCCCGCTTGGCGTTCAACAGCGGGAGGGCCGGGTCCGGACGTGTCGTTCGCCGGTATTTCGAGATCTGGAAGGACAAGGCCGGACTTCGTCCCCTGTTAGAAGAGATCCACAAGGAGCTGGGGTCGGCCGATGCGATGGCAGTGACCATGACGGGGGAGCTGGCCGATGTCTTTCGGGACAGAGCGGAAGGGGTGGGATTCATCCTGCAGGCCACAAGAGAGGCGGCCTTCGGGACCCCTCTCTATGCTGTTGATCTTCACGGCCGGCTGGCCCCCTTGGACGGAGATGAGGTGGATCTCCTCACCTTTGCGGCGACGAATTGGATCGCCGAGGCGCTGGTCCTCGCCGACCGGGTGCCGAACTGCCTGATGGTGGATATCGGCAGCACCACCACCGATGTGATCCCAATTCTGGACGGGAGGCTGGCCTCGAAGGGAACGCGCGACATCGAGCGGCTGGCCTGCGGGGAGCTGATCTATACTGGCGCGCTGCGCACCCCTGTTCCTGCGATGGTCTCTCAGATCCCCGTGAGAGGAACGATCTGTCGGATCTCGGCTGAATACTTCGCCATCGCCGCGGATGTCTATCTGGCACTGGGGCAGCTCGCGCCGGAAGAGTACACCTGTGCGACGCCTGACGGTCGCGGTAAGACCAGGGAGGAGGCGCTTGCACGTCTCGCGAGGGTAGCCTGCGAGGACAGCAAGGGTCTTCTCCCCGAGGAGATTATCGCCATGGCCACCTACATCCGCGAGAAACAGGTCCAACAGATAACAGATGGGATGCTGCAGGTCCTCTCAAGAATCGGCCACGGCTTCCACCTCCCCGTGGTGCCGGTCGGGATAGGCGCCTTCATTGGGGCCGCCTGCGCTCGGCGGTTGAACCTCGCGACGCAGGATCCTCCGGCTCTCACCGATGACGGGTCTGCACCCTTCAGCCCATGCGTGGCGGCCGCCTACCTCTTAGGAAAGGCGCTTGGGTGAGCGACGAGACCCCCAGCCATCAGCACTCAGCTATCAACGGGTATGTAGGGGCGCTGCTTGCTGCGCCCGAGTTGGGCAGGGCAAGCCCTGCCCCTACGTTGTGACCTAGCGCTGAAAGCTGATGGCTGAACGCTAATAGCTGATCCATGAAGATCAACGTCGTGATGAAGGTAGGTGGGAGCCTCGGCCACTGGCACGGCTTGGGCGGTCTCCTCGATTCGGTCGCACGCTGGCGAGGCGGCGATCGGGTACTGGTCGTTCCGGGGGGTGGGGCGTTCGCGGACCTCGTGAGGGCAGAGCATCGTCGGTTACGGCTCACGGAGAGCACCGCTCACCGGATGGCCATCCTGGCGATGGATCAATATGGCCTGCTGCTCTGTGACCTGGCTTCTCAGGCCCTGCCCGCGTCCACGCTGGGTGAAATCGCGGCAGCTCTTCGCTCCAATCGGCTCCCGATCCTCCTCCCTTCCCGACTTCTCTCTCGTCACGATCCGTTTGACCACTCCTGGGATGTCACCTCGGATTCGATCGCTGCCTACGTCGCCGGCCTTGTGAGGGCGGATGCCCTGCTGCTGCTCAAGGATGTGGACGGAATCTTTGCTCGAGATCCGAGGATCGATCCGGCCGCGCCGCTCCTTCCGCGGGTGGCACGCTCGAGGCTCGGACGCTATCGGTGTGTTGATCGCGAGTTCGCCAGGTGGGTGAAGGGAATCGGTTCTTGCTGGATCGTCAATGGAAGGCGGCCGGCTCGCGTGAGGGAGTGGTTGGAGAGGAAGAAGACGTTGGGAACCCGTGTGGCGCCGCGGTAAGGCTCGCTTTAAGGAGTGTCACCTTTTCGAGGGAGAGCGGGCCCTCGCGCTGGCCGTTGGTGCATGCCGCGGTCCGGACCCCTATGATATCGGCGCCGTGCGCGTTGGCTCTGGCGAGATCGTCCTGCTGCAGGGAGCCTGCCAGGGCACAGAAGAGTCCACGATCGTGGCACCGCTGAATGAAGAGGGCGATCGCTGCGTCCGGGAGGCACTGAAACAGGCCCCGGCCATTCTTGACGGCGGTGTCGATGAGGCATCCTTCGGCAAATGGTGCGGCGACTTCAGGGAGGTGGAGCGGATCGAGCGAGCCGACGAATGCAGCATCGGCGTACGCACACGCAACGAGTCCGGCAGAGGTGTTTGCAGTTCGCAGAGCCCGACCAAGGGACTCGAGCAGCCTGACCGCCTCTTCGGGGGTGCGAGCTCCCATCAGGCCCACCTTGACGAATCTCACGCCGCACATCGCCGCACCCAACCCTGCCAGGGCCACCGTCCCCGGAAGGTTCGGCACGTCACCGATCGAGGCGCTGACGGGGATGGCGGCCGGAACAGATCTGGCGATGGCTTTGATGACATCGGGTTGCTGGGCACCCAGCGAGCCTTCGGCTGGGTTCTTGACATCAATGATATCGGCCCCGCCCGCCACGGCGATAGCCGCCTCCGCTTCGTTCCGCACGCTGATCATGAGCTTCATCGCGCTCCTCCGAGGTCGTTTCCAGCAAGGCAACCAGAGGAAGTCAGGTGAACGGGTCACTGTTTACGGTGAACCGTGGACCGTGAACAGTTAACGGTGTAATGCGTGTGTTGTATCGGAAACCATCGGACCGTGTCAAGGAGGAATGCGACAGCTCATTAGTAACGCATCAAATGCGAAATCTAGAGTGCAGATTAGTGGTTCTAATCTACACTGCCATCCGCCCTCGATAAGGCTCCCAGAAAAGCTTGATAGCAGGGGGGGGCGCGTAATACAAAATGGCCGTAACAGGTGAGCGTGATGGATCCAAGATGACTATAGGA
>Ga0184615_10000440_pt1 | contig 23234 bp, 26 predicted proteins | sample PLM4_65_coex_FD_133134 | JGI IMG/M metagenome (GOLD analysis project Ga0184615, IMG submission 133134) | Groundwater sediment microbial communities from an aquifer in East River, Colorado, USA - PLM4_65_coex | ecosystem: Environmental > Terrestrial > Soil > Riparian zone | place: USA: East...
ACCCGGCGGTGGTCCTCCCGCCCCACGGGGACAAGTGACGGGCTTGCCGCCCCTCCGGGAGGGGAGTGCCGTGACCGTCGGCTCCTTCGACGGCATGCATCTCGGTCACCGGGCGGTGGTGGATGAGTTGCTTCGCCGGGCCCGCGCCAGCGGACGGGCCGCGGTGCTGGTGACCTTCGAGCCCCATCCGGCCTGGGTCCTGGACCGCGAGGGATCCCCTCCGCGGCTCACCGTGGGGGCGGAGCGGACCGAGTTGCTGGCCGAGCTCGGGGTGGACTACGCGATGATCCTGCGCTTCGATCGCGGGCTCGCCGCGATGAGCGCGGAAGCATTCGTCCGCGAGGTCCTCCGGACCCGGTGCGACATGCGGGAGCTGGTGCTCGGTCAGGATAATGCGTTCGGGCATGGCCGCGGAGGCGACCGGCTGAGCCTTCCCGCGCTGGGCGCCCGGCTCGGATTCGGGGTGTCGGTCGTGCCGCCGGTGCCGGATCGCGAGGGTGAGCCCATCTCGAGCACCAGGATCCGGAGCGCGCTTGCCGCCGGCGAGCTCGCCCAGGTCGAAGCCTGGCTGGGCCGTCCGTACCGGATCAGCGCGCGAGTGGCACCGGGGGCGGGACGGGGACGGACGATCGGCGTGCCCACGATCAATTTCGAGGGCGCGCTCGACGGGAAGGCGCTGCCTCCCGACGGCGTCTGGGCGGCGCGGGTGGAATGGGGTGGGGGAACCGCCGGCGCCATGCTCAACCAGGGGCCCAGGCCCACGGTGGGTGATGCGAGCCGGTCGCTCGAGGCGCATCTCTTCGGCGTCGACCAGGAGCTCTATGGCCGCGTAGTGCGGATCGAGTGGGTCAAGCGGTTGCGGGACATTCAGAAATTTCCTTCCCTCGATGCGCTCCGCGCGCAGCTCGGGAAGGACCGGGAACAGGCCCTGGCGATTCTCGCCCGCGGCCCGTGGACCTCAACGGCGCGTCCGACCGGGGCGCGATGAGCCAGCAATGTTTGGAACGATTCGAAACCGGCTGATCCTGATCGCGGTGCTGGTGGCCGCCTCGATCTTCTATTTGTTCCCGCGCACCATCACCGTCCGGGAACGGCGGGCCGACGGCGTGATGCGCGATACGCTGATGACCCGCGTGCCGCTCAAGCTGGGCCTCGATCTCCGGGGCGGGATGCACCTCGCCCTGGAGCTCGACCAAACGAGCAAGGTTTCCGCCAATCCGAAAGCCGATATCGAGCGCGCGCTGCAGGTGCTGCGCAAGCGGGTCGACGAGTTCGGGGTGACGGAGCCGCTGGTGCAGCTGGTGGGCAATGACCGGATCGTGATCGAGCTCGCCGGTATCAGTGACCCGGGCCGGGCCAAACAGATCGTGCAGAAGAGCGCGTTTCTCGAATTCCGGATCACCGACAAGTCGGGGGCGCTGGAGCGGGCGCTGCCCTCCTTCGAGCGGGCGCTGCGCACGCTTGGGGTCAACACCCCGGCGGGAAAGCCCGCGGTACCCTCCGCGGTCGAGCAGCTCCTGGGCGGCGACTCCGCCAAGGCCGCGTCGGACAGCACCGACATCACCGGCGGCGTGCTCGGCACGCTGATTCAGCCGCCGGCGGCCGCGGGCCTCCAGGCCTCCCCCGGGGAGTTCGCCGTCTCGGAAGCCGCCTTTCCCCGCGTGGACAGCCTCCTCAACCTGCCCCAGGTGAAGGCGATCTGGCCCCGAAACATCGAATTCCTCTGGTCCGGTGCGCCCGTCAGCGCCGGGGTCAACCAGTACCGGATGCTCTACGTCGTGGAGGAAAAACCGATCATCACCGGTGAAAACCTGGTGGACGCCACCGCCGCCATCGATCCGCTGACCAACGGCCCGATCGTGCGGTTCGAGCTGGATCGCGCGGGCGGCAGAAAGTTCGGCGGCGAGACCGCCCGGCACATCGGCGATTTCATGGCAATCGTGCTCGACCGCCGGGTCCAGGGCCGTCCCCCGGTCATCCAGGGACGCATTGACCGGAGCGGACAGATCACGCTCGGCAACCGGTCGCTGCAGGAAGCCCAGGATCTGGCGCTCACCCTCCGCGCCGGCGCGCTCCCCGTGCCGCTCAAGGTGGTCGAGGAGCGGCAGGTGGGCGCGAGCCTCGGCGAAGACTCGATCCACGGCGGCGTCGTGGCGGGAATCGTCGGCACGGCCCTGGTCATTCTCATCATGCTGGGCTACTACGCGGTGAGCGGGCTGCTCGCGGTGGCGGCTCTCGGGTTCTACGTGCTGTTCACCCTGGCGGGGCTCTCCACCATCGAGGCGACGCTCACCCTTCCGGGGCTGGCGGGCCTGATCCTCTCGATCGGCATCGCGGTGGACGCCAACGTTCTGATTTTCGAACGGATCCGGGAAGAGCTCGATCGCGGCAAGACGGTGCGTCTCGCGGTCGACGAGGGGTTCAAGCACGCCCTGCCGGCGATCATCGACTCGAGTCTCGCGACCGTGCTGACGGCGATGTTCCTCTTCCAGTTCGGCACCGGACCGGTCAAGGGCTTTGCGATCACCCTCATCATGGGCATTTTCGCCTCGCTCTTCACCGCGATTTTCGTGACCAAGACCTTTTACCTGCTCTGGCTGAAGCGCCGGCCCGACATGACGACGCTCAGCGTCGGCACGCTGCGCCTGTTCCACGGCGCGCACTACGATTTCATCGGCGTCCGCAAGTACGCCTACGGCGTGACCGCGACCCTGCTCGCCACCGGAATGATTTTCCTGGTGGCCCGCGGGGTTGAGTCCAGCGTGGAGTTCACCGGCGGCACGCTCATGCAAGTACAGACCTCCGCGCCGGTGGACAATGCCCGGGTTCGGAGCGCGCTCGACGCGGCCGGCATCCACGGCGCGGAGATTCAGCCGTTCGGCTCGGACCGGGAGTTCCTGGTCCGCGCCCGGGCCGGGGAGGTCGCCGGCGTTCCGGACGCCAACAACACCGAGGTCACCGCCGGCAAGATCCGCCAGGCGCTGGACGGACTGCTCGGCGCGGGGAGTTACCAGGTGGTCCGCACCGAGGCGGTCGGTCCCAAGGTAGGCGGCGAGCTCCGGCAACAGGCGCTTCTCGCCATCCTGCTCTCCTTCTTCGCGGTGCTGGCCTATCTGGCCTACCGGTTCGAGTGGCGATTCGGCCTCGCGGCCATCGTCGCGACGGCGCACGACATTCTGACCACCATCGGCTTCATCGCGGTGATGCACCTGGAGCTAAGCCTCGTCGTGGTGGCGGGTCTGCTCACGATGGTCGGGTATTCGCTCAACGACACGATCATCATCTTCGACCGCGCCCGCGAGAACCTGAAAAAGCATCCCAAGGAGTCGTTCCACGACATCCTGAACCGATCGATCAACGAGACGCTGCCGCGAAGCATCCTCACGCACGGGACGACGTTGTCGACGCTGCTCGCGCTGGCGATCTTCGGCGGGGAAGTCATCCGCCCGTTTGCGCTGGTCATGTTCTTCGGCGTCTTCACCGGCACCTTCTCGTCGATCTACATCGCTGCGCCGGTGCTGCTGTACATCGAGCAGCGCTGGCCCGGTGCGCATGCCCGGGGGCTCCGCCATCTGCCCCAGCAGGCGCCGGCCCCGGGAGGACGGAAGCCCCAGCCGGCTCGCTGATCCGGCCCCGGTGCTGGTCGATTCGCACTGCCACCTCGGTGACGCCGCCTTTGCCGCGGACGTCGCCGGGGTGGTTGCGCGAGCGGCCGGAGCCGGGGTTGAACATCTGATCGTGATCGGCGAATCGCGGGAGGCGGCCGATCGCGCCCTCGCGCTGGCCGCCGGCGATGCGCGCCTCTCCGCCACCGCGGGAGTGCATCCCCACGTCGCCTCGCAGTGGGACGCCGACGCGTCGCGGTGGCTCGCCGGGGCGCTCGAGGATTCCCGGGTCGTGGCGGCCGGCGAAATGGGGCTCGACTATCACTACGACCATTCGCCCCGCGAGCTGCAACGCAGCGCGTTCGACGCGCAGCTCGAGCTCGCCCGGCTGGCCGGGAAGCCGGCGGTGATTCATGCGCGGGAGGCCGACGCGGACGTCGCCGCCATCCTCGGGAATCATCCCGGCATCGTGGCCATACTGCATTCCTGGAGCAGCGGTCCGGCACTGTTCGAGGCCGGGCTCGCGCTGGGACACTATTTCTCGTTCAGCGGCATGATCACCTTCCGGAGCTGGACGGACGACGCCGCGATCCGGCGAGTCCCTGTCGAGCGGCTGCTGGTGGAGACCGATGCGCCGTACCTGGCGCCGGTGCCGCACCGGGGCAAGCGCAACGAACCGGCGTTCGTCAGCGAGGTGGCGCGGCGACTTGCGGCGGTACGAGGCGTTGCCTTCGAAGCGATCTGTGCAACCACAACCGCCAATGCGGTGCGGGTGTTCGGGAACAGGGTCGGCAATAGGCAGTAGGCAATAGGCAGCAGGCAATCGGCAGTAGGCAATAGGCAGCAGGCAGCAAGCAGTTTCCTACTGCCTACTGCCCACTGCCTACTCCCTCATCAAGGAGTCCGACTGTGGCGATGGTACCAAGCGACATTGAAATCGCCCAAGCCGCGAAACCGCGCCCCATCGCCGCGGTGGCCGCCGAGCTCGGCCTCGGTCCCGACGAGATCCTGCCTTACGGGCATACCAAGGCCAAGGTCACCATGGCGGCCATTCGCGCCAGGACACCGAAGGGAAAGCTCGTGCTCGTGACCGGGATCAACCCGACCCCGGCCGGCGAGGGCAAATCGACGGTGACCGTCGGTGTGAGCCAGGCGCTCTGCCGGCTCGGCAAGAAGGCCGTCGTCTGCATCCGGGAGCCTTCGCTGGGTCCCGTCTTCGGTGTGAAGGGCGGGGCGGCGGGAGGCGGGTATGCGCAGGTGATCCCGATGGACGAGATCAACCTGCACTTCACCGGCGATTTTCACGCGATCACGTCGGCGCACAACCTGCTGTCCGCGATGCTCGACAACCACGTGCATCACGGCAACGCGCTCGGCCTCGACAGCCGCCGCATCTCCTGGCCCCGCACCATCGATATGAACGACCGCGCGCTGCGGCAGATCATCGTGGGGCTCGGCGGGCTGAACGGCGGCCCCTCCCGGGAGGACCGGTTCGTCATCGTGCCGGGCAGCGAGATCATGGCGATCCTCTGCCTGGCCTCGGATCTCCAGGACCTGGAGGCGCGGCTCGGCCGCATCATCGTCGGGCTGACCCGGGACAAGAAGCCGGTCACCGCCGCCGACCTCAAGGCCTCGGGGGCGATGACGCTCCTCCTGCGCGACGCGATCCTGCCCAATCTGGTCCAGACGCTCGAGGGCGGCCCCGCACTGGTCCACGGCGGCCCCTTCGGAAATATCGCCCACGGGTGCAACTCGCTCATGGCCACGCGCCTCGCACTGTCGCTCGGCGAGATCGTGATGACCGAGGCCGGCTTCGGCGCCGATCTCGGCGCGGAAAAGTTCTTCGACATCAAGTGCCGTCTCGGCGGCCTCAACCCCGAGGCGGCCGTGGTGGTGGCGACGGTCCGTGCCCTCAAGATGCATGGCGGCGTGAGCAAGGCGGCGCTCGGGACGCCGGATCTGGCGGCGCTGTCCCGCGGCATGGCGAACCTCGAGGCGCATGTCCGGAACCTGCTGAAGTTCGGCCTGCCGGTGATCGTCGCCCTCAACCGGTTCGTGTCGGACACCAGGGAGGAGCTCGATGCCGTGCTGAGCGCCGCCAAGGGGTGGGGGGTGCGCGCCGCGCTCAGCGACGTGTGGGCCACGGGAGGGGAAGGGGGGGAAGCCGTCGCGAAGGAGATCCTTGCAGCGCTCGCCGAGGGGAAGGCAAAGTTCACTCCCTTTTACGATGCGGCGCTTCCGATCAAGCAGAAGATCGAGACGATTGCGACCGGTATTTACGGGGCGTCAGGAGTGGACTACAGTCCGTTGGCCGACCGGGCCATCGCGCAGTGCGAAGCGATGGGACTGGGCGGCACGCCGGTCTGCATCGCCAAGACCCAGTACTCCTTCAGCGACGACCCGGCAAAGCTCGGCCGGCCCACCGGGTTCCGCATCGCCATCCGGGACGTCTATCCTTCCGCAGGCGCCGGCTTCGTGGTCGCGCTTGCCGGGGACATCATGACCATGCCCGGCCTGTCCAAGACCCCAGCCGCGGAGGCGATCCGGGTCCATTCCGATGGACGGATCGAGGGATTGTTCTGATGAAACTGAGCTTCGTCGCCACCAACGATGCCCCCAAGGCGATCGGCCCCTACAGCCAGGCCGTGACCGCGGGCGACTTCATCTTCACCGCCGGCCAGATCGCTCTCGATCCCGCCACGATGGAAATCGCGGCCGAAGGGATCGTTGAGCAGACCGAGCAGGTGCTGAGCAACCTCGAGGCGGTCCTCGTGGCCGCGGGCTCGGATCTCTCCCGCGTCATCAAGACGACTGTCTTCCTCCAGACGATGGCCGACTTCGCGGCGATGAACGAGGTCTATGCGCGTCGCTTCGGGTCGCACCGGCCGGCCCGCAGCACCGTCGCGGCGGCGGGGCTGCCGCGGAATGTGCTGGTGGAAATTGAAGTGATCGCCGTGAAAGGTGAGCGGTAAGCGATGAGCGGCAAGCGGGAAGGCCCGATCGAAGAGCACCCCGCTCACTGCTCACTGCTCACCGCTCACCGCTGTCAGATGGGGGCGGATCGGGCCTGGTGGTCCGGCCGGTCTTCAAAACCGCGATGGAGACGCCTTCGGCTGCTCCGGTGGGTTCGATTCCCACACGCTCCCGCCATTTGGGTGCTGGGTGCTGGGTTGCTGGGTGCTGGGAACAGCCTGCCCGCTCAAGCTCCAGCTCCCAGCCCCCAGCCACGAGACACCAGTACCCAGCAACCAGCACCCAGCTCCCAGCTCCGCCCCCTCCCCGCCTTCTTCCACTCCCTTCTCATCCCGGGCTGGGCTCAGTCGAAGCTCGACCGCAAGCTCACCGCGGGGCTGTTCGTCGCCTGGGAAGGGCTCACGCTGGGCATGGCGCTCAAGGCGGATGGCGAGGTGAAATACCTGCGCCGGACATACCCTGACTCGTCCGCCCGGGTGATCGACAAGCAGAAGGAGCGGCAGGACTGGCTCATTCTGCTGGCCTTCAACCACCTGTTCGCCGGTCTCGAGGCGTTCGTGAGCAGCCAGCTGCAGGACTTTCCCGCGGACGTGAAGTTTCGCGCCGCCCCCCGCGGGATTGGAGTCCAGGCGGCCGTGCCTTTCCGTCTGCCGTGAACCGCGCGCCGATCGGGATCTTCGATTCGGGGCTGGGCGGACTCACGGTGGCGCATGCGATCTTCGAAAGACTGCCCGCCGACGCGACCATCTATTTCGGCGACACCGCACGCGTTCCCTATGGCCCGAAGTCGGCCGAAACGGTCCGGCGGTACAGTCGCGAGATCATGTCGTGGCTCCTCGGGCAGGGAGTGAAGGCGATCGTCATCGCCTGCAATACCAGCACGGCCCACGCGCTGGAGTCGCTCCAGGAATCTTCCCCGGTTCCGGTGATCGGTGTCATCGAGCCCGGCGCGCGCGCTGCGGTCGCGGCGGCCGGCACCCGGCCGATCGGGGTGATCGGCACCGCCGGCACGATCGCCAGTGGCGCATACGAGCGGGCGATCCATCGCCTCGCCCCGGCGATCCCGGTCATCACTGCCGCCTGCCCGCTCTTCGTGCCGCTGGTCGAGGAAGGCTGGTTCAATCACCCCGCGACCCGGATCGTCGCCGAGGAATACCTCGCGCCGCTTCGCGCCGGGGGGGTCGGGACACTCGTGCTCGGATGCACCCATTATCCACTGCTTGCGCCGCTGCTCCAGGATATCATGGGGCCGACGGTCACCCTGATCGACGGGGGCGCCGAGACCGCGCGCCGGCTTGCCGGGGTGCTGGCGGAGCGGAACCTCGAGGCACCGGCGGAAAACGCCATGGGCGGCGGAGCGGTGCATCGATTCGCGGTGAGTGACGATCCCGAGCGGTTCGCGTCGGTTGGCGTGCGGTTCCTTGGAGAGCGGCTGACCGGCGCCGAAGTGGTTACGCTCGAAAGCGCTTGAGCTCGACAGCCGAGCCGGTGGCGGTCGCATAGCAAAGACCGTCCATCCAGGCGCCGGGGTTGACGTACCACCGTCCGGGAAAGATCTCTGCCGCTGCCGGGCGATGCGTGTGTCCCATGACGAGCAGGGTCACGTCAGGAGAGTTCCGGAGACGTTCTGCCGCCCAGGCGCGCTGGCGGGCCGCCGCGGCATCGAGCACCGCGCCGTCCCTGGTCGAGTCGGACAACCGGCCGCCGAACCGCTCGACCAGCCAGAATCCCAGGTCGGGATGGAGGAGCCGGTAGATCCCGCTGGCAACCGGATGCCGGAAGACGGTGTGGATCAGGCGTCCCGACCAGCGCGTTTCGGCGACTCCATCGCCGTGCACGGCGAGGGCGCACCCTCCGGCGAGCGGAATACGGAGTTCATCGGCGCTGAAACGGATATCGAGCTCACGCTCCCAGAACGTGTCGCCCCAGCGGTCGTGGTTTCCTCCCGTCATGGCGACAGGGATCGTCCGGGCGAGTGCCGCGAGCCGTGACAGCACTCTGATCCCGGCGCGCGGAATGGCCCGGCGGTAGGCGAACCAGAAGGCGAACAGGTCGCCGTTGATGAGCAGGCCATCGCCGAGCGAGGGCACCTCGTCCAGGAAGTCGACGAAGGCAGCCTCCACCGCGGCGGGCACTCCACCGAGGTGTGCGTCCGCGACAATAACCAGACGTTCGATCGTCATCGAACGAAGATAGCGAGGGGCATGGCCGGAGAGATGCCGCTGGTATCGGAGATTTTTGCCCGGGTCAACTACAGCGAGACCGACCAGATGGGGGTCGTGTACCATGCCCGGTACCTCGTTTGGCTCGACATTGCGCGGACCGATCATCTCCGGCGCACCGGGGTGAGTTACGCCGATCTGGAGCGGCGCGGACTGCGGCTCGCCGTGGGCGAGCTCCGGATCCGCTATCGCCAGCCGGCCCGCTATGACGATCGCGTTCGGGTTCGTTGCTGGGTTCGGGAGTGTGTCCCCAGACGGGTCACGTTCGGCTATGCGATCGATTTTCCGGAAAGCGGCGTGATGGTCGCCACGGCGGAGACTACGATGATGGTCCTCGGGGCTGAGTTCCAATGGTCCCGTCTCCCTGCCGAGGTACGGGAGCTCCTCCCAGTTTCCCCCGATCCGGTGCGGCTCTTCTGAGCCAGCCGATACCACTATGATGAAGGCCATGGAACGCCTGCTACACCGCACCTTGCCATGCGTCACCCTCACCCTTGCCGCCTGCAGCGGGCGCTTGGCGCCGCTGCCCATGCCGGTCGGGCTGGCGCCGGCGACCGTCGAGGAGGCCACCCAATGGGCAGCCGCGACCCGCCCGGGCGAGAATCGGGAGCTGCGCTTTCGGATGACCTTTCAGGACGAACAGGGCTCCGGAGGCGGACGTGGCCGGGCTCGCCTGGCTCTCCCGGATTCCATACGCTTCGATATGGTCGGCCCCCTGGGAAGCTGGCGGGGGGCCGGATTCGTGGTGGGGGACACGGCGATCTGGGCGGAGCCGGAGGAAGATGTCCGGAAGCTGGTCCCCAATTATCCCCTGTTCTGGGCGATGCTGGGAATTGCGCGCGCTCCAAATCCGGGGAGCAGCGTCCGAAAAGTGGCCGACGGCATTGTTACTGCTTGGCAATTCGTCTCGGCCGGGGATACTGTGGAGTACATCCGGGAAGCCGGACCGGCGGGGCGGCTGATCGCCGAGGTCCGACAAGACGGCAGGCGGATCGGCCGGGTCGAGACAAAATTCGGCCCGGATGGCCTCCCGGTGAGCTCCCGGCTGGTGGTGACCGAGCGTCCCGCCAGGCTCGACCTCACGTTCAATCAGAATCAGAAGGTGAATGCATTTGCGCCGGATACCTGGACTCGTCCCGCTCCTCCTGGGTAGCGCCCTTCTCTCGGGCGGCTGTCTGTACAAGTTCACCGGGGGGGGCCTCCCGGCGGGGATCCGCACGGTGGCGGTGCTGCCGTTCGACAACCTGACTCCGGAGCCTACGCTGACGCAGGAGATCAGCAAGGCGGTGCGGGAGGCGGTCGAGAGTCGTCTCGGATTGCGACCCGCCGGCGAGGCGCAGGCCGATGCTGTCGTGACCGGGTCGATCCAGCGCTACGATCCCGATCTCCCGATCTCGTTTACCGGACAGACCCCGACCGGGGCGACGGAGGTCACCAAGCGCATGGTACAGATCACCGTCAACGTTCAGATCATGGACCAGAAGGAGAACAAGGTCCTGTGGGAGAAGAAGGGGCTTCTGGTGCAGGGGGAATACAACCCGGGACAGGAAATCGAGGGCCGGAAAAAGGCCCTCGAGAAACTCATCACCGACATCGTGGACGGAGCGCAGTCGCAGTGGTAGCGCCCCGAAGGAACCCGCGCGGCGCGAGCACGATCGGCTGCCTCTTCACGATCATGCTCCTGATGGCGGTGCTGTATTACGGCATCGACGCGGGCAGGTTGTACTGGGACTTTTACAAGTTCCAGGACGAAATGGAGACCAGCGCGAGATTCGCGTCCACCCAGACCGACGAACAGATCCGGCTGCATCTGAAGGGGGTCGCGCAGGACCTCGGCCTGCCTGCCGAAGCACAGCGGATCATCATCACGCGGACCCAGCACCCGCGGCTCGTCAGCATTCACAGCCAGTACACCGTCGAGGTCGTGCTGCCGTTCAAGCACAAGGAGATCACCTTGAGGCCGGCCGCGGAGTTCCGCCAATAACCGGGATGCCGTCCACCGCCGCGAAGCTGATGTCCCACGACGCGGCATTGGCCTGGCGGAAATCTCTGCCCGGGTCCCTCATCTTCACCAACGGCGTATTCGACCTCCTGCATCCGGGTCACGTGGAATACCTGGAGGCGGCCCGCGCACTCGGGAGCCATCTCCTCGTGGCGGTCAATACCGACCGGTCGGCGCGGGCGCTGGCCAAGGGGAGCGGCCGTCCGGTTGCCGATGAGCGCGCCCGGGCCCGGGTTCTGGCCGGCCTCGCGGCGGTCGATGCCGTGGTCCTGTTCGACGAGCCGACGCCGCTCGGCCTCATCATCGCCCTCGCGCCCGACGTGCTGGTGAAGGGCGGTGATTACACCCGGGACGCCATCGCCGGCGCCGATGAAGTCGAAGCGGCGGGTGGCCGGGTCGTCACCATCCCATTCGTCACCGGATACTCAACCACCGCCCTCGTGGAGCGCTGCCGTGCCGCGAACTGACGGTCGAACATCCGATCAACTGCGTCCGGTGGTCCTCGAGCGGGGCGCCAATCCCTACGCCGAGGGATCGTGCCTCGTCCGGTTCGGCGGGACGCTGGTGCACTGCACCGCGAGCGTCGAGTCCGGCGCACCCCCCTTCAAGAAGGGTTCCGGAGAGGGGTGGGTGACGGCCGAGTATTCCATGCTGCCGCGCGCGACTCTCGAGCGGACCCCGCGGGAGCGGCATGGCCCCGGAGGCAGGAGTCAGGAGATCCAGCGGCTGATCGGGCGGTCCCTTCGCGCGGCGATGGAGACGATGGTCTTCGGGGAATACACCATCAGGGTCGATTGCGACGTGCTCCAGGCCGATGGCGGGACGCGGACCGCCGCGATCACCGGCGGGTGCGTGGCGCTCGCCGATGCCTGTTCCTGGCTGGCGGATCGCACCGGTCAGCCATCGCCTTTCGGTGCGCTGGTGGCCGCGGTGTCGGTCGGGATCGTGAACGGCGACGTCCTGCTCGATCTTGCCTATGCGGAGGACAAGGACGCGGGGGTGGACGCCAACGTGGTGATGCGTGCCCCTGCGGCCTTCGTGGAGGTGCAGGGTACCGGGGAGCACGGGACCTTCTCGCGTCCCGAGCTCGATCAGATCGTGGACAGCGCCCACCGGGGGATATCCGTGCTGTTCGAATTACAGCGGAAGGCGCTCGGCTGGTGAAGCTCCTCGTGGCCACCCGGAGCGCCGGTAAGCAACGGGAAGTTCGGCGGCTCCTCGCCGGGAGCGGAATCGAGATCGTGTTCCCCGACGAAGCCGGGGTGCCGTATTCGCAGCAGGAGGACCGGCTCGAGCTGGGCGATTCCTTCGCGGCCAACGCCCGCGCCAAGGCCGAGTATTTCGCGAAACAGACCGGCCTGCCGACGGTCGCCGACGACAGCGGCCTCGAAGTGTTTGCCCTGGGGGGCGACCCGGGAGTGCGTTCCCGTCGATGGGCCGGGGCTGTGGGCACCGAGCAGGATGTCGACGCGGCCAACAATGCCCTCCTGCTGCGCCGGCTCTCCGGTGCGCCCGAAACCAGGCGGCGCGCGCGCTACCGGTGTGTGCTGGTCCTCTACCGGAAGCCGAAGGGTTTCCCGGAGACGATCGAAGGCGGGTGCGCCGGTCGGATCCTCGAGTCGCCCGCCGGGACATCGGGCTTCGGCTACGATCCGCTGTTCTGGAGCGACGATCTGGGCAAGTCGTTCGGCGAGGCAACCGATGAAGAAAAAGATGCGGTGAGCCACCGGGCGCGGGCATTTCAACAGCTGAGGTCGGCCATCAGCCCTCAGCCATCAGCCGAAGGCTGACGGCCGAAGACCGCAGCCACTTTTCCAGGAGAACCATTGCCCGACTCCATTATCCCCCCGAATCGTATCCGCGAAAAACTCGCTGCCGGACACCTGGTCGTCGGGACGATGCTCGTCGAGCTCCGGCAGCCCTCGGTCATGACCATGCTGGCGAACGCGGGATTCGATTTCGTATTGATCGACAACGAGCACGGTCCCTTCTCGGTCGAGACAATCGCCGACCTGAGCCGTGCCGCTCGCGACGCCGGCGTCACGCCGGTCGTCCGAATTCCGGAGCTTGCGTATGCCCACGTCGCCCAGTCGCTGGACGGCGGGGCGCAGGGCATCATGCTGCCCCGCGTGACCGAGCCGGCGCAGGTGGAGGAGTGCGTGCGATTCATGAAGTATCCGCCGGCCGGCCGGCGTGGGACCGTGCTTGCGCGCGGGCATACGGCGTTCAAGGCCGGTCCGCTGGCGGAAACCCTGGCGGCTGCCAATCGCGAGACCTTCCTCATCGTGCAGATCGAGACGGCAGAGGCGGTCGCGCGTCTCGACGAAATCCTGAGCGTAGCCGGCGTCGACGCCGCGCTGGTGGGACCGACCGATCTGTCGGTTGCCCTCGGCGTGCCCGGCGCCATGGACGATCCCAAGCTGGTCGCCGCAATCGAGCGCACGATGGCCGCGTGCCAGGCGCACCACGTCGTGCCGGCAATCCATACCAATGACGTCGCGATGACGGCGGCCTGGGCCGGCCGGGGGATGCGCCTGGTCAGCATCAACAGCGAGGTAGGGTTACTGACTGCCGGGGCGAAGACGGCCGTCGATCAGATCAGAAGGCCCTCAGCCATCAGCCCTCAGCCGTCAGTCTGAAGGCTGAAGGCTCATGCGGGATACGACTCCTGTTAATTTGCAGCACCACGGGGCGTAGCTCAGTCCGGTAGAGCGCCTGCTTTGGGAGCAGGAAGTCGTCGGTTCAAATCCGGCCGCCCCGATGACCAGCAGACTACCTCCACGCTGAGGATGCCATGAATCTTCGACATCTCCTGCTGCCGACCGCTCTGCTGGCCGCCGGCTGCGGAGGAGAGCGCACCCCTCGCGCCCCGGCGCCCCCGCCGGCCGCTGTCGCTCCTCCCGCCGCGCCTGGCGTCGCTCCGGACATCATGCTGCGAGGGACGGTGCATCTCGAGCCCACTCTCACCTTTCGGTCGTGCGAGTCCAGAACGATCGTCACCGCTCTCGACAGCACCGGCGACCGGCTGGTGGCCACCTATCGGCTGATGCGGCCGTCCAACGAGGTGGGCGTGTATCTCCTGGCGCGTGGCGCGCCGGCCGGCAACGGGGCGGTCATCCTCCGCGAAGTCGAGTATGCCACCCTTCCTACCGCCATCGAGGGCTGCGACCAGTCGCCACCCAATGCGGATATTGTGGCCTGGGGCGCCAACCCCGATTGGCGCCTGACGATCGTCGGATCCGGAATCGAGTTTTCCCAAACCGCCGAGCCGGCCGCTATCGCTTTCCAGGCGACGCCTTCGACTGGTGCGGGCGGCGCGATCCGGTACGAGGTTCCCGCCGGAGCCGGTGGCGCCCATACCCTGCAATTGGATCTCACCAGGGCCGCATGCAACGCCGGAACCGGTTACACCTACGGTGCCATGCAGGCATCGCTGGTAATCGATGGCAAGGCGCTTCGCGGCTGCGCCTGGCGCACCCGCCTGCCCTGACGCCGACCGTCCATTCCCCAAAACGACGAGCCCGGGCAACTCGCCCGGGCTCGTGCACTGCAGGTACCCCGCGTCGGGCTATTGCACGATCTGCACCCAGCCCCGGCGGGCCAGCGGAACTCCGGTGCCTGCCGCTTTAAGCACGGCGGCGACGGCGCACGATGAGTAGGTAATCACCGGCGCGCCGGTAATGGAAATCAGGTCGCCCACGTCGGCGCTGTTCGCCGAAAACAGGGCGCCGTAGATTCGGCTGCTGGTGCCGCCGGTGCCGTGGAAATCGATGTTGCCGAGGGCCATGATAATTCCGTCGAAAATGAACGTACCCTGGATCCGCAGGTCACCCTGGACGAGAATCACGCCCTGACCCTTCCCGGTGTTGATCTGCGTGTCGCCGGTGAAGAGAATCACCGGCAGGTAGGACCGGCACTGCGTGATGATCGGGGGGAAGGCCGGATCGCCGGGTTCTCCCCAGTTGTTGTCGTCGCTGCGCAGGCAGACGCTGCCCGGGTCGACCAGGGTCGTATCCGGAGCCATGTTGTTGTAGTTGCCGGCCGGGAGGGTCTTGGTGACCGATCCGATCAGGGCATTGTAGATATCGGTGAAGCCCTGGGGGGTCACCGTCGTGTCATTGGGCACATAGGGATCCGTGGGACTCGGTGCGCCAAGGATCTGGGCCGTCCCGTTCTGTTGCACCTCGCCGGAGGCGCGGACGCCGGCAACGTCGGCCAGCGCGCCACTGCACGAGCCCCAACCGGTGGGGTTGGTATCGAATCCGCTGACCGACGAGCTGCCGCCCACGCGGACGTCGCCCATGCCCTCCACCGCCGCATCCACTTCCACGTTCGGAACCGTCATGTGGGCCAACTGCCCCAGCTCGCGGCTGGCCAGGATCTGCCCTGCGGCGCCCAGCCGCTCGCCGGTGGTCCTGACGTAGTACAGCACTCCCCCGAGCCGGGTGACGTAGCGAGTGTAGCGGTCCCGGCCCGAGGGCGACGTAGCGGTCGTGTAGGGGGAGCTGCCCAGGACCGCCAGCGAATTCCAGTTGACGTCCCAATTCTCGAAGGCATCGGCGAGCCCTGTCTCCGCCTGCTCCACCGCCTGGGTGGCCGCGATCGCGCTGCGTCCGCCCCCCATTTCCATCTGGCCGGCAAAGGCGGTGCCGGCCACGAGAGCGCCGATCACGATGATCGCGAAGAGCGCGATGGCGAGCGCCATGCCTCGCTCGTCCTGGCGTAATGAAGGTCGGCTGTGCGGGGATGTCAGCATTGTTTCTCCTTGGTCCTGCGTCAGCGTCCATTACGAAGCTGGACGCGCACCGTCATCGAATCCTGGAGCGTCGTGATGTTGCCGAACAGCCCCTGATTGGCCGCCCGGTCCAGTTCTCCGTACAACACCAGCTTTATCGACCTGACCTCGTCGGCCGCCAATGCGTCCTGGTTCTGGTCGTCCAGGTAGGTGAACCTGAGCCCTGTTGTGGTGAGCGGGCCGGCTAGCGGCTCCATCACCCCGCCGGCCGCTGTGGTCCCTATGCCGAGCCAGTTGCGCCCGTTGGCCGCCACGAGGCCCAGGACCATGGATTCATGGGTCCGAACCGGGCAGGGGCAGGGGCCAACTCCCGCGGGAACGGGGCCGGTTACCGCCAGCAGCCAGGCAGGGCTGATCCCGTCCTCGCAGGTTCCGGTCGTCACGTCGTCGATCACGTAATCGTACCACACGTCGTCGTTCTGGGTGTCCTCGGTATGCTCTGCGAAAAGATAAATCCCTTGGTTTTGGGCCGGGATGGAGAGTCCGGAATACGTGCCCCTTTGAACCGTGATCACGGTCGCGGTGGGATCGGCGCAGGTGAGGCCGAATCCCCGCATGGCCTCATAGTTCAACTGGGTCGTAGTCATCGCCGTGATCGCCGACCCCCCCGTCCCACCAGCCTCATCGGTCCACAGCTCCTGGATCTCCGCGATCGCCAGCTGCAGCCCGGTCCGGAGCCCGCCCTGCAGGGCGGCCTTCTCGGTCTGGGTGCGAGCCGCGCGCTGGCTCACGTTGAGCACCCGGTACAGCGACCCCGCGACCAGTACGAAGATCACCAGCGCGACCAGCAGCTCGACCAGAGTGAATCCCAGGCGGGAGCGCGAGGACATGGCTGTCATCCGCAGAAAATGGAAGAGGACACGATCTCCGTCTTGGCTTGGGGGCCGACCCGGTAATTGACGGTGACATCGATGTTACGAAGATTACCCGAGGTCGTGACAACCGTGCTGGCCGTGAAGCCCCGCTTGTTCACGTTGCTCACCGTACCGCTCGCCAGGTTGGAACACTTCGGCGACGCCGCATACGCGGTGAACCGCATCGAGTCGAGCACCGACTGCGCGAGCGCCGAGGCATCGGTCTTCGCCTGCGCGAAATGCATCATGCGGGTGATCGAGCCTGTCGAGGAGGCCAGCGCCAGCACGCCGACCGTCAGCATGATGATGGCAATCAGAACCTCGATGATGGTGAAGCCGCTCCGAGTGCCGCGTTTCATCGGGTCACCCTCCCGAATCCGGAGATCACGACCGAATCCTTTATGCCGCTGCGGGCGAGTACGATCCGCCAGGTCCCCGTGGTCAGTCCGCGCGGGTCGACGGTCACGGTGTCCGACCCACCGGTCACCGTCACGGTCACCCCATATGAGCCCAGATTCAAGAATCCTCCGACCGTATCCCGGGTGCCACCCCCGGGCAGCACCCGGGGCCGGCGTTCGATCCACATGACGTCCCCGGACCGGATCAGGAATGCGCTCCGGCTGGTTTGTCGAGCGTTGATCCGGGTCTGGTTGAACTTGTTGAGCACCGCCAGCCGTGCGCTCCGAACCTGACTCTGGTTGAGGATCGTCTGCACCTTGGGCCAGGCGAAAAGCGCCATGAGGCCGATCATGACGACCACGATCAGCATTTCGACGAGGCTGAACCCCGTCGATCCAAAACGTCGGGACTGGTTGGGCATGCCTATGTATGGCTGCATGGTCTGGGCCATTGGTGCCTCCTTCGGCCCCGAAGATCGACTAACAGTTTGCCACTCGTGAGCCGGGCGCGCAACCCGAGCAGTGGGCCGGATGCAGCGGGTTAAGTGGCATGTGGACCTTGAGTTCGAGGATTCACGCCCGGCGGGCTCATCCCCGGATGCAACAACCGGCGGCGCGCCTGCCCCCCGGGAGCGATCGAATTCTGGCCATTCGGTGTGGCGTCGGCGCATCGCCCCCGTTTCAACTGGGCCCCGTCCCATTGCGGTTTGGACGCTCCGGGAGCCAACCCCGCGTCCGGTACACCCGCGTCGCCACCACCTCGTAAAGCCAATCGCGAAATGCTTCCAGCCGGTGTTCGGGGGGCCGCCGCAGGTTGAGTGAGTAGTCCCGCGAGTCGGAGGGGCGGCACACCACCGCGAGTCCCTGGCGCTCGAAGACGGCGCAGGCGCGGCGGGTGTGCAGCGGCGAGGTAACCACCGCGATGCGCCTCCAGCGCTGCTGTCGCGCGAGTCCCGAAGTCGCCACCGCCTCATCGTGGGTATTTCGCACCGGCCCCACCAGGTGGAAGACGGCCTCGGGATCGAGTCGCGCGACCAGGGCCCGCTGGTCGCCTTCCGAGCTCAGCGTGTCGCCGCGGAGGACTCGGCGGATGGAGGTCAGCACCAGGTGGCGCGCACGGAAACGATGCCGGAGCTCGAGTCCGGCCAGAAGCCGGCCCAGGGCCTCGCTTCCGATCCGGCCCTCCGGCGTCAGATTCCCGGAGAGTACCACCACCGCATCCACTTCCCGTCCACCGAGCGGGTCGGACCGCACCATGTCCCGCATCCGGTTGTCGAAGAAGGGGAACCAGCTCACCAGGAACACGCTCACGACGGAGACAGCCAGCAGGGCACGGAAGACCGGTGTCAGGCCCAGTGCGCCGAGCGCGGCCCCCAGGAGCACCACCCAGGGGAGGTCGCTGATGAGGCCGAGTCCCATGAGCGCGGGCACCCCGAGCGCGCCCAGGACCAGCCACGTCGCGGCGGTCAGGAAGATCCCCGCGCCGGCGGCGCGGATGCGGGATGGGCCGGGCGAATCAGCCGCCATGTTGCGCGTCTCCATTGGTACAGGTCACCGGTGAAGAATACATGCGCCCCGCGGGTTGCTCTCTACCATCGCGCCGCGGGCGCCATTATCGTAAGTCGTTGTCGCGCCCGTAGCTCAGTTGGATAGAGCATCAGCCTTCTAAGCTGAGGGTCGTGCGTTCGAATCGCACCGGGCGCATGTGCTCCCCACTCCAGAAGAATTTCGCGCCCTCTACCGGCTGGCCGTGCCGGTCGTGGTCGTGCAGCTCGGTCTCATGCTCATGGGCGTGGTGGACACCGTCATGGTGGGCCGCCTCTCCGCCGAGGCCCTCGGGGCGGTCGCGCTGGGGAATCTCTTCTTCTTTACCGCCGCGGTCATCGGGATGGGCACCCTGATGGCCCTGGACCCGGTGGTGGCACAGGCGGTCGGCGCCAGGGACGAGCCGGCGATCGCGCGGGGGCTCCAGCGCGGGGTGATCCTCGCGATGGTCGTCACCCTGCCCACGGTCCTCGCGCTCATGCTGGTTCGGCCGGCGCTGATCGTCATGCGCCAGCCGCCGGAGCTGATCCCGATGGCCGCCGGGTACACCTACGTCATCATACCCGGCATGCTGCCTTTCTACCTCTTCATCGCCTTTCGGCAGACGCTGCAATCGCTCGGCCGCATCGCTCCCATCGTGCGCGTGATCGTCGCCGCCAACCTGCTGAACGGCGTGCTCAACTGGGCGTTCATCTATGGGAATCTCGGTGCACCGAAGCTCGGAGTAGCCGGGGCGGCGCTCGCCACGACGATCAGCCGCTTCGCGCTCGCGGGCGCGCTGCTGTACGCGGGATGGCGGGAGCTCGGCCCGCGGCTCCGCCCCTGGCGTCCCGAATCGGGCAATCCCCGTGCGCTCGGCCGGATGATGCGTATCGGTCTCCCGATCGGGGCGCAGATGTTCTTCGAGTACGGCGTCTTCGCGCTGGTCGGAATCCTGATGGGTCAGATCGGCACGCTGGCGGTCGGCGGCCACCAGATCGCGCTCAACCTTTCGGCGATCGTCTTCATGGTGCCCCAGGGGATCGGCGCCGCGGCCGCCGTGCTGGTCGGACAGGCCGTGGGCGCCCAGGACCTCCCGAGGGCCCGCCGGGCGGCACTCGGCGCGGTGCTCCTGGGTGGCGGCTTCATGATGGGCTCCGCGATCATCTTCCTGCTCTTTCCCGGGGAGCTGGCCCGATTCTACACCGCCGATTCGGGGGTCATGGCCATCGCCGGCTCCCTGATCGTGCTGGGAGGACTCTTCGCCGTCTTCGATGGATTGCAGGCGGTCTGTATCGGCATCCTGCGCGGCATCGGGGACACCCGCTGGCCGGTGGCCATCAGCATGATCGGCTATTGGCTGATCGGCTTGCCGGTGAGCGTATTGCTCGGGTTTCATCTCGGCTGGGGTCCCGACGGACTCTGGTGGGGACTGGTCCTGGGGCTCGCGGTGACCGCGGTGGTGCTCCTCGCCCGGGTGCGGGTGCGCTTGCGGCAAACCCTTCGGCGGATCATGATCGATCCCGCCCCGGTGCCGAAGGGGCTCTGAGAAGCAGGGCCATTATATTTTGGGGCGCGCTACACCCGCCGGAGGAGCAACATGTCGACCCAGACCCTGCCCGAGCCGGCCGTCAGCGACACGTTTCCGATCAACGGGACCGATTACATCGAGTTCTACGTCGGGAACGCCCGGCAGTCAGCTCTTTATTACCGCGCGGTTTTCGGATTCCGGTTGGCCGCCTACTCCGGTCCGGAAACCGGGGTCCGGGATCGCGCCAGCTATCTGCTCGTTCAGGACAAGCTGCGGTTCCTCCTGACCTCACCGCTCGGGCCGGAGGGGGAGATCGCCGAGCACGTGGGGCGTCATGGCGATGGGGTGAAGGATGTGGCGTTCTGGGTGGATGATGCCCGCAGCGCCTACGCGGCGGCGATGGCGCGGGGTGCCGTGTCGGCCGGAGAGCCAAGCGTCGAACGGGACGAGCTGGGTGAGGTGGTTGTCGCCGCGATCCGCACCTACGGCGATACGATCCACTCGATGGTCGAGCGCCGGAACTACCGCGGACTGTTCCGTCCCGGATTCGTCGAGGCCGAGTCTCCCTTCCAGCCGGAGGACACCGGACTCAAGCACGTCGATCACTGCGTCGGCAATGTCGAGCTCGGCAAGATGAATGTCTGGGTCAAGTTCTACGAGGACGTCCTCGGATTTTCCAACATTCTCACCTTCGACGACAAGACGATCAGCACCGAGTATTCGGCGCTGATGTCCAAGGTGATGTCGAACGGCAACGGGCGGATCAAGTTCCCGATCAACGAGCCGGCGCAAGGCAAGAAGAAATCGCAGATCGACGAATACCTCGAGTTCTACCGCGGTCCGGGCGTGCAGCACGTCGCGTTCGCGACCGACGACATCATCGCCACGGTGCGCGCCCTGAAGCGCCGCGGGCTGGAATTCCTGACCGTGCCCAAAGCGTACTACGACGCGGTACCGGCGCGGGTCGGACGCATCGACGAGGACCTGGCACCGCTGGCCGAGCTCGGAGTGCTGGTCGACCGGGACGACGAAGGGTATCTCCTGCAGATCTTCACCAAGCCGGTGCAGGACCGGCCGACCCTCTTCTACGAGATCATCCAGCGCAAAGGCGCCAAGAGCTTCGGAGCGGGGAACTTCAAGGCGTTGTTCGAGTCGATCGAGCGGGAGCAGGCGCTCAGAGGGAATCTTTGAGGTGAGCGGTGACCAGTGAGCAGTGAGCGGGAAGAGCCTGTCCCGCTGACCGCTCACCGCTCACCGCTCACTCACCACTTCAGCAGAGTCGCTCATGCCTACGTATCACAGCCTCGGCTCGATCCCCCGCAAGCGCCACATCGCCTTCCGTCGCCCCGACGGTGCCCTGTACGCCGAGCAGCTGGTCGGCAACGAGGGATTCACCGGCCCGTCGTCGCTGCTGTACCACGTCCACCCGCCGACGACGGTGCTGTCGGTTCGGCGGATCGGGGAGCGCGCACTGGAGGCCGATCCGGACCGGACGCTCCGGCACCGGCACTTCCGCACGGCGGCCCTCCCCGAGGGAGGAAGTCCGACGCTGGACCGGACGCCGGTGCTCTTCAACGCCGATATCGCGATGCTCTTCGCGCGGCCGACCACGAACGACGCGCACTTCTATCGCAACGCCCAGGCCGATGAAGTGGTGTACGTGAGCCAGGGGAGCGGGGTCCTGGAGACGCAGTTCGGCGATCTGCCGTATCGCGAGGGCGATTACCTGCTGATTCACCGGGGGATTCTCCACCGGTACGTCATGGCGCCGGAGCCGCACCGCCTGCTCATTTTCGAGAGCAGGGGCTACGTCCGGACCCCGAAGCGCTATCGCAACGAATACGGCCAGATCGTGGAAGGAGCGCCCTATAGCGAGCGCGACTTCCGGCGCCCGATGGAGCTCCGGACCCATGATGAGCGCGGAGAGTTCCCGGTCCTGATCAAGCAGTACGACGGGCTCAACGAATATGTCCTCGATCATCATCCCTGCGACGTGATCGGATGGGATGGCATGTTTTATCCGTGGGCGTTCAATATCGCCGACTTCGAGCCGATCGTCGGCAAGGTCCATCAGCCCCCGCCGGTGCATCAGACCTTCCAGGGCGACGGATTTGTGATCTGCTCATTCTGTCCCCGGCCTTTCGACTTCCATCCGGAGGCGATCCCGGCGCCGTACAACCACAGCAACGTCGACTCGGATGAGGTGCTGTACTATGCCAGCAGCGAGTTCATGAGCCGGAAGGGGATCGAGTACGGCAGCATCACCCATCATCCCGACGGGATTCCTCACGGACCACATCCCGGCCGCGCCGAGGCGAGCATCGGTGCGCGGGAAACCAATGAGCTGGCGGTGATGATGGATTCCTTCCGCCCGCTTTCCGTGGCGCAGGCGGTGCTGCCGATCGAGGACCCCCGATACTTCCGCTCCTGGGTGGAAGGGCAGATCGGCTTCAATCCGCCCACTTCGTGAGGGATCAGGGAAAGGCCTTTCCCCCGACCCCTGATCCCTGAACGCTGAACTCACCTTGGTGAGATGTCATTTTACCACCGCATCACAAACCACATCCGGATCACGGTTCGCCCATCCTTCGTCGCCGACCAGTCGCGGCCGGAGGACGGACACTTCGTGTTCGCCTACGCGGTGCGGATCGAAAACGTAGGCACCGCGTCGGCCCAGCTGACCCACCGGGTCTGGCGGATTCACGATTCGTTCGGCGGGGGCGACGATCAGGAGGTGCAAGGCGAGGGCGTCGTGGGTGAACAGCCGGTCGTCTCCCCGGGGGCCGTCTATGAGTATGAGAGCTTCTGCGTCCTGAAGAGTCGGCAGGGGACGATGGAAGGGGCGTATCGCTTCGAGTTGGAGGACGGGACGGCGTTTGCGGCGCAGGTACCCAAATTCGTTCTCGAGGCATAACCCAACCGTGGACAACGATTGACGGCGTTGGCCAGATTGTTACATTTCTGACGCCGACCATGACCGATTTTCTCTCAGTCAAGCAGCTCGCCGAACACCTTCAGGTGTCCGATAAGACGATTTATCGTATGCTGTGGCGCGGCGATCTCCCGGGACGGAGGGTCGGAAGTCAGTGGCGGTTTTCTCGAGCTGAAGTCGACTTCTGGCTCGACTTGCGCCTGCCTCAGCTGGCTCCGCCCGACCTTCGGGAGATGAGCCGGTCCGCTGGTGGTGGCACCGGATCTTTGGGCGCTGCGCTGACTCCTCGCAACGCGCTCATCACTCTGACTCCTGGATCGCCGGCCGAAGTGATCCGGGAGCTGATCGACGCGATAGACTTTCCCGAGCCGGTCGACCGGGCAGCCCTGGTGGCACGA